>Ga0316209_1000529_pt1 | contig 64552 bp, 52 predicted proteins | sample 6monopyrite_MG_FD_204945 | JGI IMG/M metagenome (GOLD analysis project Ga0316209, IMG submission 204945) | Microbial mat bacterial communities from mineral coupon in-situ incubated in ocean water Damariscotta River, Maine, United States -... | ecosystem: Environmental > Aquatic > Marine >... | reverse complement strand
CGGGCGCTGGCCCCGCAGTCGAGCTTGTAAGCTCGTCGAGGAAGCCAGTGTTCGCAAAACGCCGGTAGGGGCCGAAAGGCTGGCGTAGCCGGCCGTTCGTGGTGTTTAGTCCGGGTGGTAATGAAAAATGCGGGCTAGAGGCTGACGCCGAAGAAGGCTTCGAGGCCCTGCACGTCGCCGACGGTTCCCCGGACGCCTGCCGTCAGGGGCACGTCGGTTCCGATGTAGGCGAACTCCAGGAAGAGACCCGCATTGGTGCCTTCGAAGCGGAGGTCGTCGTCGTCGGAATCGGCGACGATCTCATCGTCTACTATTCCGGCCAAGCTGGTCAGGAACAGGCCGAACGAGGGTTGGAACCCGTGCGCGTTGACGCCGACACCGACGGAAAACTCGGTCTCGAGGTAGGCGAGGTCTCCTTCTTCGGTCGGTGATTTGAGCAAGGTCGGGCCGGTTGCGTCGGTGAAGTTTCCCTCTCCGATGACCACGTTGAATCCCGCACGGTAGGGGGCGACCACTCGGACGCCATCCGAGACCCGCTTCAGCGTAGGAACCCCGATAACTCCGAGGCCGAAGCCGAACAAGTCGTCGATCGTGACCGCGCTGCCGGGGTCGAGCTGTGTCGAATCGAAACTGTCGATCTCTTCGCCAAAGATCTGCGCATAGGCACTGAGGTTGCTGCTCCCGATGGTGACCCGAGCTCCCGCGCGCTGGCGCTCGACGTCCTTGATGCCCTCGCCGAGAATGGTCTCGAGGTCATCGTCGAAATCGATCTCGCCGAGCTCTCTATCGTCGAAGAAGACTGCGGCTGTGAAGTGAGGGTTCCTCCACGTTGCGGGCTTCTTCTCTGTCTTGTCCGCGACGGCTGCGCAGCTACCGAGAGAACCGAGTGCGAGGACGAGCGAGAGAGCTAGCGAAGGAGTAAGTAGAGGAGTCTGCTTGCTAGTGAGATTCATCTTATGGGGGGCGAGGTTTGTTCAATCAGTGGGAAGCCTGAGAGGCAGAGTTAGCTTTCGCGTCGTGCAGCGGCTGTCCGCTCGACCGCAGGGGAGGAGTGCGATCCCGATAGGCAGTGATGCCTCCAGAAGCGATGCCTCCACCCGGGATTCGTGAAAACCAATCCGAATTAATTGTAGTTGGTTGATCTCACCGAAGCCGGGAATTGGCGTGAAAAAGGCCTCATCTGGCCGGTGAGTGCTGTTCGAGCCATCTGCTCGCTTGTTCGATGCGCTCTTCGTCCTCGTGCGTAGCCACTTCGAGGAAGCGCGAAAAAGCAGCGCGAGCTGCCTCCAGGTCATCGCCTTGTTCGATCAAGCACTCGGCTTCATTGAAGTAAGGAGTCGCCCAGAGAGGGTCGATCTCCGCAGCCCTGCGAAAGTGACGAAGAGCTTCTTCGTAGCGCCCGAGGCCAGCGAGGCACAGACCCTTGCCATCGTGGCTGGCGGGACTCCGTGGCTCGAGTTGGAGCCCGGCTTCGAACTGAACGAGGGCCTCGTCGAAGCGCTCTTGGCCCATGAGCAAGTGTCCCAGCCGGTGTCGCGTGCGCGGATACTTGTCGTTCAACTCCAGCGAGCTGCGGTAGTGCGCTTCCGATGACTCCCACTCTTCTTCCTGTTCGGCGAGCCAGCCTTCTGCGAAGAGTCCGACAGCGGGATCGACCTTCGAGATCTCGAGGATCTGTTCGCGAGCCCGATCGATTCCACCACCCAAGATGGACGGAGCCATCATGCAGAAGAGCAGCTTGGCGAGGCGCGCATCGAGCAACTCTCCATCGATCGCAATGGCCTGCTCGATCAGGTTCTTGCCGCGCGAGGCCAATCCGATCTTCGCGAAGGAGTCTTCCATGCTCGTGATCTGCTTGCCGATCACCTGCGCCATTCCGAGCACGTAGCGCGCGTTCTCCGGCTCGAGCTCGAGCGCCATGGCGAGCTCGCTCTCGGCGCGTTCGAGTTGTCGCAAGCCCATGCTGTTCAGGCCGGACTGGAAGTGGACCTCGGGTGCGTCGGGCTCGAGAGCTCGCGCCTGGGCCAGGTGAACCTCGGCTTCCGCGAAGCGGTGCTCCTCGAAGAGCTGCACGGCCCGAGCGAGCTCCCTCTCGAAGCTGGCGCCCTCTACGAGCACGACCTCGGGCTCTTTGGCTTCGAGCTCGGCTTGCAGCGCAGGCACCGCCGATCGATCGCGAACGGCGATGAACACGGCGACGAGGCCGAGCACGCTCAATAAATAGAGATGTCCGCGGCCAGCCTTGCCGGGCGCGGACGTTCGAGAGGCTTCCATGGAATCAGTGATAAGGAATCGCGAGTTGGTCCGCGACCGGCTACGCCTCTGGACCAAAAGATTCTCGGTTCAGAGCGCCGATTCCAGGCCGCCAGGGGCGCTCCTCAGTGAGAGCTCTCGCACGCCACGCAGCTCACGGGGTTTTCGAATCCGATTCCCGACTCGAGCCCTTGCCAGAAGTAGGTCGGTCGCTCGCCGCGCTCGAGCGTCCCCGGGTCGACGCTCTGCATCGTGCGAGCATCGAGCACGCGCCCGCCGAGAATGGTGAAACGCACGGTCTCCGAGCTTCGAATGTTCTCGAGAGGATTGGCCTCGAGCACGATCATGTCGGCCAGCTTGCCTTCTTCGATACTCCCCAAGTCGGCATCGAGTCCGACGTACTCGGCGCCGGAGAGCGTGACGGAGCGCAGAGCTTCATGCGCGGTCATTCCGCCTTGCACGAACATCCAGAGCTCCCAGTGTGCGGCGAAGCCGGCCAGCTGTCCGTGCGCACCGAGCTGCACCTTTCCGCCCGCATCGATGAGGTCCTTCGTGATCGAAGCACTGCGCAAGTGGTTGTAATCCTCGGTCGGCGCTTTGGAACGTCGGCGCGCGCGAGGCTCGACCACTGCGCGAGGAATGAAGGAGCGTACGCGCTCGTGGCGCCAGACGTCGATGTTCTCGTACCAGTAGTTCTCACCCCAGATGCCGCCGTAGCCGACGACGAGAGTGGGGGTGTAGCCGACGTCGGTCGCTCCCCAGAGCTGCTTGACGTCCGCGTAGATTCGCTCGACCGGAAGGCTGTGCTCGATTCCGGTGTGGCCGTCGACAACCATCGTCATGTTGTGCTGGAACAGTGAGCCGCCCTCGGGCACGACCATGATCCCGAGTTGGCGCGCGGCTTCGAGGACCTGTTGACGCTGATCGCGACGCGGCTGGTTGTAGCTCTTGACCGAGATTGCCCCGACGGCCTTCAAGCGCCGCAGGTGAGCGAGCGCGTCGTCGAGCGAGTCGATCTCCGCTTTCGCAGCGCCCTGTGCTCCGTACAGAATCGTGCCCGTGGAGTAGGTGCGCGGAGAGAGGATCAGGCCAGCTTGCGCGAGCTCGGCCGCCGCAAAGATCGAGTTGGTGTTGTTGGACGGGTCGTGAATCGTCGTGACACCGAAGGCCAGGTTGCCGTGGTGGATCCAGTTGTTCTGCGGCGTCAGGTCGTTGATCGCTTGCGCGCCGTGCGCATGCACGTCGATCAGGCCGGGCATGATCGTGAGGCCTGCGCAGTCGATCGCGGGCATTCCGGGCTCGAGAGCGATCTGGTCCGAGCGGCCGACCGCCGCAATGCGGTTGTCGCGCACGACGATCGTGCCGGGCTCGATTACCTCGTCGCCCTTCATCGTGATCAGGCGTGCACCCGTCAGCGCGTAGCTGCCGGTTCCTTCGACGCTCTCGTGTTGGAAGGAGATGTTGCGCCCTTCGGCAACGGGCTCGGGGAGCTCTTCGGGCGCGCCTTCCAGGTAGGCGAATGCATTGGTCAGCTCGCGCTCGTACAGAACGGGACCGAGCGACCAGTAGAGGCGTGACGAGTCACCGGAGAACTGCAGGTTCTCGCCGGCGTCGCGCGAGACGACGGCGACCGGGAGAGCGTCGGTCGTCGGGCTGATGTCCACTGTCCGGCCAGTCTCGAGCACCGGGACGACCGAGGCCTTGTAGCGCTCGTGGAAGGCGAGCCACTTGCCGTTCGGAGCAAGATCCCACTCGACGGCGTTCTGGCTGGCGAAGTGCTCGGTCTCCTTGCGGTCGGAGAAGCGGATCGAGATGAGCGTGTTGCGGTTGTTCTCGGGCAGGTACTCATTGCGAACGACGAAGAGCCGATCGGAGTCGGCGCCGAACTGCGGCTCACTGCCGTTGCGCGTGATCAGCTCGGGGGTGCCGCCCTCGACAGGGACGCGATAGATGCCCGTCTCGTAGGACCATAGCGGCGAGGTGATGTAGCCTCCGCCGAGCTTGTGGTAGACGAGGTGCTCGCCGTCGGGCGAGAAGACGGGAGTGATGTAGTGACCCTTGTCCGGCGTGACGCGCGCTCGGTTGCTGCCATCGGCATTCATCACCCAGACCGAGCCGAGCTCCTCGTCATCCCAGGTCGTGTAAGCGATTTTGGCGCTGTCGCGGCTGAAGACGGGGAAGAATTCGAAGCGCTCGTTGTCGTCGGTCAGTCGCTCGGGCGTTCCATCGGGAAGGGTGCGCGACCAGATGTGACCGAGTGCTTGGTAGACCACGCGGCTTCCATCGGGAGCGACGCTGACGTGTTGCAGGCACTTGACGTCGAACTGCGTGGGCGAGACGGCGACGGGGAAGCGCACGGCATCGCGGACCTCGCGCGTGTCCTTGACGTGGAAGGGGATCTCCGCGCTCGAACCATCGGCGACGTGGACGCGCAGGATCTTGCCCTTCGCGTAGAGCACGATGTCCTCGGAGTCGGGAGTCCAGGCCATGTTGGGGTAGACGCCGTGGATGGCCCAGGTCTCCTGCATGTCGCGCTCGAGGGGTGCATGGATCGGGCGCGCGAGACCGGACTCGAGGTCGAGAATGAACAGGGTCGACACGAAGTCGTCTCGGCGCACGAAGGCCAGGCTCTTGCCGTCGGGTGAGGGCGTCGGTCGGCAGGCGCCGCCGGGGCCCGTGACGAGCGCTCGGATCTCACCGGTCTGCACGTCGAGGCGATCGATCTGATAGATCTGGCCGGTCGAGTCCTTGCTGTATTCGAAGGTGTCGCCGGGCGTGGAGTCGCGGCTGTAGTAGAGATAGCGGCCGTCCGGCGAGAAGGCGGGCTCACCCAGGTCCTTCTGCTGGTTGCGCTTGACGGTCATCTGCAGACCTTTCGCGCCGGAGCGGTGGTACATCCAGATCTCCCCGGCTCCGATCGAGCGCCGGCTCGAGAAGTGCTTGTGACCGACGATGGCGCGACCATCGGGTGTCCAAGCGGGGCTGTTCACGAGCCGAAAGCTCTCGTTCGTCACGGCCTCCGGGTTCGAGCCGTCGCGATCCATCACCCACAGGTTGTCGCCGCCCTTGCGATCACTCGTGAACGCGATCGATTTCCCGTCCGGGCTGTAGCGCGGCTGCATGTCCCAGGCCATCCCGGAGGTGAGCGCACGCGCTTCGCCGCCAGCAATCGGAATCACGTAGATGTCGCCGAGCAGGTCGAAGGCGATCTCCTGACCGTCGGGGTTCACGTCGAGGCTGAGCCACGTGCCTTCGTGTACATCGAGTGCGATCTCGCGCGACTCACCGGGCGGCTGGTTGACATCCCACTTCGCCTCCTCGCTCTCTTGCTCGTTCGCGTCGGCGTCGTCGTCGAGTGAGCCCGTTGCGAACGGCATGCTCCCGCAAGCGAAGAGCGCGAACAGCAGACTGCCGAGTGTGAACCGAAGAGATGTACGCCGCGGGAAAGGTGTCGTTGTCATAGCGCTCACGAAAGGGGGGAACCCGTGAGGCTAACGCCAACCACTCTTTTCCGACAGACTGCGAAGGTGAGATACCGCGCTCGGCGCATCTCTAAACTTTCAGCCTCGCAGCGATGGCCAGCGGCCATTGCTGCGAGGCTGAAAGTTAGAGATGCGCCGAGCGCGGTATCTCACCTTCGCAAGGCGAACGATCAGTGGCTACATCCGCAGCCGCCCGAGCCGCAGCCTGAGGCCGCGGGTGCAGCGGGCGTCGCGAACTCTGCCGGTGTCTTTTGCGGCCGAGGCGCTCCGGGAATCGAGTCGGCCAGGGCGCAGACTTGGTCGTAGTAGTCGAGCACCTCCATCCCGAGGAGCGCGGCGCCGAAGAGCTCGGCTTCGTCCTGCGTCGCGACGTCGAGGTAGTTGATCGAGACGATGTGGTAGGCGATCAGCATCGGCAGCACGTCCCAGCGTCCCTCGAAGTGCGGGTGGACGATCAGTGCAAAGCCTTCGCTCGGGCTCTCGCCGAGAGCGCTAGCCCAAGCGAACTCTCCGGGCATCAGAGAGTCCGCGTCGAACCGAAGCACCGTGGGGAAGCGCACGACCTCGGGATCGGCGAGGAGCTGCGCCATCGACTGTTCGTCGAAGGTCGGTCCATAGCGACTACGGGCCAAGAGCGCCTTGTCCACCGCGTGACCCTTCAGCGCTTCGTAGCCATCCTCTTCGGTGAGCTTCGGCTTCTTCATGATCGTCTCTCGGGGCTCGCGTTGGCGCCCGGCGAGTCATCGCCAGGCGCCAGTCCGTTCAGCGCCTACTTCTTGTAGCGCGCCTTGAATTCCTCGGCAGCGGCCGCGCGACGCGCAGCCTCCTCCGGGTCCATCTTGCCGAGATACCACTTGTGGTCGTCGCTGTTCAGCACCGCATCGATCTTGTCGTGGAGCGCCTGCGCGTTCGCGACTCGCTCCGGATCATCGGAGTGCAAGTTCTTCTCGGCGAGCTCCTGCAGCTCCGGGATGTACTCGCTGTAGAAGTGCTTGGCGACCTCATAGGTGCCGTGCCAGTGGGTGTAGTCCGGCCCCATCATCGACGCGCCGTGACGCGCGCGGCGCCCTTCGTGGTGCCAGAGCTCGAACCAGATGAAGTCGATCTTGTTGCCGAAGGCGACCGGTCGCATGAGCGGCTTGGCGAGGTTGTAGAGAGCCAATCCGGGCTTCGCAAACTTCTCGTTGTAGAGCTCGATCAGGCTGTCGTACTGGACATAGAAGTTGTCCACCCAGTTCTGGTTGTGACAGTTGAGGCACACGTTGACCATGTTGGCTCGACGGGTATCCCATTTGATGTTCGCTCCGGGCAGCCCCATCTTCGCGTCGGAGTCCTCGGGGCGAATCGAGACCACAGGCCGGTTGTTCCAGCTGATACGCAAGCCGATGTCGTGGGTTACACCCTGAGTCGAGGTGGCCGACATGTGGCAGGTCGCGCAGGTCGGTGCCGCCGAGTAGTCTTCGCCGACGACCCATTTGGGCGACTCCAGGTTCATCTTGTCGATGTTCGCGAAGAACGAGATGCCGTGCTTGGACTCCTCGTAGATCTCCTTCTGCGGGTGGTCCGGTCCCATGTGGCACTTGCCGCAGGTGTCGGGGTGACGGGCCTGCGCCGCAGAGAAGGTGTGGCGGGTGTGGCAGGCCGAGCAAGAGCCTTCGGTGCCGTCCGGGTTGATGCGTCCGATACCGCTGTTCGGCCAGGTCGCGGGATCGAGGCGTCCGCTCTCGAGCACTTTGATCTCCGAGCCGTGGCACTGCCAGCAGCCGTTCACCGCAGCGGAGGAGACGCCCATCGGGAAGCCCTCGGTCTTGAGACCTCGGTTACCTTCGACGACTTCGGCGAGGACGTTGTCCAGCGAGCCGAGGATGCGTCCAGCCTTCGAGTGGTGCGAGCCCGCAAACTCCTCGACCTCTTTGGGGTGACAGCGCGAGCAGTCCTTCGGGCTGACGATGGTCGAGATCAGCTGACCTTCGTGCTCCCAACCATCGACGTCCGTCTCCTCGGCGCCGTGGCACTCGAAGCAACCGACGTTCGCACGGAAGTGCCTGCTCTCGCCCCACATCTGATAGATGGCAGAGCTCTCCTTCTTGTGGCACTCGATGCACTCCTTCGAAGTGGCCGAGATCTCCCGGAGTCCAATCGCTTGGACGGCGGGTGTCTTGGCGTGAGGTGAAGAGTTCATCCATGCAGGAAGATTGACTTCGCCGGCGAATGACACGGACGCCATCGCAACAAGAGCTACAGCGTTTAGCAGGGTCTTCATGATGCAGATCCTTCGTTTTCTTTGGTTTCAGAGAGACGGGCTGCGGACCAGGGGAGATCAGCGACGGCATCGCGAAGATAGAGCCGATCGACAGCAAGTCGCCCCGAGAGAACAGGCACAGTGATTCGAATGAAGATGGTGTAGACGAGCAGGCCGAAGGCCCAGATTCCCAAGCTCACGAGGGTCTCGTTGAGGGTGGGGCTGTACTCGACCATTTCGCCGAGAGGAGTCGGGATGAAGGCGGGGACGATGAGCCCCATGCCCTTCTCGATCCAGATCCCGACGATGAGCAGGACGCAGGCCACGGACATGAATCCGCGCCGCCGAGTCATCGGCAGGTAGAGGATGGTGAGCGCGACGGCGTTCATGGCGATGGCGCTCCAGATCCACGGCACGAGACCGTGGTAGCCATTCAAGCCCAGGAACAGATAGCGAGCCGACGCGCTGTGCGCGGAGTCGGTGTAGAACTCCGTGAAGACTTCGCAGCCCAGCAGGAACATGTTGATCGTCATCGCGACGGTGACGATGTTCCGCAGAGTCAGGAAGGCTTTCTCCGGCACGATGTAGGCCGTGAAGCGGTCGAGCGCGACCATCGTCAGGATCAGGAAGGCGGGTCCTGCCGCGAAGGCGGAGGCCAGGAAGCGCGGCGCGATGATCGCTGAGTTCCAGAACGGGCGGCCGCCCAGGCCGACGTAGAGGAAGGCGGTGACGGTGTGGATGCTGACGGCCCAGAGAATCGCCATGAACACGAACGGGATGTAGAACATCTTGCTCGGCGTGCGATGCATGTAGGCGCAGTAGATCAGGTACCCGCAGATGTGCAGGTTGAGTACGAGGTAGACGTTCAGGACGATCACGTCCCAGGTCAGCATGGAGATCGGGAAGTTGAAGCGCAGCAGCATGTGGTGCATGCGATCGACGCGTCCCATGTCGACGACCACGAACATCAGGCACATGATGATCGAGGCGACGGCGAGCAGCTCGCCGAAGATCACCAGGTCGTGCAGCTCCTTGTTGCGGTAGATGTAGACGGGGATCACGAGCATCACCGCGGCGGCTGCCATGCCGACCAGGAAGGTGAAGTTCGCGATGTAGAGTCCCCAGGAGACCTGGTCGGTCAGGCCAGTCGTGGCCAACCCGAAGACGAGCTGCTTCGCGTAGGCGTTGAGCCCGAGGAGCGCGACGATCGAGAGGAAGGTCATCCACGCGATGTAGCGCCGGTCGCCGATGAAGCTCAGCCGGAAGCAGCGTTTCAGGAAGCGCAGGTACTCCTTCACTTGGTCTCACCTTCCCCGTCGAGGCCGCCTTCCGTCCGCGGATAGCGCTCGTCGAAGTAGTAGAAGAAGCGCGGGAGTGTTCCGACCTCCTCCTTGAGCACGAACACGCGCTTGTTCTTGAGGATCTGCGAGACCTCGCTGTCGGGATCGAGCACGTTGCCGAACTTGCGAGCGCCTGTCGGGCAGACTTCGAGGCAAGCGGGCATCTTGCCCTCACGTGTGCGGTGCAGGCAGAAGGTGCACTTCTCCATCACGCCCTTCTCGCGAGGCCGGTTGGAGAGGTAGCTCATCTCCGGGTTGATGTCCGCCGCGGGAATCTCCGGCTTGGTGTAGTTGAAGCGCCGCGCCCAGTAGGGGCAGGCCGCTTCGCAGTACCGGCAGCCGATGCACCAGTCGTAGTCGATGACGGTGATGCCGTCCTTCTCGGTCCAGGTGGCTTCGACCGGACAGACCTTCACGCAGGGAGCATCCGCGCACTGGTGACACTGGATCGGCATGTAGAAGTGGTCGTCATCGGGGACCGTCGGACGGTCGTAGTGATGGTTGCCCTTCTCGATGTCGGTGGTGCCGCGCGGCATCTCGAGCACGCGGATGTACTGGATCTCGGGCGAGCGGCTCTGGTTGTTCTCCTCGACGCAAGCGTGCACGCACTTGCGGCAGCCGATGCAGCGCGAGAGGTTGAGCGCGTAGACGAACTCGACTCCATCCTTCGCGCGCACGTCCCGCACGACCGGGTCGATGTCCCAGCGCTTCTTGACCTCGCGGCGAATGCGCTCGAGTGCGCTCGCCATCTCGGTCCCGTTCATCTCCTTGTAGTGGCGCTGGAGAAACTTTTCGACCGAGGGGATGTCGTCGCCGTCCAGCTCGCGGAGCGGGCTCAGTGCGCCGACGCAGGCGGTCATCGCGCCGACGACGGACAGGCCGTTTCGCAGGAAGCCGCGACGGGAGAAGCTGCGCTCGTGGGTGACCTCGGCGAACTCGGGCTTTGTGTCTTCAGTCACTCTTCGTCCTCGGAGTGCGGAGCCAGGGTGGATTCGTGGTCAGCCTGGGTGGGCTCGTGGCCCGACTCTTGGCCCGACTGCCCGCGCCACTGCATGAGCGGGTTGCGCTTGCGCTCGTCGTGTCCGTCCTGAAGCGGCTCACCCATGCGCAGCGTGTTCGGGCCGGGGAGCGGCTCGTAGCTCGAGTAGGCCGGCGAGTGGGGGTCGTGGCACTGGGTGCAGACGAGCCTCTCGGCCTCCCCTGCGGAGGTGTCCCAGTAGCCGTTGGTCCGCCCGTGCATGCCCCGCTCCCAGTCTCGATACACAGTGCCGTGGCACTTCGCGCAGAGCTCTTCGACTCGATCGAAGCCGATCTCCTCGTCCTTCTCGAGGACGAGTTTGTTGCGGTCTTCGAGCGAGTGGCAGTTGAAGCACCAGCTGTTCAGGCCGTGGTTCAGGTGGATGTCCTCGTGCTGCGAGAGCCGGACGCGCACATCGCGGTCTGAGGGGAAGAGCTTGTGGCACTCCTGGCAGCTCAGGCGGAACGCGCCCTCGCCAATGCCGGGAGGCTCGGTCATACGAACTCTTCGGGGGGCGGTGCTGATGTCCTCCGGCGTGATCGCCCGAACCGGCTTCGAGCTCGGATAGGGATCGGTTGCTGGCGCGAGGAAGAACCACGCGGCGAGGGCAAAGAAGATTCCGGAGACGCCTAGATTCGTTCCACTCACGGGCGTGAGATTAGTGGGGGATTAGCGCGGGGACTCTACGGTGGAGTGCGCAGAGGAGGGGGGATCTTGGGCTAGCAACCTGCGGCACCTGCCCGGGTGACGAAAGCGATCGCGTGCGACGTTGGCGAGGATCCTCTACGAAGCCTGACGTATCGCAATCCGTGGGAGGTGCTCACACTCTGAGCCGCACCATTTACCGTCCGAAACACATCACCAGGAACGCCCTATGTATCAAGCTCTCTCGTTGTTAGCGCTACTCTCTCTGAACGGACCAACGGAACCCAACACTGAACTCGAAGCGGTTCGAAGCGAGCGCGTGCTGACCGCACAGGATGAGCTGAACGCCTTCTTGAGTGCAGCGGTAACGCCGCGCATGTCGACGAAGAACGACCTGCTGAAGGCAGTGAAAGAGGGCAATGTCTGGCTGAAAATGCGCTATCGCTTCGAGAACGCTTCGGAGAACACGATCCCGAAAGAGGCCTATGCCTCAACCTTGCGCACGGTCCTGGGCTACGAGACGGGAAGCTGGAACAACTTCACGGGAACGGTCGAGTTCGAGGATGTCTCACCGATCAATGACGACTCCTTCAACAGCACGGCGAATGGCAAGACGAATCGCGCGGTCGTCGCCGACCCGGATGTGAGCGAGGTCAACCAGGTCTTTCTCCAGTACAAGTACAAGAAGATGGGGAGATTCCGGGTCGGGCGCCAACGGATCACTCTCGCCAACCATCGCTGGATCGGCAACGTCGGCTGGCGCCAGAACGAGCAGACTTACGACGGCGCTTCCACACAGTGGAACCTCGGCAGGGGGACGAAGGCTTTCTATGCCTATATCTCCAACACGAACGACGTGAAGGGTGGCGACTGGCGAATGAGCACTCACTTGCTACATGTCACCCAAGAGATCGAGGATGTCGGAGAAGCGACGGTCTACGGCTACCGATTGAATTTCGATCAGACGACCGGCAATGAAGCTTCCACGAACACGGTCGGCGCGCGGATGGTGGGCGAGACCAAGCTTGGCGACGACAGCGCAGTCCTCTGGACTGGCGAGTTGGCGAACCAGGCCGCTGCTTCTCAGAACAAGGATAGCCTGAACGCCTACTACGTCTTGGGCGAGGCGGGCTTCAGGTCGGTCTGTGGTACGTTCATGCTGGGCTACGAGATGCTGGGCGGATCCGGTCGGCCGGGCGATGCACTTCAGACTCCACTGGCGACTCTCCACGGGAAGAACGGGTGGGCGGATCAGTTCCTCACGACTCCGATGGAAGGCCTGAAGGACATGTCCATCTCGTACTCGAAGAAGGTCGGGAACACGAAGTTGAAGGCGGTCTATCACGACTTCGAGGCCGACCACGGCAACCTCGACTTCGGTTCAGAGGTCGACCTCGATGCGGTCTGGCCACTGAGCGACAACCTCACGGTCGGTGCGCGCTACGCCAACTACATGGCCAAGGATAATCCGAACGGAAGCACACTCAACGACACCAACAAGTTCTGGTTCTGGGTGAGCTTCTGGACCTAGTCGCTCCGCGAAGGTGAGATACCGCGCTCGGCGCATCTCTAAAGGTGAGGTACCTCACCTTCGCGGAGCGAGGCGGGGCTAGGGCTGAGCGGGGGTCGGCTGTTCTGAAGTCTGCTCTCGCCAGAGCAGCGTGAGCACGACGGCACTCGCTGCGGCGAGGAATACCGTCCGTCCGATCCACGGTGCGGCTTCGGAGATCCAACCCGTGAACATCCACGGTTCGGAGCCGTCGAGCGCGGCCCAACGGGTCATGAGGATCGCGGCCCGCTCATAGTTGAACCAGAGAATCCCGAGCCCGCCCAAGAAGACGACGAGCGAAGTCAGGGTGCGGAAGCCGCCGCGCTGGACGAGGGTCCAGAGCGACGCCGCCTTGTAGGGGATCACGTCCACGCCGGAGATGCGCGAGAGCAGGAAGTGATCACGGACCATCCAGACGTTGTAGCCCAGAGCGATCACGAGCAGGATCAAGAGCATCGGGAAGATCTGGATCAGCTCGTGCGCGGTCACGATTCCGGCGGCCCATGAGGGCATGACCGAATCGAGCCTGGACTGGAGATGTGCCTTGCTCTCTTTGAGCGTCTCGCGCTTGTTCTCGACGCGCTCCAGGCGGCGCGAAGTGTCGGCGCGCTCCTTCAGGACGGCGACCGACTGTTGGTTCAGAGCGGCCGAGGTGCTCGCGAGCACGTTGCCGATCGACTGGCCGAGGTCGTCGATGGCCTCGCCCTTCGCAGCCACGGTCTGATACCAGCCGGTGTCGGCTTCGTGCGAGCTCTTCCACTCAGCGAGCGTGGTCTCCAGCTCTCCGAACGACTCGGAGATCTGAGCAAGCTCGAGAGCTTCCAAGGTCGAGAGGGCCTTTCGAAGGGGAGCGACGACCTCGCCGCGGACGGCGCGGGTGACCGCGTTCAGGATGTGCTGAGCTTCCTCTTGCGCGCGTGCCTGCAGCTGCTCGTAGAGGAACGTGTCACGCTCGCGGAAGGTCGCAATATCGAGGAGCTCGTCGGGACTGACGCGCAGTGTTCGAATAGCCTCGGAGATGCTCGGCGGAGGAGTCTTCATCCACGCCGGCTCCTGAATCATGTCGGGCTCGTCGCGCGCCTCGGGCTCGCTCGCTTCGGGAGCCGGAGCGTTCGCCACCTCGCCGAACTCGGGCAGCAGGCCCATGTCGCGAACGAGCTCGGAGGCCTCGAAATAGGCCTGAAGAGCGTCGAGTTGATCTTCGGTCAGCGACTGAACTTCCGCCGCGACCTCGTCGTCCAGTTCGGTGTCGCCGGGAGGAGCCATCCACTTGTCGGCATCGGACTGGTCTTCACCCTCCTGAAAGGAAGCGGGGAAGGCCGAGATTTCTTGGAAGAGGAAACCGACGGCATCGGCTTCGCTCTGTTGCTCGTCCATAAATCGTTGGAGGTCTTCGTCGGAGGCATCGAGCAGGACGCGATAGGTGCGGTTCAGGTGGCGCATCCGATTGGCGAGCTGCTTCGGCGCGTTGCTCCAGCTCGGCTTCTCGATCCGCTCTCGGATCGATGCGAACCGGACACTGACTTCCTGAAGACTCGCGCGTCGTTCGCTCAGCTCCACCCTCTCTTGCCTGAGGGAGGCGAGCTCGGTCGAATGACCGACAAGCTTCTCACTCAAGTCTTGGAAGGGCATCAGCACCTTGAACAAGACGACAGCCGCGACGAAGATCGAGGCCGTGAACATCCAACCCGTAAACCGACTGCGCTCGAGGAACATCTCGAAGTGGCGGTCTCGGTTGCCGTGGGACTCACTGCGAAGCTCTTCCATCTCGTTGTACTGGTGATTCAAAATTCGTCCGGTCGCCTATCGAGCGCCCGCCTCTCTTCATGGGGACCTTCGCCCCATCGGCAGAACGGACGAAATGCTGGAGCGGCCCGTGGGATCGGGAGACGAGTGAGGCCTGGCGCCCGTCAGCGCAGAATGGACTTCGAGGCCAAATCGGCCTCTGGAGGCCCTCCAGAGGGCCGTGGGCGAGCTCGCCTACTGCTTCGCGGTTTGCTCGACCTCGAACTGGTAGGTCTCGAGCGCCTCGAAGATCTTGGCGGCGAGCTGCATCTCGCCCTCGGCAGTCGCCAGGTCCATGGCGCGCTCGGCGAACTGAATCGCCAGGTCGTAGGCCTCTCCCTCGGCGTAGATCGCGGCGACACCCTCGAGCGTCACGGCCGTCACCGGCAGGTCATTCTCGAGCGCGCGTCGCACAGCCTCCATGGCCGCGTTGACGTCACGAAGCGAGTCGTCGTTCACCGTCGCGAGGTGGTAGCCATACTCGAGCTCCAGCTCCGCTTGCATCGGATCGAGCTCGAGCGAGTGTTCGAAAGCAGCGAAGGCTTCGGCCCACTCGAAGCGCTTCGCGTAGGAGCGCGCGAGGTTGGCCTGATACAGGCTCTTCTTGGGGTCGAGTTCGATCGCTCGGAGCAGGTGAGCGTGAGACTTCTCGGTGTTACCCTCTTGCGAGTGAAGGATTCCGAGAGTGTTCGAGAGGTCGGCCGTCGCTTCGATGTTCGCGGCGGTCTCGAGCGATTTGATCCCCGCCTTCTTGCGGTTGATCTGAAGGAAGGACTCGCCGACGGCCATGTGTCCAGTGACTTCGTGCGGGCGAGCCTTGAGAGCATCGCGCAGCGGATAGATGGCTTCGGAGCCGCGGTCGGCCTTCACGAGCTCCATTCCCAGGTCGAACGCGACGGTGCTCGGAAAGGGCTCGAGCTTGCCCGCAACGGGGCGCTTGCGGATCGGGTAGTTGTCGAGGAAGGCCTTCAACCTATCGATCTTCGACTCGGTGCGATCGGTCGTGTAGCCCGCGATCTCCACGAGCATTCGGTAGTAGTCCGTCGCGCACAGCCCCTCGTGCTCGGCCTCGATCTGGTCGCACGCGGCCAAGACTTCGTCGTATTGGCGTCGCGCGAGAAGCGTCCGGAATGACTCGAAGACTTCGTACTCGTCGATGAAGTCGAGCGGTGCGGGACTCGTGAGCGCACGCGGCCCGCGGAGTCGAGTCAGCTCTTCGCTCAGCTCCTTGGCGCGCGCGCTCTCCGACTCGATCAGGTTTTCGGTCTCACCGGGATTGGAGGCGAGGTCGAACAGAGTCGAGGTCGACGACTGGATGTACTTCCAGTCGCCGGAGATCAGGCTGAAGTGCGGCGCTCTCTGGAAGCGTGTCGGGACCAGCGACTCGGAGTAGATCGCTCGCTCGGGTTGCGGGTCGGCCGCGAGAGCGACGAGATCGAGGCCGACGGTCTCGAGCGGATCCACGCCGGCTGCCGCGAAGAAGGTCGCGGGAATGTCGACCAGGGAGGCGGGCGTGGAGACGCGCTTCGACTCGCTGCTACCGGGTTTCTTCAGAACCAGCGGCACTCTCAGAGTCGAGTTGGAGAGCAGGTAGCCGTGCCCGAGCTCGCCGTGGTCGCCGAGCCCTTCGCCGCTCCCGCTGGTGACCAAGATGTAGCTGTCGTCGTACAGGCCAGACTCCTCGAGTCCGGCGATGAGCGAACCGAGCGCAGAATCCGCGGCGGACAGGCGAGCGTTGTAGGCATCCTCGAACTCCGCGGAGTCACCGCTGACGAGCGCATGCTTGGCGTCGGGCTCGCTCAGGTTGACGAACAGAAAGGACGCTCTCCCGGTGGACTCGTTCAGCCATTCAATGGCGCGCTCGACGACCTCTTCGCCGTCGCGCGCGGACACGTCATTGCCAAACTTCTTGCGCCGCTTGATCGCGTCGTCGTACCGATCGAAGCCGCGCCCCAGCCCGTACTTGACGTGCAGGTTGAGCGACCCGACGAATGCACCCGTGCGGTAGCCGTTGCTCGCGAGTGCGGTGGCGATCGTCCGATGCCGAAAGGCCAGGCTGCACTCGATGTCGTCGCGGACACCATGCTCGGGGGGCAGGAGTCCGGTGAGCATGCTCGCGTGTGCGGGCAGAGCGAGCGGCATCGGAGTGAACGCGCGCTCGAAGACCAGGCTCTCCGAGGCCAGCTTCTCGAGTGCCGGAGTGGTGGCCTGCTCGTAGCCGTAGGCCGAAGAGCGGTCGGTGCGGAAGGCGTCGATGCTGACGAGAATCAGGTTCGGGCGATCGTCGTCAATAGGCTCGCCCTCGCCACTCTCGGAGAGTGTGACGCTCGAACTCGAAGCTCCATCCTCCGTGGCCGGCTGATCTCCACAGCTGGACCCGAAGAAGAGCAAGTGAATACCGAGGAGGCAGGGAAAAGCGTTCGAGATGGATGTCGGTGTGGGCTTCACGGCAGGACAGTTTGGGGGGACTCGGGGCGGCAGAGCATACTCGTCAGCTACGGAGCTCTGGTCGGCAGCGCGAGATTAACCTGCTATCGAGGCTCTTGTCGCGTGGAGCCGGAGGGGCCAGATCTATAGGCTGAAGCTCATCGGCGCCTGCCGCGAAGCACGACGACCACCTTGACCCTGAGAGAGCTCCCATTGAAAGACCTGCAAGATCCCACCGACCTCCTGAACGAGGTCCTGACCGAGACCGGCGACGAGTTCGTCGAGCTCCGCTATCACCGCAAGCGAACGCGCTCGATCTCGGTCGAGAAGGGGCGGGTAGACCAGGCCAAGATCAGCGAGCACACCGGAGTCGGCGTCCGGGTTCTGGCGCAGGGGACCTGGGGCTTCGCGAGTACCGACCGGTTCGAGAAGGCGGCCGTCCGGCGAGCGCTGGAAGCCGCGCGTAGCGCAGCGATCTCGTCCGCCTCGGCACGACTGAACAAGACGGCTCCGCTCCCGAAGGTGGACCTGGCCCGTGGGCTGTTCGAGCTGCCCGGTACCGGTGAGCTGATCGCGCGTCCGCTCGAAGAGAGCCTGGACATGGTCATGCGCCTCGAGTCCCAGGCCCGTCAGGCCTCGACCTCGATTCAGAGCGCGGGCTGCGGCTACACCGAGATCTTCGAGGAGAAGGGCGTCGTGACTTCCGACGGTGCGAAGGCCTGGACGCGCTTGGTGCGCCCCGAGTTTCGCATCAGCGCGGTGGCTCAGAAGGACGGCGAGATTCAGAGAGGCAGCGAGTCCGTCGGTGCGACGGGTGGCTGGGACTGCCTCTTCCGAAACGCGACGGCGGAGTCTCTGGCGGACAAGGCGGCGAAGCGCGCCGTCGACCTGCTCTCCGCGGGCTACCCCGAGGGCGGACGGAAGAAGGTGCTCCTCTCACCCAGCCTGGTTGGCCTACTCACCCATGAAGCTGTCGGGCATACGGTCGAAGCGGACTTCGTGATGTCCGGTTCGGTCGCCGCCGGGAAGCTGGGAACGCGCGTCGCCTCCGACCTCGTGACACTTTGCGACTCCGGCATCAGCGAGTACTACGAAGGCGCGGGCGGCTCGATGATGATCGACGACGAGGGCGTGCCGACTCAGAACACCGTGATCGTCAAGGACGGAATCCTCAAGAGCTACCTGCACGACCGCGAATCGGCGGCGCACTTCGAGGTCGAGCCGACCGGCAACGCGCGAGCTTGGGAGTACGACAACGAGCCTCTGATTCGAATGCGAAACACGTTCATCGCGCCGGGGGACTCGACTCTCGAAGAGATGATCGCGGGAACCGAAGACGGACTGCTCTTGGACGGTCCTGCGAACGGGCAGGCGGACAGCAACGGCGAGTTCATGTTCGGAACGCACGAGGCCTACCAGATCAAGGACGGAAAGCTGGGACCGCTCATGCGAGGTGTGAACATCTCGGGAGTCGCGTTCGACGTCCTCCAGACCGTCGATCGCGTCGGCAAGGACTTCGTCTGGGATCTGGGTTCGGGGCACTGCGGAAAAGGGCAGCCCGCGAAGGTCGATGCCGGAGGCCCGTGGCTCTCCTGCGAGGTGGTCGTCGGGGGGCGGGGAGCATGAGTTCACAAGAGCTACAGGCGCCGCCTTTCAATCCCGAGCAGGAGGAGTCGCGGCTACTCGATCGCTGTGAACAGCTGGTCGAGATGGCCGTCTCCGGCGGAGCCGAGGAAGCGGAGGCCTTCGGCACTTTTTCGCAGGTCTCCTGCGTGAGCTTCGAGAAGGGCGACCTAAAGATGGCGCAGGTCGACGATGGGACGTCGATCGGCTTGCGAGTCTTCAAGAACGGCAAGCTCGGCTTCACCTCGACGAACCAGACCGAGGTGAGCTCACTGGAAGAGGCCGCGCGAGACGCTTGCACGCTCGCGGACTTCTCCGTCGCGGATGAGATGAACCAGCTGCCCGAGGCTCACCCGCTCTCGCAGCAGACCGGCTCACTCGTCCAGGCCGAGGTGGGTTCGTTCGGACTCGAGCAGGTCGTCGAGTGCGGTCGAGAATTCGTCGAGCGCACGAGTGCTCGCGACCCTCGAATCGCGATCGACAAGGCGGACGCTCAGGCCTCGCGCATCTCGGTCGCCGTGCACTCCACCACCGGCGTGCACTTCTCGGAGTCGGACGCATCCATCGGACTCTCCGTGTTCGGCATGGCCGTGGACGGCGACGATGTCGGGGGCTTCGACTACTGGGGGGGCAACGTGCGCGACCTCTCTCGGCTTGCGGCTCTCACCGACGAGACGATCGAGCGCTTCTCCGACGCGGTTCTCGGCAACCTGAAGGCCGGCGCAGCCGAGTCCTACACCGGACCCGTCCTGTTCTCGCCGGCCGCCTTCCTCTCGTGCTTCGTGTCACCGGTCGTCTCGGCTTCGAGCGCAATCGCCGTCCAGCGTGGGCGCAGCGCGCTGGCCGGAAAGCTGGGCGAAGCCTTTGCTGACTCACGCCTGTCCATCACGGACGACCCGACCGACCTCGAGCTCAGTGGCGCCGGCTGCTTCGACCGCGAAGGTCAACCGACGACGCGCTTCTCGCTCGTCGAGGGTGGCGTGCTGAAGTCCTACCTCTACAACGCCTACGCCGCGAAGGTGGACAAGTGCGAGTCGACGGGGCACGCCTCGGGCGGAGCGCGCTCGGTCCCGGGTCTGGGGCCGCACGCGATCAGCGTCGCTGCGGGCTCGGACGGCGACCAGGCGGCCATGCTGAAGGCGCTCGATCGCGGGCTCTTCGTTCAGCGCTTCTCGGGAACGGTGGACCCTGCGTCCGGCGACTTCTCGGGAGTAGCCAAGTCCGCGCGCTGGGTGGAGAACGGTCAGGTCGTTCGGTCGCTCAAGGAGACCCTGATCTCAGGCAACGCATTCGAGCTGTTGAACCGAGTCGGCGCGCTCTCCTCGACGAGAGAGCTGATCTTTTCCAGTGCTCGAGCACCCTTCGCCTTGATCGACGGCCTCTCCGTCACCGCCGGCTGACCCTTCCCTCTCCATGGCTACAAGCTTTCAAGAGCTCGACTGGTACGAGTCGCCGCTCTACTACGACATCATCTTCGAGGAGGACACCGATCGCGAAGGTGCCTTTCTCGAGATGGCCCTGGCGCGCTACGGCTCGGCGAAGGGCAAGCGCGTGCTCGAGCCCGCTTGCGGGAGCGGGCGCCTGCTCGAAGAGATGGCACGGCGCGGCTACAGCGTCGCCGGCTTCGACCTCTCGCCGGAGATGCTCGAGTTCGCGCGCAATCGGCTGAAGACGAGCGGGTTCGAAGGCGCGCTGCACGAGAAGCGCATGGAGTCCTTCTCGATGCGCGGGCAGTACGACCTCGCGCACTGCCTCGTCAGCACCTTCAAGTACCTGCTGACGGAAGAGCACGCGCGCGGGCACCTGGAGAGCGTGGCGCGCGCACTGGTGCCCGGCGGGATCTATGTGCTCGGTATGCACCTCAGCGACTACGACGACACGCATCGCAATCGCGAGCGCTGGGTTGCGACGCGCGACGGAACCCACGTGGTCTGCAACATTCAGGGCTGGCCGCCCGATCGCAAGTCACGAACCGAGCGCGTTCGTTCGCGCATGGTCGTGAAGGAGAGCGGGGTCGAGCGGAAGCTGGAGACCAACTGGACCTTCCGGACCTACAACGCTCGACAGCTCAAGTCGCTCTTGCGCTCCGTCCCCGAGCTGGAGCACGTGGCGACCTATGACTTTTCGTACCAGCTCGATGGAGAGCGCCTGCTCTCCGATGATCAACTCGACTGCGTACTCCTGCTTCGCAAGCGGGAGTAGTCGGGCTCCCGCTCGTCCAATCCAGCCGTTCTAAGCGGCGCGGGTGATCGTCTCTTCCGCGTCCTCTTCTTGCTCGCGATGCTTGTCGCGCAGCGGCGCGGTTGTCTCGTTGAGGAGTGCACAAAAGTCGTGCAGCTCGTCGTTCGGACGAATCCGGCAGATGTCGGGATGTTGGCCCAAGTTGACTCCCTTGAGGAACTGCGTGAAGCGATAGATCGGTCCAGCGATCCTGTGCGTGAGCAGAATGCCCGCAACGAACGTGATCGAGAGGCAGATCGAGAGCGAGGCGAGGAAGGACCTGAGCAGCTGCTCGGGAAGGCTCTCGAAGAAGAGCTGTGAGTCGTGCGGGAGCTCGGTTCCGATCTTCGAGACGGTGGTGTAGAGGATGACGAATTGAAACAACATCGAGATCGTCGCGACGCCGACCACCCACAGGGTGAGTTTCAGCTGCAGCTTTCCGTTGATCAGTTTCTGTTTGCGGGGGTAATGCATGTTGAAGGGCCCGGCGGGGCGGAGGCTGAGTTCATCGACCAGATGAACCCGTGAGCACGGTGGATACTTGTGAGGGTGTTTTTTTTGGGCGGCTAGAAGCGTCTAGCCCTCATAATTCATGAGCCGCGAGAGGAAACGCCTCGATTCGGTTCCTACTGGTGTTTTGCGGGCGCTGGCCCCACAGTCGAGCTTGTAAGCTCGTCGAGGAAGCCAGTGTTCGCAAAACGCCGGTAGGGGCCGAAAGGCTGGCGTAGCCGGCCGTTCGTGGTGTTTAGTCCGCGTGGTCATGAATAATGTGGGCTAGGACTGGATGTAAGACTCCCAGTCCTCGTAGTTGGGACCTCTCTCGATGCCGGTGAGCTTGACGAGAGTGCGGTTGACGACCTTCCGAACGTTTGCGTCTCGCGAATGGAGCAGCTCGATGAGAGTGGGCACGACACCTCGGGAGTCGAGCTTCTCGAGAGCACAACAGACCGTGATGAGCAGAGCGGGATTCGAATCGTCTAGCGAGTCGGCGAGTGCCTGGGCCGCCAAGTCGCGGAAGAGGGAAGTCCGTGTCAGGTCCCGGATCGCGGCCATGACGAGCTTTGCGTCGCCCGAACGTAGGTCAGCGCAGAGGCGCTCTTCGTTCTCGGTCCACCATTCAATCTCGGTGTCGAACCAGTCGAGCCACTCCGTGGACGACATTTCACGCGAAAGTCCGGATAGATTCTGAAGGCTCCACTCGGCAGCGCTCCGAACGGCAGCTTGCTCGTCATCCAGAAGGAGAGCGATCGATGAAAACGTTTCGAAGTCTCGAAGATCCGTAAGGGCGACTGCCGCACAGCGGCGAAGCTTCCAATCTTTGTCGAAGAGGAAGGGCTGGATGACCCTCTTGGCTTCATCTCTGAAAAGCCAGGGCCGCTCTGCGTGCATTTCGCTGATGACGCGCAAGAGCTCCAGGTCGATCTCCTCGCCATCACTCATCAACCGCTCGAGCACCGCAACTGATTCGGGGCAGGGTGCGGTTCTCGCGGCGCGACAGAGGAGATCACGAAGCTCATCCGTGAACTCATCGGTGCGCTTCTCGACGAGCTCGAGAGACGAGCTGTCGGCTCGAAAAACTGCCGAAAACGCTCTCTCCAGCGGCTCTTTCACTGTCCGTGAACGCAGGTGAAGATCGCTGAACTCGAGCGAGAGATCGAGAAGCAGCTCGGTGCCGAGCTTGTCTTGCAGCGCGCCGAGCACTCGAACGATCGCGATACGAGATTCGAACGAGAGCTCATTCTCCGCACGTTGCTGAACGTAGGCGACGACCTGCTTGGGAGGTGAAATGGCCAACGCACCCAGGTAGAGGTCACTGAATCTCTCGGGCTCGCACCACCACTCGGTTTGATTGGAGCTCTCGCGAGTGACCTCGAGCGATACCTCCGCGGTGTAGAGCTGAAACAGCGTGGGAATGCTGTTTTTGACGGAGGAGAGGCTCTGAACGACCTCGGCTCGGGTCCGGTCGTCATCGGTCCAAGGACGTCTGAGAACGTCACGGATCGGGTCGAGCTGATCACCGGCCACGCTGGCCGCCACGACCGCCGTCAGGGCGATCGTGGCAAAGCCGCGCAGGAGCGTGTGACCGACGAGCCGCATACTAGTTGCTCGGTACTCGGTGCCAGGAGAGAATCTGAAAGCCATTGCCTTCATCGAGGAGCACGGACGGGAGCCCCGGAAGCTCGAGGACTCCTGTGGAGACGCGATCGTCGAAGGTCACGTCCATTTTAGTATGGGATGAGCCGTAGTCGCGCTCGATGAGCACCTGATTGCCAGCCGTCATGTTGCCGTTGAGCTTCACGACTGCAGAGCCGCTCGCATCGAGATTCGAGTCGAGGAAATTGTTCTCGGCGAACATGAAAGCGTTCATCTCCTCGAGCGTTCCGAAGACGGGGTCCCCGAAGTAGATGTTGCCGCTGTCCTTCTCTGCCGGGTCCTTCATCGCGATGAAGGCCACGCCATCCTTGGCAGCGTTCTCGTAGAAGAGGTTGTCCGACATGTAGATGTTCCCTTTCACAACGAATGTGACCTGCACCCCGTCCGCCCCGGTTCCGTACAGAGCGAGGGAGTAGGCTTTGAAATTGTGGATCCACAAGTTTCCGTCGATGTAGAAGACTTTCTTGTTGGAGCTCTCCCCCGGTTCACCGTTCGTTCCAGAAAGGGTGATCCTGTAAGCATTGTCGCCATTGGCCATCGGCTGGCCCCTGGCATTCTCATAGGGGTCCTCGAGGAAGTAGTCGTTCTTCACGGTTCCGTCGATGTCGGACTTCCGGTCATCGGGGTTCAACCGGAAGATGTGTGCCGGGCTCGACTCCGGGAGCTGAATTGCCGTTCCACCAGCACTGCTACTGCTATCGGATGTTCCGCCGACGGCAAACATCGCGGCGACGTCGTAGTCTGCGGTTGCCGCGTAGTCCATCGAGTCCAGATTGAGAATCGGCTGCGACACGTTCGACTCGCCCGCCGCCCCGACGACCGAGTCGCCAGCGCGAATCATTCCCGTGATCGTCGCATCGTCCGAGACGAGCACACTCCCGCCGCTGAATACGTCACCCGTGATACTGTCTGCCTGTCCACCCGAACCGCCGAAGTCCAACGTGTACAGCGGGTCGTTGTCGCTGTTTCCGGCGAAGACGGCGTTGTGAAACACACCGCCAGTCTGCTCCTGGACGACGACTCGAATAGCTTGTGTAACGCCAGAGGAGGCGCCGGTCGCATTGACAGTGAACGTTCCGTCCCCATTATCGACCACGTTGGACCAGTAGGTGCTATCGTGGAGCTTGACGGCTTTCTCGACCTTGGCGTTCAGTGCACTCGCCTTCGTCGTCATTCCGGACACGTCGACCGTGTTGACCGTTCCAACTGCTGCCGCAACCGGATCCATGCCGGTGTCGATGCCAGCGTCCATATTCGCAATGGTGTGCGCGACTGCCGAGTTGGCTGCCGTAAAGGCGCGCAATCGAGCGCCCGCAGCGTTGCGCTCTTTGTTCGATCCAAGTGTAATCGAGAGCATTGCGCCGGTAATGCCCATCAGGACGACGACGGTGAGCAAGGCGGCAACCGTTGCTCCGCCTCTTCGATTCGTTCTCGTGCTAAGTCTCTTCATTATGAATTCTCTTCGTGGTCAGTTGCGAACTCTGACTGACGTCTGAACGGACTTCGTGAGTAGGTTTCCATCTTCGTCGATGTCTTCGAGCGTCAATCGGATGGTGAGAATGTCTCCATTCAGCTCGAAGACGAGACCCCGCTCGTCCACCATCACGTTCCCGTTGTCGTCACCCAGATTGCTCAGCTCGCCCTCCAACATGGAGCGCACTTCGCTACACAGGGTGACTTGCTGTTGTGTGGCGAGTCCGACGTCGAGGGTCAGAACGACGACGCCTTCATCGATCCGCCCGTCGCCGTTATTGTCCAGCCCGTCATCCAGCTCGCCTTGGTCCATCTGAAACGCGATCGATCGGTTGTTGTCCCAGGTGATCACGCTGCCCACGACGGAAGCTGGCTTGCGAAAGGTGATCGTCGAGGCGCCGACTCCCGGTGCCGCGGCAGTCATGGTCCCCAGCTCTGCCTCGACGAAATCGTCGGCGATTCGATCGAGGACTTTGTGTGCACGCGTAACCAGGTGCGACCGCCTCATCGTTGTGTCGTAGGTGTTGGAGGCCGTGAGCGCTGTCGTGGCTACGGCGTAGAGCAGGCCAATGGCGATTGTCGCACTAATCGCAAGCTCGAGCAGTGTGAAGCCACTTGCCCCCGAGGTTCGAAGGGTACGCATGATCAATCCTCGAGGAGCAGTGTGAGGTCGGCGGTTTGATCGCCGGAGACGCCTTGCCATTGCATGCGAAGCGTCATGGGAAGGATGACGTAGTCGCCGGAGTGATCGAGGGCGTCTATCGCTCCGTCGCCGTTCAAGTCTCGGGGCATGCCGAGTGAGGCGTTCGTCGAGTCCTCACGGAGTTGGCCGCCGATGGTCGGGAAGATGATCTGGCCGACGAATCCATCTCCATCCGCTGCTTGCGTGTTCAAGCCGGGTACGGCGAAGTTCGGAGCAGCCGTGAAATCTGCGAAGACCTCGCCGGGCGGGGTTGCGTAGATCGTCTCGGTAATTGCGCGAGCCGCTTCATACGCGTCTGCTGACTCTTCCGTCGTTCGCGCGAGGCGGGAGGTCGAGATCACCGTGCTGATCAGTCCGCCCGCTGCAACGACGAGAATGACAGACGCCAGCGCGACGTCCACCATCGTGAATCCCGAACGGGCTCGACGACGTCCACGAGGACACTTTGAAATCAGGTGCATGATTGGGGCTAGGGAGGAGAGGGCACGAAGTGCTTGTCCTATCGAGTCCCGTTCATGCGGCAGTTAAGAGGATTAGGGGTCTTCTCTATTCAGGTGAGAAAGCTCCAACGGGCACCGAAAACATTTCTCTGTCCCACGCAGGAGCAGCAGGACCGCGATCCAGCTCGCTCCGGAGTCAGATTCACCAGGGTCCGCTAGCCGCCCGGTCGCCGGTTCGCTATAACCTTCCCCCTTCAACAGCCACAAGACCGGAGATTCCCGTGGGCAACGCGACATTCAAGACGATCGATAACACCATCTACGTGGGCAATTTGCCCTTCTCGGCGACGGACGAGGAGCTTCGCGCGATCTTCACGGCCGGCGGCCGCAAGGTGGCCGACGCCAAGGTCATCTGCAACTACAAGACGGGTCGCTCGCGCGGCTTCGGTTTTGTCCGCATGGACTCCAACGAAGAGGCGGACGCAGCGCTCGACCTCGACGGTACGGAGCTCTCGGGCCGCAAGATCTCGGTCGGTCGCGGCAAGCACAAGACACTGCGCCGCCGATAGACACTGCGCCGCCGATAGACACTGCGCCGCCGATAGACACTGCGCCGCCGATAGATCGAGCATGAGCGCGACCTGGAGTCGCGCGAACCATGGCCACCGCGAGGACGGATCCGAGAGCCTGCCCAGCCGGGACTCTCCACGATTCGAACACCTCGCGGTTTGCGCTTAAGCAGTCCCGCCTGCTGAGAGTGTGAGCTCCGCCTGACTGGCCGGAGCACCCGTCTCTCTCGCGTTGCGCCGCTAGCCGCCGCGCTTGTGCATTTCGAAGTGCGGGTCCTCGCTCATGTCCCCGCTCGTGTAGGGCTGCCGATTCTCGGTGGCCAGCCGCTCTTCGGCTCCCCGATCGTCGCGCACCTTCCAGGTCCTCGTGATGAGCTCCGCCATCTCCGCCACGGTGGCGCCTTCGCGCAAGACCTTGCGCAGATCGATGCCCTCGCGTGCATACAGACACAGGTACCAGAGTCCGTCTGCAGTCAGGCGACTCCGGTTGCAGGAAGAGCAGAACGGAGCCGTGGTGCTCGAGATGACTCCGAAGACGGTTCCGTCGGGGAGCGTAAAGCGATCCGCGGGCGCGCAGGTCTGTTCGGAGACCGGCGTCGCGCCGCCGTAGTGAGCGGCGATCCGTTCGAGCATCTCCGCGCGCGAGACGACGTCGTCCATCGACCAGCGCGTCGCGCCGCCGACATCCATGTACTCGATGAAGCGAACCTCGGCGCCGATGCGCTTGCCGTACTCCAAGAGGTCGATCAGCTCGTCGTCGTTGACGCCCTTCATGACCACGGTGTCGAGCTTCAGGCCCTCGAAGCCCGCGGCTCGCGCGGCGTCGATACCGGCGAGCGAAGCGGCCAGGTCGTCGCGTCGGGTGAGCTGCTTGAAGCGATCGGGACGGAGCGTGTCGAGGCTCACCGTCAGCCGGTCTAGGCCCGCCTCGAACAGCCGCTCGGCCAGCTTGTCGAGCAGGACTCCGTTCGTGGTCAGAGCGAGATCGAGGATCCCGGGCTTGTCGGCCAGGTCGCGAATCAGGAGCTCGATGTCTCGGCGCAGGAGCGGCTCGCCACCCGTCAGCCGGACGTGGTTCACGCCCAGCTCGACGAAGACGTCGACGAGCCTGGAGATCTCCTCGAAGCTGAGGATGTCGGTGCGCGGCAGCCAGGTGTAGTCCACCTCGGGCATGCAGTAGGAGCAGCGCAGGTTGCACCGATCGGTCACCGAGAGGCGCAGATTCTGAAGGGGGCGCCGGAACTTGTCCTCGAAGGCCATGACCACACAGTATGCCCGGTATGCGCGCCGGGAGTTGGCGAATTAGAATGCTCGTCATGGCCTCGGTCCTCTCCAGCTCAAAACCCTTTGCCCAGCGCGTCCTGGAGCTTCCCCGTCTGGGGGTCGGGATCTCGACCGAGTTCGGAGCTGCCGAGCAGGGCCTGGACCCGTCCGTTCTGAACGAGCGCCATCCCGGGCTGGTGAGCTTCCTCGAGATCGGCGCGGACCTCGAGCGCGGAATCGACGCGAGCGCCTGGGAGTGGGTGAAGGCCGGGCGACCGACCACCTATCACTTCCTCGACGTCAACCTGGAAGAAGCGGAAGACCTCGACGAGGAGTGGTGCGCCGAGACGGCCGCGCTCGCGAAGCGCGCCGGCGCCGCCTGGCTGTGCGGTGATGCCGGGCTCTGGCACGTCGGTCGACGCGACCGCGGCCACGGGACGCTGATGCCGCCGATCCTCGTGCCCGAATCGGCGGACGCCATGGCCGCCAACGTCAGGAGCCTGCGCGAACAGACCGGCTTCGAGGTCCTGCCCGAGAATCCGCCGGCGCAGGTCTTCCTCGGCTCGATGCACCTGCTCGACTACTTCGCCCGCATGTCCGCTGCCGCCGACTGCGGGCTGCTCCTCGATGTCGCCCACCTCGTGATCTACCAGCAGGCCTGCGGCCACGACCTACACTCGGGCCTCGATGGTTATCCGTTCGAGCGCGTCGTCGAAGTTCACGTGGCCGGTGGCTCGGAGTTCGAGCACGGCCGGCGAACCTTCATCGACGACGACCACGGCCTCGAGATTCAACCGGGAACCTGGGAGCTACTCGAGACCGTGATCGAGCGCGCACCGAACCTGAAGGCCATCGTGTTCGAGTGCGAGCGCAACCGCATCGAGGAAGTCGTGCCCGGCTTCGAGCGCCTGGGCGAGATGTTCAAGCCGTGATCGACCATCGCCTCGTTCAACGCACGCTCTTCCGCATGCAAATCGATTCGGACTTCGCCGGCCGAGTCTTCGAGCGCGAGCCGGCCGCGCTCGCCTCGACCGGGCTCTCCGATGAGGACCTGGCTTGGATCCAGGCCGCCGATCCGATCGCCATCAGCGCGGATCCGGGAGGTCGCCGCCTCTCGCAGCTGCTCGGCAATGTGGTCGCCGAGTACGTCGCGTCCGTGGCGCTCTTCGTCGAGCGGCTCGAGCTGACCGATATCGTCTCCGCGTTCGCCTCCTCGCCGGAGTTCCACTCCGCAATTCGATTCGACCACTCCCTGCCGGTGATCTTCGGCGCCTACGCCGCGCGACGCTTGGAGGCGACGCCCGACGCGACGATCGACTCGATCCTCCGCCTCGAACGCGTGCTGGTGGGTGCGCGCCGAGGCGCTCGCGCTGTCCCGACTCCGGGCGAGCGCGAGGTCGTGCTCGCCGGCCGCGCCCGGTTGGTCGACCTACTTGCGGGCAGCTTCGACACTCTGGGGCAGCTCGCCGCCGGGGCGAGCGGCGCTCGCGAGCTGGGACCCGAGGCCGAACAGCTCCTGATCACGACCGGACCGGCGCCCAACCCCGGCGCCCTGCACAGCATCGATGTGGAGGTCCTCTCCGCCTCGGTCGGCGAGGTCTTGAGGGCGGCCGAGGTCCCCCTGGGTCCTGCCGGAAGGAAGGCCCTCGCGGCGAATCGAGGCGTCGGAGCGGACGAGCTCGCCGAGTTTTTACGAAGCCTCCTCGGCGAAGGCCTACTAGAGGGTGCTGTCTAGGCCGTTTCGCCGCCAGAAGCCCCCAGAGCGGCCGACACGGGCCGATCGGCCGACGTACTATTAATGGGATCTTCTCGGACGGCCGAGACGTCCAACGACTGCTGCCGGGGACGCTCGGCACCGGTCCCCGCATCCACCGCGCCATGATTCTTAGCCAGCTCTCACTCCTCACTCTGCTCCAGGTCTCCGTTCTCCCGAGCGCGGTGCCGGGCGACTCGCTCCAAGAGCCCGTGAGCCTGACCGAGCACGCCGAGGTCCTCGGGTTGGTTCCTGTCCGGCCGACGGGAGATGCCGAGGGCCCCGTCCTCACGATCGTGGGAGCCATGGGCGTCGGCGGCTTCCTGGTCGAGCTGCAGAACTCACCGACTGCCTTCGCCGAAGAGTTCTTCGTTCAGCTACCGCCGTCTCCCTCGAAGACAACGCGCTCACCGCTGCTCGTCGCCTTCCACAAGTTCGGTTCGACGGCGCTCGACATCCCCGTCAACACCGACTTCGAGCAGGAGTGCTTCGACCGCAACTGGTTCCTGGTCGCACCGCTCGGGGCGTCACCCAAATCGTTCAGCTCGATCTCGAGCCAGCTCAACACCGAGGTCGTGATCGAGCTGATGGTCGAGCGCTTCGGCGCCTACATCGACTCGAACCGAATCTATGGCGTCGGCTTCTCGATGGGGGGTGGCAATGTCATGAACTACGCCGCGCGCCACCTCGATCCGTCGAGGCCGATGTTCGCCGCGATCATCAACCACACGGGGCCGGTGTCGCTCCGACAGAACTATATCGAGCAGCCCAACAATCAGTTCATCATGGACCTCTGGTACGGCGGCGATCCGGACCAGTTCCCTTTCAAGTACGCGCGCTCATCGGTGCTCGACATTTTCAGCGTGGACAACGGTGGTGGGATTGGTCCCGGACCAATTGGCCCTGGACCGATTGGGCCCGGTCCGATCGGCGGAGGCGGTACGAGCTCGAAGGACTACCGCATCAACTTCAAGGACAGCGTGATCGGAAACCTCTCGCACGTGCCGCTCTACATCGTGCGGGCGAAGAACGATCCGCTCACGTACATCAGCGCACAGCTGGATCTCCTGACGGACTACTTGAGTACGACCGATCAGGACTACGTCTACAAGAAGGTCGGCGGAGTGACTCAGCACCTGTGGTCGACTCTGAACGAGACGAACACTCTGAACTGGGCGGCTGGCAAGACGCTGCAGCTTCCGACTCGGGCGTTCACGATGGCCGATCGCAATGACACGTACTTCTACTTCGATGTGAAGCAGGAAGGGAGCGGGCGGTTTACACGATTCAGCTGGGAGATTCTGCAGGCCGAGAACGAGCTGCACATCTTGCGTACGGACAATCTGCGCCAGATCGGCTTCGACGTCGGGGCGACGGGTTTGGACGCGACCCGGGCGCTCGAGCTTCAGCTCTCCGCGCGGGACAACCTGGGCGACCTGGTTCGAATCACTGGCTACGACACGGCGCCGGCTTCGGTCACGCGCAACGGCCAGCACACGCGTAACTGGCGCTACGACGCGACGACGAAGGTTGTCTACCTGAGAGAGAAGGTTGGCGGCGATATTCAGACCTGGGTGATCGAGCCGGGCGAGTAGCTCGGCCGAGTAGCCCTCGCGACAGGCGGGACTTCTCGAGGAGCATGGCTTCCTCAGCTTGAATTCGCGGTGGGCAGCGCTCATCCTTCAAGGCGATGAGTGAGAGCCAGAAGCGGGAGTGGACGAGCTATGCGGGAGCGCTGATCGGCTACGTGGCCTGGACGTTCGCGCTCGCCCTGGTCTGCATCCTCGCCGATCGAGCGGAGTGGATTCTCGAGCTGTGCCTGCCCGCTCTGTTGATCAGCCTGGGACTCGCCCTCGGCACGATCCTGACGCTCGGCTTCATCGACCGCTTCTACCCGAAGGATCAGGGCTTCTTCCAGCTCTGTCTGTGGGCGAGGCTGACGTCGGATATCGGGATCCTCTTCCTCCTGAACACGGAGTGGCTGCTTCCGATTCTCCGAGAGGACGCCGAGCTCGTTGAGATAATGAGCAGTTCTCTCAGTGCCACGATTCACTTTCCGAGTTGGGTCGGCATGATCTGTCTCGCCGTCGGCTGTGTGTTGTCCGTCATGGCGGCTAGAAGAGTCATTGGAGATCGAACGAAGTGAAGACCGGCGTCCTCCTGATCAACTTGGGCACTCCCGATGCCCCGCGCACGCCGGAAGTCCGGCGCTTCCTGCGCGAGTTCCTCTCGGACCCCGGAGTGCTCGGGCTCTCGCCGATTCCGCGCTGGCTCCTGGTCAATCTGGTGATCCTGCCGCGCCGACCCAAGCAGTCGGCGGAGGCCTACGCGGCGATCTGGAGCGACGAAGGCTCACCGCTCATGGTGCACAGCCGCGCGCTCGTCGAGAAGGTCAGGCCGCTCCTTCCCGACTTCACCGTCGCACTCGGGATGCGCTACGGGACACCCTCGATCGCCGACGGCTTCGAAGAGCTCAAGGCGGCAGGCTGCGAGCGCGTCATCGTCTCGCCTCTCTTCCCGCAGTACTCGGGCGCGACCTTCGGCTCGATTCTCGAGCGTGTGGAAGAGCTCTCGACGACGCACTGGCAGCCGGACGAGATCTCCATCGTTCCGCCCTTCTACGACGACCCCGGCTTCCTCGATAGCTTCGCAGAGCTGGGTCGTGAAGCGCTCGAGACGCGCCAACCGGATCACCTGCTGTTCAGCTTTCATGGCCTCCCCGAGAGCTTCGTCCGCGATGCCGACCCGTCCAGCTCACACTGCCTGAGCAATCCCGATTGCTGTGCGGAGATCACCGAGGTCAATCGCTCCTGCTATCGCGCTCACTGCATGGCCACCGCGCGCGGAATAGCGGAGAGGCTCGCGCTGGCTCCCGAGGAGTGGAGCGTCTGCTTCCAGTCTCGATTGGGGCGGACTCCCTGGCTCGGCCCCTATACGGACCAGGTCGTCGTGGACATGGCCAAGAGCGGCGTCCGCCGACTCGCGGTCTACTGCCCCTCGTTCGTCGCCGACTGCTTGGAGACGCTCGAGGAGATCGGCATGCGCGCTGGCATGGAGTTTCAGGAAGCGGGCGGCGAGTCGCTCGACCTGATTCCCTCGCTCAACTCGACCGACTCCTGGGTCCACGCGGTTGCGAAGCTCGTCCAGAAGGCCGACGCCAACTGGGCTCCGCTCGAGACCGCGTCCGCCTAGGAGCTCTCTCCGTTCCGTGTCGCGTTCAGGTGCGCCACGAGCACCTCGGTGCACTCCGCGATCGAGTCCAGGACTTGCTCGAGTCCACCTTCGAACATCGGGTCGGCCAGCTCCTCGTCCCGATCGAGCAGGTTGGTGAGCAGGAAAGCGCGGTCGGTGAAGCTCGATGTGCCCGGCAGCGCGAGCAGGTGCTCGTACTTCATCGCGAAGATTACCGTGCTCGGATCGAGCTGCGGCAGGAGCACCGACAGGTGCGTGGGCTGAAAGGCGAGCGTCCAGCCACTATTGACTCCGCGTCCGACCAGGTTGGCGGCAGTGTCCGGATGGATGCTCGTGTTCTCGTAGATCGTCCCGGCGGAGCGGACGGGGACCGGGCAGCCGAGGTGTCGCGCATAGAGGTGCGCGAAGGCCGACCGAATCATGTTTCCGGAGCAGAGGAAGGCGAGGCCCTTCGCGGATTGGAGTGCAGTTTCGAGCTTGGGATTCACTCGGTCGATACTAGTGCGGCAGTTCGATCAGTAGAACTCGAGAAACTTACTCACCCACGCGACATCTTCATTCAGCCCCCCTGAAAGCCATTGCGGAAATGTATAAACGCTGAACTCGGAAAGTGAAAAAAGACCGTCGTTATCGAGATCGTACAAAACGCCCATCTGGGGAATTGAGGCGAATGGGGCTTCGAGAATTATATTGCGAACACTCCCGGCACTTTCCCAGAGATACACAGCGTCAACGTCGTTTATGGCGGGATATTGAGAACTGTCTAAAACTGAAACAGGCACGGCGAGGTTGTCACCAACATCAAGCCGATAAAGCCCCCTCTCGAGGGTAGGTGAGTGAAGGGTAAATAGGGCCATCACAAAGCGACCGTCGGGATCCGCGACTGCAGGCCCTATAGCGCCTAATGAGCTACCTCGATAGATTTCCGTCCTGTCAAGCAGTACCGATCCTGAACGGGCGCCAGGCTCAATCCATTGCCCACCTGCAAAGCCACTAATCAGAGGAGCGGGCGCAAGCGGGTTGCCAACGGGATAGCTACTTAGCCAGCGACTCGCGATGGGACTACCGAGTAAGGGGCTAACGACCCATCTCTCCACTATATCTGCGTACCCCCTGCCGCGCCCGATTACGTAAAGTAGATTTGCTTGACCACTGTGAACTACTGAAACAACGTTATAGGCGGTGCTGAATGAACGTTCGACACCCCACGTGAAGGTGGTGTCTCCAGGAAGGAGTTCGTCCGAACGAAAAACAATGCCCTTAGCTCCGGCCACATACTTGACGGATTGTTGCAGGTTCGAATCGGCGTAAATGAGCTCAAATAGTACTTCAGGGAATTCGGCATCGAGGGTATAGCGGCCTTCGCCGACAGCCTCTATGATTGGGGCGGGATTGGCGACCTCTCCAGTTTCTATCGGCGTTGAATCATAGATGCCAATCACTGCAATCCCTGCAGTCACTGCAACGAGGACGCCAAGTGATATAAGCCCGAGTGGCTTTGTTGTATTCATTGGTGGTTTGAGGGATTGCGATTAAAGCGGCGGGCATGAAGTGCAGCCGCCATGTATCGGGTCGTCACAATTAGGTCCCATATCGGGAAGCTTAATGATCTCCGGACACGGATTGCTGAATGTCCCGCCTCCCGTGCAAAAACATGTCTTCACGTCTTCTAGATTTTTATTTAGGTTGCCCATTTCATTGTGGTACGCGCCGCAAAAGCCCGTTACCATTTCGTTGAGTCGCATCGTGTATTCTTGTGGAGTTTCCTGGTCTTCGAGAGGAGGGCAGTCCTGTTGATCGGGGTTGATTGCGCACGACGCGTAAAGGTCAGCTTTCTCACAAATCAGCACAGCGCTGCTGTAGGCCACCGCATACTCGCCGCATGTGCCTGGACTTGAGGGCACTCCCTTGCTAGTCATATGGCCGTGCAAGGCCTCGTGGATAAAAACACCTCCATAAAGAGCACAGAGTGCGTCTGAAGAAAAGAAGGCGTCCTCAAATCCAGAATTTCCGGGGAAGATGTCACTAATTGGTTGGCCCACGATCCAGCCCTTTGATTTGGCGAATGGGGCTAAAGCTTTCGAGACCCTGTTGTTTACTGAAACACTTTTGATTAGGCCTATGTAAAGAATTACATTTAGTTTTCCGTTTTTCATTCCTGATCCCCCCCCCACATCTTGTTCATAGTCACCGTCGTTTTTCCTGTCGACACGTCATACTGCCATTCGGGCTTCCCCTTTGACTCTGATATCCAGATTAGATAATCGCCACCAGTTGTGGACCCGTTAGGCCCGACAGTGGGTAGTCCGCCGAGCAGGCCGGGTGTTTGCCCATCCGGCGAATCGAAATGCTCGGAAAAGATATTGATCGCACAATTCAGGGCGTCTTGGGTGCTTACGTCCTGAGCAAAAGCTCCTCCGCGGAAAAAAAGCAGTGCCAATGCAATGGCGGTAAATTTAGAAGCCCAGCTGTCTATAAACCTTGATTTTCTCAATTGTCGTTCTTCTTCTTGAATGGAGCTTTGAGTTCTATTCTCGGGGCTTCAGGGTTTCGTGAGGAGCACACTAGCAGAAGTCTGATAGGCGGTAACGAACGCCGTCATGTAGTGTGGAGGAGAGGGGAGGTGCCCCGCGATGGTCTCTGTTCGTCAGCTCCCGATGGACCGGAGCGCTCCTGAGTTCGCTCCTATCGTCGGGACTGCCCTCCGTCGCAGGGCACCTCCGTAAGTGGTCGATTACGGCTTGGACTGAACTCTCACGAGCAGAGTTCCGCGAAAGGGAGCACATTCAGGCCGGGTGCCAGGTGCTCGAATCCGTGCGAAAAAGCTCCGGGGTTTTAAGTCCGCGAACGCACGATCGCCCCGGCCACTCGACGGCCGTCTATGGCTGCGGAAACGATGCCTCCCGCGAAGCCGGCTCCCTCGCCACAGGGATAAAGACCAAAAATCGAACGCGCTTCGTAACTCTCAGAATCGCGAGCTATACGCACTGGGGAAGACGTGCGGGTCTCGACCCCGAGCAGCTGTCCGATTTCCGCGGAGAATCCGGAAATTCGTGAATCAAAATCGGGAAGCGCGCCCCGAATCCGCTCGATCATCCCCCGCGGAAAGAGCTCGGCCAGGTCGATCGGGGTCACTCCGGGACGGTAGCTAGTCGGTAGGGCTTTTCCCTGAACGCCCGCGCCCTCGGCGACAAGATCGGCTCGCTGTGCGGGAGCTCGATTCGCTCCGCCACCGAGAACCGCAGCGCGTCTCTCGAGAGCGTGCTGCAGACGTACGCCGAAGAGCGGAGCGTCGGCGGGGTTCTCCGGAAGCGCGCTCTCGTCGCCACTCAACGCGAGCAGCTGATCCCAACCCCACTCGCTGCCGCGCGCACCACACCAGTCCTCGGGCTCGATTGCGACGACGAGCCCCGAGTTTGCGAAGGGCGAGTCGCGGCGCGACAGGCTCATGCCATTCAGGACGTGGCGATCGGGCGCGACGGTGGTGGGGACGATGAAGCCGCCGGGGCACATGCAGAAGCTGTAGACGCCGCGCTCCTCGACCTCGGTGGTGAGCTCGTAGAACGAAGCGGGCAGTGAGTTCTCCGAGCGCAGGCCACCATACTGTCGCTCGTCGAGCCAGCCCTGGGGGTGTTCGATGCGGACGCCCATCGCGAAGCCCTTGGGCTCGAGGAGCGCGCCAGCGCGCTCGGCCATGTGCAGCGAGTCGAGCGCGCTGTGCCCCGTCGCCAGGACGACCGCATCGCAGGCGAGCTGCTCGGTACTGCCCGAGTCGAGGTCGCGGACCTGGACACCGGTGATTCGCTCGGCATCGCGCAGGAGCTCCTCGGCGAGCGCGCCGAACCGGACCGCGCCACCCGACCGCAGAATCGTCTCACGCATCGACGCGACGACTTCCGGCAAGCGATTCGACCCGACGTGCGGCCGCCAGCTCGACAGGATCTCGGTGGGGGCGCCGTGCGCGACCAGGCACTCCAGCACTCCGCGAATTTCGGTCTTCTTGCCGCTGCGCGTGTAGAGCTTGCCGTCCGAGTAGGTTCCCGCTCCCCCCTCGCCGAAGCAGTAGTTCGAGTTCGGGTCGACAGCCTCGCCGCGGTGAAGCTTCGCGATCGGCTTGCGCCTCGTCTGCACGTCGCGCCCGCGCTCGAGCACCGTCACCCGAACGCCCGCCTCGAGGAGATCGAGCGCGCAGAACAGACCGGCCGGCCCGCTCCCGATCACGACGGCGTGCGGCGCGTCGGTTTCGGGTTGCGCGAAGGTCGGCGGCGAGGTCACCCGGTCGGAGGGCGGGTCTTCGCCGGCCATCCAGACATCGACGGTCATTCGCCAGACGCGGTGTCGCCGGCGAGCGTCGAAAGAGATCCGCGAAGCGCGCGCCGCGATGATCGAGCGAACGTCGAGGCCGAGCTTCTTCCCCGCGGCCGCCATGAGAGCGCTCTCGTCGTTCGTCGGAGGCGGCTCCTCGGAGGGCGGATAAGTCAGTTGGGCCTTCGTGGGCATGGGCGCATTGTGGCAGAGTGTCGCGCAAGAAGGAGCCCAGCATGCCCAACTCTCCCGTTCACATCGGAACCAAGGCGGCGAGTAGTCCGCCGCTCGTCCGCGTCGACCAGCCGGACTCGTGTGTCGCTGTGCTGTTCGGAGTCACCGGCGACCTCGCCCGTCGCAAGCTCGTCCCCGCGCTCTACAACCTGGCCGCCAGCGGAGCGCTGCCGGAGAAGTTCGCTCTGGTCGGCTTCTCGCGCTCGGCGAACTCGGCGGAGGAGCTGCGCGAGCGACTGCGCGAGTCCCTGACGAAGTTCTCGCGGACCCAGCCGATCGACGAGGAGGTCTGGGCGGACTTCTCGTCGCGCATCCACGCCGTTGCGGGGAACATCGACGATCCGGAGGCCTATCGAAGACTGGCCAGTGAGCTCGAGCGCGTCGAGGCGGAGTGGGGCACGGGCGGCAATCGGCTCTTCTATCTCTCCACGCCGGCCAGCGCCTTCGAACCCAGCCTCCTGAACCTGCGCGAGTCCGGCCTGGTGAAGCACGCCTTTGGAGCGCTGGCAGGCCCTTGGTCACGCGTCATCGTCGAGAAGCCCTTCGGTCACGACCTCGCGTCCGGCGTCGCGCTGAACCACCTGGTCCACGAGGTGCTCGACGAGAGCCAGATCTACCGCATCGACCACTACCTCGGCAAAGAGACCGTCCAGAACATCCTGGTTTTCCGCTTCGGCAACACGATCTTCGAGCCGCTCTGGAATCGCAACCACATCGACCACGTGCAGATCACGATGGCGGAGTCGATCGGAGTCGAGGGGCGCGGCGCGTTCTATGAGGAGACGGGCGTGCTACGTGACATCGTGCAGAACCACCTGTTGCAGGTGCTCGCGCTGTGCACGATGGAGCCGCCGGTCTCGATGGAAGCGGACGAGATTCGAAACATGAAGGCGCAGGCGCTGCGCTCGCTTCGGCGAATCAACTCGCACGAGGTCGATACGCACGTCGTGCGCGGTCAGTACGACTCCTATCGCGACGAGCCGGGTGTCAGCTCGGAGTCGCTGACTTCGACCTACGTGGCCATGCGCGCCTACATCGACAACTGGCGTTGGCAGGGCGTGCCGTTCTATCTGCGTGCGGGCAAGGGACTCGGCGAGCGCGTGACCGAGGTCTCCTTCCACTTCAAGTCGATTCCCTTCTGTCTCTACGGCGATCGCGAGGTCTGCCAGCTGATCCCCGGGAACGTGCTCAAGCTGCGGCTCCAACCCGATGAAGGCATCTCGATCGACATCGCCAGCAAGGTTCCCGGCGAGGATCTTCGGGTCGGCGGCGTGACGATGGACTTCTCGTACGCGGAGGCCTTCGACAAGCAGGCGCCCGAGGCGTACGAGCGGCTCTTGCTCGATGCGATGCGCGGTGACGCGACACTGTTCGCGCGGCATGACGAGGTCGAGCACTCCTGGCAGTTCTGCGATCCGATTCTGAAGCGCTGGCAGGACTCCAAGTTCGAGAGCATTCCGATCTACGAGAAGGGCAGCGGGGGACCGAGCGAGTCCGACCTGATGCTCGCGCGCGACGGACGACGGTGGACGCCGCTCGGCTGATGCGACCCGAGCTCCACATCGCGGAGGACAAGCGTGCGCTCATCCTGCGAGCGGCGGACTGGATCGAGGAGCTCGTGCGGACCGAGGTGCGCGCGGACTCGGAGTTCAGGGTTGCGCTGGCCGGGGGCTCGACGCCCGGGCCGGTGTACGCGGAGCTGGCGCGGCGGCATCGGGAGGAGCCGCTGCCGTGGGAGCGCGTGGCGCTCTACTTCGGCGACGAGCGCTGCGTGGGGCCGGGCGATGCGGACAGCAACTTCGCGGAGGCCGAGCGCACTCTGATCGGCCCGGTCGGAGAGGCGTGCTTCGCGGGCGTGCACCGCATGCGCGGTGAGGCGACGGACCTCGACGCGGAGGCGGAGCGCTACGCGGCGCTGCTCCCCGAGCGCTTCGACCTGGTCTTGCTCGGCGTCGGAGAGGACGGGCACACCGCCTCGCTCTTTCCCGGGCAGCCTTCGCTCGGCGAGGTCGAGCGCGCGGTCCTGCCCGTCATCGGTCCGAAGCCGCCACCCCAGAGGCTGACTCTCGGGCCCGGTCCGATCCGAGCCGCGCACCGCATTCTCGTCCTGGGTTCGGGCTCGGGTAAAGCGGAGGCGCTGCGCCGCGCGCTGAACGACCCGCTCGATCCGCTCCTGACTCCGATTCAGCTCGCACTTCCATCCGAGCCCGACCAGGTCCGACTGTGGATGCTGGACGAGGCGGCTGCGGAACGACTTGAGCAGGTCTGAGCCCGTTTTCGCCGTTCACTTCGGATCCTCTACTTGCATCCAAACCGTCTCACCGGCTTCCTACTGCTAGTGCCTTCCTCATTCTCTACTCGCCGAATCGTCGCGCACCTCGTACTCGCGCTCGCGACACTACTAAGCCTCGGAGCTCCGAGCGCGGCACAACTTCCCGTGCAGCTCTCCGAGCAAGCGACGATCTCGCTGCTCACGCTCGCTCCCGGCGATGAGGTCCACACGATCTTCGGTCACGGCGCCATTCGAGTCGTCGATCCGGTGGGCGGCTTCGACGTCTCGTTCAACTACGGGACCTTCGAGTTCGAAGACGGCTTCGTCGCGAAGTTCATGTACGGCGAGCTCGACTACTTCCTCTCCGTCTATCCGACGCAGGCCGCCATCGACCAGGCCATCTCGAAGGAGCGCAGCGTCGTCGAGCAGGTCTTCGATTTGACCGCGGCGGAGCGCCAGACGGTCTACGCGGCGTTGTGTCGAAACGCGCAGCTCGAGAACCGCACCTACCGCTACGACTTTCTCTTCGACAACTGCTCGACGCGCATTATCGATATCTTGCGAGCAGCACTCGGCCCGAGACTGGCCATGCCGAGCGGCCCGTTCGAAGCCAGGAGCTTCCGGACACTGCTCGACGAGCACATCGTCTCCATGCCTTGGATGAAGTTTGGCTTCGCGCTCTTGCTCGGCTCGACGGTGGACCGAGAGGCGACCTTCGAAGAGAGCTGGTTCCTTCCCCGCCACCTGCGCGTGGCCCTGGAGGACGCCAGCCTGAACGGCAAGCCATTCGTCTCCGAGGAGCGTGTCCTGTTCGACTCCGGCATGAGTGACATGCGCGCCGCGAGCTTCGATTTGCCGACGGCCGTCTGCTGGGCGCTCTTCGTCCTCGCCGGGCTCTCGGTGATTCGAGACACGCGCGGCCGCCTCTCGAGGATCATCGACGGCCTGCTCTTCGGCCTCGTCGGCGCAGCGGGTCTCTTCATCGCGATCATGTGGGGCGCGACGTTGCATCACGTCACGGCAAGCAACTGGAACGTGGTCTGGGCTCTCCCGACTCACCTCGTCGTCGCCGTGCTTCTCTTTCGAAGGAACCGCCCCGCGTGGGTGCGCTACTACCTGGGGATCACCGCGGTTCTGGCGTTCGTCGTCGCACTCGGGTTCGGCATTCCTCAGACACTCTCACCGGCAATCCTTCCGATCGGCTTGCTGATCGCACTCCGCGCCGCGGTCAATGCACGGCGCTGGCCTGAGCCCACTTCACCCGACCGGTGATCACTCACTCCTCTCATCCGACTCAGAAGGCCTTGATATGAGCACTACTCAAAAGATCGACACCGCAGACTTTGGCTTGATTGGCTTGAGCGTGATGGGGAGCAACCTCGCTCAGAACATCGAGGACCACGGCTTCTCCGTCGCGGTGTGGAATCGCAGTAGCGAGGTCGTCGATGCCTTCATGGCGGACAAGGAGGGCAAGCAGTTCGTCGGAGCAACGGACCCCGCCGACCTGGTTCGGAGTCTGAAGCGGCCGCGCAAGATCATGCTGATGATCAAGGCAGGACCCGCAGTGGACGCGGTGATCGACTCGCTCGTGCCTCTGCTCGAAGAGGGCGACGTGCTGATCGATGGCGGCAACACCTGGTACGAGGACACCGAACGCCGCGAGGCGGCCCTGGCCGAGAAGGGAATTCGGTTCTTCGGAGTCGGCGTCTCGGGAGGGGAAGAGGGAGCGCGCTTCGGGCCGTCCCTGATGCCCGGCGGAGACGCTCGAGCCTACGAGTCGATTCGACCGATCCTGGAAGCGATCTCGGCCAAGACCGACTCTGGACCTTGCGTGACCCACGTTGGAACCAAGGGCGCGGGCCACTTCGTGAAGATGGTCCACAACGGCATCGAATACGCCGACATGCAGCTGATCGCCGAGTCCTACGACGTGCTCTCGCGCGCGTTCGAACTGAATGCGAAGCAACTCGAAGAAGTCTTCGTCGAGTGGAACAAGGGACCGCTCGAGTCGTTCCTGATCGAGATCACCGGGAAGATCTTCGGTGTCACGGACACGGAGACCGGACGGCCGTTGGTCGAGCTAGTCCTCGACAGGGCCGGACAGAAGGGGACGGGGCGGTGGACGGTCGAGTCCGCTCTCGAGCTCGGTGTCTCGGTGCCCTCGATCGCAGCGGCCCTCGACGCGCGCATTCTGTCGAGCATGAAGGACGAGCGAGTTCTCGCCAGCGCCGCGCTCGATGTCGGCGGACTGGTTCACGAGCTCGTCTCGTCCGACAAGATTGGTCAAGTCCATGACGCTCTCTACGCCGCGAAGATCTGCGCCTACGCGCAGGGCCTGCACCTGATCCGGGTCGGGTCGAACGACAAGGGCTGGGGAGTCGATCTGCAGGAGACCGCCAGGATCTGGAAGGGCGGCTGCATCATTCGCGCGCGCTTACTCGACTCGATTCGCGCCGCTTACGAGCGCGACCCGGCACTGGCCAACCTGATCCTCGACCCGGTCTTCAAGCAGGACCTCGAGGATCATCACGACGCGCTGCGCGAGGTTGTCGCTCTGGCGCAGGCCCGTGGCATTCCGGTCCCGGCGCTCGCCGCGAGCCTGGCTTGGTTCGACGCCTATCGCACGGCCGACCTCCCCCAGAACCTGACGCAGGCACAGCGCGACGCCTTCGGTGCTCACACCTACCTCCGCCGCGATGACCTGAAACGCGGCGCGGTGCACAGCGAGTGGCTGAGCGAATAGACTCGTTCGAGTGATGCGCAGACGACGAAGGCAAGCCATGACGATCTGCAACTTGCGTGCGCTCGGCGTCTCACTGAGCCTCGCGCTGGCGAGCTGCGCAACGACGCACACGCCGCCCGACCTCGGCGGCCTGTACAACGAGCTCGCGCAAGGCTCGGACCTGAATCGAAATCCCGTCATCGTGATTCCCGGCGTCATGGGCTCGACCCTGACCCAGCGCGAGAGCGGGAGCACGGTCTGGGGCGCCTTCACGGGGGACTACGCGGACCCGGAGACGACGCGGGGAGCGCGCCTGGTCGCTCTCCCGATGCGAGAGGGAGTGCCGCTCTTCGAGCTCGTCGACGATGTCTACGCGAGTGGCGCTCTCGATCGACTTCGCTTGTCCTTCTTCGGCCTGCCGGTCGGAGTTGCGGCCTACGTCAACCTGTTGCTCGCGCTCGGTGCCGGCGGCTACCGCGACGAGAGCCTGGCCTACTCGGGCGCTGTCGACTACGGCACCGAACACTTCACTTGTTTCCAGTTCGCCTACGACTGGCGACGCGACATCTCCGAGAACGCAGAGCGCTTGCACGTCTTCATCCTCGAGAAGCAGGCCTTCGTCGAAGAGCAGTACCGCGAGCGCTTCGGTCTCGAGGACCCGGAGGTTCGCTTCGACCTCGTGGCGCACTCGATGGGCGGCTTGCTCGGGCGCTACTACCTGCGCTACGGCGGAACGAAGCTGCCCGAGGATGGCTCTCTACCGGAGCTGACCTGGTCCGGGGCGCAGCAGGTGGAGAAGCTCGTCGTGGTGGCCTCGCCGAGCACGGGCTCGGCCGACGCGCTGCTCAACATGATCTACGGGATGGACCTGGGCTTCTTCTTGCCGCGCTACGAAGCGGCCTTGCTCGGAACGATGCCCGGCGTCTATCAGCTCCTTCCGCGACCCGAGCTCGGCGCCGTCGTCAGCGGGGACGACTTCGAACGGCGCGTGGAGCGCGCGCTGGACGCGGACTACTGGATCGAGAAGGGTTGGGGACTCGCGGATCCGAAGCAGGCGGAGAGCCTGGAGGTCTTGCTGCCGGGAGTCGACAGCGCAGCGGACCGTCGTCGCATCGCCTGCGACCACCTCGACAAGTGTCTTACGCGCGCGCGGCAGTTCTTCGCCGCGATGGACCTCCCCGCATCACCTCCGGACGGGCTCGAGCTGATTCTCGCAGCGGGCGACTCGCTGGAGACCCCGGCGGTCCTGGCGGTCGATGAGCGCGGGCCGGGCGTGTGGACGATTCAACACGGACCGGGGGACGGCACCGTCTTGCGCAGCAGCGCACTCGCCGATCTGCGCGCTCTCGAGACCGCACCTTCCGAACGCCGCCGCCTCGACTCCTCGGTCGACTGGACGCGCGTCATGTTCTTCTTCGCCGGCCACCTCGAGCTGACCCGAGACCCGGCCTTCATCGACAACCTGCTCTACACGCTGCTCGAAGAGCCGCGCGACTGAGCTCACTTCTTCTTCGGGATCTTGAGCGTGCAGCGCAGTCCGGCCTTCAGGCGGAAGTCCGGATTCGGCAGCTCGAGCTGAATCGAGAAGGTGCCGCTGGCCGCGTCGACGATCGGGCTGATGGTCTTGATCACCGCGATCTTGGAAGTCGTCCGCACTCCGTCGATGACCACCTCGGCTTTCAGGCCGGGTCGCACTTGAGAGAGCATCGAGATTGGAGCGAAGGCCTCGACGATCAGCGGGTCGAGCTGGGCGATGGTCACGATGGTGGACTCGCCCGTTCCGCTTACGATCTCTCCGGGGGAGAGCGAGCGATCGATCACCGCACCCGCGACGGGGCTGGTGATGCGGCCGCGATCGACGACCGCCTGAGCGCGGAGATACTCGTACTTCGCGATGGTCGCGTTCTCTTCGGCCGCCAGGACGTCGAACTCGGCCAGGTGGCGCTCGAGCTGACTCTGACCGAGGTTCTCCGAAGAGAGGATTCCGTCTTCGAAGAGTGTCCGGTGGTTGGCGACGCGTTCTTCGAGGTGGCCGAGCTTGATCTCCGCGGCCCGTAGCGTGGCGATCTGCTTGGAGCGAGCCTTGGCGAGCTCGGCCGAAGCGCGCTCGACGGTCTGGTCCAGCTCTGCGATCAGCTGCCCGGACTGCACGAAGTCGCCGCGATCGACGAGCACCGTGTCGAGCAGCCCGTTGGCTGCCGAGCCGACGCGAACGATTCGAGACGGTCGAATGATCGCGTCGAGTTCGGTTGTGCGGTTGCCGTTCTGCTGCGGAGGCGTTGCGGCCGCGCCGAGCACGAAACTGCCGAGGATTGTGAGTACGAGGAGCCTCATGGCGAATCTATTGCCTAGTTGGAAGTCCAGTGGGGATCCCTCTAGGTCGGATTCTGGTCCGGCGGCTCTGGAGCCAATTTGAGAATCCGGGGGCACCGCAGCCCGAATCCGAGGCCGGCTCTACTCGGGCAGAATCGAAACGCTCGGACCTTCTCCGGGGTCGGAGGCGATCACGAACTTCGAGCACTTGTCGACGTGCAGCGGCAGGCGGTTGAGCAGGCGCTTGGCCTCGTCAAAGTTTTCCGCAGCGCACTTGGCCTCGACGATGAGCAGCTTCGGCGTGGGGGTCGGATGCTGAGCGCTGATCACGAATCGTTTTCTTAGATCGAAGGTCTCCAGCTCGCGATCCAGAGTGACGCGCACGAGGTTGTCCGAAGTCGCGTAGTACTCGCGCACGTACGAGATCCACTGCACGGGCATCGGGTGCCGCTCGCGCGTCCGCGCCCAGAATCCGGTCAGGTCGCCGAGGACGTCCTTCGCGAACTGGGTTCGATTCGAACCCTCGACCCGGATGTCCTTGTCAATTTTGAGCGTGTGCTTCCAGCCGAGCAGGTTCTCTCGAATCTTCTGCTCGAGGTGGCCGCGCACGACCTCGCGGTCGCTGCCGTACCACCGAAAGCGGATCTTCTCGCGATGACTGATGCCGGAGAGGTTCTCCTCGAGCGCTCTTCCCTCGAGAGTGTCGAAGTAGATGCTCTGGACCTGTCGCGGCTCGTAGAGCTTCGACAATCCGGCCTCATCCATGCGCATGTGCGCCAGCACTTTGCCATGCGACGTCGCCTGGCAGACCATCTTGACCTCGTAGCGGAGGTCAGGACGCGGATCCTCTACGACGCTGACTTCCGGCTCGGACATGGCTGCGTGGTGGGCGACTCTTAGTCGAGGCTGCTCGACTCGACGATCGTGATCGAGGCGGTGGGCAGAGTGCCGCGGAGGCGCGAGATCAGCGGGCCGATCTTGGCTGCGTCCTGCAGGTCCAGGATCAGGTTGGCGTCGAAGACCGAGTCGTGCGAGTCCACACGGCGCAGGTCCACGCGCCGCGCGTCTTTGCGCGCTTCACCGAGGACGAGATCGAGGGCGCCTTCGGGGGTCAGGCCGTCCGTCCCCGTCGCTTGAAGGTCGACGTTGATGTGCATCAGCGTGCGCGCGCCAAGAGCCTTCATGGCCGATTTGCTCTGCAGTGCAAGGTAGGCCAGGATCACGAGCACCATGACCGTCGTGCCGACCAGCTGGTCCGCTCCGAGGCCGATGCCGATCGCGACGGCGAGGAAGAGGTAGGACAGCTCCTCCGGCTCCTTGATGGGCGTCCGGAATCGGATGATCGAGAGCGCTCCGACGAGACCCAGCGAGAGCGCGATGGAGGTCTTGACCACCGAGATGACGAGCATCGTCGTCGCAGCCATGAAGATCAGGTTGCGAGCGAACTTGCGCTTGTTCGATAGAACGATCGAGTAGCGCAGGTAGTGCCACGTCAGGACCTGGCTCAGCAGGAGGACCAACGCGAGGTTGATCAGGATCCGGCCGATATTCAGGTCAGTGAGAACGCTCTCCTGACCTAGAAAGATCTCTTTAAGGAATTCCATGGGGGATGGAAGAAAGGGGGTCTCGCCTCGGAAGGAGGGATGATGGGTCGGTGGTCGGGGTCGTTCGAGGGTCCCGTCCGATTTGGGCGGGGATGATATCATCTCGGCCCTTGGCTGCGTCTGGGTGAAGGGCGATCCGTCTGTTCCGGGCAGCAATCTCAGAGGAGCGTGCTCGTGATTCTGCTGATCGACAACTTCGACTCCTTCACCTTCAACTTGGTGCAGTCGCTGGAAATGGCCGGAGCGGCGGTCGAGGTCCGGCGCAATGACGAGCTGGAACCCGGAGCCCTGGCCGAGCGCCTGCCCGAGGCGCTGGTGCTGAGCCCGGGGCCTGGGGGGCCCGATGAGGCGGGCCGCTGCCTGGAGCTGCTCGCCGAACTGCCCGCCGACCTCCCGGTCCTCGGGGTCTGCCTCGGGCACCAGGTCCTCGTGCGGCACTACGGCGGATCCCTCGAGCTCGATCCCGAACCGGTCCACGGTCGGGCGACCGAGGTGAGTCACTCCGGCGAGGGGCTCTTCGCCGGATTGCCCAACCCGATGCCGGCCGGGCGCTACCACTCCATCCGAGCCGCGACTCTGCCGCGCGAACTCGAGCGGACGGCCTGGACCGAGGCGGGGGTCGTGATGGGAGTCCAGCACGTGAGCGCGCCCCGGTACGGCGTCCAGTTTCATCCGGAGTCGATCCTGACTCCCGCCGGGAATCAGCTGATGGCGAACTTCTTGGGGACCCTCGCCCGGGCGCTCTAAAAAAATCGAGCTGGCGAGAACTCTCGCCTCGTCCGCGGACACTAACTCCCGGTCCTCTGTGTGGAGCGCACGGCACGCTCCCGGCGCGCAGCTGTTGTTCCGCGCACCCGAAAGCTGCGGTTTGCCTTACGCTGGGTGCGGACAGTCCGGCCGACCGTTCTCCGCGCGCAACCCTTCTCCCCCGTCCGAGTTGTCGAACATGAGTGTGAATCGCTGCCGTCTCTCTCTCGCCCTGTCTCTCGTCTCTCTCCCGCTCCTGATTTGCGAGTCCGCGTCTGCACAGATCGCGGTGCAGAAGGGCGTGACGCAAGCAGCTCCGGGACCACTTGTTCCCGCTCCACTGCCCGGCCCTGGCACGACGGTTCCCGGCGACACGATCGTCGGCGGCATCGGTGAGATCGATCAACCGCAGACTTCGCAAGATCCGTACGCGATCCCGGGCGCGCAGGGGAAAGAGCTCGGCCGGACGATCGTCGGTCACTTCAACAACGACGACTGGCTCGACACGATCGTGATGGTCGATGGCGACCCGATCGTTCTCTCCGGTCGCGACGTCTATCTCTCCTACGACAAGCCGTGGTCCAACGTGCTCTCCATGGACACCTTTCCGAATGGCGGGCCGGACGGACAGGACGCCATCGTCTACACGGATAGCTCGGGACTCCACGTCGCTTGGTGGGAGTTCACGACGAAGAAGTTCATGAGCCAGTTGGTCGACGCCAGCTGGGCGGACGCCGATCACGTGCGCGTCCTGAAGCTCGAGTTGGCGAGTTACCTGAATATCGTCGCCATCTCTCCCAACCGCCGCTCGATTCTGATCCTGGGCGCGACGAGCGCGACGCCTCCCAGCTTCTCACCGCGCACCGGCTTCGTCTCCGGAACCGATATCGAAGCCTTCGAGGCTCTGGAGTGGGACGGCGCGGGCTCACGCGAGCTGGCCCTGCTGGTCGACCAGGCGCTCGAGATTCGCAGCTCGGACGGCTCACTCGTCAAGCAGTACGGCAACCTCCCGACCGGCGGCTGGCTGACCTCGATTCGCCAGGGTTACCTGCCCTACGATCGACTGACCTGGGTGACGCCCACCGTGCTCGACGCCCAGACCCAGCAACCGGTTCAGTTCGTCTACACCTTCGACCAGAACACGATCGACGTCGGCGTCAACACTTCCGGCATCTATGTCAGCTCGGTCGAGGGCTCCGACTGGGATGGCGACGGGGACGACGACCTGATCTCCGCTCACGGCTTCTCCCACGACTTGATCGTCCTGCTCAACAGCCGCGACCAGTTCGATCCGCTGGGCACGTCCTTCTCGACGACGAGCACGGCCTTCCTGTTGCCCGTCGGCCCGCCGAACACGACCAACCTGGGACAGGCCGCGAACGTCGTCGTCGGTGACTACGACAACGATGGCGACCTGGATGCCGGCTTGGCGGTGGCCTCGAGCAGTGAGTTCCGAGTCGGGACGAACGAGGTCGAGGTCGCGGGTGCCGATGTTCCGGTCATCACGCGCATGAACTACGTGGTCACGGCAGGCAGCGCCACCGGCGACCTCAAGATGCGCGTCTCTCGACCGCTGAAGGTCACCTCCCCGGTGATGAACCTGCAGGTCGTGCTGTGGCGACAGGGCAAGCTGAAGGCGCCGAGCGAACCGACACCCGTGCAGGTCGACGAGTTCTCGATCGCGCGCTGGCCGACGGAGCTCACCGTCAAGATTCCGGAGGAGGGGCAGTACTTCGAGTCCACCTACTACCTCGAGATGCGCTTCGGCGATCGCGTGGCGGGCGGGGAACCGATCGAGTACCGCGAGGCCTCCGTCGGTGGCTTCACTCTGTCGATTCTCAGTGTCATCGAGCTCGCCAAGGTGACGGGGACCGGTGAGCCGCTGATCGTGATTCCGCAGGGAGACCTGATCTTCAATCCGGGCGAGGTCGGGTTACTCGGTGGGGCCTATATCCCCGAGCTGCGCGTTCCTCCGAGCGGGATCGGCTTCAACTACCAGTAGGCGCACGGCTCTTCTGACCGCGCACGATCATGAGCGTGATCACGAGCGCCATCGTCGCGAGGGCGGCGAGCAGGAAGGCGTTCATGGAAAAGAGGGTCTGGCTCGGGCGGAAGGTCGCTTCGGTCGCCGGGGTGTAGTTGCCGGGGAAGTTGGGGCGGTGCGTCAGGCCAACCGCATGGACCAGCGAGGTGTGGAAGGGATCCTGGCTGACCATATTCGCGATCTGCATGCGGGCGGCGTGCAGCGCTTCACTCGCGGTCGCACCCTGGGAGAGCGCCCGGGTGAACTGTTCGGAGAGCACCCTCGCGACTCGCGAGTCGACATCGGCGCGCGAGAGCACGACGGCCGTCGAGCCTGCGCGCAGGAAGGCGCCGCCTAGGTGTGAGGCTCCGTCGTCGCTGAACCGTTTCGGACCGCGCGCCGCGCCGCAGGCAGAGAGCAACACGACCGGCGGCATCTGGCGCGACTCGATGCGCTCTGGCCACAGGAGCCCGGAGTCGTCCGGAGCTCCGGCGAGCACGAGGCCGGCGGAGCGCTCGCGCTCGGGATCGCGCACGCCGTGGGCGAAGACGTGCAGCATCCTGGGCGGGTGTGCAGCGAGCGACTCGAAGAAGGCTTCGGGTGTGGCCGAGTCGGTGCTGAGTGTCGCGGTGCGACTCGGCTCGAAGCCACCCGCGAGTGCACTCAGCTGAACCGAGTCGAGGTCGAGCTGCCCGAGCTCCGGCCAGCGGTCGCGCACGCGCGAATCGATCGTCGGGTTCGCGATCAGTAGAAGATCTCGACCCCAAGTCACGGGCTGTGCTCGTTCGCGCTCGAGCAGCTTCATGCCGATCGGCAGGGACGGCAGGTAGCTGATCGGGGCCTGCATCCAGAGCGGGAAGGAGTCGAAGGGCAGGGCCTCGAAGGGGAGCCAGCCCAGGTTCTCGGCGCCGATGATCGTGAGCGCGCGGCCCATTCGGTGGAGCTCTTGAACTCGCTCGGGCAGGAGCAGCTGGCTCAAGGTGTGACCCAGGCCGGCGAGCCGCGGCAGCCGATTCGCGTCGTCCGCGGGAGGAGTCTGAAGCAGGGCTTGGAACGCGCGGCGCGGTTCGTCGATCTGGTGTTCGCCGGCCAGCTCGAAGTACTCGAGCGAGTCCGCGCGCAGCGCGAAGAGGTGCGAGCGCAGCGGAGTGGGGAGGTAGATCAGGACGAGCGAGTCCGCTCCGACGAGCTCGGCGCGAACCTCCTCGACTGTGCAGCTCGTCGCGCCGAGCTCGCGGGCGAGAGTGCCGCGTGCTTGCGCGCGAATCAGGGTCTCGAGCGCAGCGCGAACTCCGGCCTCGCCCTCGGTCTCGGCGAGCTGCGCGCGAATCAAGACGTCGAGCACGGTCAGCCGTTCTTGCGAGTTAAGGAAGCCGACGCCTCCTGCTCGCAAGGGCGTTCGCTCCCACTGCTCGAGCATCTTGTCGAAGGCGGCCTCGAGTGTGCGCAGCGTGTCATGGGAGGCTCTCCGTCGCAGCGCGAGCTCGTACTCCACCGCGACGGCCGCGATCAGCCCGCTCTCTCGTGTCCGAATCTGTGTTCCGTCGGCCCAGTCGCTCACAACGTGCTCGCCACGAAGCCGGCCGACCTCGCGGTAGGCTTGGTCCAGCTCACCGTGCGCAATCAAGACTCGTGCGAGATAGAGCCGCGCGTCGACCGACTCCTCTTTGGGGAGTGCGGGGTCCTCGAGTGCAAGACGAAGCTCGGTCGCGATCGGAACCGTGTCGGCGCCCTCCGCCAGCGCGCGGTAGGCCTTCAACCTCGCGAGCATGGACCGCAGGCTCGCGCGCGCGGCCCGGTCGCCGGTCTTGACGAGCTGCGCGTCGAGTGCCGCCTCGAGTTCCTCGACGGCACCGGAGACTGAAGGATTGGCGATCACGAGCGCCGCGGAGTGAATCAGGACGGAGAGCGAGAGGCCATCGACTTGCAGCTCCTCGGCGAGCGCACGCTCCTTCGCGAACCAGTAGGCCGCGCGATCCGTGATGCCGAGCTCCAGGTGAACCAGCCCGCGCAGACCAAAGAGCACGGCGCGCACGTGGGCGTGAAAGGGCGTCTCGGGGTTGAGCGCGGCTTCGGCTTCGTCGAGGAGCTCGAGCGAACGGAGCGCGTCCCCGCGCGCTCGGTGCATGTCGGCCTGCAGGGTTATGGCCCAGGGCAACACGATCGGGTCGAAGCGCTCGCGAGCTCCCGCCAGGACACCAGCGGCCAAGGTGAATTGACCAACGGCCTGCATGGCGCGCGCGCGCTCGAGGTCGAGGCGCGCGCGTTCGGCGGGCGGGAGGGCTTTCGAAGCGAACTTGGCAGATCTCCAGAGGACCTCCCGAGTCTTTCCGTTCCTCGCAAACTCACTCAGGCTGGCGAGAGCGAGCGCAGCTTGCGCATAGCTCGAGCAGGCGGTCGGCTCCCGCTCTTCGTGGACGAGCGGTTCGAGCAGAGTCAGGATCTCCGACAGCTGGCTGCCGATACGCGCGTCATCTTCTTCGGTCAGCGGAGGGAGCTCGGCGCGCAAGCTCGTGATGTCCGAGAGGAAGCGGTCCGGAGGAAGCGTCTGCGCGAATCCGGGCGCGGAGAGGAGCGCGAGGACTAGTCCGGTACAGAGAGTTCGCCAGCCCATGCTCGCTCAATCTCTCCGCTGGCATCGAGTGCCTCGAGCTCTACGCGAATGACGGACGGTAGATGTTCGCTGGGCTTCCACTCGTGGCCAGTGTAGCGGGGAATGTCGTAGAGCGTGGGAGTTTCGGCGCCGGCCGAGGGGTCGGTGACGACGAGCGAGAACCACCCTCCTGACGAGAGCGGGAAGCTCCAACGCAGTCCGCTCGGACTGGACTCCTCACCTCGCACGACCTCGAGCTCGAAGGGGTTCGAGCCGAGCATGACGTCGGAGGGTCCCGAGTCGCCGCTCGGTGCAACGAGGAACGCGTTCCAGGCGAAGGGCAACACCGCCAAGATGGCGGCGGCGAAGAGGAGAAGCGAGAGGCGCTGACCTTTCAGAGGTTCTGGAGCCGCGCGTGAAGGCGCCCGCGCGCTTCCGTTCGCGATCAGCTCGCGTAGACCGTTGGCAACAGCGACCTGCTCTTCTGCAGGTTCGAGCTCACGCGACTCCGCCAGAGTCGCGCGCTGCTCACGTCCCGCCTCGTCGAGTTGATCGGCGAGCTCGCTGAGCTCGCGGACACGCCGGGCAACTTCGGGATTGTCCGCCAGGAATCGGATGACCTTCGGATCCGCGGGATCCTTCTCACCACTGAGCACCGCCTCCACGAACTCATCGTGCTCTCTTCGCTCGCTCATTGGACTACTCCTCCCGTTCTCGAATCGATTCGATCCCTCAGTTTCGCGAGGCCTCGGTAGTACTGTGTCTTGGCCGTGTTCGCCGAGACCCCAAGGCGCTCCCCGATCTCGGAGAAGGTCAGCTCTTCGAAGTGTTTGAGGCGAACGACGTCCGCTTCGGGTGGGCCGACGGCTTCCAGTCCGCGGTGCAGAAACTCGAACTCGACGGCGCGCGGCACGTGGGGGGAAGCCAACTCCTCGAGCTCACTCTCTGGCTGAGCCGAGTCCGACCAGCGCCGCTTCTTGCGGATCCCGTTCATCAGCTCGAGGAAGCAGAACCTGTAGGTCCACGTCTCGAGCGCCGCGCGTCCCGCATACCCGTCGAGCTTCTTCCACACCTTGGTGAGGGACTCTTGAACGACATCGGAGAGGTCGTGAACGCTTAGCGGATGACCCATGCGCCTGTTCTGTGCTGCGAGGATCGCGGGCACGCACTGCATACGCTCCACGAACACGACAATGGATGCGTCGTCTCCGATGAGAACTTGTTGCACGAGTTGCAAGTCGCCGTCATGGCGGGTTTGCGTCGAGTGGGATTCGATGGTTCTCGTCATCTCTGGCGAATTCGCGAAGTCTCGCGCTACGCATTGTAGCCACCCTTGAAGACGTCTGTTGAACAGCTCTGGGTTCCATTAGCTTCGTTAGGAAGCGCGCGTCACGAGAGTCCCGTTCGGTTTCTCTTTTCGGGGTAAACTTTTTAACGCCTCGCGGGGAGCGAGCGATCCCGGGTTCTCGAAACCGGGCGGCCGACATTGGACGCTCATGACAGTGGTTCGCTTCTCGCGACCGCTCGTATTCAGTCCTCGAAAGGATTCGGCGATGAACAGGAATCTGCTGACGGTCACGATTGCTGGAACTCTCGGTCTGGTGCTCTCTGCTACTCCCCTGGCAGCGCAGGCCATCTCGACCAAACCGCGCCTGGGCGAGGCGTCCACGATCGACGTGCTTCAGCCCGGGCCGTTTCCGCACGAGAAGTCGGAAGCGCTGTACGACGTCCTGGACAACGTCGAAGGCGACCGCGTCCTGTTGATGAATCCGCCCATCAATCCGATGGTCTGGGACGAGGCCACTCTGCGCCTGTGGGCGATCGACAATCACAACAACGAGATCCATCTGTTCGACGATGGTTCGGGCGTCGCGGCGGCGACGTGGGGCGTTCCCGCCGGACCGGTCTCGTTGGCTCTCTGGAACGATACGAGTGCCGGTGGGGGCGAGCGCCTGCTCGTCGTCTGCCGCACGAGCTGGGTGGTCTGCTTGCTCGACGCGCAGACAGGGCAGATCCTGGGCGTGCTTCAGACGAAAGATCCGATCACGGGCGTCACTCTCGGAGAGCCAGCCGACATCCTCGTCGATGAAGTGACCGACCAGGCCTACGTGAGCTGTTCGTCGGCGGATGCCGTCGTGGAGATCGACCTCGAGGCGTGGACGATTTCGGACGTGCACCGCATCGCCTCGAAGAGCCCCGTCTTCCTGTCGTTCGACGCCAACGGCGACGTGCTGATCGCGCCGCAGTTCTCGGGAAACAACACCGCCGTGCACCGCGGCGAGTTCCCGAACGTGCCGGAGTTCAACGGCTCCGCGCAGGAGCTCGGGATCATGAACCTCGACGACCCGGCGATCGCGATCTCCGGTTTGAGAGACACGGACATCTTCCGGCTGATTCGCTCGGGCGGCTCCGCGGGAACGGTCGAGCCCGCGGCATCGGGTGTCGGCACGGTGCTCTTCGGTCACACGCTCAACGTGGCGACGGGTGATTTGTGGGTGCTCAATACCGAGGCGAACACCAAGAACCCGGCGCAGCAGGGCGAGGCGAGCTTGAACGGCGACTTCGCGTTCAATCGGTTGAGCGTCATCAGCTTGCAAGGCGGTCAGGCGCCGACTCCGCACAAGATCGTCGACCTCGATGTGTTCGGTACGGATGGACAGGGTGACCCGATCTACGACGAGACGCGCTCGATGGCGCAGCCCTACAACCTGCACAGCACGATCAACGGCTTCACCTTCGTCGTCGGAATGTTGAGCGACAACGTCACGCTCTACGACTCTGCCGGCGACTTCGTGATGGAGTGGGACCTGCCGAAGGGCTCGATTCCGCGCGACATCTTCTACTCGCCTTTCCTGAACACGGTGTTCGTCTATTGCTGGGGCACGAACGAGATCCGTGGCTACCTGTTCGAGAATCCGATCCTGCCGCCGTGGCTCGTTCTCGATCTCGGCGCCGATCCGCTGCCGACCTACCTCAAAGAGGGACGCGAGATTCTCTTCAGCTCGGAGTTCTCGAAGGACAAGCGCTTCTCGTGCCTGACCTGTCACGTCGACGGGCAATCCGACCTCCAGCTCTGGCCGCTCTCGGGACCCAACGACGACAAGGGCCCCATGTTGACCCAGAGCCTGACCGGCCTGGAGCTGCTCCATCCCTACCACTGGCGAGGTGAGCAGGAGGGTGAGGGCACGCAGCTGATGGTGGACTTCAACAACGCTTTCACGGGTCTGATGGGTTCGCCGCGCCAGCTCGATCGCACGCCTGGCGAGGAGTGGGACAAGTTCGAGGACTTCGTCTTCGCGCTACAGCAGCCGCCGAATCCACTCCAGGATCGGCGGCGCGTTGTCGTGCGCGATCACCAGCCGCCGCTCTTTCCCGGCTCCAACCCCGCGGACAGTCTGGATGGCCTCGACGACTTCCGGCAGCTCTGCATGGGCTGTCACGCCTTCCCCAAAGGAACGAGCAACGACTTCGCCGCCGATGGCGTCGTGTTCGGCGAGGACAATCCGCACCGGGTCGACTTCAAGGTCGGTCCACTGCTGGGACTGTGGAGGCGTCATCAGGATGCGGACCCGGAGACTCCCGGCGTTCAGCTCGAGACCATCGACTTCGTGGACTCGATCCCCAACCTGCCCGACACGGACGAGTATCCGCCGCTCGGAGTCGGCTTCTCGCACTCCGGCACCTTCTCCACCCTGCAGGAGTTCGTCTTCTTGTTCAGCCTGCCGGTGGACCGCGCGACGAACATCACCGGCTTCATCGATCAGTGGGACAACGGTCTCGCGCCGGTCACCTATCACGCGTGGCATGTCGATGAGAACTCGCCGCCCGAGGTGTTCGCCGACATCAACGGCTACCTGGTCCCGCAGTGCACGAACACCACGACCACGGGTGCGGGCCAGAGCATTCGGAACGGCGACTTCGCGGTCATCGGAAGCTTCCTGTGGCAGGGCTCATTACGCGACTTGCGCTGGTACTGGGATCCAGAGCAGAAGCTCCTGATTCCGGAGGACTCGAGCATTCCTCCGCAGACGGTCGCGACTCTGTTGAAGCAGGCTCGCAATGGCGAGTCGTCGAACAGCTTCATCGGTTTGCCGGTCGGTTCGGCGCGCCGCTTCGCGGTGGACAAGGATGGGGACGACCTGTTCAACCTCGACGAACTCAACCTGCCGGGTGACGGCACGAACCCCGAGGTCGTCGACTCGGATGGCGACGGCTTCTGGGACGGACACGAGGTTGCGAACGGCTCGGACCCGAGCGATGGGCTCAGCCTGCCGAACGACACCACGCCCCCGACCTTCGTTGGGGATGGCGTGACCTTGTTGTGGACGAGCGCGAAGACGGCGGTGGTGTGCTTCGAGACCTCGGAGCAGACCACGGCGACGATTCGATACAAGAGCACGACCGGCGACAAGGGCATCGCGACGAGCCCGTACTTCGCGCGGCGGCATCGGGTCGTGCTCGCGAACCTCGATCCTTCGAGCGGTCCGGGCAAGCCCAGCGTCTACGATGGACTCGTCACGATCGTCGATCATGCCGGTCTCCAGAACAAGCAGCGCAAGCTGTTGCCGGTCTTCAGGACGATGAACTACGTGCTGTCGATCGGAAGAGTGGAGACGGGCAGTCTCGAGTTCTCGATGCCGCCGGTCTCTCCGACATCGGACATGACTCTCGTGGTTCAGGCTGTCGATCGCCAAAACAGCGGCCCGCCGATCGGCATGGCGGGCTATCAGGTGATCGCCTCGGTCACTCTCGATGACGGAACGACGCCGGTCGCGCTCGACACGCTGGGAACGCCCCAGTCCTTCACCATCATGGGGCAGCCCTACGAGGGTCTGCCCGGTCCGTTCGTGCTCTCCACGGCGTTGACCGATGTCAACGGCTTCGCCGAGCTCAGCTTCAGCGTGCCGAGCGCGCTGGCCGGACAGGAGTTGACCGTGCACATCAAGGGACTCCAGCGCCCGAGCCTCTCCTGGACCGCCGGCGCGCCGGACTTCGACCACAACGGAGACTGGAGCTTCCCCGACACACCGAAGGAGCTGCGCACGATCACCATCACGTTGTGAACGCGCGGGGCTCTGGCCCTCCGCCCTTTCGTTGGCGGCCCGCCGAACGCTAGGATCCGGCGTACATGCGCTACACCTACCTCCTGCTCGCGCTCGTGGTCCTCGTCTTCGGCGGCTGTCAGGTCTGGCGAGTGACGCGGCCTCCTGAAGTGAAGATCCAGTGGAAGCTGGACGCTTTCGAGGAGGGCTTCAACGACACGGTCCTGAGCCCCTGCATGGACCTCTTCGAGCCGAGCTTCTTCGAGGGCACGCCGGGTTCGGAGGGCGCGACCTACGACGGCATCAAGGGCGGGCTCATCTACGTGTTCTTTCGCGACGTCCATCCCAAGACGAAGGAGTTCATGTATCGCGTCTCCTTCACCGAGGTCGAGATCGACGTCTACAAAGAGACCGCGCAGGTGTCCTTCCTCGTCGAGCTTCGCAAGCAGCGCGAAGAAGAGTGGCCGCTCAAGTGGTCGTTCCGTTTCGCTGGTGAGATGATCGAGACCGAGAGCGACGGTTGGCAGCTCGTGAAGGGCAGCGCGGAGACGCTCGAGGGCAGGCGGCCCCGGTAGGGCTACTCCTTCTTCTCGATTCGCCGCGTCACGATCCGGATACTCTCGGGCAGGGGCGAGTCGAAGATGCGCGCGGCGTCGGCGAGCTCACCGCTCACGACCGTCTTCGTCAGCTCGATGCGAACCTCTTCGCCATCGGTGTTCTGATGCTCGATGGCGAGCGGCAGCGAAGTCTTGGCGTCGAGCTGTAGGTCGAGGCGCTCGAGCTGCTTGGCCAGCTCTTTCTCGATCGGAACCAGGCCGATGCTGGAGATGCCTTCCTTCGAGGAGAAGCTCCGGATCGCAAAGACCTTCTCGAGCTCGGCGACGTCCCCCGTCAAGAGGCGAACCAGAGTGACCGCCGTCTCGTTGCTCTCGAAGATCAACCGCTCTGCTCGCGGCTTGCCTTCGTGCCAGGTCAGGTGGCTCGTCGCATCGGACCGAATGATCGCGACCTTCGGTTCGCGCACATCCATCCGGATGCAGGCCGGCTCTCGACGAAGGCGCATGTGGCCCTTCGAGATGATCGGAGTGCCGAACAGGAAGGTCTCCCGGACCTGGCGATAGTCCGCGGCGAGGAACTTCGCTTCGTCGAGTGTGGACGCGAACTGCTTCAGGGTCTTGCGCGCCTTCGCCAGCTCCTCCGCCTGGATCTCGGCCTGTTTCGGTTCGTCTTCGAACGCCGGCGTCGCGAGCGCGGGTGCGAGCGCGAGCGGCAGAATGAAGAGGAGCGAGAGGAGCCTAGTCGTCGTGATCATCGCGAGGTGTGAGCCAGGGGGGCAGAACGAGGACGCTGGTGACGAAACATACTAGGACACCAACCAGCGCAATTCCTCCCAGCGATGCGAGGGCCGGGCTCTGTGCCGTGATCAGCGAACCGAAGCCGAGCGCGGTCGTCGCGCTCGTCCGCCAGATCGCCTGGCCCGTGATCGCGAGGGGGTTGTGACCGGAAGACCCGTCGCTCTTCTCGCGCGCTCGCATGACCATGTGAATGCCGTCGTCCACACCGAGCCCCAAGATGAGCGGGATCGCGATGAAGTTGCCCGGGTGCAGCGGAACGTTGAAGAAGGCCAGCGCGCCGAGCGCAACGCCGAGGCCAGCGATGACCGGGACCAGTGCGAGCAGACCGGCGCCGAGGTTTCCGATCCAGAACAGGACCAGCGCCAGGACCAGGACCGCGCAGATCGACATGGCGAGCAGCAGGTCGCTCGAGAGGACCGGCGCGAGCTCGTCGGCCAACCCGTAGGGATTGACGACCTCGCGTACTTCACCGAACTCCGCACCAAACTCCGCACTGAGCGCTCGGTCGAGTTCCTTCCGCCGCGCAGGGTCCGAGAGCGATCCGGTAGCGTAGAGCGTGTCCTTCCACCACTCGCGCCCGCGCCACTCCAGCTTGTAGGCGGAGTCGTCGCGGACCGGATCGGCATCGAACAGTGCGGCCTGCTCCGCGAGGATCGGCCGCAGGCTCTCCACGCGGAAGCCGACGGCCTCGAAGTCGACGAGCGCCTCCTCGACCCAGTTCGCCGTGCGCTCGCGGAAGCCCGCGATCGCGGCCAGCCGCTCCGCACTCGCCGTCGCCGTGTGCGCGCCTTCCGCAAACTTGATCTCGTCCGACTCCGTCAGCGCAGTCACCTCCGCGCGCAGTGTGTCGATCGGCTCCGTCGCCGGCGTCAGCACCAACACAGGAAGCGGGGAGAAGCCGAGCGAGTCGGTCAGGTCGCTCGCCGCTCGATTCGCGGCCGCGGGGCGGAGGAAGGCCGGGTCCGCATCGAAGGTGAGCCCGCGCACGAGCGTGACTCCCCAACCGAGGGCCGCGACCAGGAGCACCAGTCCGGCCAGTGGGCGCGCGGCGACGGAGGCCGTCAGGCGCTGGGCGACGCGAACGACCGGTCCGATGGCTTGGCGATCGGGGCGCGGCCGAACGCGGATCAGCGGTAGAAGAGTCAGCGTCGCAACGAACGAGAACAGCAGGCCCAGTGCGAGCAGCACGCCGAAGCTGAACAGCCCGGGGAACGAGCCGAAGCAGAAGGAGAGGAAGGCCGCGATGGTCGTGGCGCCGCCGGCGAGGATGGCGCGTCCCGTTCCGAGGTGCGCGCGCTCGACCGCAGCGCTCCACTCGGAGGACGAGGCTTCCTCCTCGAGCCTGCCCGCGTAGTGGATCGAGAAGTCCACGCCCAGCCCGATGAGGATTGCGGCGGAGCTGATCGCGAGCGGTGTCAGCGGTCCGAGCAGAGCACTGCCATAGCCGAGTGCCCACAGGACCGCGAGTGCGATGGGCGCGAGGTAGATGTGCGCGCGCAGGAAGCTGCGCGTCGAGATCGCGAGGAAGAGCAGGATCAGCGGAATCGAGAAGTACAGCGACGAGGACAGGTCGGATCGAATGCGCGCGGCGTCGCTGCGCGCGATGGCGTAGCCGCCGATCAGTCCGAGTCCCTCGAAGTCGGGCAGCTCGAGTGCCGCGACGCGCTCTTCGATATCGGAGACGAGCGCCGTCGAGAACTCGACCTCATAGGCGTCGAGCTTGCCCGTCACACGGAGGAGCGCGAGACGCTCTTCGTCGAGCAGGAGGTAGGGCGTGTCCGTCGCGAAGCCCTCGGGGAGCTCACTGTTCCCGCTGAGGATCCAGCGCAGTCCGAGCGGGTCGCGCTTCACGATCTCCGAGCCGGCGAGCGGATCCTCTGCCAGGAGAGCGGCGCTCTCTCGAATGGCGGGCAGGCGATCCGAACCCGAGAGGCGCGCCTCGAGATCGGCCAGGCCGCGCTCACTCATGAAGTGGAGCGGCGCCTCGCCGAACTGTCTCGCGCGCGAGCCGAGCAGCGACTCGAGCGTGGCGTCCACGGCCTCGAGGTGTTCGGAGTCCTCGAGGGTGTCGATCACATCAGGCAGGTACTCGGCGATGCCTTCGCCGCGCAGCGTGAGGAACATCGTCCGCGACGAGCTGGTCTCGAGCTCGCGCGACAGCTCGACCGCCGGGTGGTCGGCGGGCAGGAGCGAGGCGATGTCTGGATTGATCTTGAAGCCGGGCAGCAAGAGCGCCGCGCCGACCGTGACGAGTGCCAGGAGGATGAGCGTGCGCCGCGGTGCGCGCGTCGTGGCTCGGGCAAGCCCGAGAAGCAAGCGCTCCATTACGGGTGGAACCCTTCCGGCAGGGACAGCTCGAACGCGCCCTCCGGGATCGAGTCGAGGCTCGCCGTCTCTTCGTTCGTGAGTGTCAGCTCGAAGCCGCCGCCGCGAAACACACGCTCGCTCCCGATCCGCTCCGTCCACCGCACGCCGCTCAGCTCATAGCCGCGCTCGACCAAGGCTCCTTCTCGCGTGAGCTTCGCGGAAACGCGAATCCCTTGCATGACCGGATCGAGCTCGAGCTCCCACCCTCCGCTGTCGTCGGCGCGCGCCGCCAGGACGCGCTCGATGGTGATCGGCGTGGAGGCTTCGAGCAGGCTAGCCGCCATGAAGCTGATCAGGTGCCGCGGGTGCTTCGACGACTCGGGGCCGAACTCGATCCCGATCTCGGCGTGCGGGAAGTAGCCGGTGAAGCGCGTCGGCAGCGCGGCCATGTCGAACAGCTTGCCGCCCAGGTCACCGAACATCTGAAGGCGCACGCCGGCGTTGGGCTGTGCGCTCGTCGCCGCGACGGCCTCGAACTCGCCGGAGAGAGCCTCCGATTCGATCGCGACGTGGAGTGAGTGCTGGTTGAGCGGGCCGGCGAGCAGAGGGGAAGCGACGGGCAGGAGCTCGACCAGCTCGGGAGGAGCCGGGCCGAATGCTCTGCAGCTCGTCAAGAGCAACGCGAGTGCGAGCGTCGCGTGAGCCGAACGAGCTTGACTCAACGGAACGCGGGCGCGGACTCCGGAGTTCGACTCCAGCACCCGCGCCCGCGAATCGTCGTTCACGAACTAGCCTTCGACCGAGGTGACGATCCCGTCATCATTGAAGGTCACGACGCTCCTGACCCACCGGTTCTTCCAGTACTGCCAGACCGGGGAGTCGAGCGAGGGAGTCGCATGGTCCGGCGGGTAGCCGATCGCGAGCGTCACGCCCTCGCGCGTCATGCCGACCATGGCCTTGCCGACCTTGATGCCCTCTTGGTCTTCCGCGCTCATCGAGGCGACGGCGCCCGACTCGTCGGTCGTTCCGAAGTAGCGCTCCAGGTTCGAGGCGAACGACTCCTGGAGGTGCTTGTCGCGGGTGTAGGTGAAGGTCTGCGCCGTGGCGACCATCGTGAATTGAATCTTCTTGCTGCTGACGCTGTCGATCGTCACTTCGCTACCAAGCGGAAGCAACGTGGCCTGAAGATAGTTCGTCGAGTACAGCTGACGCCTCGTCGAGTCGGCGTGCAGGTTCGTCTTGAGGTAGTAAACCGAGCCGGTGTTGAACACGCCTTCCAGCTCTCCGCCGCCCGCGCCAGCTTGGCACGATGTGAGCGCGACGAGAGAGGCTGCTAGCCCGAGGGCTGCGATCTTGCGAAACATGGGGATCCTCCGTTCTAGTCCTTCAATGGGGTTCGAGGATCGAGAGCTCGACCTCGATGAGCTGAGTCGGGAGTTGTGGCGCTCGAGCGGGCTCGAACGGCGGACTCCCTGCACGCAGGATAGCCAGCGCGCCCTCAATTGCCGAGTCCTGTATGGCGGGATCGGCTAGTTGGCAGGTGTCAGCGTAAGCAGAGCCGCTCGATCGACCTTTCCCCGGCCGTTCCTCGGGATCTCATCCACGATGATGACGCTGCGCGGAATCTTGTGGCTGGAGAGCCTCGGGCGACACCACTCGACGATCTCCCGGTAACCGTGTTGCAGAGGTGCGCAGGCGATAACCGCACGAACGACTTCGCCGACACGTCCCGGCACGGGCTGAGCGAAGACGACCGCTTCCCGAACTCCGGCCAGCTCCATCAAGACCGACTCGACCTCGCGCGGATTGACCTTCTTGCCTTTCACGTTGATCCACTCGCTCTTGCGTCCGAGCAGGAACAGCTCGTCGCCGTCGAACTTCGCGAAGTCCTCCGTCGTGAAGCGGCCGGGCTTCAGGCAGGACGGCGAGTCCACGCGCTCCGGCACGTAGCCGAGCGCCACGGCAGCGGACCTCACGCTCACGGTTCCTCGGCCTTCGTCCGCATCGAGCAGGTCGATGGTGACGCCCTCGACGGGCGCTCCCACGCTGCCGCGCTCGGCCGCGTCGCCGACGCGATCGTAGGTGATTCCGCCGCACTCGCTGGAACCGTAGAAGGCGTGAATGGAGAGCCCGAACCGCTCGCGGAAGCGGCTGGCGGTCTCGGCACCGAGTGGCGCGCCGGCCGAGATCAGGAGTCGAATGCTTGCGGGCCACTCGTCCGGGGAGGCAACCTCGGAGATGGTGCTGTACCAGTTGGGGACGCTTGGAAATACGGTCGCTTCGAGCTCGCGGCCGGTGACGAGGGTGTCTTCGCCGTCGGGCAGGAGCAGGGTCGCGCCGAGCAGGAAGGCGGGCGAGGTCAGGACCGAGAAGCCGTAGGAGTGCGACATGGGGATCGCGACCAGGAAGCGATCCTCGGGGAGGAAGCCCATCGAGGTCTCGAGAGATCTCGCGTCGGCGAGGAGGGCTTCCGCGGAGACGGCGACGCCGGCCGGTTCGCCGGTCGAACCGGAGGTGAGCTTCAGTGCGGCGGTGCCCGCCGGGACCTGGCCGCCGCCGGCGAGTGGGATCAGCTCGTCCGGAGAGTCGTTCCACGCGTCGGCGTGGCGCCAGAGCAAGGCGGCGCCGAGGCGGCTCGCGACGCGCTCCTGTTCATCGGGCGGCGTGGTCGAGTCGAAGAGGAGCACGACCATTCCGGACATGCGAAGTGCTGCGTAGCTGCTCAGGAAGGCGGGCCCGTTGGGGGCGAGCAGGGCGCAGATCGAGCCAGGTTGGAGGTTCAGCTCTTCGAGCCGCGAGCAGTCGAGACGCGCTCGTTCCGCGACCTCGCCGGCAGTTCTGGAGCGAGTGGCCGCCACACAGAGGGTCTGTTCGGGGGCGCGAGCGGCGCGCTCGAGAAAAGGGGCGATGAGGGGATCCATAGAGCTCTCGGGCGGCCGCCATACTAGCAGTCGCTACCAACCGCTGTGGAGCCCCCTAACTTGCGGACTGGACGGCTTCTTGCGGTTACACTCTCGGGCCATCCTGGGCCTCTCGAGCCGGCGCCGACGCTCTACTCCACGAACGGACTCCCAGGTTTCCCGACTCCTCGTTCCGACCGGACCGACCCCCGTCATCTCGGCCAACGAGAAATGCCAAAGTTTCGAGGCTCAGAGAGCGCTCGCCACCAGTGAATCACAACTCTTGGGACTATGACGTCGCCATCGTAGGCGGCGGACCGGCCGGCTCGGCTGCGGCCACGGCACTTGCCCGTGCAGGCAAGAGCGTCCTCATCCTCGAGCGCGACCGCTTTCCGCGGTTCCACGTCGGTGAGTCCCTGCTGCCCATGTCGAGCAATCTCTTCCGCGAGCTCGGGCTGGAGTCCGTCATCGAGGAGGGGAACTATCAAGAGAAGCGCGGCGCCTCTTTCATTAGCGAGTGCGGCGAGAAGCGCTATCGAATCGATTTCTCCTTCTCGGACGAGGTCGAACACCCCGTAGCGCGCCATGTGACGCGCTCCGAATTCGACGAGCGCCTGCTGCGCAATGCCGAGAGCTGTGGGGCGACGGTTCTCGAGGGCGTCCGCGCCGCGGAGTTCCGGAACGACGAGGACGGCGTCCGCGTTCAGTACGACGACACCGACGGCAGCCGGAAGGAAGTCAAGAGCGGCTTCTTGCTCGACGCCTCCGGCCGCTTCGGCTTCCTGGCCCGTCGCATGGGCCTGCGCATTCCGGATCAAGAGCTGCGCATGGTGGCGCTCTTCGCCCACTTCGATGGCGTGTCGAGGGAGTCCGGAGTGACCGCCGGTGACATTCGCATCGTCACGCGCGAGGATCTCGGCTGGTGGTGGGTGATTCCGCTCTCGAACGATCGCACGAGCGTCGGGCTGGTCTTTCCCACCGACAAGGATCCGCGCCGCAAGGGAGAGTCGGACCGGGAGACGCTGGTTCGCTGCGCGAACGAGTCGTCGGTCATGCGGGAGATCTTGGGTCGAGCGGAGTGCGCCGGCGAGGCTCACGTCGAAGCCGACTTTTCCTACGGCACACGAGCCTATGGCGGCGAGCACTTCCTGCTGCTCGGCGACGCGGGCTCGTTCCTGGACCCGGTCTTCTCGACGGGCGTCGAGCTCGCACTTCAGAGTGGGCTCGAAGGCGCGCGCGAAGTCATCGGAGCGCTGGACGAGCAGCGTTCTTTGAGCGGGCGACGCTTGAAGCGGTTCGAGAAGCTCCAGCGTCGTCGCTATGCCTTCTACCGGCGCTTCGTTACCAATTTTTACAAGCCGTTCTTCCGCGACATGCTCTATGGAGCGGCGGAGTGGCCTCGCATCACCCGTGCCATGGTCGTCGCGCTCGCCGGTTATGATCGACCGCGCTTGCGAACTCGCCTACTCCTGTGGTGGGTCTTCTTCACGGTCGGTCTACGCGCGCGGCAGTCGCGCGAATCTGCTCCGACATCTGCGGTTACTGCCGACCGCGTTGCTGCTCCAGTTCCGGACGGAACTCATTAATTCATGTTGGACGATCAAGAAATCCGCCTGCGGATCAAAAAACTCATCATCGAACGACTGTTCCTCGAGGGGCTAACTCCCGAAGGAATCGGAGACGATGACGTGCTCTTCGGCGAGGGCTTGGGACTCGACTCCGTGGATGCTCTCGAGCTCGTCCTTGGACTCGAACAGGAGTTCGGACTGAAGATCAAGAGCAAGACGGTCGGACGCGAGTCCTTTGCATCGGTCGCCGCACTCGGTGACTACGTCAAGGGGCGGCTCTCCGAGTCACAGGCCGTCGAAGGCTAACAGCAGCGAGCTAGCCCACATTATTCATGACCACGCGGACTAAACACCACGAACGGCCGGCTACGCCAGCCTTTCGGCCCCTACCGGCGTTTTGCGAACACTGGCTTCCTCGACGAGCTTACAAGCTCGA
>Ga0316209_1000527_pt1 | contig 64699 bp, 64 predicted proteins | sample 6monopyrite_MG_FD_204945 | JGI IMG/M metagenome (GOLD analysis project Ga0316209, IMG submission 204945) | Microbial mat bacterial communities from mineral coupon in-situ incubated in ocean water Damariscotta River, Maine, United States -... | ecosystem: Environmental > Aquatic > Marine >... | reverse complement strand
ACTGTTGCCTAAAATCCTGAAAAGCCGTTTGCTTGTCGAAAAATATCCAGTTTGCCGCCCAATTTCGACAAAAACATAAATTTCCACTTGCGTGAACAAAAAATTCCCTGGAAATAGTTTTGAGTCGAGTTTCTATTTTATGGGTGTCTTTATTATTCGTTTATTATTTGCTGTTTATTATTTGTTATGCAGCTGATTCATGTTCAATATCCCAACCCGGGAACACGAGTACAGCAGGGTGGCAGCCTAATGCTCTTGCCAATACTTTGGCTCTTTCGACACCCAGCCGGACTCTACCGTTCTCAATTGCGGAAATGGTAGATTGAGGGATGCCCGTTAAATCGGCCAACTCATTCTGACTAAGCTCTTGAAGATCCCTGAGAATTTTGACGGATTCTCCAACAGAAACCTCTATTGCCCTCTTTGCTTTTTTATAATCTTTCATGTTACCTCCTCCGATAATCATGGGGCGTAACGTTTTCCACTTGTACCAGCACCTTATCGCCATCAACTTTATAAATAACGCGATATTGCAGGTCTAACCGGGAGGAACGATACCCCTTCCATTCACCAGCCAAAGACTCATCTCGTAACCCTTTGATTTTTTTCAAACCCTGGGGGCCGGAAATAGTCACGATATCCTTCCATTTCTCGTACCGTTTTAGCACGTCAGCTGGAGCAGATTTGAGGCTCTTGGCGACTCGCTTATGTTCATATATTTCCCACATACCATAAAAAGTATATATACTTTTTATGGTATGTCAATGTTCGAAATTTTCGAGTCGCATAATTATTAGTATTAGGCACATTTTCCTGATCATCATAGAAAGCGGGTCAGTTTGACCTGATTCAGATATTGGCGGCCTATTCAGAGATGTCCGTCCTGTTGCTTTCCATCCAAACCGTATTCTTTGAAAATTACCCTGTCAATCCAATGTTCCGGGCAAAGTTTGTTGATGAAAATACACGGTCAGTTCTGAATCTTTGCATTGTACGTTATCCATACAAGTTCTTTCAGGCTTTTGTCTCCACAGGCAGTAAATTTCATTTGCTCTTTTTACTGTCAGGGGTTATCGGACGACTACTTGTCGCATTGCTGATGGATGAATTCCCCCGTTGCTGTTGCAGTATTGAGAAACCGTAATTGGTCGCGGTGGTTCAGGCAGGTGCTGTGGGCCGATTCAGTCAATGTGGGAAAGTACTGGATTCAGTGCAGAATCGAGAAAACTCCTATTAATGTGTGAAGGGGCTAAATATCTCTGCATAGCGGCTTGCCGTGAGCAAGGTGGCTGGTTATACTTCGTGCCCAATTTTGGGGTGCTTTCAAGCCGTATGAGCGTGCTCCAGTCTTGCAGGGTTGTCGATGGCCAAAAGTAAAACAAAAGGCCCGGGACTGTTATTAATCAGTGTTGGCACTATGCTCAGCTCAATGGTTGTGGCCGGTTTTTTGCTGGGCTATTGGGTAGACGGCTGGTTGGGGACGTCGCCGATTTTCATGCTGGTGTTTGGTGGCATGGGCTTGGTAGGTGGGTTCCTGAAGGTGTACAGATTGTTGAATGACCCGAGAATGCAGTGAGTCTTCCCGTAACGAACGGCGCAGTTGATAACGTAGCGAAAAGTCCGATGAACAGTATCGATAAAGGACTTGCGGGAAAAGCACGACGGGTTGTTGTGGTTCAGCTGTCAATGACATTGCTCGTTGCAGCGGTATTCTTTGGCGTGAGCGCTGAAGAAGGTGTATGGGAGGCGCTGTCAGCCGGTTATGGAGGGCTGTCCAGCGTGGTACTCGCCCTGATCTCGATTGGGGGCTTTAAGCGCGCAAATGCAATTGCGCTGAGTGATCCCAAGCAAAGTATGATGATTTTATACATCGGTGCCGTGGTACGGTTTGCGGCGGTGATTGTGTTGCTGGGTATCGGGCTTGGTTTGTTGAAGCTCGATGCGATGGCCGTTTTTACCGGCTTCGCCCTGGCACAAGCCAGTTATTTGATGGGTGTGCGCGACCGGAAAGCGGCGGGCAGCCCGGATTGAAAACGTTAAGGGGATAGTGTCTTGAGTCAAGCAGCAGAAGGTTCTGAGGGTGGCGGCACGGTTGAGTATATCCAGCATCATTTAACCAACCTGCATGTCGGTGAAGGGTTTATGACCTGGAATATCGACACCATCGTTATTTCGGTGTTACTCGGTATTTTGTTTGTGGCGGTCGGTGCGCGAGTGGCTAAAAATGCCACCGAGGGTGTGCCGGGCGGGTTTCAAAACTTTGTCGAGTCCATTCTTGAGTTTGTACAAACCCAGGTGAAGGACTCCTTTCCGGGTCATCATCCGCTGATCGCTCCCATGGCGTTGACCATTTTTGTCTGGGTCTGGTTGATGAACTTCATGGATTTGATTCCGGTTGATCTGTTGCCGCTGATCGCAAGCTGGTTTGGTATTGGCTATCTCAAAGTGGTGCCCACTACAGATTTGAGTGTGCCCATGGCCATGGCGCTGGTGGTGTTTATCCTTTCGCTGTATTTCAATCTGAAAGTGAAGGGTCTGGGGGGGTATCTGAAGATGTTCCTGTTCCACCCTTTCGGCAAATTTGCCATTCCTGCCAATATCGTGATGACCGCCATCGAAGAGCTGGCCAAGCCTTTGAGCCTCGGCCTGCGTTTGTTCGGCAACATGTTTGCCGGCGAACTGGTGTTTTTATTGATCGCATTGCTAGGTGGTGCCGCAGCACTGGGAGCAGGCCTGCTGATCTGGTTCCCGCTGCAAGTCGTGCTGGATCTGGCCTGGTTGCTGTTCCACATTCTGGTCATCACCTTGCAGGCCTTTATCTTCATGGTGTTGACGATTGTGTATTTGGGTATGGCGCATACCAACGACCATTAACTACAGATGACCAAATGAGTTTTTGTGAGACGCCTTGCAGAAGGCGTTTTGCCGAAAAAGAGTTATGTTTTAGTGTTTTTGAAAAATAAGTTTTTTTAATCGGTTTTAAATTTTTATAACTTTACGTTGATAGGAGAGTAACAATGACACCTGATATGATCGCGATGATTTATGCTTACACTGCCGTGGGTGTGGGCGTAATTCTGGCCGCTGCCGGTCTGGGTTCCGCAATCGGTTGGGGCCTGATCTGTGCCAAGACTCTGGAAGGCATCGCACGCCAACCTGAAATGCGTCCTGTATTGATGACCAATATGTTCATTTTTGCAGGTCTGATGGAATCTTTCCCGTTCATCATTCTGGCGTTTGCCATGTGGTTCCTGTTCGCTAACCCCTTCGTTGGTGCCTTGGCTGCCGCTATCGGCGCACTTTAATATTTTTTGATTAAAGTAAGGCTACTAACTTGGTGATGACCTGCCGCATGTGTGGGCAGAGATAAACCGGGAGGAATGAAACAGTGAATATTACAGTAACCCTTTTTGCGCAAATGATTGCGTTCGTCTTGTTGATCTGGTTTGTCAACAGGGTGATGTGGGGCCCTCTGTCGGGGATCATGGAGGCGCGCCAAAAGCGTATCGCTGATGGTCTTGCCGCCGCAGAAAAAGGCAAGCACGAAGAAGAGCTTGCCAAAAAGAAAGCGCTTGAGCTTCTGAAAGAAGCCAAAGATCAGGCGAGTGAAGTGGTGGCGCAAAGTCAGAAACGGGCATCCGAAATTGTTGAAGAAGCCAAAGAAACAGCACGCACTGAAGGTGAGCGGATTGTTGCAGCGGCCAACGCAGAGATTGAACGTGAAGTGAATCAGGCCAAAGAAGCCCTTCGTGCCCAGGTGGCCGTGCTTGCAGTCGCAGGTGCCGAGAAGGTGCTGAAACGTGAAATCGACAGCAAGTCGCACGATGCCCTGTTGAACGATCTGGCAGCAGAGATTTAGGCCATGGCTGAGAAATCCACCATTGCCCGACCTTATGCCGAAGCGGTTTTTCAGCTGGCCCATGCCAAAGGCCAGCTGAAGGAATGGTCAGCTATGCTGCAAACTGTTGCGCTTATTGCAACGGATGCCGACATGCAACGCATTATCGGCAACACCAGTGTTAACAAAGCGCAATTGGCGCAGTTGATTATTGATGTTGCGGGCAATGTGATGACCGATTCCGGCTGCAATCTGATCCGGCTGCTGGCAGAAAACCGCCGTATGAACGTGGTCGCTGAAATTACCGTGCAATTTGAATCCCTGAAGGCTGAGGCGGAGAAGACCGTTGAGGCAGAAATGGTTTCCGCACAAAAAGTCAGCGCAAAACAGCAATCGATGATCGCCAAAAAACTCAAGGCACGACTGGGGCGCGAAGTATCCCTTAAGTGTACTGTGGACGAATCCCTTATGGGGGGCGCCATTATCAAGGCGGGTGACATGGTGATTGATGGTTCAGTGAGCGGCCAACTAAACAAGCTTTCCGTGGAACTGGCGGGTTAATGTTGACTGCGTTAATGACAGTCACGAATCGCCAATAGAGGAAAAAAGAAAATGCAATTAAATCCGTCTGAAATCAGCGAGCTGATTAAAAAACGAATCGAAAATTTTGATGTCGCCACCGAGGCGCGTAACGAAGGCACCGTGGTGAGTATTACCGATGGTATCGTGCGTGTGCATGGTTTATCTGACGTGATGCTGGGTGAGATGATTGAGTTCCCCGGTAACACGTTCGGTATGGCGTTGAACCTGGAGCAGGACTCCGTGGGTGCAGTGGTGCTGGGTGCTTACGAGCACATCACTGAGGGCGACAAGGTCAAATGTACCGGTCGTATTCTGGAAGTGCCAGTGGGCCCGGGCTTGTTGGGCCGGGTGGTTGATTCACTGGGCAATCCCATTGATGGCAAAGGCCCGGTTGATGCCGCCGGTCATGAGCCTATCGAAAAAGTCGCACCGGGCGTTATTGAGCGTAAATCAGTGGATCAGCCTGTGCAAACAGGACTGAAAGCCATCGATGCCATGGTGCCTGTAGGTCGGGGTCAGCGTGAACTGATCATTGGTGATCGCCAGACCGGCAAGACAGCGGTGGCTATCGATGCCATTATCAATCAGAAGGGTACCGGTGTTAAGTGTGTCTATGTTGCTATTGGCCAAAAGGCTTCTTCTGTTGCCGCCGTGGTGCGCAAACTGGAAGAGCACGGTGCATTGGCGCACACTATTGTTGTTGCGGCGACGGCGGCTGATCCTGCTGCCATGCAGTATATTGCGCCTTACTCTGGTTGCACCATGGGTGAATATTATCGTGATCGCGGTGAAGATGCCCTGATCGTTTATGATGACTTGACCAAGCAGGCATGGGCCTATCGTCAGGTTTCCCTGTTGTTGCATCGGCCCCCAGGTCGTGAAGCCTATCCGGGTGACGTATTCTATCTACATTCCCGTTTACTGGAACGTGCCTCGCGTATCAATGCGAAGGAAGTTGAGCGCCTCACCAATGGTGAAGTGAAAGATAAAACCGGCTCCCTGACTGCACTGCCTATTATCGAAACCCAGGCGGGTGACGTGTCGGCCTTCGTACCCACCAACGTGATTTCCATCACCGATGGCCAGATCTTCCTGGAAGCTGATTTGTTTAATGCAGGTATCCGTCCAGCCATTAATGCCGGTCTGTCGGTGTCTCGTGTGGGTGGTGCTGCACAAACTAAAATCATCAAAAAGCTGGGCGGCGGTGTGCGTCTCGATTTGGCGCAATATCGAGAGTTGGCCGCCTTCGCACAGTTTGCTTCGGATCTGGACGAAACCACACGCAAGCAGATTGAACGGGGTCAACGTGTGACCGAGCTGATGAAGCAATTGCAATATGCACCGTTATCCGTCGCGGAAATGGCTTTCTCATTATTTGCGGCCAATGAAGGTTTCATTGATGACGTGGATGTGAAAAAAGTCGTGGATTTTGAAGCGGCGCTGCATTCCTTCCTGCGTTCCAATAATGCTGATCTACTTGCGAAGATTGATGCAAGCGGGGCTTTTAACGATGATATCGCCGGAGAAATGAAAGCGGCTATCGAGAAGTTCAAAGCATCTGGCACCTATTAACAGGCGCAGGACTCAGGGTTTAGGCGCTTTCCGTTAGGAGATAAGCATGGCAGTCGGTAAAGAGATACGCACAAAGGTCAAAAGCGTCCAGAATACGCAAAAGATCACGCGCGCCATGGAAATGGTGGCCGCGAGTAAAATGCGCAAGGCACAGGATCGCATGGCGGCATCACGCCCTTATGCGAAAAAAATTCGCAATGTGATCCATCATCTGGCGCAGTCACATCCGGAGTACAAACATTCCTATATGCAGGATCGCGAGGTCAAGCGTGTCGGTTTTATTGTGGTCTCCAGTGACCGCGGTTTGTGTGGTGGATTGAACGCCAACCTGTTTCGCGTCACGCTAAGGTCGCTGAAAAAATGGGATGCAAAAGGCGTCGGCATTGATGTGTGTACCATTGGCTCCAAGGGCACCAGTTTTTTCAAACGACTGGGCAGTAACATTACAGCGGAAACCAGCCATCTTGGTGATGCCCCGCGCATCAACGATATGTTTGGCACCATCAAGGTGATGCTGGATGCCTATGACAATGGCACGATTGATCGTTTGTTTGTGGTGTATAACGAATTCGTCAGCACCATGGCTCAGGATCCCACGATTGATCAGTTATTGCCGATTGAGGCCAAAGAAGAGAAAGAATACGCCCATCACTGGGATTATCTCTACGAACCGGAAGCCAAAGAGGTGATCACCGATTTGTTGACGCGCTATGTAGAATCACTGGTTTATCAGGCTGTGGTGGAAAATGTGGCCTGTGAGCAGTCAGCACGAATGGTGGCGATGAAGGCTGCATCGGATAATGCCGGTGACATCATCGACGAATTGAATCTGGCCTATAACAAGGCCCGTCAGGCAGCGATCACCCAGGAAATTTCCGAGATCGTCAGTGGCGCAGCAGCGGTTTGATCCAGTAAATTTTTTGGCAAACAAACCGCAGCGAAACAGAATTAGTTAAATTTAAAGAGGACTTACACATGAGTTCAGGAAATATCGTACAAATCATCGGTGCCGTGGTAGACGTGGAATTTCCGCGTGATGCCATGCCGAAGATCTACGACGCACTGAAATTAAACGACGTTGATCTGACACTGGAAGTACAGCAGCAGTTGGGTGACGGCGTAGTGCGTTGCATCGCCATGGGCACCACCGATGGTCTTAAACGAGGCATGTCTGCCAGTGGCACAGGTGAGCCGATTCAGGTGCCGGTGGGTCAGGGTACGCTGGGTCGTATCATGGACGTGCTGGGTCGTCCGATAGATCAGGCCGGTGAAGTCAAAGCTGACAAAAGTATGCCGATTCATCGCAAGCCACCGGCTTTTGACGAACAGTCCAGCTCACTGGACATTCTTGAAACCGGTATCAAAGTTATCGATTTGGTGATGCCTATCGCCAAGGGCGGTAAAATTGGTTTGTTTGGTGGTGCGGGTGTGGGTAAAACCGTGACGCTGATGGAACTGATTCGTAATATCGCGGTTGAACACAGTGGCTTCTCCGTGTTCGCGGGTGTGGGTGAGCGTACTCGTGAAGGTAATGACTTCTATTACGAAATGGAAGAAGGTGGCGTGCTGGACAAAGTAGCGCTGGTCTACGGCCAGATGAATGAGCCTCCAGGTAACCGCTTGCGCGTAGCGTTGACCGGTTTGACCATGGCCGAGCATTTCCGCGATGAAGGTCGTGAAGTGCTGTTGTTCGTGGATAATATTTATCGTTATACACTGGCTGGTACAGAAGTTTCTGCATTGCTGGGTCGTATGCCGTCTGCGGTGGGTTATCAGCCCACACTGGCGGAAGAAATGGGTGCCTTGCAGGAGCGCATTACCTCCACCAAAACGGGCTCTATCACTTCTTTCCAGGCCGTGTATGTGCCTGCGGATGATTTGACCGATCCATCTCCGGCGACCACTTTTGCTCATTTGGATGCAACCCTGGTATTGTCACGTCAAATCGCTGAACTGGGTATTTATCCTGCTGTGGACCCGCTGGATTCTTCTTCGCGTCAGCTGGATCCGCTGGTGATTGGTGAAGAGCATTACAATGTTGCCCGTGCGGTGCAGGGCACTCTGCAACGTTACAAAGAGCTGAAAGACATCATCGCCATTCTTGGTATGGACGAGCTGTCTGAAGAAGATAAGATGTCAGTGAACCGCGCACGTAAACTGCAACGCTTCCTGTCACAGCCCTTCTTCGTGGCTGAAATATTTACGGGTGCGCCAGGCAAGTATGTCAGTCTGAAAGATACCATTGCCGGGTTTAAAGCGATTGTTGATGGTGAATATGACGGGCTGCCCGAACAGGCGTTCTATATGGTTGGTGGCATTGAAGAAGCTGTCGAAAAGGCCAAAACCCTCGCTTAACCAGCGATATTTTATTGACGGTTTAGAGGAGAGTAGGTAATGGCGATGACCATGCATGTAGACGTTGTAAGTGCTGAAGAGGAAATTTTTTCCGGCCCGGCGACAATGTTGTTTGCGCCGGGGGCAATGGGTGATTTAGGCATTATGCCGCGTCACGCCCCTTTGATGACACGTATCAAACCCGGCGAGGTGCGTATTGCCACCGAGCAGGGTGATGAAGAAATTGTGTTATATGTTTCTGGTGGCATGCTGGAGATTCAGCCTGAGGCCGTCACTATTTTGGCGGATACCGCCCAGCGAGCCAGTGACATTGACGAAGCCGCAGCGCTTGAAGCCAAAGAACGTGCTGAGAAACTGTTGGCCGATCAAAAGGACGACATTGACTATGCGGCTGCATCGGCAGAGCTTGCCGAGGCCATGGCGCAGTTGCAGGCTATTTCCCGTTTGCGGAAAAAAGTTGGCCGGTAACGTTACTGCCAGACAAGCAACAAAAAAGGGCGGTTTTTACCGCCCTTTTTTTATTGCTGTAGACTGTAGTGCCTGGAACTTAGCTGATCAAAGAATGCGACAAATTTATTGGTTCACACCTTTATTTTATTAAGGATTGATTATGTCTGTTAATTTACCACTTAGCGTCGTTGTACTGGCCGCAGGCCGGGGTACACGCATGAAATCCGCTTTACCTAAGGTGTTGCATTGTATTGCGGGTCGGCCATTGGTAGAGCATGTGATTACTGACGCGCAGGAGCTGGGCGCGACCGGTATTCATATTGTCTTTGGTCACGGTGGTGAACAGGTGCAACAGGCCTTGTCGGCGTATGATCTCCATTGGGTTGAACAAAGAGAACAGCTGGGTACTGGCCACGCAGTCGAACAGGCTTTGCCTGCCATTCCGGATGATCATCTGGTGTTGTTGTTATATGGTGATGTGCCGCTGATTACGGTGAGTACGTTGCAACGACTCATTGCTGCCACTACGGGTGATGCTCTGGCGTTGTTGACAGCGAAACTGGCTGATCCTGCGGGTTATGGTCGCATTGTGCGTAATGCGGAGGAAAAAGTGCAATGTATTGTTGAGCAAAAAGATGCCAGCACAGAACAGTTGAAGATTAATGAGATCAATACCGGTATGTTGGCAGTAAAAGCAGATATGCTCAAAAAATGGATTGCCAGACTGGATAACAATAATGCCCAGGGTGAATTTTATCTGACGGATATTGTGGGGTTCGCAGTGGCGGATGGTGTTGATATCACTACGGCGCATCCCGATGAGATTTGCGAAATTGAAGGCGTGAACAACAAGCGGCAACTGGCCGAACTGGAACGGGCTTTTCAATTACGTCAGGCACGACAATTGATGGATGATGGCCTGACTTTGCGTGACCCTGCCCGTTTTGATTTGCGGGGTGAACTTGTCATTGGGGGTGATGTTGAGATTGATATTAACGTGCTTGTCGAAGGGCGGGTAACGTTGGCAGATGGCGTGCGGGTTGGCCCCAACGTGGTGCTGAAAAATATCAGCATTGGTGCAGGTACACAAATACATGCCAATTGCCTGCTGGAAGACAGTATTGTCGGTATGCAGTGTGATATTGGCCCGTTTGCCCGTTTGCGGCCACAGACAAACCTGGCCAATAAGGTAAAAGTGGGCAATTTTGTCGAAATCAAAAAATCCAGCATTGCGGAAGGCAGTAAAGTTAATCATCTGAGTTATGTCGGCGATACAACAATGGGTACCGGTGTGAATGTGGGCGCAGGTACCATCACCTGTAATTATGACGGGGCAAATAAATATCAAACGGTGATTGGTGACAATGTCTTTATTGGTTCTGATACACAGCTCATTGCCCCGGTGGTTATTGCTGAAGGAACGACCATAGGTGCAGGGTCCACGATCACCAAAGATACTCTGGCGAATACATTGGCCTTGAGCCGGGCAGAACAGGTGACGGTAAAAAACTGGAAACGACCCAAAAAGAAAAAGTCGTAAACGGAGAGATAGCGCATATAAATTTGAGTATGTATTGAATGGTATTCAGTTAAGGGCTGTTTAATTAAAAATCAATAAAATACAATGATCATCGATGCGCAGGCTGAGTTTAGCCGTGTGCCAGGATATGTATTAACCAAATTTCAGGGATAAATCAGATGTGCGGAATTGTAGGGGCTGTTGCGGATAGGGATGTGGTGCCAATTCTGGTGGAAGGGTTGCGTCGTCTTGAATATCGCGGTTATGACTCCGCAGGTGTTGCTGTGCTGGATGGCACAGGCAAACTGGATCGTGTGCGTTCCATGGGTAAAGTCACAGCGCTGGTGAAGGCGATAGATGGAAATCTCGGCGGTAAGGTAGGTATTGCACACACCCGCTGGGCGACTCACGGTGTGCCGAGCCAAAACAATGCACATCCGCATGTTTGTCGCAACATGGTATCGGTTGTCCATAACGGCATTATTGAAAACCATGAACAATTGCGCGAAACACAAACCCAGGCGGGGCATATTTTTACCTCGGAAACCGATACGGAAGTTGTTGTCCATCAAATTTACGACTATCACGTTGAACAAGGTAAAGACCTGCTGGCATCGGTGCGGGCTGCTGTTGATGACTTCGATGGTGCATATGCCCTGGGAGTGGTCAGCGCAAAAGAAGAAGGGCGTTTGATTACCGCACGCCGAGGTAGTCCGCTGGTGATTGGTGTGGGGATTGGTGAATATTTTATTGCCTCGGACGTGGCGGCGTTGTTACCTGTCACACAGCGATTTATCTTTTTGGAAGAAGGTGACATTGCCGATATTCGTCGCACTGGCCTCGTTATTTACAATGCCCAGGGCAACGAAGTACAGCGCCCCATTAAAGAGAGTGAACAATCAGCTGATGCGGTGGATCGTGGTGAATACCGCCACTACATGCTTAAAGAAATTTATGAACAGCCCCAGGCGATTGCGGATACATTGGAAGGCCGTATCAGTGAAGGCCGGGTATTGGAACAGGCTTTTGGCGCGGCGGCACCGGACATTTTTGACAAAGTGCAGGGCGTACACATCATTGCTTGCGGTACCAGCTACCATTCGGGATTGATTGGCAGTTATTGGCTGGAGTCTATTGTTGGTATTCCGTGTAGTGTTGAAGTTGCCAGTGAATTTCGTTATCGCAAACCTGTTGTGCGCAATAATTCCCTCATCGTCACTCTTTCACAATCCGGTGAAACGGCAGATACGTTAGCGGGCTTGCAGGAAGCTAAACGTCTGGGCTTTGGTCACTCTCTGTCGATTTGTAATGTGCCCGAAAGCTCTTTGGTGCGTGAGTCTGATCTGGTGCTGTTAACGCGGGCAGGCCCGGAAATTGGTGTTGCCTCCACCAAAGCGTTTACCACGCAATTGGTAGCGTTGATGTTATTGGTGATTACCCTGGGCAGGCGCAATGGCTTATCGACAGAAGATGAAGCTCGCATGGTTGGCGAGTTGGAAAAACTACCCGGCGAAATTGATCGGGTACTAAAGCTTGATAAGCCCATTCAGGAAATCGCCAAACAATTTTCCGACAAACACAACGCCTTGTTTTTGGGGCGCGGCGCACAATATCCGGTAGCGATGGAAGGTGCGCTCAAGCTTAAAGAGATTTCCTATATTCATGCCGAAGCTTATCCCGCAGGTGAATTGAAGCATGGCCCGCTGGCGTTAGTGGATGAAAATATGCCTATCATTGCTGTTGCGCCCAACAATGAGCTGCTGGAAAAGCTGAAGTCAAATTTACAGGAAGTGCGTGCCCGTGGTGGTGAATTGCTGGTGTTTGCCGATATGCATTCTGAGTTACAGCAGGCTGAAGGCATACAGGTATTAAATGTTGCACCGGTGGATGACGCTATGTCACCGATTGTGTATACCATTCCGTTGCAACTGTTGTCTTATTATGTGGCTGTGCTTAAAGGTACGGACGTAGATCAACCGCGTAACCTTGCGAAATCAGTTACTGTAGAATGAAGCCTGTATCCCGCTGAGCTTTCGAGAATTATCGCCGATAAAAAATTGCTTATTGGTAACTGGGGGGATTAAGGAATATGTATGCTCTTTAATCCCCCAGCCCCGGAGGAAGAACTTCATACTTTGGGATGCCGGCTGGGAACACTGCCCATTTAGGCGCTGATGAAGTATAAATAGCCATCCGGGGAGAGAACTCATTGCTGTCATTTAGCGTTGATGCCGCTACAGAATAAAAGTTACCGACGGTTACCTCTACACATAACGTCGTACCACAATCACCGCAAAATTGATGATTCATGTTTTTTCCAGAATCGCCAAGGCGGGTAAAGTTTTTCGGCGTACCTTTGGTAAATTCAAATTTATCGACGGGCACCCATACCCCAAACCATTTGTCGGATCCGGTATGCGTCTGGCATTCTTTACAATAGCAAAATGCTGAATTAATGGGCTCCCCTTTAAAACAATATTCTATATTTCCACAACTGCATTTTCCTCTATATTTTTTCATATTAGCCTCAAAACAGTAGTATGTTAATGACAGGTGATGTCTGTCCTATGGTTAGTCTGCGGCTGTATCGGCGATGCGTGTAACGTCCGGGAAGGGCAGGTAGTCAGGGTCAAAAAACTGAGTGGCAATTTCATCGGCAAAAAAACGGCCTCGTGATGTGAGCCATATATATTTGTCATTTTCTGCCATCAGTCCCAGTACTTTAAACCCGTTAATTTCTTTAGCAAAACAGTGTTCGATGGTTTCGCCTGTGCGTTCGGTAAACAATGCTTTGCTGACGCGCGCGTTTTTCAGTGGCAAAATAAAACAGCGCCGGCGTTCGTCATCTACGGTGCGGATTTTGCCGCGATTCACTGATACTTTTCCCTGGCGGACTAACCGATAGTAGTTTTCCAGGTTGGCGTCACCAACATTCATAGAGAAGACACCGCGCAGATTTGACCAGGATGAGACGCCGACTCCGGTTACGTCGGCGAGGTCGCAGGCCCAGTCGCGCAGGTAGTGGGAGATGTCTTCGGCCTTGCGGGCAAAGATGCGGGTTTGGTGTTCACCGTAGCCGTGACGTTCCGAGATCATGATACCGAGGTATTTCATCAGTTGAATATCGTCGGGCTCGGGGAATTTTTCCGGGGCGCTGCTGTGTACTTTGAGAATGTTGCCGTCGCGGTCACCGTGTGGGCGGATGCGCAGTCGGTAGAGTTGATAACCCTCAATGTCCAGGTTGACGGCGGTGAGCATATTTTCTACCCAGTGTTCTACGGTTTGGCCAGGGTAAGCGTAAATCAGATCGATAAAAATATTGTCGATACCGGCGCGGCGCATTTGCTGGATGGATTCCAGTGTGTCGATATTGTTGTGAGTGCGCCCCATGGCGGCCAGTACGGAATCATCAAACGATTGTACGCCGAGGCTGATGCGATGCACACCGTAGTCTTTCATGATGGCCAGTTTTTCCCGGCCTTCTTTGCCGAGCAGGGTGGTGGGTTCGGCTTCGATGGAGAATTGGGTGCAGTCGCTTAAGTCAAAGTGCCGGGTAAATGCGGCGAGAAATCGCTCCATTTGTTGGGGTGATAAATAGGTGGGGGTGCCGCCGCCAATAAGTACGGAGCTGGCGGGAATAGCGTCCATGCCCATTTTGCGGCGATAGAGGGACATTTCCTGTTCGAGGTGGTCGAGGTAAATATCGACTTCTTCGGCTTTGGTTTTGGTTTTGGTAATCCAGTGACAAAAGGTGCAGCGCGAGGGACAAAAGGGAATGTGGCCGTAGGCGATGGTTTTTGACGCTGGGCGCTGGGCAAAATTCTCGAACAGGGCGGTGTCGTCCATTTCGGAAAACATGGTGAGTGGTGGGTAGCCGATTACCGGAAAAAACTGCTTGCCTCCGCCGGGCAGCACGCCGGATTGCCGGACTTCGTCCACATTCAGTTTTTCCAGTTCCTCGCGTGCGAGGCCAATCCAGTCCTTTACATCATTCACGTACGACACTCCTGATTACACTTTGGTTACGAGTTCATATTTTCGCATCCTTGCTGAAACAGGTAGCGGACATCATACCGTTATTCCATAGTGATTTTCTATGTTATTGGTTATCCTGAAATCCGTAATTGAACGGCCTGTAGAGTACGTTGAATTTTGTGGCTGGCAAAGCGTGACGATGCACAACGCGGCCAGGCGGAAAAGGCAGCGTGCTATACCGGTCGTAGCGACTCACTCAACTCGTGAATGCGCCAAAACCACTCAACAGGCTATTGATCAAAATGTGAATACATCCTCGAAGCGGCCAACTGCAGAATTTAGGGTTATTGCTTGTTCGCACAAGGGTGGCGGGAAATTATTGTTAACTGCGTGGCCCGGTGAGTTTGTCCAGCCGTAGTCGATGTCGATCATCAAACAACCGTTTTGAAGCCAGCCACAGTGCAGCTGTCACACCGAATCCGGTTCCGGCACTGATCAAAAACATGATCAGAATCTGGTATTTCACGGCTTCCAGTGGCGGGCTGCCAGCAAGAATCTGCCCGGTCATCATGCCAGGCAGGCTCACCAGTCCGGCGGCGGCCATGGAATTGATAATTGGCATCATGCCGCTGCGCATGGCTTCGCGGCGAATTTCAGCAATGGCATCCAGGCGAGTGGCCCCCAGCATCAGGCGTTGTTCGATGATGGCACGTTGTTGCCATGCTGTGGTGGTGAGCCGGTCCAGCGCCAGCGCGATGCCGCTCATAGTGTTGCCCAGTAACATGCCCAGCAGGGGCACGGCGTATTGCGGGTCATACCAGGGGTCGGTGGCAACCATGGTGGTCAGTGCCAGTACGGTAATAGCGAAGGAAGAGATAAACATCGCGCCAGTGCCCATGCCAAAACCCCACCAGCCAGTGAAGCGTCGTTGCTGGCGGGCCATTACCTCGCGTCCGGCGGCCAGCAGCATGACCAGCGAGATACCGGTTACCCAGAGTAAATCCACATTGGCAAACAGTGCCTTCAGTACCAGCCCGATGAGCAACAGTTGCACCACGGTACGTGTGCCTGCAATGAGCAATTGTCCGCTGAGGCCCAGTTGCATGCGCCAGCTCAGTGCCGCCATGGCCAGCACCAGTCCGGCGGCGAGAGAGAGGTCCACGGTACTCAGCGTGATCATGTTGTATATTCCCGGATGCCGTCGGTGGTGAGTTGTAAATGACGGTCGCCGACTCGTGCGGCCTGTTGGGCGTCATGACTTACCCACAATACGGCGGTAGCGGTATCACAACGGTACTTTTCGATGAGTTTTTCCACGGCGAGGACATTGTCGTTATCAAGGCTGGCGGTGGGCTCGTCCAGCAACAGTATCCGAGGCTTATTCATGAGTATTCGTGCCAGTGCCAAACGCTGTTTTTCACCACTGGAGAGACGGCTCACCTGCCAGCGCATTGTTTCTGCGTCAAAACCCAAGGGTTCAAGCCAGGGGCATTTTTCTGCAGGAAAGTGAGCGCCCACTTCATCTTGCCACCACTGGCTTTCTGCTGGCAGCAGTGCGACCTGTTTGCGCCACTGTGGCGCAGTGAACTGTGTACGGGATATAGCATCCAGCAACACCTGTCCGTCATGAGGGTCGAGATCGGCAATGGCGCGCAGTAACAGTGATTTGCCGCTGCCGGAATCGCCCCGCAGGCTGACACATTCGCCCGGCGCAATACAGAGGGAATAAGGGCCGCGCCCATGAGTGCGCAAGTCAATAACATTCAGCGCGCTCATGTGGGCTTCTTCCAGTTCCACCACTTGAGTTTTTCCGGGGCCGGGCAGGTGGTTCCATGGCCCGCAAACCAAGCCGCACAGCGAAACACATACGATACGCAACGGTCCACTGGTTGACCGGCCTGTACACACAATTCTGTATACAGTGCCTCGGGATCACTGCCGCGCAAATCCTGCACAGCAGTAATACCCAGCCCGTGCAAATCGCTGGCAATGGACGGTTTCACGCCGGGGATGGCGTTACGGTGAGTCACGGGTATGGTTTTTATCATAAGCAGGTCATAACATAGCACGCTCCGACCGCCGAGAATTTAATGCCCGTGTTTCAATTTACCGCCCTGCCGCCCTTGTCCCTGTATATTCACCTGCCGTGGTGTGTACGCAAATGCCCGTATTGTGATTTTAATTCCCATACCGTGAAAGATGGGATACCCGAAATGGCTTACATCAATGCGTTGTTGGCAGACCTCGAACAAGACCTGCCGCGTATCTGGGGGCGGCGGGTAATGAGTGTGTTTATCGGCGGTGGTACGCCCAGCCTGTTTTCGCCTGAGGCGCTGGATCAATTGTTGTCTGGTCTGCGTGCGCGGTTGAGCATTAATGCCGATGCCGAAATTACGCTCGAAGCCAATCCCGGTACTGCCGAACAGGAAAAGTTTTGTGAATACCGCGCGCTGGGTATTAATCGCCTGTCCATCGGTGTGCAGAGCTTTCATGATGATGCTTTACAGGTGCTTGGCCGCATTCATGGCCGGGGAGAGGCCATTCGTGCCGCAGAAATAGCGCATGCTGCCGGCTTTGACAATTTTAATCTCGACCTGATGTTTGCTCTGCCAAACCAGACACGGGCGCAAGCGGTCGAAGATGTGGCCACTGCCATTGACCTTGAGCCTGCGCATATTTCTTATTACCAGCTTACCCTTGAACCCAACACGCCATTTTATGCACAGCCACCCGTATTGCCGAATAATGACCTGGCCTGGCACATACAACAGGCAGGACAACAGCATCTGGCCGAAGCGGGTTATGGACAATACGAAGTATCGGCTTATGCCAAAGAAAAACGCCAGTGTGTTCATAACCTGAATTATTGGCAATTTGGTGATTACCTGGGCTTGGGTGCCGGTGCCCATGGCAAAATCACCGATGCCGCTCAACAGACTATTACACGTCTTGCCAAGCAGCGTCAGCCGCAGGCCTTTATGGACACGGCGGGTACTGCACAGGGCATTCAGAGTGAGCGTGTTTTGACACGCAAGGATGTGGGCCTGGAATTTATGATGAATGCATTACGTTTGAGTGCAGGCTTTGAGTCGGCATTGTTTCCTGCGCATACGGGGCAACAACTTATGTTGATTGCTGCCCCTCTGTGCGCTGCTGAAGAGGCGGGTTTGCTTGAGCGTACGTTAAAGCGAATCCAGCCGACGGAAAAGGGTCGCCGGTTTCTGGATGATTTATTGACATTGTTTGTTGCTGATTAATGTTGGCTTAACGCAGAAGGTGTAAAAACACAGCGTATTTGGTGTTTTTTTTCGCAACATAACCGTCCGTTGTATCAAAGCGCTTATCCCAGAGGGTTGGATTCCGGCAAAAGACAGACGAAATACCCGTGTTTCCAGGTTTTTATTGCGTTAGGGTTGAGCTGGCAGGACCAGTACACCACGCTGGTCGTAAGAGGCGTTGATTCTCGCCAGTGCCTCTTCTGCCTGCGGGTGGCCACGGGCAGCCGCTGTGGTAATCCAGCGGATGGACTCTTTTTCGTTACGAGGCACGCCGTAGCCATAGTGGTACATGTAGCCAATAGTATATTGCGCATCAGTATGGCCTTCTTTCGCTAACATTAACAAGGCATTGGCAGCTTGCGTGTATTGTTGGTTGAGAAATAGCGCTTTGGCCTGTTTGAATATTTTTTGTTGTATTTCCAGTCTTGTTGAGGCCGATGGCCGGTCATTATCGACGGGAACGGTGGTGCAGGCACTGAGTAATAACAGGAGCAATATACTTGCGATGTGTTTTGCGGGCCATGGCATGGTTTTTTGTCGCAGAAGCAAACCGTTGATACATGTAGCAGATCTCATGGTTGTGAATAATACACGCTTTTGCACAAAGGTCACGGCTATGCTGTAGTGGTGATATTGTGTAACAAATGGTGGACAAATACCGCTGCCATTTCATCAGCTTCGAACTAAACTGGGTTGTGTAGGTGGCAGCGTTCTGAGTCTGGAGGAAAAGTGAGTCATGTTATTAAGCGAAGATTCCAGTTTTGAAGTGCTTGCTGATGGCCGACTGGCAAAATTGAGTGAATGGAATAAGTCCGCGGCACAAATGTTAGCCACACGCGACGGCCTGACTTTGAGTGACAGACATTGGCAGGTGATTGATGTCATGCGTGATTATTATCACGCATTTAATGTTCCCCCGATCAAAAAACTGTTAATCCGTGAACTAAAAAAACGTCACCCGGCTGATATGTTTGATGATGCCACACTTCAGGATTTGTTTCCCGGCGGTGTGCTGGTGCAGGGCTCAAAAGTTGCGGGTGTACCCATTCCCATGATGGATGTGGAACTGGAGCGAGAAACTTATCAGGCCAAGGCCGCACCTAATGTCGCACATTTTATGGGTTCGTTTAGTTTTGAGGGTGAGACCTTTTCCGTTACGCATACCGGAAATCTCGTAGAGCAGCACCGCTGGCATTCACGTCTTGCAGAATACATGGCACAGCAGGAAGGTATTGATCTTACCGAAGAACACTGGGAGGTGCTGAATTTTTTACGTGAGTTTTATTTTACCTACGGCGTAAGCCCCATGGTAAAAATCCTCATGAGATATATGGCGGAAGATATCGGCCCCGAACGTGCAGGCAAAGAATATCTTTACAGTCTGTTTCCCAAAGGACCGTCACGACAGGGGTCACGTATTGCCGGTTTGCCTGCACCGCAAGGCTGTCTGGATATGGATATTTAGTTGCCCGCCGTTTTCAATACATTTGAGCTTGGCAAGCACCCAACCGACCCCGTCATGCACATTCACACTTCACGGTAACGTTGCATCAATGCACCTTGATTAGTCGCTCCGCTTTTTGGTGTCGGCTGGAATTGCCCTAGTTCATTATGCCGTTTGCGTCCAGGAAATCATCAGGTACATCTGATGTTTTCCATCCTGTTATCGCGAAATAATACAGCGGCTCACCTTCAATTGATAATCGATGTTGATAGCGTTCGATGTAGTAAATATCAAGATATTTAGAGAAAATTAACTCCCTGATCATTTTTGAAAACCCTGATTCATCGCTTCGATCAAAAAAGGTATCCTTTATATTAAAGGCAACCCACGCTTTGTTCTTGATTATGTTAAATGCCTCCAAAAATGCCTTCGTCGGAATATCACCGAAACCCAGTGCGGCAACCGTTACCATGCAATCACATTGCCATGATGCTATTTCTTCCTTTTTATCCTTATCCAGGCTGGTGAAATCCTCAACATAGTATGCATCATAAACTCCCGGCCTGTCTCGAATTGCTGCGTCATAAGCCTCGGGTATTATGTCTACGCCGATCAAGCGAGAAACGCCATGCCGTTTCAGTTCTTCTCCCATCATGCCATTGCCCGCACCTAAATCTAAAATGCGAAGCTCAGAAAAGTTATTTTGATACTGTTTTACTGCTGATTCGAGAATTGATGCCACTTTGCTTGGCGACGTGCATTTAAGGCGATCATAAAATATTTGTTCATACAGGCCTGGTACTTGATAAATTTCATCGTAGTCGTGGAACCGTATTTTTCTTTTGCCACCTGAACCTTGAAGGTAGAAATAGGCTTCGTCTTGATTGATGTTGGTTAATTCATCTTTCGGAAATTGTATTCGGTGTCTTTTTGTCATTGTTTTCCCGGTTTATATGTGGACTTATTGGTCTGATATTTGGCTGGTTTGATCTTTTTATATAGAGCGAAGCCGCGTATAAAAATGGTCAGGTTAAGCTTGTTATGCATTTTTATTTGTGCGCAATTGGCTTGTCTGTAAATAAATAATCTTTAAGTTCTTTATCAAAAACCGGGTCTTGTCTTCTAATCCATTCAAATACCATTGCAGCATGCTCTTTTTCTTCGTCTCTATTATGTGCAAGTATTGCTCTCAATTCGCTATCTTTGCATGCATCGACTCTTTGATTATACCAGTCCACCGCCTCAAGTTCTTCCATTAGCGATGTGATCGCTCTATGCATATCCCTTGTTTCATCAGAAAGTTCTTCTAATGGCTCATGATATCCTTCATTTGACATGATTCGTCCTCGATTGATGTTTTTAACCGCACAACTCAAACAACGCTGTAAAATACCTATGTTTATCGCTAACGTCAACTTAAAGAATACCTGTGAACAGCGTAAACGGGCGTTTCCAGAACCGGTTATACAATGCAATATTGACAACAACGACGAAGATTGAAGTGGCTCCCGGAAAAAGTTAAGCTCTAACACGATAGGAAGTCTTATCCGGGATTAAGTTATCAAGACTTTGATGTAAGTGGTTCCCGGTTATACTATTCAGACCAGTGCCGTAAGCTTTTCTTTACCTTTTTGTAGGTTATGGAATGCTCGTATGTATAGGTGTTCAATTTCGGTTTATAAGAAATACTGTACAAAATATCAGTATTAAAATCCGAGGGGAGAATCGCATTCTTGTGAAGTTTTCTCGTTCCGAGACATCCGCGTTATGTCCAAAAACTCCGACGGTTTCTTGGTGATGGTTTCTTACACGATAAAGTCACGCACGGCGCGTTGCAATCGTTGTAAGTTTCCTTGTGTGGGGCAGGGTGCATAACGCTGACGTTCATACAGCGCGGTGATTTTGTTGATCTCTCGTGCCCGTTGTGGATATTGCTGACTTGCCCGCCGGGCAAAGTCCAGCGGGCCTTCTGTGGGCTGTCGCTGCATTCCGCGCCGCGATAGTCGTTGGCAAAACCGTTCATACGCCATTTGTGCAGGGTCTTGGTTCTGCCGCTGCCACGGTCGTAATAAATACACGGCAACCACCGCCATTACCAGCGTCATGCCAGCCACTAACAGTGAGATCATTTCCTGCCAGTCGATGTTGTCAAAACCCGCACTCGCGAACATGCGCGATAAAAAATCCTGCTGGCGCTGGGTGTTATAATTTACTACCCACTGGTTCCAGGTATGATTGATGCGATCCCAGCTAAAACTCAATTGGCGACCTATTTTTTTCAGCCAGTTGGGTGTAGCAACCGCTCCTGCCATTTCAGGCAGAATGCGCGCCAGGTCTTGCTGGTTTTCAATTCGCTCAGCGGGAATAACCGCAGTGGGGTCTATTCGTCGCCAGCCTTCACCGCGTAACCAGACTTCCGTCCAGGCATGGGCATCAGATTGACGCACAATGAAGTAGTCACTTTGTGGATTCATTTCACCGCCCTGGTAACCGGTGACCACCCGCGCAGGGACACCGGCTGCACGCATCAAAAAAACAAACGCCGAGGCATAGTGTTCACAAAACCCCCGGCGACTGTTAAATAAAAATGCATCCACGGGATCATTTAATAACAACGGTGGTTGTCGTGTGTAATAAAACGGTTGTTCGGCAATGTAATTTAAAACGGTTTGCACAAAGGCGGCATTGTCAGTCACTTTCTGCCGCAATTGTTGCGCCAGTTGACGTGCCTGTATGCCTGATTCAGCAGGCAGTTGCAGGTAAGGCAAAATATCCGGGATGTTATCTTTTGCCAATCGGTAATCCGTGAATGAACGCATGGAATAACGTACCAGTTGCCGCACGGGTTGATGGGCAATAATTTCGTAATTGTCAGAAAGATGGCTGTCCGGTGGAATCATTGCGGGTAAGTCCAGTGCAAATAACCAGCGTTGCTGATGCGGTTCCAGAGTGACAGTATAAAGACTGGGTGTACCACTTACCTGATACTGCGAATTCATGCTCAGGCGAATTGCGTGCCGTTGTGGATACGGGTTGGACCAGGTTCTTCCATCAAACTGTGTCAATACCGGTCCACGCCAATAGCGTTTTTTCGGCAAGGGGAGGGGGGTGTCGAATTGTACCCTGAAGGCCACACTGTCGTTGTCACTTAATTGGCTGATGCTTCCCGGTGACATGGAATCAGACAGGCCGGTGCCCGCACTTGTGCCGTCAGCAGGCAGACTCCACAACGGTCCGGGAATGCGCGGAAACAAAAAAAACAATAACAATGCCAGTGGCAGCGCCTGCGTTAAAATTGCGCCCGCTTTTTGTAAATTAGCCCATTGTGGAATCACTGATTGATCGCGACTGAAAGCCGTCAAGGCGGTAACGAGCAAGATGACCACCAGCAACATGTAAAGTCCCATAAAAATGGATTGATCAAATAAAAATACGGTAATCACCACAAAAAACCCCAGGCCGATGACCACACCCACATCGCGCTGGGCATTCATTTCCATTAATTTCAAGCACAGCATGATAACCAGCAAACCCACGCCAGCCTGCCGTCCCACTAATGTGCCAAATGCAATCCAGGTGGCCAAAATGCCGACCAGTGTCAGTAGCCAGCGCACTGTGCGCGGGGGCAGGGCAAGGTAACGCAATTCAAATAACAAACGCCAACACAGCAAGATAATGCTGGGTAACATAACCAGCAGAGGCAAGCGAAGGAAATGTGGTGTAAACGCCAGTGCCAGCCCTGCGAGCAGCCAGAGGTTTTCTGCTTTTGCCTGTTTTACTCGCTGTTGAAAGCCGGACATATTCATGATTATGAAATATCGGTATCCGGGTTTATGCCATGCAAGGCGAGTGCTCGTAAGCATTGTTGCTGGTGCGCAGACCCCATGCCTGGCGGAATATGTGTGTTCGGCAGTCGCAGCCCATAATTCGCCTGTGTGGCGCTGGCATCCAGCACCCAGCGGGTCAGGCGCGATAAGCGGGCCTCTGTATCCAGGTTTGGCAGGCTGTCCCAGTCCAACCATAGTTCTATAGCTTGGTCGCCGCCAAACTGTTTGGTGAACATGTCCTGTCCGCGGGCAACCGTTTTCCAATGAATATGACGCAGGGAATCACCGGCATGATAGTTACGCAGACCGGCAAAATCATCGGCACCGTGGCCACGATCACCCTGCAAGTCAAGGTGATAACTGGATTCATCCGGCAGATGGTGATGTTGATCCGGTGTGGGATACACTAAATAACAGATATCCCGTTGTGCGTAGGCCCATGCCCGAAACAGGCCCAGTGGAAAGCCGGTCTCCAGTGTCAGTCGTGGTACGGTGTGTCGGCCACGCTGTGTTGTCAGCAATGGCGCATTATTTCGCTGCCACTGGTCACCTGCTATATCAACACTGGTGTGTTGTTGGTTTCGTAACTGTAATTTGATGGCATAACGGGTTGCACTGCGGCGGTTGTCCAACATTATGGGTACCTGTGCGACTTCACCACAAAACACAGGGGGTATTTGTCCTACGTCAACGCGCAAATGCAACAGGTTACGATAGGTGTGCAGAATGGTAATAAAAAAGATACTGGCTAACAAAAACGTCAGCGCATAAGCAAGGCTGTTGTTGTAATTCACTGCACCCAGCAGCATTATCAGCATCATTGCCGCAAAATAGACCCCCATTTTACTCGGCAAAATATACACGCGCCGCTGCGCCAGAAAAACCGGCCCGGGCTCCGGGCCTTCTCCCGCGAAAAATCGTTTCAGGCTGAAGCGGTGGCGCAGATTCATGACAGTGGGCATGGCGGTATTTGCCGTTGTATGCGACATGGCAAGTTCTCAGGGAATGGCAACGTCTTGCAACAGGGTCAGCAGTGTTTTATCGTCCTGGCTGGATTCTGCCACGGCCTGTAATCGATGGCTCACCACATGTGGCATGACGGTTTGTACATCTTCCGGCATGGCATGGTCCCGTCCCGCCATCAGCGCCCATGCTTTGGCACTGCGCAACAACGCAAGCCCGGCACGGGGCGATAGTCCGTGGGTAAACTGTGGCGAGCGACGACTGATGTCCAACAAAGCCTGTACGTAATCCAGTAGCGCATCGGCGACGTGTACGTTGCTGGCGGCTTGCTGTAGCTCTGCCAGCTGTCCCGGCTGGATGTATGCACGGTGCTGTTTGAGTATTTCCCGGCGATCATCGCCCGTTAGCAATGCGCGTTCGGCCTCGGCATCGGGATAGCCCAGCGAAATACGCATCAAAAACCGGTCCAGCTGGGACTCTGGCAGTGGAAAAGTGCCAATTTGATATGTGGGGTTTTGCGTGGCGATGACAAAAAAAGGGTCTGGCAATGGCCGGGTTTTACCTTCGATGGTGACCTGGCCTTCCTCCATGGCTTCCAGTAGCGCGCTTTGTGCCTTGGGGGTGGCACGGTTTACTTCGTCAGCCAAAATCAGCTGGGCGAAAACCGGGCCGGGGTGGAAATGAAAACCTTGTTCGGATTTGTCAAAAATGGACACACCCAGAATATCCGCAGGCAGTAAATCGCTGGTGAACTGAATACGTTGATATTGCAGCCCTAATGTTTGTGCCAGTACATGTGCCAGTGTGGTTTTACCTACGCCGGGTAAATCTTCAATGAGTAAGTGGCCGCGTGCCAGTAAACATGTGAGCGCCAGACGGATTTCGTGTTGCTTGCCCAGTACCACCTGGCTGGCATGCGCAACGATAGCATCCAGTCTTTGTGTTGATTCATTATTTTGCATGATGTTAGTAGCGACAAAAGGCCTCCAAGCCTGAGAAGTGGAAAGTGTCCTGAATGCCCATAAAAGCATAAACTGAGTTCATTATGAAATATGTCACGCTGAATGATATCGAAAGTCGCATGCCGTGGGTGCTGAATTCACCCGGCAACAAGGGGCATGTGGAATTAATCGTGGTACGCCCGCAAACAAATGAACGCGAAGTGCTTTCACATGCGCTGTTCTCACCTGAAACAGGGGTAGCAGGCGACAATTGGCAAAATCAGTGCTGGAAAACACTTGCCAATGGTCAGGCTGATCCTGTGGTACAGGTCGCCATTATGAATGCACGTATGATTGATGTATTGACCAGAGACAAAAGTCAGTGGCCATTAGCGGGCGACCAGTTGTTTGTTGATCTTGATTTGAGCGTCAATAATTTGTCTCCTGGTACACGGCTGCACATAGGGACTGTTGTATTGGAAATTACTGCTGAGCCTCATCGGGCTTGCAGTAAATTTGAACAGCGGTTTGGAAAGGTTGCGCGGCAATATGTTAATTCAGTACAAGGTGATATGCATCGCCTGCGGGGTGTTTATGCAAAAATTATTTCAACCGGCGAGGTTTCGACTGGCGATGTCATTCACAAACTCTGAAGCAAATACCACACACATACAGTTAACCCGGCAATGGTTGGAACAGGTGGTTATCGGCCTTGGGCTGTGTCCCTTTGCGGCGCAACCGCTGCTGGAAAATCGTGTACGGATTCAGGTCTGCGACAGCACAACAGAACGGCAGTTACTGGAAACACTACACGCAGAGCTGGACTGGCTAGACCGGCAGCCTGGCTCTGAACTCGAAACCACGCTGCTGGTATTGCCCAATATGCTGGCAGATTTTGCAGACTACAATCAGTTTCTGGACCAGGTGGATGCGCTGCTTGACGAGTTTGCCTGGCACGGAAAGTATCAGATTGCCAGCTTCCACCCACACTACTGTTTTTCCGGTGTTGCGCCAGAGGCAGCAGAAAACCTGACCAATCGTGCGCCCTATCCAATCCTGCATCTTATTCGTGAAGACAGTTTGGCTGCCGCGCTTGCACATGTTGAGCGGCCAGAGGATATTCCGGCACAAAACATCCGCCGGGTTAATTCACTTCGCTCCGACGAAAAACACCGGCTTTTTCCCTGGGTTTTTCCTGTTGACTGAATCCTGCAAGTGCTCATGCTTGCAGGATTCAGGTGCTAATGAGCCAACCGATTCATTGCCCGCACTATTGAGCAGAGTATTTATCTCATTTTTCAACAAGGCTGCACATTGGTCGCTGACATGCCTTTTTGGCCCTCTTCCATCTCGAATTTCACTTCCTGGCCTTCCGCCAGCGTTTTGAAGCCCGTGCCTTCGATATTGGTGTGATGCACAAAAACATCTTCTCCCCCTCCTTGCGGCACAATAAATCCGTAACCTTTTGCATCATTAAACCACTTCACTGTACCATCTGACATCATCCTCTCCCTCTCTGTTTAGTCAACAAATCCATTTTTTATACTTTCGCGCAATGTAACCTAATTGACAAGCTATCTCTAGTTAATAAGTTACAGGGCTTGTTATTATAACCAGACCGGGCCGGGGATTGTTAGCAAAGAGCAAATGCATATTCCGGTGAGTCATCCATTGAATATAGCTTTGAGCGAAATTATGCGATATACCCAGGGCCGGATATCTTGTGAAGAATTTCCACACATAATGATAGAGAAGTATTGAGGCCGATATTTTCGGGTGTGTGGCAGTATTTCGACGGCAACCGTCAGTCCGGTGATGGAAGAGATACTTTAAAAGAGTATTTGGCGCATCATTTTAAGTTGAGTCGGGATCGAATGTAAATTCACCTCAACGTTCCGGTTACAACACCCAGTCAGTAATATGCTGATGCAGGTCATCGGCATCCGTTTCCGTGACGACACGTCCCCGCACAGAAATGCCGGCGTAATGTACTGTGGATGCATTACCACTGACCAAAGGATGCCATTCAAACAGAGGTTTACCTTCGGCCAGCAGGCGATATGCGCAGGTTTCCGGTAACCAGTGAAATTCTGCAATGCGTTCAACCGTGAGTACGGTACAATCCGGCACTTGTTTTTTACGGTTTTTATAATCCAGGCAGCGACAGGTTTCAACATCCATCAACTTGCAAGCAACATTGCAAACATATATTTCACCGCTATTTTCATCTTCAAGTTTATGTAAACAGCATTTTCCACAGCTATCACACAATGATTCCCATTGTGTTGTGCTCATTTCTTCCAGTGATATTTTTTCCCAGAAAGTATTCATTAATTACCGCGCCGCCAGGTGTGGAAACGTTCCACCCAACGTAACAGGGCTTCCGGTTTATGTTGCCGTTTCCATACGCCTGCCACATATTTGTTGGATTCTGCCATGGTGGGATAAATGTGGATCGTGCCAAGAATCTTGTTCAATCCCAGGCCATGTTTCATGGCCATGACAAACTCGGCAATCAGGTCACCAGCATGACTGCCGACAATGGTCACCCCAAGAATTCTGTCTTTGCCCGGTATCGTCAGCACTTTCACCAGTCCCTGCGCTTCGCTGTCGGCAATGGCGCGATCCAGGTCATCGATGCCATAGGTGCTGACTTCGTAAGCAATGTTTTTTTCTTTTGCTTCCAGTTCATTGAGACCCACGCGCGCCACCTCCGGGTCGGTAAACGTTGCCCAGGGGATCACGGAATAATCCACGCGAAAACGTTTAAACGGACTGAACAAGGCGTTGACTGCCACATACCATGCCTGATGTGCGGCTGTGTGTGTAAATTGATAGGGCCCTGTTACATCACCACAGACATAAATGTTCGGGTAGTTGGTACGTAAAAACTCATCGGCTTCAAGCGTGCCTTGTGGTGCAATTTTGACATCCAGTTCTTCCAGGCCAAAACCCTGTACATTGGCCTTGCGCCCCAGAGCCAGCAAAAGTTGATCGAACTCAATACGGACTTCTGTGCCTTTATGTTCGCAGACCAGTACATGCTGGCCATTCGACATTTCAAACTGCTGTGCCGTATGGCCCGTGAATACATGTATACCTTCTTCACGAAAACGAGCCTCCACCATTTCTGCGACTTCTGCATCTTCACGCGGTAATAATTGCGCGCCACGTTGAATCAAAAAGACTTCACTGCCCAGGCGTTGAAAACTTTGCGCCAGTTCACAACCAATGGGGCCGCCACCCAGCACCATCAGTCGGCGAGGGCGTTCGCGCAAATTCCATACCGTATCCGAAGTGAGATAGCTTGTTTCTTCCAGTCCCGGTATCGGTGGTACTGCCGGTCGTGCGCCCGTGGCGACAACAATATTTTTTGCGGTAACGACTTTTCCTTCTACTTCCACCTCGTATGGTGAAATAATTTTGGCTTCAGCCTGCATGACTTCCACGCCCAGCCCGGTATAGCGTTCCACAGAATCATGGGGTTCTATTTGCTGGATAACGTGCTGCACACGTTCCATTACTTCGCTGAATTCAAATTCGACAATCGTTGTTTTAAAACCAAAATCCTTGGCACGTTTTGCGTAATGCAGCATTTTTGCAGAACGAATCAGTGCTTTGCTGGGCACACAACCGGTGTTGAGACAGTCACCCCCCATTTTGTGTTTCTCAATCAATAATACTTTGGCCTTTACCGCTGCTGCAATGTAGGCTGATACCAAACCCGCTGAGCCGCCGCCGATGACCACAATATTGTAATCAAATGATTTTGGTTTTGAATATTGTTTGAGAACCTTGCGGGACTTGATAAAACTCACCAGCTTTTTTGCCAACAAGGGAAAGATGCCCAATAGCGCAAAAGACAAAATCAGTCCTGGCGATAAAATACCCGACAGTGATTCCAGTGCGCCCAATTGACTGCCCGCATTTACGAATACGGCTGTGCCCGGCAGCATACCAATCTGGCTGACCAGATAAAAACGCCAGGTTTTCATTGGCGTTAAACCCATGACCAGATTAATCACAAAAAAGGGAAACAGGGGAATGAGTCGCAGGGTAAACAGATAAAAATCACCTTCTTTTTCTATACCGGTATTGATCGCCTTCAGTTTATCTCTGAAACGGTTTTGCACCGTGTCACGCAAGACAAAACGCGAAATCATAAAGGCAAGAGTGGCTCCAATGGTGCTGGCAAACGAAATCAGCAACAGCCCTGTTGCCAGGCCAAACACGGCACCGCCGGCCAGGGTCATTACTGCCGCTCCTGGCAATGACAGCGCCGCAACGGCAACGTAAATGGCAAAATAGATCGCCAGCGTAACGAAACGATTTTGTGCATAAAAATCGAGAAAGGATTGTCGCTGGGATTTAAGATAATCCAGCGTTAAATACTGACCGAGGTCAAACACAAAAAAGGCCGCTATCAGTAAAACAACAACCAGGACGACCAGGCTGCGAGAGTTAAGTGCTTTTTTCATGTGATTCCCTGTCAGTTTCAGTTTTTATGGTATCAACCAGTGTTATTGCCCGGCTAACCTCTATCAGTCACGAAACATCCCTTTCTGTTACATAATATCGGCACCGTAATTGTTATCAGGCGTGAGGCTGTATATCCACAACAGGCAGTACATTTGTTCTGGCAAATTATGCCAGACTGTTTCTGACTGACTTCACCTACATCATGAGCGCTCCGTTTATGTCCATAGAAACTGAATCCGAAAGCAAAGAGCAGCGCATTTTGCGCATGGTCAAAAAGGTGATCACCGAGATTGCCAAAGATACCCATACCCCGCCGGGTATGCGTCACCCCTTGTCAGACAGTACCATCAACAGTATGCGCGCTTGTCTGGGTTTGATTGTGTCACGCGAAGCAGAGCTGGCAGCCCGGAGCGGTAATGTCTCCCCTGGGAAACCTCGTTTTGTTGACGAACCCAGCGGCAACGTCATCGTACAACTGAAGGGCGGCGGCAGGTCTGGCAACAAAAAACAGAAATAAGGTCATTCCGGCACGGCACGCGGGGGTTGCTGACCCGCATTTTTGACGCTGCGTATGTCGTTTTTGGCATGACGCAGGGTGGCTTGTTTCATACATTCGCTAAAGAACTCTCTTCGCTTAGCCGATAATTTGGCGAGCGTAGCGGGGTAACTATGGGTTTTTCCACAAGTTTATCGCACGGCTTCCCAACACACTTCGAGTTGTATAAAATTTGATCGAATGACGGATATTTGTGGTTTCGTCTCCTGGGGGGTTGAATGTTGTATCTTTTCACCAAAACGTATGTTTTGCGGTACCTGCCTGCACTGTTATTTCTGTTTCTTGTCGCCTGTGGTGGCGGTGGAGGCTCTTCCCCCGATCCTGTTACCGGCCCAGACCTGTCTCGTATCGAAGTCACGCCTGGCTTGCCTTTTCTTGCCCAGGGCACAACTCTCAGTCTCATCGCCACCGGTATTGACAGCGATAACAGCACACGTCCATTAACTAATGAGGTTGTCTGGCAATCCAGTGATGACAGCATTGCCAGCATATCCAGCAGCGGCGTTGTTTCTGCTCTGGCTGCTGGACAGGTCACGCTACAGGCCAGTTTGGATGGCATTATTGGTAGTACCACCCTCACGGTCACCAATGCGTCTCTTTCAAGCCTGGAAATCAGTCCCGGCAGCCTTCAGTTAGCAGCGGGTACCCGCATGGAGGTTGACCTCATTGGGCATTACAGTGATGGTAGTACGCAAAATCTGGAAACCCAGGCAAGCTGGGCAATTACGGATACCACTATCGCCAGCCTTTCTGATCCGCTTGTCACCGGTTCGGTACAGGTGACGGGCCTCGCTGTTGGCAGCACCCAGCTGACGGCCAGCCTGGGAGACAGCACTGCACAAATTGACATTACCGTCAGCGCTGCCAGTTTGACGCAAATTATTCTTGGCCCTGATACCCCGAGCCTGCCTCTGGGCACCCAGCTCAGCTTGTCTGCAACCGGTTTGTACAGCGATGGCAGCAGCCAGAGTCTCAGTAATCAGGTGAATTGGAGTAATGCTGATAACGGCATTCTGACTATTGATGCATCAGGTCTTGTGCAGCCGCAAGCCACTGGCAGCAGTGTTGTGAGCGCCAGTTTGGCGGGTGTTACGGCCAATACTCTTGTGACCATCAGCAATGCGGTGTTGACCCGCATCGAAGTTGCCGCCACTTCCACCACGCTTTCTCTTGGTAAACAACAGGCACTGCTCGCCCTTGGTCACTATAGCGATGGCAGTCTGCAAGACATTACCGAACAGGTAACCTGGCAGAGTACGCCTTCCGAGCCCTTGGGCATCAGTAATGCCAGCGGCAGTCGCGGATTGGCTACGGCACTGGCGGTCGGCAGTCTTACGGCAACGGCAACGCTGGGAAATATTTCCGGCAACCTGGGACTCAGTGTCAGCGCTGCTACGTTGAGCAGTATTGATATTTCCCCACCAGGTGTGCGTCTTGGTCTGGGTACCCAGGCAAGCTTTCAGGCCATCGGGCGGTATTCCGACGACACGATTCAGGATGTGAGCACGCAAGTCAGCTGGGTGGTTGTCGATACAACCGTTGCCAGCGTTAGCAATGCGCCTGGCAGCCAAGGTTTGGCAACGACGCTGAATACGGGCACCACAGGCATTACTGCCACCCTGAACGGCGTGGTGGGCAATGCCACACTGACCACCACCACTGCTCAATTGGTGTCCATTAATGTTGAGCCATCGATATTAAGTCTGCCCGCAGGCGCGAGCCAGAGTCTGAGCGTTGAAGGCAGTTTTTCGGATGGCTCGGTACAATCCATCAATGGGCAGGTTGCCTGGGAATCCGATAATACGGATGTTGCCGCAGTCAACAACGGCGTACTGGACGCCATTGCCCCCGGCAGTGCCCGCATTAGCGCCAGCCTGGGTGGAATCTCCGGTAGTGTCACGCTCACGGTGACCGATGCAACGTTGAGCAGTCTGCAAATCAGCCCTGGTACACCTGCTCTGGCGGTGGGTACAGAAATACAGCTTCAGGCCACGGCAACTTATTCCGATGGCAGCCAGAGTGACGTTACTGCGCAGGTTATTTGGAGCAGTGCCGACGACGCCCGGTTACTTGCACAAAACGGGATGGGGCAGCAAGGCCGGTTGGTCGCTCTGGTGAGCGGCAGTGTCGAGATTACAGCCAGTCTTGCCGGGATTCAGGACAGTGTTACCGTCAATGTGGGTGCTGCCACGCTGACCGGTCTGAGCATTATTGCCGCAAGTAACAGCCTGGATAGTGCCGAACAGCAACAGCTCATTGCCAGCGGGACTTTTTCTGATGGAAGCAGTCAGGATCTTACGGATCAGGTGGTCTGGCATTCTGATGATCCTGCGCTGGCTTTTGTCAATAACACACCGGCAGATCGCGGTCGTGTTGAAGCGGGTGTAGGTGTTAGCGGTACCGTCGTTGTCACCGCCAGTTACGGTGGTTTCAGTTCTGCGCTTAACCTGACCATCAACGACACACCGCAGCGACCGGTTTCACTGGTTGTGCTTGCTACCCCCAATGTGCTTCTCAATGACGGTAGTGATGCCGGTACCCTTGAAATTCAGGTTTTGGCCGCTGACCCTGCGGCTACTGTTGCTGATGGCACCTCCATCGAGCTGCAAATCAGCCGGAATGGTGTTGTGCTAAGCGTACAGAATCTGGTTACCAGCGGGGGTATTGCCAGTACCAGCTTTACCACAACAGAAAACGGCGTATTGCAAATTCAGGCCACAGAAGCCGAAACGTCAATCAGTAACAGTACGGTGTTGTATGCCTCGGCAACCATTGCTGAGGTGATTGCCTTTGCCGCTTTTGCTGATGCCCAGGTTTCGGGTACGACAGTGTTCAGTGGTGGTCGTTTCGGATTTTTCCTGTACAACCTGTCAAATCGGGATTTCCCTCTGTTGCAATATGAGCTGCGTAACGGTGGCGATATTCTGTTCAGCACCACTGATCCACTCTTTTTGAATAACAACGTATTGTCCGGTGGACTGAAGATGGGGCTTATCTATACACTTCCCGCAGATATTACGGATCAGGGTATTGAAGCACGCTATTATCTTACCGACCCGGTCAGCGGGACCACTTTTTTCTATCGCGTTACTTACAGTACGCCGCAATAAGGCAGGTATCAGGGATGGTGCCGGTGAGAGGAGTTGAACCCCCGACCTTCGCATTACGAATGCGCTGCTCTACCAACTGAGCTACACCGGCGTATTTCTGATGCTGCATTCTGGAAAAGATGCATTGAGATAGAACAAGGTGCGCGAGTATAAAAGATGTACAGGGATGGAAACAACCGTGCTTCGTTATTCCGCCGTGCGTACCCGCACAATAATATCGATACTGTCCAGTTCCACGCCCGCGGGTAATGCGGGCAGACCTTGCAAGTTCAATTCCTGATTTTCGATATCCTGTAACAGACCGGTGTCGATGTTGTAAAAATGGTGATGAGCCGAGGTGTTGGAATCGTAAAACACCTTGCTGGGATCAACAATCACCTCACGGATTAAACCCTTGCGGGCAAACAGCCCCAGCGTGTTATACACAGTGGCTTTAGAGGCCACGGTACCATTTTGATTGACACGTTCCAGCACCTGGTCTGCCGAAAGATGCTGTGGTTGAGCAAACAGGATCTGCGCAATCTGGCGGCGTTGTTGGGTTGGCGCGATATCGTGTTGTGCCAGCAGCTCACCGACATTCAGCACATGTTGATCTTTATCACTAATTCCTAGCATGCTGCTGAGTATATCGCCAGCGGGGTGCTGTGTGCAATGCGAAAGGACAGACAAGCGGGATATGCCCGCATTATTTTGTCACATCTCTCTAAGCTGCTGTGGAGCAATTATCCAGCGCAAAAGGGCTTGCCTCCACTATGGTGGACCGGTTTTGCACGATATCGGACAGCAGTTGCGCTGAGGCCGGAGCCATCACCACGCCATTGCGAAAATGTCCCGCATTAATGAACAGCCCGTCGATTTTGGGGTGGGCACCGATGAAAGGCACGCCGGTGGGAGAGCCCGGGCGCAAACCAGCCCAATGGCGTTCCATGGGTACATCCGCCAGGGCAGGTACCATTTCACAGGCGATCTGGGCCAGGCCATCGCGTGCCTCTTCAGTGACGGTTTTATCGAAGCCTACGTCTTCCATGGTGCTGCCCACCAGCACCCGGCCATCGCGCCGGGGAATCGCATAATGTCCTTGCCACAACACAATATGTTGTAATTGCCCGGGTTCCACACGGAATAAAATCATTTGCCCGCGTACTGGCATTACGGGTACTTCCTGACCCAGTTCTTTAAGCAGGGCGGCGCTCCAGGCACCGCAGGCGACGATGACCTGATCCGCCGCCACTTCGCTGTATTCTGTTTGTACGCCTCGAATGCGACCCTTTTTGGACAACAGGTGTGTGACTTCAGTGTTTTCTGCCACACGTACACCCCGCAACCGTAAATCTTCACGTAATGCTTTGATTAACAAAGGGTTGCGAATTTGTGCCACCTGCGACATCCACAGGCCGGAAGGGTGGTTTGCAGGCAGCGCAGGCTCCAGACGCTGGATTGCATTGGCGTCCACAACTTGCACATCGGCATCACAGGTGGGTGCCCAGGTCAGGGCCGCCTCGTGCTGATCGCCATCCAATATTAACAGTCCGCTTTGCGTCCACTCTGCATCAATGCCGGTGGCTTGTTCCAGATCTTCAATCAGCTGGCGATAACGGGTCTGGCTCCAGGTGGCTAACTCATTCACCGCCGCAGGGTATTTCCAGGGATACAGTGGTGAAAGTATGCCGCCGCCTGCCCAGGATGATTCCTGTCCCAGCTGGCCGCGTTCGACAAGGACCACTTTTGCGCCACTGGCGCTCAGCGTACGCGCAGTCAGTAGACCGATAAGGCCGCCACCGATAATTAAAAAATCTGCCATAGTTATGGTTTTTCCTTCATGTCAGTTCGTGCTGTTTCAGCACAGTCCCTGGAATCCCTGTCGGGTGCATTTTTGACCCGCTAATTGACAGGCATCACGCAGACAATCTGCCAATGTCAGGCCTGCCAGTTTAGTGTGAATAATGGCTGCATTGAAGGTATCGCCAGCACCCAGAGTATCCACCACGCAAGGTAAATCCATGGCCGGGCTGTGCAATACTTTGCCTTGCTGATCCACTCCCCAGGCTCCTTGTCCGGCCCAGCTGCAAATGTGTTCTGCCGTAGGTATTGTTTGCTGCTGTGTCTGCAAGAAAGCGACAGGATTACTCATTTCGTTATTTGTGATGCCATGGGATTGTACATAGTTGCGCGAGTATAGCAGCAGCTTTGTGCCTTCACACAAGGACTCAACGGCCTTACGCGGCTTCTCGATTTCCACTGAACGCGGCACTGCGGGAACCTGATGTTGAGCAATATCGAGCATGGCGCGGGTTTGTTCCACATTACGCCCTTCGAAGTGTAGCCAGTCAAAATTGGTGAGATCAATCTGCTGAAAGGCTGCCAGGCTGTATTCGGGTAGATCACGATAATGCACAATAGTGCGTGAGCCATTGCGCTGGTTCAGCGTGACATACGACGTTGGCGAATGTCCGCCTGCGACGACTTGCACCGCATCCATATTCACACCATAAGTGGCCAGGTCGTCACGGATCATTACGCTGCTGGTATCGTCTGCCAGCGTGCCCGCCCAGCTGCACTGGTGTCCCAGCTGCTGCAAGACCACGGCAGTATTGCAGGCATTGCCGCCACGTCGCATGGCCTGGGTGCTGGCGCGCACTTCTGCATCCTCTTCAGGATAATCATCCACAGTGTTAATAATATCGAGGGTCGCAATGCCCACCACCAACACGCGCGCCATGGGACGGTCAGGAGTTCTGTTTCGGGTCTGCGGACGGGGGTTGTTCGTCAGGGGATGCTGCGCCGCTGACTGAGCGCAGTGGCGTCAGTGGCACATACACGGAAAAATAATCGAGAATCAACCAGCCCACTACCATTGCCAGCAGGTACCATAGCGAATCCAGATAGGTGAGATAGCCGAACAGCACCACATCCCACACATAGAAGAAATATAATGCGGCTAATACAATGGGTTGTGCGCACACCCGGCCAGCACATTGCTGACAATGCACCACCCCCCATTTGCCAGTGAGATATTTATGCCACCAACCAAAGGTTTTCTGCTCACAATGCGGGCAAGGAATCGAAGCCATATACAAAATTACTCAACTGATAATCGCAGAATGTGCATAGTAACCGAGCCGCCCGCAATTGCCTATCCGCCAGGAAGGGATCTTTTAACCTGGATTCCGCAGTTGACCGTTTAGAAAGTGTAGTAACACATTGATAAACATTCTGTTTTGAATTTTTGTCGAGCCCGCTTGTCGGGTGAGTTGCTATGACTCCTTATCGTGTCGTGCCTTGCCAGCCACAAAATTCAATGCACTCTACCGGCCATTCAACTGCGGATTTTAGGTTGAAGTGAGGTCGAACGGCTTGGTTTTGTGAATTTTGTTGAAATGCGCCTTGGCACCCCGCGCTTGCGGGGCTATTGTTGCCGGAGAGGCTATCCAGGAAAAAATACCTGACTTTTATGCTCAGGTAATATGGGTTACACTGATGCCGACTCTGATCCAGATTTCCTTGCATCACGTGGAGGATCATTGTGATTGTTTTTGTGAATTATTCAGTACAAAGCTAGTGAGGTTATGAAGCCAATGGACGTTTTGGAACGTATTAAACAACAAGTTGAAAGCAGCCCGGTGGTTATTTACATGAAGGGCACCCCGCAACTGCCGCAATGTGGTTTTTCCAGCCGCACCGCCCAGGCATTGCAAGCCTGTGAACAGGAATTTGCCTATGTCAATGTGTTAGCTGATCCGGAGATTTTTGAAAATTTGCCGCGCTATGCCGACTGGCCGACTTTTCCGCAGGTTTATATCAATGGTGAGTTGATTGGTGGCTGTGATATCACGCTGGAATTGTTTCAGCAGGGTGAGTTGAAAAAAATGGTGACAGAGGCAACGGAAAACGCGAAAGCCACTTAAGCCTATTGTAAATAGCTTGTTGAGTGAGTCGCTACGACCTGTATAGTTTGTTGTCAACCACAAAACTCAACGCACTCTACAGGCTGCTCGGCCGTGAAGCTTAGGTTAAAACAAGGTTGTTGCCCGAGTCGTAAAAAACGGTCCGAGAGGGCTGTTTTTTACGACCCGGGCATTTTTTTGGCAAACGGGAATTAATCTGTCAAATCGGGCTGCCACCGAGTTCTTTCCAGCGATTAACAATAACGCAAAATAATTCAGCGGTTTTTTCTGTGTCGTAGACGGCGGAGTGCGCCTCATTGTTGCTCCATTCGATGCCCGCAGCGGCAATGGCGCGGGCCAGTACCGTTTGGCCGTAGGCAAGTCCTGCAAGCGTGGCAGTATCAAAGGTGCTGAACTGGTGAAACGGGTTGCGTTTAATGCCCGTGCGTTCTACAGCGGCCTTGACGAAGGCGAGATCGAAGGATGGATTGTGACCTACAAGAATTGCCCGCGAACAATTAGAGCCTTTGAGTATGTTGCGAATGGGCTCAAAGATTTTTTTCAGTGCTTTACCTTCGGGCTCGGCGATGCGCAGTGGGTGATGGGGGTCGATGCCGGTAAAAGCCAGCGCGGAGGCTTCCAGGTTGGCACCAGGGAAGGGTTCGACATGAGCACTGACCGTTTTGCCGGGATAGACCAGTCCCGCTTCATCCATGTGAATGGGCACTGCGGCAATTTCCAGCAGGGCATCGGTGTCGGCGTTAAAACCGGCTGTCTCCACGTCTACCACCACGGGTAAAAAACCACGAAAGCGGCGTGCAATACCGCCGCCTGTCGGGGCAGGCGCGGCGAGTTCTTCAAGGGTTTCCGGGGCGTCCGGGTTTTTTGTCGGAAGTTTGCCTGGAGGGTCGGTTGGAGTGTTCATGATCCTAAATTCCGCAGTTGATCGCTTAAAGGGTGTAATAACACATTGCTAAACATTATGTTTTGAGTTTCTGTCGGGTGTACTGGTTGGGTGGGCCGTTATGACGGGTATAGCGCGTTGCCAGCCACAATACTCAACGCACTCTACCGGCCATTCAACGGCGGATTTTAGGATGATAATTTCCACGCCAGTGTTTTTCCGGCAAAAAAAGGTACCAGTGTTTCGGTGCCAAAAGTTATTTCATCAGCCAGGGTATGTGTGCATCGTTCCAGGGTGACGCTGCCGGTATTGCGCGGGAGACCATAAAAATCAGCGCCAAAATGGCTGGCAAAACCATCAAGCTTGTCCAGCGCGCCGGCATGTTCAAAGGCCGTGGCGTAAAACTCCAGTGCGGCATGGGCACTGTAAATTCCCGCACAGCCGCAAGCTGATTCTTTTACCCCCTTGGCATGCGGGGCGCTGTCTGTGCCGAGAAAGAACTTTGCGTTGCCGCTGGTAGCGGCGGCGACTAGCGCTTCACGATGGGTTTCGCGCTTGAGTACGGGCAGGCAATAATTGTGTGGATGTATGCCGCCAACCAGCATGGCATTGCGATTCAGTAACAGATGTTGCGGTGTGATGGTTGCCGCAATGTTATCACCACTCTCCAATACAAAATCGACGGCATCTTTGGTGGTGATGTGTTCAAACACAATTTTCAGACCGGGAAACTGCTGGGTGAGAGGGATGAGTTGCTGTTCGATAAATATTTTTTCACGATCAAACACATCCACCGCAGGATCGGTCACTTCCCCATGCACCAGTAGAGGCAGGCCGTAGGCTTCCATGGCCGCTAATGCTGAATAAGTTTTCTGCAATTGAGTAACACCACTGTCGGAATTAGTCGTGGCACCTGCTGGATACAGTTTAATGGCAAACACCACGCCACTGTTTTTGGCGCGGGAAATTTCGCCCGGCGAAGTGTCATCGGTGAGATACAGCGTCATCAATGGCTGGAAGTCACAGCCTGTTGGCAGAGCGTCCAGAATGCGCTGGTAATAAGCTTGCGCCAGCGCTGTTGTTGTTATCGGCGGACTGAGGTTGGGCATGATAATGGCGCGCGCAAACTGCCGGGCCGTGTGGCCAATGACAGCAGCCATGGCAGCCCCATCGCGCACATGCAGATGCCAGTCATCGGGGCGTGTCAGCGTGAGTTGGGTGATGGATGCGTTCAAATGCGTGGTTCCAGCCTGAGTGTTCGGGAATGCTGGCATTATGCCATGTTTGCTGCTGGCGCAGTGCGACGTGTCGGGTGACAATGCAGTTTATTTTATGCTTTGGAGGTTTTGTGCGTATTCCCCGAATCTATCAACACATGCCGTTGGCCAGTGGTCAGACAATTAAACTGGACGCTCAGGCGACAGTGCATCTCACCAAAGTGTTGCGTCTGCGAGCGGGTGATGCGCTGGTGCTCTTTAATGGTGAAGCAAATGATAAGGGTGAGCGCGGGGAGTTTGCAGCGTGCGTGAGCGCCGTGGAGCGGCGTTCGGTGCTGATTGAGGTGGGTGAATTCATGGCACATTCGGTGGAGTCACCGTTGGAGCTGGTGTTATTGCAAGGCATTTCGCGGGGAGAACGCATGGATTACACCGTGCAAAAGGCGGTGGAGCTGGGTGTGTCCCGCATTGTGCCGGTATTGAGTGAGCGTACAGTGGTGAATCTGACGAGTGATCGACGGGAAAAGCGCCGTGCGCATTGGCAGGGCGTGGCACACAGTGCCTGTGAGCAGTGCGGCCGCAATCAGGTGCCAGCGGTGGAGGCAGTGAAGTCGTTTGCTGTGGCTGTTGCCGATGTGGCGGAAACGGACAGCTTGAAGCTGGTGTTGCATCACCGTGCGGAGACAGATTTCGCTGCGCTACCGGTACCCCGGGGAACGGTGAGTCTGTTGATTGGTCCTGAAGGCGGGTTATCGGCGCGGGAAATTGCGACGGCGGAGGCGGCGGGCTTTGTGTCATGGCGGCTGGGCCCGCGGATATTGCGCACGGAAACGGCGGCACTGGCAGCGATCTCTGTACTACAGTGGCACTGGGGTGATTTCACTGCCGGGATGAAAAGCACATGAATGTACTGACATTTCTACGCAGGTTGCGTTTTTTGTCGGTGCGCCAGAGGCTGGAATGGTTTCCACCTTTTTTTCTGATGCGCATAAAAGTGTTGGAATTAACCGATGATTGGCAGTTCGTACGTTTGCGTCTGCCGCTGAATGCTTTTTCGCGCAACATGAGTAACAGCATGTTTGGTGGCTACCAGGCCTCGTTGGCCGATCCCATTGCTGCTTTGGCTTGTGCGTATCGCTATCCGGGGCACGAAGTGTGGACGCGTGCCATGCATATTGATTTTGTTGCAGAAGGTAATAGTGATCTGGAGCTGCGTTTTGAATTTGATGCCGCTATCGACCAGCAGATTCGTGATGATCTTGCCGCTCGTGGTCGCAGTACTCCGCAGTTTGAGTATGCTTTTTATCGACAGGATGGCGTGTTGTGCAGCCGGATAATTAATACCGTCGCAATTCGTCCCAAAGGTTATGTTGCTCCTCCCGGCATCACAGGGAACGAAAAAAAAGGGTCACTTGAAGAGTGAAAATTCACTCGCAGTTTCCGTTATAGCGAGTGTCATAACCGAGGGGTGAGGCTTGGACGTAATGTCGCTATGCGCCGGGATGCAGCATTGTTTAATGAGTCACAAATTACTGTCATTTACAGGGATTTTCTGACAGAATTCGCGGCGCGCTACTGGCAGGGTTGGGGCAGGGTTGAGTCAGAGCGAAAAGCATATGGGAAGGACTTAAGGGAATAAATAAAAGCAAGCGTCAGGCAGCATTTTAATGCTGAGGGGTGTTGGCTAATAACATAGGATGAAACACATGCGTGAACAAGACACATTTGCCAGTCGATTAACCCAGTTGATTCGTGAACATAATATCTCCCACGCAGAAATTGGCCGTGTGGTAGGTGTTTCCGGCCAGGCTGTGGGCAAGTGGGCCAAGGGCGGCAACATCGAATACGACAACCTTAAAACGGTGGCCGCTCATTTTGATGTGAACTGGATCTGGTTGCGTTATGGGGATGATGCAATGACCTCCTTCAGTGAACGCCGTACTGGCAGCAAAGTGCGCCGTGGCGTGATCAAGTCTATTGTTGATAATGAGCAACGCATGCGCCTGGCGCTGGAAGTCGCCGCCATAGGTACTTGGGATTTCGATATTGTCGATGATGAGATTGTATTATCCGATGTCGCAGAAAAGTTACTGGGAGTGGGCAAGAATGGTTTTCGGGGTAACAAAAACGATTTACTCGGATATGTTGCAACAGCTGATCGTACTCAGGTGGGCGAAGCGTTAAACGCGGTACTTGAAAGCCGGGAAACAAATTTTGATGTGACCCACGGTCTTGCTCATGGCGCAGGGCGTGTGCGACAGCGCGGTAAGATGGTTGAGGATGAGCTTGGTCGGCCAGTGCGTATTATTTGTGTTATTACGGCGATGGAGCCCTGATTCCGCTTTTGTCTGCGCGGAGCCCGGTGTGGATATTGATCTATAGCCTATTGTTTTTAAAAGGGTTGTGTCAGTAATTTGCGCCGGGGTTCGCTTGGCGCTGGCTTGACCTGTGCGGGTAAAACAACGATCATACGCGGCTCTTTTTTGTTGCCGCGGCCTCTGCTTACTTCGTCAAAGTCACTTTGGTGGGGTTCGGGTGTCCTGGCCAATCAAGCAGGCACGAATTTCTAAAGAGGTTGGAACATGTCCCAGCAATTACAAACGTCGGATGTAGATGCCACCGAAACCCAGGAATGGGTGGAAGCACTGGCTGCGGTGATCGAACATGAAGGCGTCGAGCGCGCCCATTTTTTGCTTGAGCAACTGATCGACAAGTCGCGGCGCTCCGGTGCTAATCTGCCGTTTTCCGCGAATACCGCTTATGTGAATACCATTCCTACGCATCTGGAGGCTGAATTGCCAGGTGATCAGGCCATCGAAGATCGCATTCGTTCTTACATTCGCTGGAATGCCATGGCCATGGTGGTTAAGGCCAATCGCAAGAGCAGCGAGCTGGGCGGGCACATCGCTACCTTTGCATCAGCGGCCACACTGTATGACATCGGCTTCAACCATTTCTGGCATGCGCCCAATAGCGACCACGGTGGTGACCTGATTTTCTTCCAAGGCCACGCTTCGCCAGGCATGTATTCACGCGCCTTTCTCGAAGGCCGCTTAACGGAAGAGCAACTGGATAACTTCCGTCAGGAAGTGGACGGCAAAGGTCTGTCTTCTTATCCGCACCCGCATCTGATGAATGATTTCTGGCAGTTCCCCACCGTGTCCATGGGACTGGGGCCGATCATGTCCATCTATCAGGCGCGTTTCATGAAGTACCTGCAACACCGGGGTCTGACCAATACCGAAACCCGCAAAGTGTGGGCGTTTATCGGCGATGGTGAAACCGATGAGCCGGAATCCCTGGGGGCCATTTCGCTGGCCGGTCGTGAAAAACTCGACAATCTGGTGTGGGTGGTGAACTGCAATCTGCAACGTCTTGACGGCCCGGTGCGCGGCAATGGCAAAATCGTACAAGAGCTGGAAGCCAACTTCCGGGGCACCGGCTGGAACGTGATCAAAGTGTTATGGGGCAGCTACTGGGATCCCCTGCTGGCCATGGACAAAGACGGTTTGCTGCAACAACGCATGATGGAATGCGTGGATGGTGATTTTCAGAATTACAAATCCAAAGACGGTGCCTTTGTGCGTGAGCACTTTTTTAATACGCCTGAATTGAAAGCCATGGTGGCAAAGATGTCTGACGAAGACATCTGGCGTCTTAACCGTGGCGGACATGATCCGCACAAGGTGTATGCCGCTTATCATGCCGCAGTGAATACCACGGGGCAGCCCACGGTCATTCTGGCACAAACCGTAAAAGGTTATGGTATGGGTTCTGCGGGTGAAGCACAGAACCGCACGCACTCGCAGAAAAAACTGCAAAACAATGAAATGCTGGATTTCCGTGACCGCTTCAACATTCCGCTTGACGACGAAGCTGCCGCCGCCGGTCAATATTACGTACCGGATGCAGACAGCGAAGAAATGCAATACATGAATGCCCGCCGCGCAGAGCTTGGCGGTCCGTTACCGGTACGCAGCACGCAGGCGGCACCGCTGGAAATTCCAGCCCTGTCGATTTTTGATACCATGCTGGCGGGCAGTGGTGACAAGGAAATGTCCACCACCATGGCCTGGGTGCGCATGCTCACTCTGTTGTGTCGCGATAAAAATATCGGCAAAAACGTGGTGCCCATTGTGCCGGACGAGGCGCGCACCTTCGGCATGGAAGGCATGTTTCGTCAGTTGGGTATCTATTCTTCGGTGGGTCAGCTGTACACGCCGCAGGATAAAGACCAGATCATGTTCTACAAAGAGGACAAGAGCGGGCAGATTCTTGAAGAGGGGATCAATGAGGCGGGCTCCATGTCATCGTGGATTGCCGCCGCCACCGCGTACAGCTCGCACGGTGTCAACATGATTCCGTTCTACATTTATTATTCCATGTTCGGTTTTCAGCGCATTGGTGATCTCGCCTGGGCCGCCGGGGACATGCAGGCGCGCGGCTTCATGATCGGTGGCACCGCAGGCCGTACAACACTGGCTGGCGAGGGTTTGCAACATCAGGACGGACACAGTCTGATTTTGTCCGACACCATTCCCAATTGCATCAGTTACGACCCGGCTTTTGGTTACGAAATGGCAGTGATTATTCATGACGGCATGCGCCGTATGTTTGCTGAACAGGAAAATGTTTTTTATTACGTCACGGCGATGAACGAAAACTATGTGCATCCCGCCATGCCGGAAGGTGCCGAGACAGGTATCATCAAGGGACTGTACAAATTCCGCGCCGCAGAAAATACTAAAACGACAACAGTACAGCTCATGGGCAGCGGTGCCATTTTGCGTGAAGTGATTGCGGCGGCAGATTTGCTGCGTGACGACTGGGCTGTGAATGCCGATATCTGGAGCGCTACCAGCTTTACCGAGCTGGCCCGTGAGGCGCGTGATTGCGACCGCTGGAATCGTCTGCACCCTACTGATGAAGCGCGTGTACCCTACGTGACCCGGTGTCTGGAAGGCTGTGCAGGCCCGGTGATCGCCGCTACTGATTACATCCAGTTATATGCCGACAAAGTCCGCAAATGGATACCGGCGCGCTACGATGTGTTGGGTACCGATGGTTTTGGTCGCAGTGATACTCGCGCCCAGCTGCGTAAACACTTTGAAGTTAATGCGGTACACATTGTCGTTGCAGCGCTGAAAGCATTGGCGGATGAAGGTAGCATGGATGCTGTTACTGTGGCAGAAGCCATTAACAAATACGGCATCGACCCGGAAAAAATCAACCCACTGCATGCTTGATCGCAGCGAGAAAAAACATGGCAAAAGAGATAGTAATTCCTGATATCGGTGATTTTGACAGCGTTGAAGTGATTGAAGTGCTGGTCGAAGCAGGCGATACCATCGCCGCAGAAGACTCACTGATTTCCGTAGAGTCTGACAAAGCCACCATGGAAATTCCGGCACCCGAAGCGGGTGTTGTCGTGGAAGTCAACGTTGCCGTTGGCGATCAGGTTTCCCAGGGCAGCCTGATTATGTTGCTGGAGCCCAGTGGTGATGCGCCTGCGGAAACAATAGCCGCAACACCGGAAACAGCAACACCACCTGTCGCCAGCAAACCGGCTGCCCCTGCGTCACAACCCGTTGCGCCCCCTCCGCAACATCGGCCCTCTCCCACCGCAAAAATCGATGAAATCAGTTTTTCCCGTGCCTACGCAAGCCCTTCGGTGCGCAAGTTTGCGCGTGAACTGGGGGTAGACCTGGGGCGTGTTGCAGGCAGCGGCCGCAAGGGCCGGGTGATCAAAGATGACATAAAAGCCTTTGTTAAACAGGCGCTGACCCAGGGCACCGGTGGCGGCGGTTTGGCTGTAGCCCCCATGCCGGAAATCGATTTCAGCCAGTGGGGTGACATCGAAACCCAAAAGCTAAGCAAAATCAACAAACTCACCGGTAAATTTCTGCATCGCAACTGGGTGACCCTGCCCCATGTGACGCAGTTTGATGAGGCCGACATCACTGAACTGGATGCCCTGCGTAAAAGCATGGCCGCAGAATATGCAGAATATAAAGACAAAGGCATCAAAATCACCATGCTGGCCTTCCTGATCAAGGCCGTGGTGGCCGGGTTGCGTGAACTGCCGCGTTTCAACGCATCACTGGATGCCAGTGGCGAAAATCTGATATTGAAACATTATTTCAACATTGGTATCGCTGTAGATACGCCGGATGGACTGGTGGTGCCCGTGGTACGCGATGCCGACAGCAAAAGTCTGGTGGATATCGCCGCCGAACTGGGCGACATCAGCCAGAAGGCGCGTGACAAAAAGCTTAAGCCAGCGGACATGCAGGGCGGCTGTATGACCATTTCCAGTCTGGGCGGTATTGGCGGCACGCAATTTACGCCCATCGTCAATGCACCGGAAGTCGCCATTCTTGGCGTATCCCGTCATAAAATGACACCGGTATGGACGGGTGAAAACTTTGAACCCCGGTTGATGTTGCCGCTGTCTTTGTCCTACGACCATCGTGTGGTTGACGGTGCGGATGGTGCGCGCTTTACTAGCTTCATGGGGCGAGTGCTGGCAGATGCAAACGGGCTGGTGAAATAAACCATGAGTAATGTAATCGAAGTTAAAATCCCCAATATTGGGGATTTCGACGGTGTTGAAGTCATCGAAATCCTGGTTGCTGCCGGTGACCCTATTGCAGCAGAAGACTCGTTGATATCCGTGGAATCTGACAAGGCCACCATGGAAATTCCTGCACCACAGGCTGGCGTGGTGAAAAAAGTGCTGGTATCTGTGGGTGACACCGTAGCAGAAGGCAGCGCGATTTTGATGCTGGAAGTGGAAGAGTCTGAACCATCGGTATCAACGGAGAGCAGCGCTTCTGCTGTGACCGCGCCAGTAACGCCAGCCACAGCCCCAACGGCAAGCCAATACAGTGGCGATGTCGATATCAGTACACAAGTTGTGGTGCTGGGCTCCGGCCCTGGCGGTTACACTGCCGCATTCCGTGCTGCAGACCTGGGCCTGAATGTAGTGATGATCGAACGTTATGAAAGCATCGGCGGCGTATGCCTCAACGTCGGCTGTATCCCCTCCAAGGCGCTGTTGCATACTGCGCAGGTGCTCAATGAAGCAGCAGAGTTTGGTGACATCGGTGTTAGCTTCAACAAGCCCGACATCGACCTTGATAAGCTGCGCGCGCACAAAGACCGGGTGCTGGGCAAACTGACCGGTGGCCTTAAACAACTGGCCAAACAGCGCAAAGTAAAAATTGTGCAAGGCTATGGCAAGTTCACTTCTGCGCATACTATCGAAGTAGAAGCGGAAGATGGCAGCAGGACCGTTGTCGGCTTTGACAGCGGCATTATCGCTGCCGGTTCCCGCGTGACCAAACTGCCCTTCATTCCCTGGGACGACCCACGGGTGATGGACTCCACCGACGCGCTGGAAATCGAAGAAATTCCAAAACGACTGCTGGTCGTTGGTGGCGGTATTATTGGCCTGGAAATGGCCACCGTGTATGACGCACTGGGTTCAAAAGTCACCGTCGTGGAATTGTCTCCCGGTCTGATTCCGGGTGCGGATCGTGATGTAGTCCGTCCGCTGGAGCGGCGGATTAAAAAACGTTACGAAAATATTTATCTGAACACCAAAGTGACGGCCATTGAACCCACCGAAAAAGGTATGTTGTGTTCCTTTGACGGCAAGAAAACGCCAGAAAGTGATACCTTCGACCGTGTATTGGTATCCATCGGACGCAGCCCCAATGGTTTGTTGATTGATGCTGACAAAGCAGGCGTGTCAGTGGACGAGCGGGGTTTCATTGCCGTGGATAAACAACAGCGCACCAACGTGAATCACATTTTTGCCATTGGTGACGTGGTAGGACAACCCATGCTCGCACACAAGGCGACCCACGAAGGCAAAGTGGCGGCAGAAGTCATCAGCGGCAAAAAGACATTCTTTGACGCGCGTACCATCCCTTCGGTGTGTTATACCGATCCCGAGGTGGCATGGATGGGCAAGACAGAAGACGAATGCAAAGCAGAAGGCATAGCCTATGAAAAAGGCGTGTTTCCCTGGGCCGCCAGTGGGCGCTCCTTGTCACTGGGGCGCGATGAAGGCATGACCAAGGTTTTGTTCGACGACAACCATCGCATCATCGGCGCAGCGATGACCGGCCCTAACGCCGGTGAATTAATTGCCGAGGCAGTACTGGCACTGGAATTGGGTGCTGATATTGAAGATATCGCCCTGACCATTCACCCACATCCCACCCTCTCGGAAACGTTTAACTTTGCTGCCGAGGTGGCAGAAGGAACGTGTACCGATATTTATGCCCCCAAAAAAGCAACGAAAAAAAGAAAGTGAATTTTAGCGTACCGGCCAGCGGATGACGAACAAACAAAAACCATCAGATATATCATCCACCGATGATTATTTCTTGATAAAAGACGGTGTGGAATATTCAGGGTCGCACTTATTGATTGATTTGTGGGGTGCCTCCCGGCTGGATGACCGTCGATATATCGAAGAAGTATTGAAGCATTGTGTCACGGTCTGCCACGCAACGCTGTTGCATATTCACTTACATCAATTTTCAGAAAGTGGCGGTATTTCAGGTGTTGCTGTGCTCGCAGAATCGCATATCAGCGTACATACCTGGCCAGAGCGCGGCTACGCTGCTTTTGATGTGTTTATGTGTGGAGCCGCCACACCTTCAAATGCTCCCGCTGTTTTAGACGAAGCATTCAAGCCCAGTGACTTGAAGGTAAAAGAGATATTACGGGGGCATGTAGAGACGGCGAACAAGGTTTGATCTTCAGCTGAAAAGCGGCGCAAAAAGCATTGGCAGTGCATCGTAGTGTCATTTTTATTTTGTGACGGGAAAACGGGTTGAATATCTTGTTGGTTATTTCCGCAGCAAAACCGAAATCTTAATCGCTACGGGTATATAATCCTTGCAAGTAAACGCTGAGCACAACGACAGGTATCCACACAAAATGGCGCAAAATATCATTTTTGTTGGTCCCATGGGGGCGGGTAAAACCACCATAGGTAAACAACTCGCCCGTCAACTGGGCCGCACTTTTTACGACAGTGACCGCGTTATCGAGGAGCGGACAGGAGCGAATATTCCGCTGATTTTCGAGCTGGAAGGAGAGGCGGGGTTTCGCCGCAGGGAAAAAATGATCATTTCTGAGTTAACACAAATGCAGAACATTATTCTGGCCACGGGTGGAGGCGCAATCCTTGATCCCGAAAACCGTGACCAGATTACCCGTCAAGGTTTTGTCGTGTATCTCAATGCCCCTCTGAAACAGTTGATCAACCGAACCTGTAAGGACAAAAGCCGCCCGTTATTGCAAACGGCTGATCCACGCAAAAAGCTGGAAGAAATTCTGGCCATACGTGACCCGTTGTACCGCGAAGTTGCCGACGAAATTATTGAAACGGATAGCAGCCCGGTGCGCAATGTCGTTAAAAAACTGGCCGAACTTGCAACCCAGCATAATCTTTGATCCAGGTTTACGAAAGCAAACAACACAATGCAGCCATCATGAAAACCCTTACCGTCAATCTGAAAGAACGCAGTTATCCCATTCACATTGGCCAGGAGCTGCTGGGTCAGGACAAACTGCTGGCTCCCCATATTCATGGCCATCAGGTTTTGCTGGTCAGTAATGACATTGTGGCACCGCTGTACCTTGAAAAAACACGCTCGGCCCTGGGTGCCTGGCAATGTGAAACCGTTATTCTTCCCGATGGTGAAAAATACAAAACGCTGGATACCGCCAATCTGATTTTTGACGCCCTGTTGAAACACCGGTTTGACCGCCAGTGTACACTTGTCGCACTGGGTGGTGGTGTGGTTGGCGATATCACCGGTTTTGCGGCAGCCTGTTACCAGCGTGGTGTCAACTTCATTCAGATACCCACCACATTACTGGCACAGGTAGACTCATCAGTGGGCGGGAAAACCGGCGTTAATCACCCTATGGGCAAAAACATGATTGGTGCTTTTCATCAGCCGCAATGTGTGTTGATTGATACAAATACACTGAATACCCTTGATGATCAGCAACTCTCTGCGGGGCTTGCGGAAGTTATCAAATATGGTTTGATTCAGGATGAGGATTTTTTTGTCTGGCTGGAAAATAACATGAATAAACTGCTGCAACGTGATGCAGAAATGTTGACGAGCGCCATAGAGCGCTCTTGCCAAATCAAGGCCGATATCGTTACTGCTGATGAGAGAGAATGCGGCCAGCGTGCATTGTTAAATCTTGGTCACACGTTTGGCCATGCCATTGAAGCAGGTATGGGTTATGGTGCCTGGTTGCATGGCGAAGCCGTGGGCACGGGTATGTTAATGGCGGCTGATCTGTCACATCGGCAAAATAACTTCAGTCAATCCCAGCTTGAGCGCACACGAGCCCTGCTTGAGGCTGCCAGGCTGCCAGTAAAAACGCCCCGGGGAATGGATGCGGCACAGTTTCTGGAACTGATGGCCGTAGACAAGAAAGTGCAGGCAGGGGTTATCCGTCTGGTGCTGTTGAAGTGCATTGGCTCCAGTTACGTCAGTGATGATTATGAGCCTAAACTGTTACGGGACACGCTCGATGCCTTCCATCTCGCGGCCAACTGATTTTACCGCTCCTGACGGTCTCGCGCCCTGGGCTACGCACGAAACAGGTTCGCGCGGGCGTTGTTTTTTTGAGCCGCGACCCAACACCCGCTCAGAATATCAACGTGATCGCGACCGCATTGTTCATTCCGGTGCATTTCGTCGGCTGGAATACAAAACGCAGGTTTTTGTTAATCATGAAGGTGATATGTTTCGCACCCGCCTTACCCATTCCATTGAAGTCGCACAAATCAGTCGCTCCATTGCTCGTGTACTGCATCTTAATGAAACCCTCAGTGAAACTATTGCCCTGGCTCATGATTTAGGGCACACACCCTTCGGCCATGCAGGTCAGGATATTCTCAACGAATGTATGCAAGACCATGGTGGTTTTGAACATAATCTGCAATCACTGCGCATTATTGATGAGCTGGAAGAAAAATATGCCGAATTCAATGGGCTTAATCTCACCTTTGAGACCCGTGAAGGCATCCTTAAGCACTGTTCCATCAGCAATGCAAAAAAACTGGGGGAGCTGGGCCAGCGATTTTTAAATAAACAACAGCCAGGGCTTGAGGCGCAAATCACCAATGTTGCTGATGAAATTGCTTACAATAATCACGATGTTGATGATGGCTTACGCGCCGGACTTATCGATATTAACAGCTTATGTGATGTCCGCCTGTTTAAGGAACAACATGCTGCGGTGATGTCTGCGTACCCCGATATTCCTGAAAAGCGTGCTATTCATGAAATCATCCGTCGTATGATCAATGATCAGGTCACTGATTTTATACACAATACCCGCGAATGCATCAAAGCGGCCAACCCGTCATCGCGTGATGATATCACCCGGCTTAACAAGCCGCTGGTGGGCTTCAGTAGTGAAATGAAAGCCATGAATCAGGAACTTAAACAATTTTTACGCAAAAATCTCTACCGTCATTATCGCGTGCATCGAATGACCGCCAAAGCCGCCATTATTATTCGTTCTCTGTTCGATGCCTTTCTCAATGACCCGTTGCTGTTACCCCCCGAGCAACAACAGCATGTCAACCTGCTCGAAAATGCGGATGCAGACAGTGGGCGCGCACGGGGCATTGCAGACTACATCGCCGGTATGACGGACCGTTACGCTATTCGTGAATATGAACGTATCTTCAATGCAACCGAATTGACCTGAAACCCTACCATGCGCATCTATCTGCAAACCCCCCCGGCAATGGACAGTCATCCGCGCTATTGCCACCTTTTTTTGCAGGAAGATTTGATTGGCGGCTGGACACTGGTCAAAGAGTCTGGCCGACAGGGTTCCTCCGGCCGGGCAAGCAGGCTACACTTCGACGATCACGACAAGGCGCTGACAGCACTCATCGCCGCGCGTGATGCACACATAAAACGTGGCTACCGTGTGGTTTTCATTAAAGGTGAGCAAGCCCCTGCATGATAAATCCAACCACAACATTGTACGAAACCAACAGTACCGCATCCTCATCTTACGTCGCGCATTACCATATGACACGCGAACCTTTTGCGAATGCCATTGAGCGTGACCTGTTTTATGCGGAGCCCGGTCGTCAACAAAAACTGGATATTCTCTTGCATCTTACCCAGTACGGCAATGAGCTTGTGCTTGTTGCCGGTCCTCCCGGCAGTGGTAAAACGACGCTGTTGCAGCAATATTTATCAAAGGCTCTGGATACCTGGATTGTCGCGCGTATCGACGCCCGTGGCGGTATCGATGAGCGAAAATTATTGCAACAGCTATTTCATCAAATGAACATGGGTTTTCAAGGTGCTACGCACAGCGAACTGTTTGAACGAATGCAGCACCATTTTGCGGCTTTGCAGCACAATGCATTGCAAGCTGTATTGTTGATCGATGATGCTGAGCAATTAACGGTTACCGCTCTCAAGCGTGTGCTGGAAATGGTAGCGCTTGTCAGCGCAGAAAAAAAACCGTTACTTCGTGTTATATTATTTGGTACGAGGGAGCTGGACGAACACTTTCATGACCCTTTATTGGGCCCGCGAGCACACATTGCCCGGTGTAATATTGACTTGCTTCCTTTTTCTCAGACACACACCACCCACTATATATTGCACCGCCTGTCTGCCGCGAATTTTTCTGCCGATAAGCCGTTCACGGATGCTGTGCTGCAAAAAATCTACAAACAGTCCATTGGCTGGCCAGGTGAAATCAATCGTCTTGCACATAATGTGTTAATTGAAAGCCTGCCAACAACAGGTATTTCACAGGGCAATATCTCCAACGTTAACAAAGTGCGTACCGTTGCTGTGCTGACCGGTATTGTTTTGTTCGCTACGTTACTTTTTTTTCAGGATGAATTTAATGCCTGGTTCACCCGCAAACCTGCTGCAACAACCGGTCAGCCTGATCCGGTTTCACAGCCAGCAATAGTGCCGACAACAAAACTTGACGAAACCCGCATGGAAGGCGTGATGCATAAACCCGAATCGACTTCTCAAAAAGTTGTCAAGAAAAATACTGGTACTGACATTGATATTGTTCCTGCACCAGAAAACACGGAGAGCGCAATTCCAGACACGACTATTCTCTCTGCAAACAGCATGGTTACAGTATTGCCAAAGCCTGCTGCCAATACGCGGGTTGTCGAAACCGGCCCGATAAAACATTTAACGGATACTATCGTTGCCCCTGCAACAGACGCATCCCCAATTCCTGCGGACCTGCCAGGTTTTCGTAATGCCTGGATACTTAAACAAAACCCCGAGCATTACACCCTGCAAATGGTGGCGGGCAACAACATCAATACTCTGCGCAGCTTTATTCGGCAGTACCCGCTGGATGAGCCATTGGCTGTTTATCACACTACCCGCAAAGGCAAAGTCTGGTTTGGTCTTATTCAGCACAGCTATCCGAACAAACAGGCAGCTCTCGAAGCCCGTCGCCAACTGCCTGCCGTGCTGCGCCAACAAAACCCCTGGCTGCGCCAGTTTTCTGCCCTGCAAAAAGATCTCGCCCCCTGACCTGCTTTATGCCGCCTGTTAACGAACAGGTAAAAAAATGGTTACTCAAGCAAGTTGGGTTTCTCATGTGATGCCCATAGCGATGTTTGCTATGGAGATTTGTTGGATGATTGCTTGACTCGCGGTTATAGCATCAAGATTAATGACCATGGCGAATATCAGGAAACTCTTAGTTTAAGTTTTTCCAGAATAATTTTAAGTTACATTGATCATAGTTCTACCACAACGATTGTACGGCAGGGGAAGGGTTCAGCCCATGCTTTCCGGCTTCCGATAGCATGCGGGAATTTATAAGGCGTCATATATAGTCCTATCGTTTTCAGAGGTTTATTTTTTCTTCCTTTTTTATCGAGCAACACAATTTAATGCATCGAGTTTTTTCTCTTTTATCAATAAAGAACATTGAAGTGACTTACTTCCCTGTTTTAACAAGATAAGCTCTGCATTAAAAATCAAGCGCATATTATCTACTTTTATATTAAACAGATCGATGCTCGAAAGGTCTTTTACAAAATCATACATTACATTGTTTTCATCAGGTAATGCACAAATTTTCATCTCATCATTAACTACGTATGAAACGGGTGTCAACAATTCAACATGCAAGCATGGATGTTTAGATTCAGAGCTGAAACGCACCCATCGTAGTAACTGATTGTCTATTCGGCTTATCCCCAGTTCGCGAGCATATGGGCTAACAAAGTACTCATCATTTTCAGCTAAAATTTTGTTAGAAAATAACAGGGAAAATATCAAACCCAAGAAAATAGCTGGTTTCATTTTATACCTTTTTTATTTCGCATTAATTAGGGGTTTTTGCCAAATAGGCAATGCGCTGTTTCTTTCTTAAATCTGGCACGCCCACCCAATTAGCTGTCTCGTTAATAGCTTCTTTAAACTTTATTAGGTCATTGTTTGAAACATGCCGTTGAATTTTCATTCTTGAAGAAGATGTATAGTCTCCTCGATAACGGAGATCAATCAACACTGTTTTTATCGTTTTATCAAGATTATCCCAATCAACCTCGCCATACTCTAAAACAGTGTCTGATTTTCTGCATATGCGCTTAACATCATTTTCTAGCTCTTTGTAAATAATATTAAAAAGTTTTAATTGAGTTATTGCTGATATTTCGAAATCCAACAAATCCTTATCAATAATAAATAGTTCTGCCTGATTACCTTTTTTGCCAGCTGCTTTTGAAATGATTGTCGATGCTGCTGCATCAACACCAGATTTTACAAGGTCATTGTTTATTTGCACAGCATTTTGGTCTTTCATGTCATAGCCTCTTCCAATTGTCAGCCCTGAATTAATCGAGGGAATGTGGAATTTACGGCTATGGTAAAGGCCCCCTTCTTGTCCTTCTGCCTCCCATGTCAAGTCGCCATCAATGGGTTTTGTAATTGATGTTACCGTATAACAGCCTTCCAAATATCTAACTAGTCCTTTAAAAGTGCCTAAGTTAGCACTAACAACACCATCAGGATTGTTCATTTTTATTACTTTATTTTGAAAAATTTTAATAAGCTTGATGTATTCATCGCTAACAGTTACGCCAGGTATTAAAGAGGAAATTTTTTCTTTGCGAGCATATGAATTTAATAAAGCAAGAATTAATTTCACATCATTGGGTTTATTGGCTGACTTGTAGCCAACGCTGCTAACCATATTCAGTGATAACATAATATTTCCTTATAGTTAACTTACTATTATATTAATGGAGGTTATTCCAGCTTGGCTCGAATGATTATTAGTAGCAACCACAATTAACCATCGCATTGACTTTACCCGTATACCCGTAGAAGCAAGGTAACGACACATGTGCCTCGCCCACCTTACGGTTTTCAATAAAGCCTTGCAAACCCTGGTTTTTCGCCGCATTGAACCCAATCTGACCCGCCGGTATAATGCTGGGCCGTTTTGTCTGCGGCAAAGTGTTGGCTACGCGCTAAAAATGGCCCTATCCAATTGATTTAAAAAAACAATATTGCCGTTACCGGCACAAATTTGAGCAAACGACCCAGGTGTGACGACTTACTGTGAAAAACTGCGTGAAAAAAATACTCAACCAGCCACCCGGTGCGCGCAGTCTTTACCGCCCTGCCTTTGAAAAAGACAATTGCGGTTTCGGTCTTATCGCCCAGATGGACAACCAGCCCAGCCACTGGCTGGTACAAACGGCCATCGCGGTGTTTTATCAGCGTTTTTCCACCAATACCTAGCCAAGGCCCGTCAGAAAGCTATCAATTCCATGGGTGATGACATCCCCTCCATACCCGTGTGTCAATATACGCTTTAGCTGCGCGGGAAACCCTCGACAGCAGCTTTAAATCCATCGATAATCAGGCGGCGTTGTGCCCCTTATTTTCATTTCTTTTTAATTTTCAGAGAAATTTTATGGAACATTTTCAAACATTGGATGATTTGCGGGAATATGTAAAAAGTTTGCAGAAGCATATAAAAGAGGGAGATGCGTTTTGTGCTCGTCCAACAGCTTCAGGAAAAATCCAATATTCTATTCAGGTGATCCAAAAGAACCAAAAGTTAGAGGCATCCGCGAAAAAGATTATTTATTTTCACCTTGCAAGGGTTATGTATTAGCACATACCCAAATGGGGTTATCATTTTCGGCACATTGGCAACATCTAAAAGGTCAGCTGAAGATGAAGAAAAGGTTTAACGAAGGGGAAGCTATAAATGTTTATTGGATCTTGAGTGGAGCAGATATCCCATCCGGCCTCAAATTTGAAGCTGACAAGAAGAATAAAAAACACTATTTTCTCACTGTAACAGATAAAATGCCTATAGATCAGTTAGTTAAAAAGCTGACTCGGGTTGCAGATGGCATGTCTGTAATAAGCGACGCGAGGAAAGCATTATGATTAGTTATAAATTTCCCGAAGAAAAAGAAATAATTCTTCACTACGCGAAGCTTTTGAAGGATTCAACAATAGAAAACATTATCAATAAAGGTGAAGTATCAAATTCAAGTGAAGCCGCACACCTTGCAAAATTTTTTTGGCTTATGGTAGATCAGTCAGTGAAAGATATTAAGCAAGGAAAAGATGCCGCTGGACACTTTGACCTTGAAGCATGGAATGAATATATATTTGAAACAATCAGCGCCTATCTTGAAAACAATGGTTATGAGTCTGAGTGGGATGCTCAGATTTAGATTTTTCCTGGTTAAAGGTTAAAAGCAATATAAAAAAGGATGGCTGATGGCTATTTATATTGAGTATGAAGGCATTAAGGGTAGCGTAACCGCTGCTGGTTATAAAAATCATATTGAAGTGTCATCATTGGTGTTTGGTGTGCTGCGAGGCATTTCAATGGAGTCCGGCAACATGAGTAGTCGAGAGGTTACCTGTCCTTCGCTCAGTCAAATCACACTGAAAAAAACAGTAGACCGTTCGACTGTCAGTTTTTTTAAAGAGTCAGTCACAGGAGCGGCTGGGAAAAAAGTAACCATAAAATTTGTTCATACCGGTTCTGATGGTTTAATAGAGTTTATGAGCTATATATTAGATGATTGCTTGATTCGCGGTTATAGCGTCAAGATTAATGACCAGGGCGAGCCGCAGGAAACTCTTAGCTTAAGTTTTTCCAGAATAATTTTAACTTACATTGGCCATGGTTCTGCTAATAAATCAAGCGCCCCGACTCGGGTCGGCTACGATTTATCGACGGCGAAAGTTGTGTAACCGAACGACCACTAAAAGCATCAAAGGGGTTGTTGCGTGACATTGCACAATTTTATAAAAACAGGATGCCCATCAATCAATATATTTCCGCAGGTTGCATAATTAGAAGCTCTGCAATAACCATCCCACCGTCAGCTTTGACCATGAAACAGAGCAACGATACATGCATGTCCCTGCCCTCTCTGCGGCTTTCAATTAAAAGCCTTGCAAACGCTGGTTTTTCAGCGCATTGAACCCAATCTGGCCCGCCGGTATAATGCTGGGCCGTTTTGTCTGCGGCAAGGTGTTGGCTACGCGCTAAAAATGGCCCTATCCAATTGATTTAAAAAAACAATATTGCCGTTACCGGCAAATTTGAGAAACCGATCCAGGTGTAACGACTTACTGTGAAAAACTGCGTGAAAAAAATACTCAACCAGCCACCCGGTGCGCGCAGTCTTTACCGCCCCGCCTTTGAAAAAGACAATTGCGGTTTTGGTCTCATCGCCCAGATGGACAACCAGCCCAGCCACTGGCTGGTGCAAACGGCCATTGGTGCCCTGGCGCGCCTGACCCACCGTGGTGCTGTGGCCGCCGACGGAAAAACCGGTGATGGCTGTGGTCTGCTGATGAAAAAGCCCGACGGCTTTTTGCGCTTGTGTGCCGATGAGCTGGGTTTTAATCTGGCTAAACAATATGCTGTGGGCATGGTTTTTCTCAATACCGATGATGCTCTCGCCACTGCCGCACGCATCCAACTGGAAACCGAGCTGCGCGCCGAAGGTCTGGAAATACCCGGCTGGCGCACAGTGCCTATCGATACCGCTGCCTGTGGTGATGAAGCCCTGGCATCGCTGCCGGTCATCGAACAGATTTTTGTGAATGCGCCCACCGGAATGGACGCGGTAAGTTTTGAGCAACACCTTTATATCGCCCGCCGCCGCTGCGAAAAGGCTGTCGAGCCCAGTGATGATGTGTTTTATATTCCCAGTCTGTCGTCACGGGTCATTTCCTACAAAGGGCTGGTGATGCCGGCGCATTTGCCGGAGTTTTACACGGACCTGGAAGACAAACGTATGGAAACAGCCATCGCCGTGTTTCATCAGCGTTTTTCCACCAATACCTGGCCGCAGTGGCGACTGGCCCAGCCATTCCGTTATCTTGCCCACAATGGCGAAATCAACACGATACAGGGTAACCGCAACTGGTCTGTGGCCCGTGGCCACAAATTTGAAACTCCGGCTATTCCCATGGCCGACGTGCGCCCGCTGGTATCTGCAACCGGTTCTGATTCCAACTCCATGGACAACATGCTGGAAGCCCTGCTGGCGGGTGGTATGGATATTTTCCGCGCCATGCGTCTGCTGGTACCGCCTGCCTGGCAGAACGTGACCAATATGGACGCTGACCTGCGCGCCTTTCATGAATATAACTCCATGCACATGGAGCCCTGGGATGGTCCCGCAGGTATCGTGATGACGGATGGTCGTTATGCCGCCTGCTCAACCGACCGCAACGGTCTGCGCCCCGCACGCTGGGTGATCACCAAAGATCGTCATATCACGCTGGCATCGGAAATCGGCGTTTACGATTACAAGCCGGAAGACGTGGTGGCCAAAGGACGCCTGAAACCCGGCCAGATGCTGGCTGCTGATACCGAAACCGGCGAGCTGTTATTGCCGGAAGATGTCAACGTCCGCCTCAAGAACGCGCAGCCCTACAAGCAATGGCTGGCTGCCGGTGCCCGTCACATCACCACGTCGCTGGACGATGAAGCTTGCGGCCTGCCCATGGACGGCAAAGCGCTGGATATTTATCAGAAGCTGTTCCAGGTCAGTTTTGAAGAACGTGATCAGGTGCTGCGTGTGCTGGCTGAAGCGGGTCAGGAAGCCATCGGCTCCATGGGTGACGACACTCCCATGCCCGTGTTGTCACAAAAAATACGCTCGCTGTACGACTACTTTCGCCAGCAATTTGCCCAGGTGACCAACCCGCCTATCGACCCCATTCGTGAACAAATCGTCATGTCGCTGGAAACCTGTTTTGGCCGCGAAATGAACATGTTTGAAGAATCAGCCGAGCACGCCAAACGTCTGCTGATGAATTCACCAGTGCTGTCCACCACCAAATTTGACCAGCTGACCGGGCTGGATGACAGCAACTATGCCAGCGCCCGTATCGACCTGCATTACGACACCGACAGTAATTTGCAAACCGCCATCACTCATATCACCGACCAGGCTGTGGCAGCTATCAATGATGGCAAAGTGCTGCTGGTATTATCCGACCGTAATATTGCCTCTGGCCGCGTGCCGGTGCATGCACTGCTGGCCACAGGTGCCGTGCATCACCGGCTGATTCGTGAAGGTTTGCGTTGTGATGCCAACATTATTGTGGAAACCGGCACCGCCCGCGACCCGCATCATATCGCCGTGCTCATTGGCTACGGTGCCACGGCCGTGTACCCGTATCTGGCCTATGCCTGCATTCAGGACATGCAGCGTACCGGTGAAATTCCCGATGCCGATTGCGCCGATCTCATGTACCGATACCGCAAAGGTATCAACAAGGGATTGTTCAAAGTGATCTCGAAAATGGGCATTTCCACCATTTCCAGTTATCGCGGTGCGCAGTTGTTTGAATCCGTCGGTCTGCACCAGGACGTGGTAGACCTGTGTTTCACCGGCACCACCAATCGTCTGCAAGGCACACATTTTGAAGACCTTGATCTCGACCAGCGCGCACTGAGCAAGCTGGCCTGGAATAACCGCAAAAACATTGATCAGGGCGGCCTGCTCAAATTTGTTCATGGTGGAGAAGAACACGCCTACAACCCGGACGTTGTGCAAGCCTTGCAGCGTGCGGTAAAAACCGGCGATAAAAATGCGTATCAGGAATATGCCAGATTAGTGAATGAACGCCCGACCCTGGCGTTGCGCGACATGCTGAAGCTGCGCACCGACGTTAAACACATCCCCATTGATGAAGTGGAACCCATGGCGGATATCGTCAAACGCTTTGATTCAGCGGCCATGTCACTGGGAGCCCTGTCGCCCGAAGCACACGAAACCCTGGCCATGGCCATGAACCGTCTCGGTGCGCGCTCCAACTCCGGCGAAGGCGGTGAAGACCCCAAACGTTACGGCACCGACAAACGCTCCAAAATCAAACAAGTGGCCTCCGGTCGTTTTGGCGTTACTCCGGCCTACCTGCGTTCCGCCGAAGTCATGCAGATCAAAGTTGCTCAGGGTGCCAAGCCCGGTGAAGGCGGACAACTGCCCGGACAAAAAGTCAACGAACTCATTGCCGAATTGCGTTACTGCAAACCCGGCGTGTCGCTGATTTCCCCGCCGCCGCACCACGACATTTATTCCATCGAAGACCTGTCACAACTGATTTACGACCTGAAACAGGTCAACCCGGATGGTCTGGTCTCCGTTAAGCTGGTGGCCGAAGCGGGGGTGGGCACCATTGCTGCCGGTGTGGCAAAAGCCTATGCTGACCTGATTACTATTTCAGGTTATGACGGCGGCACCGCCGCCAGCCCCCTGGCCTCGGTGAAATACGCAGGCAGCCCGTGGGAACTGGGCCTTACCGAAACTCATCAGATACTGCGTGCCAACAATCTGCGCGGCAAAATCCGCCTGCAAACCGATGGTGGCCTCAAAACCGGTCTGGATGTGGTGAAAGCCGCCATTCTGGGTGCCGAAAGTTTCGGCTTTGGTACCGGCCCCATGGTGGCCATGGGCTGTAAATTCCTGCGCATCTGCCATTTGAACAATTGCGCCACCGGCGTCGCCACACAGAATAACGTACTGCGCTCAAAATACTTCATCGGCGAAGTGGAAATGGTCACTCACTATTTCCGTTTCATCACCGAAGAAGCGCGGGAAATCATGGCCAGCCTGGGCGTACGTAAACTGCAAGACCTCATTGGCCGCACCGATTTGCTGGAAGCCATCGAAGGCACCACCCGCAAACAACAACGCCTGGATTTATTACCCATCCTGTCCGATGGCGGCGTTGCTGTGGACAAGCCACAATATTGCATATCACCAAAGAACGAACCCTTCGACAAAGGTGAACTGGCCGAGCAAATGGTTGCAGATGCCCTGTCTGCTATTGAAAACAAAACCGGTGGTGAATTTAGTTACTCCGTCAAAAACACCGACCGCTCCATCGGCGCACGCCTGTCAGGTGAAATTGCCGTGCGCTATGGCAACCTGGGCATGGAACAGAACCCCCTGCAACTCACCCTCACCGGCTCTGCCGGACAAAGCTTCGGCGTATGGAATGCCGGTGGGTTGCACATGCACCTCGAAGGCGATGCCAATGATTATGTCGGCAAAGGCATGGCGGGTGGCAAACTGGTGATCCACCCCCCCAGGGGCAGTCATTTTGAATCCCACAAAACCACCATTATCGGCAACACCTGTTTGTATGGAGCCACTGGGGGCAAACTGTTTGCGGCAGGCCTGGCCGGTGAACGGTTTGCCGTGCGTAACTCCGGTGCCCATGCCGTGGTGGAAGGCATCGGTGACCACGGCTGCGAATACATGACGGGGGGATTTGTCACCGTACTTGGCCCCACCGGCGTCAACTTCGGCGCGGGTATGACCGGTGGTTTTGCCTATGTGCTGGATCAAAACAATCAGTTTGTCGATAACTACAACCACGAACTTATCGAAATCCACCGTGTGAACACCGAAGACATGGACTCTCACGCCAAACACCTGCGTGACACCATTCAGGAATTTGTTGACGAAACCGGCAGCGAATGGGGGCAGCATATTCTCGATAATTTTGCCGACATGGTGGGCAAATTCTGGCTGGTAAAACCCAAAGCGGCAGCATTGACCTCATTGATTGATGACTTGCAACGTCGGGCCGCATAACGCATCACCCGTACAACCAGAGACCCGAAACTAAAAAAATGGCAAATAATTTTCAATTCGTCGATGTTCCGCGACGCGACCCTGCAAAAAAACCGGCTACCGAACGTCGCCAGGAATTTGCCGAAATTTATGGTGACTTTACGGCCACCTCCGTGACCGAACAGGCAGACCGCTGCCTCGCCTGTGGCAATCCTTATTGCGAATGGAAATGCCCGGTACACAACTACATTCCCAACTGGCTGAAACTCATCGCCGAAGGCAACATCCAGGAAGCAGCGGAAATGTCGCACCGCACCAACTCCCTGCCGGAAATTTGCGGACGCATCTGCCCACAGGATCGTCTCTGTGAAGGTGCTTGCACATTGAATGACGACTTCGGTGCCGTCACCATTGGTTCTATCGAAAAATACATCAGTGATACCGCCTTTGCTCAAGGCTGGCGTCCGGACATGTCCGACGTACAGGACACCGGTAAACGGGTGGCCATCATTGGTGCCGGTCCTGCCGGACTGGGTTGCGCCGACATACTGGTGCGCAACGGCGTCACCCCCGTGGTCTTTGATCGACATCCGGAAATCGGTGGCCTGCTCACCTTCGGCATTCCGGAATTCAAACTGGAAAAAGAGGTCGTCAAAAATCGCCGGGCAATTCTCGAAGAAATGGGCGTGGAATTCAGGCTTAACATCGAAATAGGCAAAGACATACCCTTGCAAACCCTGCTTGATGAATACGATGCCGTATTCCTCGGCATGGGAACCTACACCTACATGCAGGCGGGTATTCCCGGCGAAGACCTGCCCGGCGTATATGCCGCGCTGGATTATCTCATTGCCAACATCAACCACCGTAAAGGCTGGGTCAAATCCGCAGATGCCTTTATCGACATGGCGGGCAAACGGGTTGTCGTGCTTGGGGGCGGAGATACCGCCATGGATTGCAATCGCACCGCCATCCGCCAGAGCGCACAACGTGTGCAATGTGCCTATCGTCGTGACGAAGCCAACATGCCCGGCTCCAAACGGGAAGTGGCCAACGCCAAAGAAGAAAACGTAGAATTTCTGTGGAACCGCCAGCCCGTGGAAATTGTAGGAGATGGCAAAGTGGAAGGTATCAAACTGGTCACCACCCAACTGGGAGAGCCCGATGAGCATGGGCGTCGCCGCCCGGAAATTGTCGCAGGCTCGGAAGAAATCGTTCCCGCGGATGCCGTCGTTGTTGCTTTTGGTTTCCGTCCCAGTCCGGCGGCCTGGTTTGCAGACTTTAATATCGACATTGATGATCGTGGTCGCGTAATCGCGCCTGCGCAAAACAGCTACCCACACCAGACCACCAACCCGAAAATTTTTGCCGGGGGAGACATGGTACGCGGCTCTGATCTTGTCGTGACCGCAGTATACGAAGGTCGTCAGGCCGCTGAAGGTATTCTGGATTTTCTTAACGTTTAACTACTGGTTGAAAAAACACACTATGAGCGAATTAAAAAATGACCGTTTCCTGCGCGCCCTGAACCGCGAACCCGTAGACGTTACCCCCGTATGGATGATGCGCCAGGCCGGGCGTTACCTGCCCGAATATCGCGCCACCCGGGAAAAAGCAGGCAGCTTCATGGACCTGTGCCGCAACGCCGAACTGGCCTGTGAAGTCACCCTCCAGCCACTGGAACGTTACCCGCTGGATGCCGCCATACTTTTCTCCGACATCCTCACCATTCCTGATGCCATGGGACTTGGCCTGACCTTCAACACCGGTCACGGCCCGCAGTTTGCCCGCCCGGTACGCAGCGCCGCTGAGGTGAAAAACCTGCCCATCCCTGATCCCGAAGGTGAACTGCGATACGTGATGAACGCCGTGCGCACCATCCGCAAAGCACTCGATGGCCGGGTACCGCTTATCGGCTTCTCCGGCAGCCCGTGGACACTCGCCACCTACATGGTAGAAGGCGGAGGCACCAAAGAATACGGCAACATCAAAGGCATGCTGTTTGACCAGCCCGACACCCTGCATCAACTGCTCGACACGCTGGCAAAATCCGTCATTTTATATCTCAACGGACAAATCGCCGCAGGCGCACAAGCCGTGCAGATTTTTGACACCTGGGGCGGCGTACTTACCCCCCGCGACTATCAGGAATTCTCGTTACGTTACATGCAGCAAATCATCGACGGCCTCACCCGCGAAGCAGATGGCCGCAAAGTTCCTGTCATACTCTTCACCAAAGGCGGCGGACAATGGCTGGACAAAATGGCCGCCACCGGTGCCGATTGCCTCGGCGTGGACTGGACCATCGACCTCAGTGATGCCCGTAAGCTTGCGGGTGACAACATTGCCCTGCAAGGCAACATGGACCCATGCATTCTTTACTCCAACCCCGAGCGTATTCGTGAAGAAGTGGGTAACGTATTGGCCAGTTACGGCAAAGGTAACGGTCATGTGTTTAACCTTGGTCACGGTATACACCCGAAAATAGACCCGGAAAATGTGGGCGCGTTTATTAATGCCGTGCATGAACTGAGTGCGCAATATCACACATAAAAAATAATAGAAAAGCATAGCAAAGAAAGCAGGCTATAAGTCTGCCTAGCGATTGATGGTTGTTAAAATAAAGGCGCACAGGAGTTTTCCTGTGCGCCTTTTTATCAGTAGCCCAAAAAGCCTTTTGTTAGACCAAAAAAACCGGAGAACTCAGTGATACTTGAGATCGCAACTTTAGACATTAAGCATGCAGAAAAAATAATTTCAAGTATGGAAGGTTATGTTTCTCATCAGCTCAATAAATGTATTGAAAAGCAAAATCGATATATTCTGTTAGTGACTTGGCAAAAAATAGAAAACCATACCGTAGGTTTTAGAAATTCTTCACAGATCGTGGCTCGCTTCGCTCTCACGATCTAACCTTATTCGTTAGGCCTGTTTACGCCATGAAATATCAACTTCTCTATGTTGTGCAACACAATCTCGAAGATAAAGATTTATTAGACTCTGATAGGGAACACCAGATTCATCTGCCATCTTTTTGAAATAATCTATAACATCCTCACTAAGCCTTATTGTCACTGGCTTTTTTAATTTTGACACATACGGATTCTTCCGGGATTTCATCTTGGAAAAGTCATATTCTTTTTTCATCATGTATCACCTTCGTAGAATTTTCGTTCTTTTCTCGTTGCTTTACGCGCAAAAATTATTCGGATGGTATTTCCAAAGTCTTTTTCACAATGACAAATAAGCAGAACTCTGGACTCGCAGCTAACACCCAACATCAGAAATCGGTCTTCACTTAGCTCCGAGCCCTCAGGATCGTAGAATTGAACTGCAAATTCATCGTAAAACACAGACTGGGCGTAAGCGCCAAAGTATCAGCGTAATTGCTATCCAGACAGCCTTTTATTTTTGCGGCAGCAGTGTCACTTGATCTTTTACTCTCCATGGCACCAGCGCCTCAATGTCTTCAACCGTATTGGCATAAGGCAGCTTCTTAAAAAGATTATGGAGATAAAAATATGGCACCCTCTGAGCACTCCAGTGGCGACAAGAAGAAAAAAGGGGCGATTACCAAAACCGGCAATCAACATGCCCGGCGCGTTTTAGTTGAAGCAGGATGGGCTTACCGGTTCCCGGCAAAGGTTAGCAA
>Ga0316209_1000526_pt1 | contig 64844 bp, 69 predicted proteins | sample 6monopyrite_MG_FD_204945 | JGI IMG/M metagenome (GOLD analysis project Ga0316209, IMG submission 204945) | Microbial mat bacterial communities from mineral coupon in-situ incubated in ocean water Damariscotta River, Maine, United States -... | ecosystem: Environmental > Aquatic > Marine >... | reverse complement strand
ATACCGGCCCCAAGGGCGGCATGAGCGAGGAGACCCGCACATATGTCGATGCGTTCTGGTTCATGATCGACGAGATCCTGAACGCGGTCCTGTTCCTGTTGATCGGGATCGAGGTCTTTGCCGTGGTTTTCTCGGGCGATGTGCTGCTGACCGGGCTGGCGGCCATCGGGCTGGCGCTGGCCGCGCGGCTGGTGGCGGTTGCGGTGCCGGTGCTCGTGCTGCGCCCGTTTCGCAGGTTTTCGGCCGGCGTGATCCCGATCATGACCTGGGGCGGGCTCAAGGGCGGCATCTCGGTCGCGCTGGCGCTGTCCTTGCCCGAAAGCGAATGGAAACCCCTCATTCTGGGCGTGACCTATCTGATCGTGGTGTTTTCCATCATCGTGCAAGGTTTGACGGTGGCGCGGCTGGCCCGCCGGTTGGGCCGCGAGCCCGGGCTTGAGATATGACCGCCGCCGACCCCGATATCGCCCGCGTCGTTCTGGCCGCGCTGAATGGCGACGGGGCCGCGCTGGATGCGGCCCGGATGCTGGTGGGTGAAGGCTATGGCGTGGACGGGCTGCATGCGGGCACAACGCTGCTGGAACGCGCGGTGGCGGCCGACAACCTGGACATCACAGGCTTTCTGCTGGAGGCCGGGGCCGGGTTCAGGATCACGACGCAGGTATTCACGCCCCCGTCCTCGGAAGTCGTCCACAGCTATGAAACCTCCGCCGTTTCTGCCTGCCAAAGCGCCGAGATGGCCGCCCTTCTGGGCCGTTTCGATCCGCCCTTCGCGCAGTTCGACGATGATCTCCTGCCGCATGCCACCGGGGCCGCGCGGATCCCCGACCCCAAGGTCACGCCTGCGGATTTTAGCGCGACGATGGCCCCGCGTTTTGGCATCTCAAACCCTGAACGCTGCGATGCGCCGTTCCTGTTGGATCAGATTCGCACGGGCCGCAGCGGCTTTGGGGCCCGGCAGGTTTTCGGCGGCAAATCCGGCACGCGCGATGCACCCGATGGCCCGGTCTGGTCCTTCCAGCGGTTCGGGCGCAGCATCACCCGGCTGCCCGATGGCCGGCTTGTGCTCATTGCGGGAGAGCATGAGGACCATTACGACGATGATTTCTGCATCTACAATGACGTCGCGGTTCTGGATGGGCGCGGCGAGGTCGCGCTTTTCCTCTACCCCAGGGATATATTTCCACCGACGGATTTTCACAGCGCCACCCTGATCGGGGGTGAGATCTGGCTGATCGGCTGCCTTGGCTACAGGGACCGGCGGATCGCGGGCGAGACGCAGGTGCTCTGCCTGTCGCTTGGTGATTTCAGTGTCACCCAAATTGCCACCTCGGGGCAGGCCCCCGGCTGGATCCAGCGCCATGACGCGGTGCAGGTGGGCGAGGATATTCTGGTCTCGGGCGGAAAACTGGAGCCGGGCTATCGCGATCTTGAGGGCAGCTACGCGCTGCACCTGCCCACACGCCTCTGGCGGCGGGTAACCTGACCGGCACCCAAGATCGGGGCTTTTCGCGCGGGGGGCAAATCGGCTAGACCCTGAGGCCAGACCACGACAGGGGCCCCCATGCCGGAAACCATCGAAGCACGTTGCGAGGCCAAGGGCCTGCGCATGACCGATCAGCGCCGGGTGATCGCGCAGGTTCTGGAAGGGGCCGAGGATCACCCCGATGTCGAGGAGCTTTACGCCCGCGCCTCCACCCGCGATCCCAATATCTCGATCGCCACGGTCTATCGCACCGTCAAGCTCTTCGAGGAGGCCGGCATTCTGGAAAAGCTGGAGTTTGGCGATGGCCGGGCGCGCTACGAAGATGCCGAGCGCGAGCATCATGACCATCTGATCGACATGCAATCGGGCGAGGTGATCGAATTTGTCGATGCCGAGATCGAGGCGCTTCAGGAACGGATTGCGCAGAAACTGGGCTATACGCTGAAGGGGCACAAGCTGGAGCTTTACGGCGTGCCGCTGAAAAAACCCAAGGCGGAATGATCGCCGCCCGGCCCCGGGCAGCCCCCCAACCCGACAGGCCCTTAATGACGGATGCCAAGGACAATTTCAGCGGCATCCTGTGGATGCTGGCCGCCATGGCCGCCTTTGCGCTTGGCGATGTCGGGATCAAGCTCTTGGCCGGCGCGATGCCGCCGGGGCAAATCATGGGCAGCCTTGGCATTCTCGGCACCCTCATCTTCGGCCTCTGGACGCGGGCGCGCGGGCTGGCGCTCTTGCCGCGCGCGATGTGGCATAGGGCCGTGGGCCTGCGCTATCTGGCCGAGATCGTGGCCGGGTTCGGCATGGTGCTGGCCCTGACGCGGGTGCCGCTTTCGCTGGTCACGGCGGTGTTGCAGGCCGCTCCGCTGGTGGTGGCGATGGGGGCGGCGGTGTTCTTCGGCGAACGCGTCGGATGGCGGCGCTGGAGCGCGATTGCCCTGGGGCTCGGCGGCGTGCTGCTGATCCTTCGCCCGGGGATGGACGGGTTCGACCCCGACACGATCTGGGCGGTGGTGGCGATGCTGGGGCTGGCGGCGCGCGATCTGGCCACGCGCGCGGCCCCCCGGTCGCTGCATACGCTGCAGCTTTCCACCTTTGGCATTTCCGCGCTGATCCCCTGCGGCGCGCTTTTGTTGCTCTTTATCGGGCCACCGGTCGCAGCCGCATTACAGGACTGGGGCATCCTTCTGGGCGCGATCCTGGCCACGATCGTGGGCTATTACACCATCACGGCGGCGATGCGCGTCGGCGAGATCTCGGCCGTCACGCCGTTTCGCTATTCGCGGCTCATCTTTGGCCTGATCCTCGGCATCCTGATTTTCGCCGAGCGCCCCGATGCGCTGACCTATCTCGGTGCGGGGCTGATCCTGGGCACCGGGCTCTATTCCGCCTGGCGCGAACGCCGGCTCAGCGCGCATTCGTCGCGCCGTTAGCGCTATCATATGTCGTTTACTTTCGCCCCGCCCCTGCTATAGCTGCGCCAACCTGCCAAACCTGCCGTCAAGGAACCCTGCCCCATGAGCACCATCATAGACATTCACGCCCGCGAAATTCTGGACAGCCGGGGCAACCCCACGGTCGAGGTTGATGTCGTGCTGGAAGATGGCACCATGGGCCGCGCGGCGGTGCCGTCGGGGGCCTCCACCGGCATCCACGAGGCGGTGGAAAAACGCGACGGCGACAAGGCGCGCTATATGGGCAAGGGCGTGCTGGAGGCGGTGGCGGCGGTGAATGGCGAGCTGGCCGAAAACCTTGTGGGGTTTGACGCCACCGAACAGGCCGCCATCGACGCCACGATGTGCGAGCTGGACGGCACCGAGAACAAGGGCCGGCTGGGGGCCAATGCCATTCTCGGCGTCTCGCTGGCCGTGGCCAAGGCGGCGGCCGACTATACCGGGCAGCCGCTTTACCGCTATGTCGGCGGAACGGGCGCGCGGGTTTTGCCGGTGCCGATGATGAATATCATCAATGGCGGCGAACATGCCGACAACCCGATCGATATTCAGGAATTTATGATCATGCCGGTCGCCGCGGAAAACATCCGCGAGGCCGTGCGCATGGGGTCGGAAGTGTTCCACACGCTCAAGAAAGAGCTTTCCTCCGCCGGTCTATCCACCGGAATCGGCGATGAGGGCGGCTTTGCGCCGAACCTTAGCTCCACCCGCGACGCGCTTGATTTCATTCTGAAATCCATCGACAAGGCAGGCTACAGGCCGGGCGATGACATCATGCTGGCGCTCGATTGCGCCGCCACCGAATATTTCCGTGATGGCAACTACGAGATGGCCGGAGAAGGCAAAAGCCTCAGCCCCGCCGAGAATGTGGATTACCTCGCCGCGCTTTGCGCCGATTACCCGATCCTGTCGATCGAGGATGGCATGTCCGAGGATGACTGGGAGGGCTGGAAACTGCTGACCGACCGTCTGGGCGACAGCGTGCAACTGGTGGGCGATGATCTCTTTGTCACCAACCCCGCGCGGCTGGCAATGGGGATCGAGCAGGGCGCGGCCAATTCGCTTCTGGTCAAGGTCAACCAGATCGGCACCCTTAGCGAAACCCTGGCGGCGGTCGAACTGGCCCATCGCAACGCCATGACCAGCGTGATGAGCCACCGCTCGGGCGAGACCGAGGATGCCACGATCGCCGATCTGGCCGTGGCCACGAATTGCGGGCAGATCAAGACCGGAAGCCTCGCGCGCTCGGACCGGCTGGCGAAATACAATCAACTGATCCGCATCGAGGAAATGCTCGGTGAAACCGCCGAGTTTGCTGGCCGCAGCATTTTACGCTGAGGCATTTATAGCGGCATTCGGGGCCGCGCACGCCCCGGCCCGGATGCCCTTTACACCCGTACCCGTTCGCTGTCTTACTGCGGCCCGTGACCCGCCCCCGGCCCGGAGCCTCGTGACAGTTGCGAATGATTTGAGATACCGCCCGCCCCAATCGCCCCCGCCCCGAATGCGCAAAGAGCCGTGGGAAACCCTGTCTCTGATGATCGAATCCGATGTGAAGCCGGTTTTCGAGATCGGTGCGCGGTTCGGCCTGCTATCCATCTTTTGCATCAGCATCGCGATCTGGCTGGATCTGACCTCGGCGCTTTATTGGCTGGCGATCTATGCACTCTCCGAGGCCGCCAATATCAGCTTTCTCGCCACCCGCCGCAAACCGGGCACCGTCCTGGACACGCGCATTGCGACCGCGCTCAATTTCATCGCCACCCTCTGGTTCGCGACGCTGCCGGTCTATCTGTGGTCGCTGCATGTCATCGTGATGCAATTCGCGGCGCTGTCATTGGTTGTGGGCATGGTGCTCTATTCGATCACACGGTATTCGGGCCTGCGCCGGATCGCGATCTGGGATGGCATCCTGATTTCCGCGCTTGCGCTCTATTTCGGCTACGATATGGCGCTGCATGCCGAGACCACCGTCGTAAGAGGGTTGAGCCTGCTGGTTTCGGTTCTGATGGTGCTCTATTTCCTGATCAGCCTGCAAGAAAGTGTTCGCATGCGCAGCGCACTGAAGCAGGCGGAACAACGCAATATCCAGGCCCAAAAGATGCAGGCCGTTGGCCAGTTGACTGGCGGAATTTCACATGATTTCAACAATTTACTGACCGTCATTATTGGAAATCTCGACCTGTATTCAGAGGTTGAAACGCGTAGCGAGAAAAACCAACTAGCCGAGGAAGCGCGCCAGGCCGCGCTGCGCGCCGCCGCCCTGACATCACAACTGCTGGCCTTTTCGCGCAAGGCGCAGCTCAATCCGAAACCCTTCGATCCCGAACGGTTCCTGCGCAGTTTCGTGAGCCTCACGGGCCGTGTATTGCCAGAAGCGGTGTCGCTGCAGCTGGAGCTTGTATCGGCCCCGCACCGAATATCGGCCGATGTGAACCAGCTGGAAAACGCGCTGCTTAATCTGGTGATCAACGCGCGGGATGCGATGGCCGCGAGCGGCACCATCATCCTGCGCCTCGATTGGGTCGAGGCCGGTCACGAACGCGATTTCCACGGCACCGCCCTGCCCGTCGGCCTCTATTGCCGGATCTCGGTCGAAGATTCGGGGCCGGGCATCGCGCCCGAGCATCAGATGACGGTGCTGGATCCGTTTTTCACCACCAAGCCGGTCGGCAAAGGATCGGGCCTGGGCCTGTCGATGGCCAAGGGATTTGTCGAACAATCAGGCGGCGCGCTGGAACTGCTCAGCCAGCCGGGCAGCGGCACCATTATCGCGTTCTGGCTGCCGGTATTGGATGGTGGCGTTGCCGGGGGGCAAGACAACCACCACGGTGCGCAGAGCGGTCAGGCCCTGCCCATCCGGGGCGCGCGGGCCGTTCCTAACACGGGCGACTAAGGATGCCGCCACCGACATGCGCCCGAACGCCCGTGGTGGCGGGCCCCGATGTCGCCATGCCGCGCTGCACACGCACCGCGAGATAGGCAAAGGCCTGCGCCTCCAGCATATCGCCATCCAGGCCCACCGCCTCCACCGGCTGCACCGGGCAGGCGATGCGCGCAGCCAGCGCCGCCATCATCGCCGGGTTGTGCCGCCCGCCGCCGGTGACCAAAACCTGGGCGGGTGGGGCCGGGCAATGCTGCAACCCGCGCGCCACGGCCTCGGCGCTGATTGCGGTGAGCGTGGCAGCACCATCTTCGGTGCTCAAGGCTTCAACCAGATCGATCAAATCAGAAAAATCGTTTCTATCCAGTGATTTCGGGGGCATTCTTGACATGAACACCCGATCCAGAGCCGCCGTGACAAGCGCCTCATCCGCCCGGCCTGCGGCAGCCATCGCACCGCCTTCGTCGCGGGGCTTGCCACAACGCGCCCGCATCAGGTCATCCAAAGGCGCATTGCCGGGACCGGTGTCAAAGGCCAACAACGCGCCGGCATCCTCCGGGGCGCTGGCGCGCGGGTCCACCCATGTCAGATTGCCGACACCGCCGAGGTTGAGGAACACAACCGGCGCGGTGGCCTCGATCCAGCGGGCACAGGCGAAATGAAAAAACGGGGCCAGCGGCGCGCCCTCGCCGCCCAGACCGACATCGGCGCTGCGGAAATCCCACACCACCGGCTGGCGCAGGACATCGGCCAGCACCTGACCGTCGCCCGCCTGATGCGTGCCGCGGCCTTTCGGGTCATGGGCCAGGGTCTGGCCGTGAAACCCGATCAGATCGGTGCCCTTGAGCCCGGACAGAACCGCCGCATGCGCGGTTTCAACCGTTTCGGCGGCCTCTGCCACCCCGGCCTCACCCGGCCAGCGCCCGAGCGCTGCCCGCAGCACGTCACGCTCCGCCTCGGAATACGGGCGGTAGCGGCTGTTGCCAAACTCCAGAATGTCATGGCCATCGGTACGCAAAAGCGCGGCATCGACGCCATCCAGCGACGTTCCCGACATCGCGCCGGCCACCCATATCGGCCCTTCCATCGCGCCATCCTTCCCGGTATCACGCCTGAATTGACAGAATGGACGGACAAGCCATGACCTACCACCCCAAATCCGATTTTCTGCGCGTGATGATGGAGCGCGGCTTTCTGGCCGATTGCACCGATTATCAGAGCTTTGACGAGGCGCTGAACAAGGGTGTGGTGCCGGGCTATATCGGGTTTGACGCCACCGCCGCATCGCTGCATGTCGGCAGCCTGATCCAGATCATGACGCTGCGCTGGTTGCAGAAAACCGGCCACAAACCGATCACCCTGATGGGCGGCGGCACCACCAAGGTGGGCGACCCCAGCTTTCGCGCCGATGAGCGGCCCCTGCTGACGCCCGCGCAGATCGACGCCAATATATCCGGCATCAAATCGGTCTTTGCCAATTACGTGAGCTTTGGCGAAGGGGCCACCGATGCCTTGATGCTGAACAATGATGAATGGCTAGCGGATCTGAATTACCTCGATTTCCTGCGCGATATCGGGCGCCATTTCAGCGTCAACCGGATGCTGTCTTTTGAATCGGTGAAATCGCGGCTGGATCGGGAGCAATCGCTGAGCTTTCTCGAATTCAACTACATGATCCTGCAAGCCTATGATTTCCTGGAACTTAACCGGCGTTACGGGTGCCTGGTGCAGTTTGGCGGATCGGATCAGTGGGGCAATATCGTGAACGGGATCGACCTGACCCGCCGCGTGCTGGACCATGAGATTTACGGCATGACCACGCCGCTGCTGACCACCTCGGATGGCAAGAAGATGGGCAAGACCGCCGATGGCGCGATCTGGCTGAATGCGGAGATGCGCAGCCCTTATGAATTCTGGCAGTTCTGGCGCAACACGACCGATGCCGATGTCGGACGGTTCCTGAAGCTCTATACCGAGCTGGATATTGACGAATGCGACCGGATGGGCGCGCTGGCTGGGGCCGAGATCAACGAGGCCAAGATCGTGCTGGCCAACGAGGTGACCGCGCTGTTGCACGGGACTGAGGCGGCGCGGGCCGCCGAGGCCACCGCGCGCGACGTGTTCGAAAAGGGCGGCCTGGGCGAGGACCTGCCAACCTTGCGGTTGAGCGCGGCGGAGCTGGAGGGCGGCATTTCGGTGGTGCAACTCATCACGCGGGCGGGGCTCGCGAAATCGGGCAAGGAGGCCAAGCGGCTGATCGGCGAAAACGGCGCCCGGCTGAACGACGCGCCGCTGAGTGATGCCGGGTTGATGATCGCGGCCAGCGATCTTGCGGAGCCGATCAAGCTGAGCGCGGGCAAGAAGCGCCATGCGATGGTTATCCTGGAGGGGTAATCGGGGGGCGTTGCCCCCGCCCGCCTTTCAGGCGGCCTCCCCCAGAGTATTTTTTGCAAAGAAGAAGGCCGTTAAGGTTAATGCGGCCTTGCCGGGCCTTGGAAGGCTTGCCGGCGTTGCGCCCAGGGCTGGCGGTGGCACGTCAACGCGCCATGTCCCGCAACCGGGCCGCCCGTTCGGGGGGGATGGCGGCGATCTCAAGCCCTGTAAAGACGTGCAGCGTCTTCATCTCGCGGTCCACGACGGCGTGGTCGCTGACCCTGCCGCCCATCATCAGATAGGTTTTAAGCAAGGGCGGCATCACCGCATTGGCGCGTTTCAGATCCGGTTTGTGCTGCAGGGTCGTGGCATAGGCATAGGTCTCGTCCGCCTTGATGCCGGGATGCCAGGAGGCGGGCGCGAGATGGCGCGCGCGCAGCAGTGCAAAGGCGTCGTCATAGGGGCTCGCATCGGTGCCGGGAAAGGAGGAGCAGCCAAACAGCATCGCGACGGCGTTGGCATCGACATGCGCGGTGAGCGCACCCCAGGCCACCCGCAGAATGTCAGGATCTGTCCGGGCGGGATGCAGGCAAAACCTTCCGATCTCGGCCATTGGGCCCGCGAATAATGCGAGCGCGGCCAGATCGTAGAACTGGGCCGAATAGCTGTTGGCGATCGCCGCGCCATCCGCAAAGGGCAGCAGCCGAAAGCAACCGGCAAGCGCTCCGTTTGCGGCCTCTTCGATCAGAACATGCTGGCACCGGTCGTCAAAGGCATCGTGATCGACACCGTCACGCCCGTAAAAAGCCAGCGCGCGCAGGCGCTGCGCGCGCAGCAGATCCCCGGCAGTTTGCGCCACGCGGGCCCGATAGCGGCCTTTGTTGAGTGTTAGCATCTGTTGCGATGCTCCCGCCAATGTTACCGTCCCTCTCACGCCCGGTCCCTTGGTCACGTCGCGCCAAGGTCTACACCCCGGGTTCGGGATGGTTCGACAATGGGACCATGCGACACCGGCAACAAGGGGGAATCTGGATGGAAAAAGTGGTCAAATCCGATGCTGATTGGCGTCGCGATCTGAGTGACCTCGCCTATAAGGTAACGCGCAAACACGGCACCGAGCGGGCCCACAGCCATGATAGCTTTGCCAAAGAGCCGGGTGTTTTTCACTGCCTTTGCTGTGGTGCGCCGTTGTTTGACCAAGCCACCAAATTCGAGAGCGGCACAGGCTGGCCCAGCTTTTACGCCCCGATCGAAGGTGCCCCGGTTGGTGAAAAGGAGGACCGCAGTTTCTTCATGCGCCGCACCGAGGTTCATTGCAGCCGCTGCGAGGCGCATCTGGGCCATGTCTTTCCCGACGGGCCGGCACCCACGGGGCTGCGCTATTGCCTCAACGGGGTGGCGCTGGATTTCAAACCCGACGCGGAATGATCACGACCCGTTCAGCGCATCGCCAATGTTGATGCGCCCGAAATTGCCGAGCAACTGGCGCAGGAAGGTAACTTCCTGGATGTTCGATTCGGTCACCCGGCGGGACAGGCGGACGACCTGGCCGTCTTCCAGGCCCAGTTCGCGGATATTCTGCACAACACCGCGTTCGTCGAAGGAAATCGCCACGATCTCGCGCTCGATCACTTCGGGCGCTTGATAGGTATAGAACCGTTGCCGCGACGCGACATAGAACCAGGTGTTTTCGCCAACCACCCCTGACGCGGTCGGCCGGCCGATCGCGTTCTCGACGCTGGCGCGGGTATCGACGCCGGGAAGGATGGTCTCAAGCTCCTCGGGCGGCGGAATATAACCGTGATTGACATAGGTCGCGGCGCACGCGGACAGGCCAAGCGCCAACAAAGCCGCCAGAGCCCATTTTATGCCTTTGGGATGCGTTGTCATCTGCCCGGCCCTCTTTCGTGCCATCAACTCTGGATGCCTCAAACATCTTGCGGGCTCTTGCAAGGCCCGGCAAAGCTTTCTATCGGCTTACCCGACCAGAACCGCTAGGGCAAGTTCCCCCTGACGGTTTTGCCGCGTATGCCGAGAAGGAAGGCCCTGATGATGCCCGATCTGCCCAGCACCCCGCTGCGTGTCAGCGACTTGACGCCGAACCGGCCCAATGAGTTCGATCTGCGCCCCGAGGCCGAGGCCCGCGCCGCAATCGCCGAGGCGCTGGACATCTCTGGCCTGCGCAAGTTGCGGTTTCAAGGAGCGATACGCGCCGATGCCGGCCAGGACTGGCTGCTTGAGGCGACGCTTGGGGCCACCGTTGTCCAACCGTGCGTTGTGACCCTTGAGCCTGTGACCACGCGGCTCGATCTGGAAGTCCGGCGCCGTTATATGGTGGCCCCACCCGAAGCCGAGATCGACGAGGACGGCGAGGCGCTGATGCCCGAGGATGACACGATCGAGGCGCTTGGCCCGACGATCGACCCTGCCGCCGTGATGATCGAGGCGCTGGCGCTGAACCTGCCGCTTTATCCGCGCGCCGCCGGGGCCGATCTGGGGGATGCCGTTTTTGCCGGGCCGGGCGTGGCACCGATGCGCGATGAGGATGCCCGCCCCTTTGCCGGCCTGGCCGGGTTGCGCGATGCATTGGGCGAAAAAGATTCCGATGACACGCCCGATGGCGCGTCCTGAGGGGGCGCGATTAGGGCTTGCATGGGCGCAAAATCCCAGTATGTTCCCGGCCTCATTCGCCGCGTAGGAATGCCGCGCCCAATGGCGCGCCCGGCCAAGCGCCCGAAAAAGGGTTGCCGAGCCGGTTTTCAGACGTTAGGCGGTGCCGAGATATGAACGATACATGACACTACAGGGGCCATCCGCGACCAAGGTCCGCCCCCTACAAAACCCGAGGTTGAGACATGGCTGTCCCACAGAATAAGATTTCGCCGTCCCGCCGTGGCATGCGCCGGTCGCATGACGCCCTGGTTGCGGCCAACCCCAATGAATGCCCCAGCTGCGGTGAGCTCAAGCGCCCGCATCATGTCTGCCCCTCCTGCGGCACCTATGCCGAGCGCGAAGTGATCGCGCAGGCCGAGGTCGATCTGGACGACGACGCGGCTTAAGCCGGCGTTATCCGCAAGGCAGGTCCGCAATGGCAGAAACAGCACAAGCAACCGGCGCCACGGCGTCCGAGACTGTGCTGTCAATCGATGCCATGGGCGGTGATCTGGGGCCATCGGTTGTTGTCGATGGCATGGCTAAGGCCGCCGAGACGATCGGTGGCCTTCGTTTCATTGTGCATGGCAACAAGCGCGAGCTTGAGGCGCTGATCGGGCGCAAGCCGATCCTGGCGGGGCGCTGTGATCTGCGCCATGCCGACGCGGTCGTCACGATGGATGACAAGCCAAGCCAGGTGGTGCGCTCCGGCAAGGGCACATCTATGTGGTCGGCCATCGAATCGGTCCGCGAGGGCGAGGCGACCGCCGCCATTTCCTGCGGTAATACCGGTGCTCTGATGGCCATCTCGATGGTGCGCCTGCGCAAGATCGAGGGCGTCAACCGCCCCGCCATCGCCTGTCTCTGGCCATCGCGCAATCCCGGTGGCTTCAATGTGATGCTGGATGTCGGGGCCGATATTCGCGCCGATGAGAACGATCTTTTGCAATATGCCCTGATGGGGGCCAGCTATGCGCGCAACGGCTTTGGCCTGTCGCGTCCGCGCGTGGGGCTGCTCAATGTCGGCACCGAAGAATTCAAGGGCCGGGCCGAGCTGAAACTGGGCAGTCAGGCCATCGCGCAATCCGCCCCTGCCGCGCAGTTCGAATATGTCGGTTTCGTCGAGGGCGGCGATATTCCGTCAGACCGGGTCGACGTCATCGTGACCGACGGCTTTACCGGCAATATTGCGCTGAAAACCGGCGAGGGTACCGCGGGGCTGATCCGCGAGTTTCTGGGCCAGGCCTTTCGCTATTCCATCCTGTCGAAAATCGCCGCGGTTTTGTCGATGGGCTCAATGCGGCGGCTGTCGCAGCGGATCGATCCGCGCCGGGTCAATGGCGGCGTGTTTCTCGGGCTGAACGGCACGGTCGTCAAATCACACGGGTCTTCGGATGCCACCGGCGTTTCGGCCGCCATCAACCTGGCGGCGCAATTGTCCGAGGCCGGGTTCAATGACAGGTTGGCCGCGCGCATCGCGGCCTCTGAACGGGCGCTGGCCCTTGCAAATGGAGAGGCCAAGACATGAGCGCAGGCGACAACACACGCCGCGCGGTGGCGGTTGGCATCGGTCATTACCTGCCCGAGCGCCGGGTCGAAAACGCCGAGTTCGAGGCCACGATCGAAACCAGCGACGAATGGATTCGCAGCCGCAGCGGCATCGAACGGCGCCATTTCGCCGCCGAGGGCGAGACCACCTCGCATCTGGGCGTCAAGGCCGCCGAGGCCGCATTGACCAATGCCGGGCTGAGCGCCGCCGATATCGACGCGGTGATCGTGGCCACCTCGACCGCGGATCTGACCTTTCCTTCGGTCGCCACCATGGTCCAGAACGGGCTTGGCATGAAAACCGGCTTTGCCTTCGATGTGCAGGCGGTCTGCGCCGGGTTCATCTTTGCGCTGTCGACCGCCAATGCCTTTATTCTGTCGGGTCAGGCAAATCGGGTTCTGGTGATCGGGGCCGAGACGTTTTCGCGGATCATGGACTGGAGCGACCGGACCACCTCGGTTCTTTTTGGCGACGGGGCCGGCGCGATCGTGCTGGAGGCGCAGGACGGGGCCGGAACCGGAGAAGACCGCGGCATTCTGGCGGTCGACCTGCATTCTGACGGGCGGTTCAAGGATCTGCTCTATGTCGATGGCGGCGTCTCGCAGACCCAGAGCACCGGCGTGCTGCGCATGGAGGGGCGTGAGGTGTTCCGCCATGCGGTCGAGAAACTGGCCGAAACCGCGCATACAGCGCTGGACCGAGCCGGGCTTGGGGCCGACGATGTCGACTGGATCGTGCCGCATCAGGCCAATCTGCGCATCATCACGCGCACCGCGCAAAAGATGGGCGTCGGCATGGATCGGGTGATCGTGACGGTGCAGAATCACGGCAATACCTCGGCCGCCTCGATCCCGCTGGCGCTGTCGGTCGGCGTGGCGGAGGGCAAGATCAAGCGCGGCGATCTGCTGGTGGCCGAAGCCATTGGCGGCGGGCTGGCCTGGGGATCGGCGGTCCTGCGCTGGTAGCACGCGCCCAAGGGCGGCGAAACTCCGCCGCGCAAGCCCTTGATATTGACTTGGGAAACCACAGCGCGCAGGATGGCAGCAGCATCTGGGGGATCTTGTGATATGGCCGGAAAAACACTGACACGTATGGACCTGAGCGAAGCGGTATTCCGCGAGGTTGGCCTGTCGCGCAATGAAAGCGCGCAATTGGTCGAACGGGTGCTGGCGCTGATGTCCGACAGCCTGGTGGGTGACGAACAGGTCAAGATCTCGTCCTTTGGCACATTTTCGGTGCGCTCCAAAACCGCGCGGGTGGGCCGCAACCCCAAAACCGGCGAAGAGGCCCCGATACCGCCGCGCCGGGTGCTGACCTTTCGCCCGTCGCACCTGATGAAAGACCGCGTTGCCACGGGCAACCGGAAGTAGGCGGATCGATGGCCTCAAAATCACCCCAGGCGTTTCGCACCATTCGTGAGGTTGCCGATTGGTTGGGGATCGAGGCGCATGTTCTCAGATTCTGGGAAAGTAAATTCAGCCAGATCAAGCCGGTTAAACGCGCCGGTGGACGGCGCTATTACCGCCCCGCAGACATGCAGCTGGTGGGCGGTATCAAAGTGCTGCTGCACGATCAGGGGCTGACGATTCGCGGTGTCCAGAAACTGATCCGTGAGGACGGCACAAGCCATGTGGCGACGTTGTCGCCACCGCTGGAAGATGGCCTGCAATCGGGCGCGGTGATCGAGGCGGAGGCGGCATCGCCCGAACCGGAGGAGCCGCCCGCCCCCGAGCCCGCAACCGGGTTTTTCGATTTCGACGCTGCGGCGCGCGCTGAACCTCAAATCGCCGCGCAAGCCCTGCCCGCCCAAGCAGAGGCGGCGACACGTCACGCGCCCGCCGAAGCGCCACCCCCTGAGACCGCAACCGACGTCGATGCCGATGTCGAACCTCTGTCGGCGCTCCACGCATTGATCGCCGGCGCTGGCGCGCTCAATGCCGCACAGATCGCGGAACTGACCCCGCATGTGGCCCGGCTGCAGGGCCTGTCGGACAGGTTGTCCGTCAAATCCCGCGCCTCCTAGGCAAATCTCGGACCTTGCGCAGATATCGCTCCCTTTCGCGCTTGCACCAGCCCGCAAAATCGCTAGAACGCAGGACAGTCGGGCTATGGCGCAGCCTGGTAGCGCGTCCGTCTGGGGGACGGAAGGTCGCAGGTTCGAGTCCTGCTAGCCCGACCAACCTGAAAACCGCTCATGCCCGGATGGGTGCGGGCGGTTTTCGCGTAAGTGGAGCCATGTGATGACCCCAGACCTGCCGCAACCCGGTGTCCTGCCCGATCACGCCATCGAGGCGATGGCGTCTGCCGGACAGATCCGCCCGGAACGCCCCTTTGCCGAGACCCAGGTGCAACCGGCCAGCCTGGATCTGCGGCTGGGGGCCGTGGCCTATCGCGTGCGGGCCTCGTTTCTCGCCGGGGCCGGGCGCACCGTGGCCGAAAGGCTGAGCGAATTTACCATGCACACGGTCGATCTCAACGATGGCGCGGTGCTGGAAAAGGGCTGTGTCTATCTGGTCCCGCTGATGGAGGCGCTGGCGCTTCCCGATACGATCAGCGCCGTGGCCAATGCCAAAAGCTCAACCGGCAGGCTGGATCTGCTGACCCGCACGATCACAGATTACGGCACCGAGTTCGACCGCATCCCGGCAGGCTATGAGGGCGGGCTTTACGCCGAGATCTGCCCGCGCAGTTTTTCCGTTCTGGTGCGCCCGGGCATGCGGCTCAACCAGATCCGGTTTCGCGCCGGGCAGGCGGTGCTGAGCGACGCCGATCTGAGCGCCCGCCATGCGGCGAGCCCGCTGGTATCAGGCCATCCCGTCATCAGCGATGGCCTGGGCTTTTCCGTCGATCTCAGGCCCGGCGAGGGCGGATTGGTGGGCTACCGCGCCAAGCCCCATACCGGCGTGATCGATCTGGACAGGATCGGGCATTACGCGCCCGGGGAATTCTGGGAACGGCTCGAAACCACCGATGCCCGCATCATTCTGGACCCCGGGGCCTTTTACATCCTCGTCAGTCAGGAAGCGGTCACCATCCCGCCCGATTGCGCCGCCGAGATGGCCCCCTATCTGGCGATGGTGGGCGAGTTCCGGGTCCACTACGCCGGGTTTTTCGACCCCGGGTTCGGCCATGGCGTTCCCGCGCGTGGCGTGCTTGAGGTGCGCTGTCACGAGGCTCCGTTTGTGCTGGAACACGGGCAAGTTGTGGGCCGCCTGGTCTATGAGAAGATGGCCGCCCTGCCCCGCACGCTTTATGGGGCCGATCTTGCGTCGAACTATCAAGGCCAGGGTCTGAAATTGTCTAAACATTTTCAGATGTAGCGCGAAATCTGGGCGCAAATTTCTTCCCGAAGAAATTTCGCGGTGCAAATTTTTTTTGGAAAAAATTTAGCGCGCCGTCGGCCGCTCAGCGCAACAGCGACGAATAGAACATCAGCCCATAGGTGCACATGGTTTCCGAAAGGCCGTTCCAAAGCGCCGAAAACGCGATCGGATCCAGCCGTTCAGCGCGCGCGATCTCGGCCAGGTTTGCGCGTCCGTTGATGTGGCGAACCAGGCCCGCTGCTGCGGCTGACACTGGAATCTCCTTCCTCTCACCGGCGACGGTGATCGGCAAGACCCCCTTCTTTGCGATTGCTTGGGCCAGATCTGCTGGCTTGACACCTTTCAGATGTGGCACCGAATTCGGGGTCGGCCTGGCAAGCCGACCCTGCCCCGCCGCCGCCCGGGCACCATAGGCCACATGCAGCTTGATCGTTCCATTGAGCTTCTCGGCCAATTCCATCCGGGTAACAGCGTCAAGCCCCACCAGGGCCCGCGGGTCGGGCAAAAGCGGTGCCGGATCATAAAGATGGGCCTGCGGCAGCCCCGTAATCTCCAGCCCGGCCTGGGTGAAGCTCGTGCAGAGCTCGCGTATGCTGTAGGCGCGGTCCTGCGAATGCAGCAAGAGATCGTAAAACCCCGCATCGCTTTGGTCGTGATCGCCCAGATGCGGATTGCATTTGAACGGGTGGCCTTTGGGCAGGCGGGCGTAAATCGCCCTGGCGTTGCGCAGGCGCTCCTGGGGGCTGCCTTGCAGCAATGTGGCGAATGCCTCCTGCAAGGGGTAAACACCCGAGCGACCATAGGGCGCATAGACCATCACACCCATGCCACCATCGGGTTTCAGGGCACTTGCCAGCGCATCAAAGCCGGCCTGCGGCTCGGGCAGGTGATGCAGCACACCGCAACAATCGATGTAGTCAAACGGCCCGTGACGCCCAGCATCCAGGAGCGACCCCGTGATAAAGGTGATACCCTTCAGCCCGCGCGCGGCGGCCCGCGCCTCGGCGATGCGACGGGCAGTTTTTGAGAGATCCATATAGGTAATCTCATAGGGCCTCTTGGCGGTGGTCAGGATCTGCGCCATCTGAATCAGCGCATCGCCGGTGCCGCCGCCTGCGACCAATGCACGAAAGGGCTGGCTCCAGTCGCGCCGCCCGGCAAAGAGGAAATGATCAATCTCAAGCGGGTGCGAGGGAGAGCCGGTGATCAGGCGGCGCGCCTCATCGGCGGGATCGCGTTCAGGATAAGGATAGGCGTCATACTGGTCTTCGATCAGGCTCATGGCGCTGCACCTACAATGTCGACCGGATGCGCTGCAAGCCCCGCGCGCTGTTCGGATGTGAGGTTTTCCCAGGCCACAACCCAGGTATGGATCGAGAACACGATGGCGCGGGTCTCACGCAGGCGCAGCAGGCTTTGGCGTTCGGACCGCAGAAAGGGCGGCGCGCCCTCGGGTCGGGCGCGGCGATCGGCGTGGCGGCGCGGCTGATAGAGAGTCGGATCGTCATAGAGCAGAGCATTGGCGCGCCACAGCGGGCGGTCTGGATGCAGCGCGTCAAAGAGACGCTGAACGCGGGCGGCCATGTCACCGGCATAACCCGGCACCGGATCGTGGATCGTGGTCAGGGGGCGGCCCAGTTTCTCGGCCAATGTCCAACTGGCGGGAAAGCACAGAACTGCGCCGGTCAGGACGTGTTCATCGCGCCCCTCGGGCTGTTCCAACAGGCACAGATCCTCCTGCACCAGCCGGGCGGCCACCACCAAAGGATGGTCGCTGTCAAAGGCGACGCTGACGCCATCGGGCCGCATCACGCCGCGTGGGCTTATCTGATATTCCGGGCCCAGATGCTCCAGAACGCGCGACAGCAATTCCTGCGCCGGGGCGATATCGCAGGCCCCGAAAACATCGCAGCGCCGCTCTGCCAGCAGCCTGTCGCGCAGCGCCATCTGGGCGGCAAAGGCCTCATCAACCACCAGCCAATCCGCCATATCGAGCGGCTGTATGCCCGGCAGCCGCCGTGCGGCAGGCACCATCCAGGGCGCAAATGGCAGGCTGTGTTGGCAGATCTGTTCCAAATTCGACCTCTTTCGTGGCGCAAATCTGCGCGCGGGTGCGATTCCCCCGGGCCAGTGTGGGGCCGAGTATCGGGAGGGTCCAGAATGAATGAAGCTTATCGCCCGCAGGTGCGCAAGATCGACCCGTCCAGGGGACCGCATCTGCCCGATGGCACTCTGAACGACAATGACCGGGTCGAGATCGGGCCGACGCCGCTGGCCTATGCCGAATGGGAGGCCGCAGGCCTCACCTTGCCGAACCTGCCCGAGATGCGCGCCTACCGGCTGAACCGGATCACCGAAAAGCTGGCCGAGCGCGATTATGGCGGGCTTCTGGTCTTTGACCCGCTCAACATCCGCTACGCCACCGACAGCACCAATATGCAGCTGTGGAACACGCATAACCCGTTTCGCGCCTGCCTGATCCTGGCCGATGGCTATATGGTGCTGTGGGATTACAAGAACGCGCCGTTCCTGTCCGGGTTCAACCCGCTGGTGCGCGAGGTCCGCTCCGGGGCCGATCTGTTCTATTTCGACCGAGGCGACAAGGTCGATGTCGCCGCCGATGCCTTTGCCAATGAAGTGCGCGATCTGATGGCCGAACATAGCCCCGGCAACACGCGGCTGGCGGTCGACAAGATCATGCTGCACGGGCTGCGCGCGCTGGAGGCCCATGGTTTCGAGGTCAAGGATGGCGAGGAAGTCACCGAAAAAGCCCGCGTTATCAAGGGCCCCGATGAGATCCTGGCGATGCGCTGCGCCATGCAGGGCTGCGAGGCCGCAATGGCCGAGATGGAGGCCGCGACCGAGCCGGGGATGACCGAGGATGCGATCTGGGCCGAATTGCACAAGGCCAATATCGCGCGCGGCGGCGAATGGATCGAAACCCGGCTGCTGACCAGCGGGCCGCGCACCAACCCGTGGTTTCAGGAATGCGGGCCGCGCGTTCTGCAGAACAACGAGATCCTGGCCTTCGATACCGATCTGATCGGCTGCTACGGCATCTGCGCCGACATTTCCCGAACCTGGTGGATCGGCGATGATGCCCCGCGCCCCGACATGATCGACGCCATGCGCCACGGCTATGATCACATCATGACCAATATGGAAATGCTGAAACCCGGCGTCCGGTTCGAGGATCTGACCGCGAATACCCATGTTCTGGCCCCGCAATATCAGGCGCAGAAATACAGCTGCCTGATGCATGGGGTGGGCCTGTGCGATGAATGGCCGCTCATCGCCTATCCCGACACTGCGGTGAAGGGCGCGTTCGACTATGTACTGGAGCCGGGCATGACGCTCTGTGTCGAGGCGCTGATTTCACCCGAAGGCGGTGATTTCTCGATCAAGCTGGAGGATCAGGTTCTGATCACCGAGGATGGCTTCGAGAACCTGACCCAATATCCGTTCGACGAACGGCTGATGGGCGGCTGAACGGCCGCCGGAAAAATCTTGTTTCAAGATTTTTCGGGCCCGAAGAATTTGCGACCAAATTCTTCGCCTGGACGCTTGGTCGGTGCTTATCGGCATCCGACCCCGCCGACGATAGCTGGCTGGAGTCACCACTCCGGGATCACCAGACTCCGCACACGGGCCTACACGCCCGCGTGAGGTGGGTTGCGGGCGCGCGCTCTGACCCACATTCTGCAATGCAACGCAGTTTCGCGAAGGACGCGCCCCATGCCCACCGAACGTTTCACCTTTCCCGGCCATGATGGCGGGGATCTGGCCGCGCGGCTCGATCTGCCCACCGGCCCGCATCTGGCGACGGCGCTTCTGGCGCATTGCTTTACCTGCGGCAAGGATATCGCAGCCGCGCGCCGGATCGCGGCGCGACTGGCGGGCATGGGCATCGCGGTGCTGCGGTTCGATTTTACCGGGCTTGGCCATTCGCAGGGCGAGTTCGAGAACACCTCCTTTTCCACCAATGTCGCCGATCTGGGGGCCGCCGCCGAGGCGCTCAAGGCGCGCGGCATGGCCCCGGCGCTGATGATCGGGCATTCGCTTGGCGGGGCCGCGGTGCTGCGCGCGGCCGGTGCCATTGACAGCGTCAAGGCGGTGATCACCATCGGTGCGCCGTTCGATCCCGGCCACGTGACGCATAATTTCGATGACGCGCTGGACCGGATCGAGGCCGACGGGGTTGGCGAGATTCTGCTGGCAGGCCGCCCGATCCGCATCGGCAAAGGCTTTGTCGAGGATGTGCGCGCCGAAACTCTGGCCCCCGCGATTGCCAACCTTCACAAGGCGTTACTGGTGCTTCATGCGCCGCGCGACGCCACCGTCGGCATCGAGAATGCCACCCAGATCTTCATCGCCGCCAAGCACCCGAAAAGCTTTGTCACGCTTGATGATGCCGATCACCTTTTGACCCGCACTGAGGATGCCGAATATGCCGCCGAGGTCATCGCCGCCTGGGCCACGAAATACGTGCCGCTGCGCCCGCCCGCGCCCCCCATCGGGGCACCCGAAGGCGTGACCCGCGTGATCGAGGCCGACGCGGCCGGGTTCCGTCAGGATGTTCAGGCGGGTCCGTTCCACCACACCGTCGCCGATGAGCCGCTCTCTTATGGTGGCACCAATCAGGGGTTCACGCCCTATCAGTTTGTAGCCGCCGGGCTTGGGGCCTGCACCTCGATGACGGTCCGCATGTATGCGCGGCGCAAGGGCTGGCCGCTGACCGGCATTTCCGTCGATATCCTGCATGACAAGGTGCATGCCCAGGATGCCAGCGCCCATACATCAAAGATCGATCAATTCATCCGCCGCATCACGTTGGAGGGCGATCTGGATGACGATCAGCGCGCGCGCCTGCTGGAGATCGCCAATAAATGCCCGGTCCACCGGACCCTGGAAAGCGGGGCCCATGTCGAGACCGAGCTGGTCCACCCGGGCACGGATTGACGCCCGCGTTCGGGCCGCGCCTAAAGCGGCAGCATCGTGGTGGATTTGATCTCTTCCATGCTGAGCAGCGCGGTCACGTTGTAGATCCGCACCTCTGATATAAGTGCCTGATAGAACTCATCATAGGCGCGGGCATTGGCCACACGCACCTTCAGGATATAGTCGATATCGCCCGCCAGCCGGTGCGCTTCCATCACTTCAGGGCGCGCTTTCAGGGCGGCCAGGAATTTCTGCTGCCAATCGGCCTCGTGCTCGGAGGTGCGGATCAGGACAAAGAAACACGCCTCCAGCCCGAGCGCATCGGCATCCAGCACGACGGTGTGCTGACCGATCACGCCCGCCTCGCGCATTTTGCGGATGCGCGACCAAACGGGCGTCTTGGATGAGCCCACTTTCCTGGCAATTTCATCCAGCGATTGGCTGGCATCCTCCTGCAGGGCCTGAAGGATCTTCCGATCCAGCGCGTCGATCTGGACAGACATTTGCCAATTCCCCTTGAGTTGGAACGCAGAGTGCGGCTTGCGCGACCATACAGAACAAGTGTCCTTATTGACAAGCATATCTGGCGCAAAACCGGGAAATTATCCTATATCTATGCGTAGAAACAGGAACCCGCGATATGAAACATTTTCCAATCTTCCTTGCGATGGAAAACCAGCGGCTGATGCTGTCGGGCGGCGGTGCCGCGGCGCTGGCCAAGCTGCGCCTTTTGCTCAAGACCGAGGCGCGCATTTCCGTCTTTGCGACCGATCCCGCGCCCGAGATCGCGGACTGGGCGGCGGCGGGCAGGCTGGAGCTGCACCGCCGCGCGCTGAAGCCCGGCGATGTGGCGGGAGCGGCGCTGTTTTATGCCGCCGATGAGGATGCTGCCGAAGATACCCGCACCGGTGCCATTGCCCGCGCCGAAGGGGCGCTGGTCAATATCGTCGACAACCTCTCCGACAGCCAGTTCCTCACCCCCGCCATCGTCGATCGTGACCCGGTCACCGTGGCCATCGGCACCGAAGGCGCGGCCCCGGTTCTGGCGCGCGCCATCAAGCGCGAGCTTGAGGATCGTCTGCCGCCCACGCTCGGGGCGCTTGCCCGGATCGGCAAATCCTTCCGCCGCGCCGCCGAGGCCCTGCCCTTCGGCCGCAAGCGCCGCGATTTCTGGGCGGAGTATTATTTCGATGCCGGACCGCGGGCGTTGGCCGAGGGTGGCGTGCAAGGGGCCGAAAAGGCGTTGGGCGATCTGCTGGAGGCACATCACTCTGCTGCCCCGCGCGCCGGGCATGTTCAGTTGGTCGGTGCAGGCCCCGGCGACCCGGAACTGCTGACCCTGAAGGCGCGGCGCGCTTTGGACGAGGCCGATATCGTCATCCATGACCGGTTGATCGCGCCCGAAATTCTGGAGCTTGCCCGCCGCGAGGCGGTGATGCTGGATGTCGGCAAGCAAGGCTTCGGCCCCGCGACCGAGCAAACCACAATCGCCGCCTTGATGATCGCACACGCCAAAACCGGGGCCCAGGTGGTGCGGCTGAAGTCCGGCGATCCGGCAATCTATGGTCGGTTGGACGAAGAATTAACCGCATTGGACGAGGCTGGCATCGACTGGTCAATCGTTCCAGGCATCACGGCCGCCTCCTCTGCCGCCGCCGGCATCGGCCAGAGCCTCACGCAACGCGGCCGCAATTCGGCGCTGCGCATCCTGACAGGCCACGACACGGCGGGCTTTGCTGAACAGGACTGGGCCGCGCTGGCCCGTCCCGGCGCGACGGCCGCGATCTATATGGCCAAGCGCGGCGCGCGGTTCCTGCAGGGCCGCCTGTTGATGCATGGGGCCGCGCCGCAGACCCCTGTCACCATTGTCGAAAACGCCTCGCGCCCCAATCAGGCGGTGCTGGAAAGCCGTCTGGCGACGCTGGCCGCTGACCTTGACCGCGCCGATATGTCCGGCCCCGCCATCCTGCTTTATGGCCTCGCCCCGCGCGCGGGCCTGGCCCAATTCGCTCAACTCCCCGAGGTGCTCCATGGCCCGTGAATTCACCCCCAAAGTCGTCACCGCCAACGATCTGCTGGAAGGCGACGTTGTCTATCTGACCGCCGATGACCGCTGGTCGCGCCGCCTGAACGAGGCCGAGCTGATCACGGATGAGGCCCATGCCACCATCCGCCTGCTCGATGCAGAGCGCCAGCCCGACACCATCGTCGGGGCCTATCTGGCCGATGCGCGCGCCGCCGAAGGCGGCCCCGCCCCCACCCATTTCCGCGAGGCGTTCCGCATGCGCGGCCCCTCGAACTATGCCCATGGCAAGCAGGCGGAGGCCTAATCGATGTATCGCTACACCGAATTCGACCACGCCTTTCTGGCCGAGCGCAACGCCCAGTTCCGCGCGCAGGTGGAACGCCGCATCGATGGCAGCCTGACCGAGGATGAGTTCAAGCCGCTCAGGCTGATGAACGGGCTCTACCTGCAATTGCACGCCTATATGCTGCGCGTGGCGATCCCCTATGGCACCCTGAACAGCGCCCAGATGCGGCAGCTGGCCTATCTGGCCGAGACCTGGGACAAGGGCTATGGCCATTTCACGACGCGCCAGAACATCCAGTATAACTGGCCGAAACTGCGCGATGTTCCCGATATGCTGGATGCGCTGGCCGAGGTCGGCCTGCATGCCATCCAAACCAGCGGCAACACCATCCGCAACGTCACCGCCGATCACTTCGCCGGGGCCGCCGCCGATGAAATCGCCGATCCGCGCCCGGTGGCCGAGTTGCTGCGGCAATGGTCCACCGACCATCCCGAATTTCAGTTCATGCCGCGCAAGTTCAAGATCGCCATCACCGGGGCACCCAATGACCGCGCCGTGACGGCGGCCCATGATATCGGGCTGCGCATTGTCGAACGGGACGGCCAGATCGGGTATCAGGTCTGGGTTGGCGGCGGGCTTGGCCGCACCCCGATGATTGCCAAGGTGCTGGCCGATTTCCTGACACTGGAGGATCTGATCCCCTATCTGGAGGCCACCGTCGCGGTCTGGAACGTCATTGGTCGGCGCGACAATAAATACAAGGCCCGCATCAAGATCCTGGTCCACGAATACGGGCTGGAGAATCTGCGCGCCGAGGTCGAGACCGAATTTGCCCTGCGCAAATCGCTCTATGATGCGGCCCGGGCGCGCGATCTGCTGAGCGAGATCACCGCCGGCTTTGCGCCGCCCGCCTTTGAAACCGCGCCGGTCGAAGGCTTCGATGCCGCCTATGCCGCCGATCCGCTGTTCCGCTCCTGGGCCGATACGAACCTGTCGGAGCATCGCGCCGATGGCTATGCGATTGTCAGCATTTCGCTGAAGAAACAAGGTGCTACACCGGGCGACGCCACCGCCGACCAGATGCGGGTGATGGCGGATCTGGCGGCCGAATTCGGCCATGATGAGCTGCGCATCAGCCATGAGCAGAACGTCATCCTGCCGCATGTCCATAAACGTCATCTGCCCGAGATCCACGCCCGGCTGCGCGCCGCCGATCTGGCGACCGCCAATATCGGGTTGATATCAGACATCATCGCCTGCCCCGGCATGGATTACTGCGCGCTGGCCACCGCCCGTTCGATCCCCGTCGCGCAGGAGATCGCCACAAGGTTCGAGGACCTCAAGCTGGAGCATGATATTGGCCCGCTCAAGATCAAGATCTCGGGCTGCGTCAATGCCTGCGGCCATCACCATGTCGGCCATATCGGCATCCTGGGGCTGGATCGGGCAGGCGTTGAGAACTACCAGATCACGCTTGGCGGCGACGGCACCGAGGATGCGGTGATCGGCACGCGCACCGGCCCGGGCTTTTCCTATGACCAGATCGTGCCCGCGATCGAGCGTCTCGTGATGGCCTATCTGGAGTTGCGCGCCGATGCCGGCGAGGCCTTTCTGCAGACCTATAAGCGCCTCGGCATGGAGCCGTTCAAGGAAGCCCTCTACCCGGAGGCCGCCCCCAATGCCGCTTGACGCCCCCTTCGGTCCGCTGGCCGATTGGGTCGCGGCGCTGAATGACCGCTACCGGCACCATTCCGCCACGGCGGTGATGCAGCGCGCGCTCGGCGATCCCGATCTGGGGCGCATCGCGCTGGTCTCGTCCTTTGGCGCGGAATCGGTGGTTTTGCTGCATATGGTTTCGGTGATCGACAAGGCCACGCCGGTCTTGTTCATCGATACCAACATGCTGTTTCCCGAAACGCTGAGCTATCAGCGCGAGGTCGCCGACCATCTGGGCCTGAGCGATATGCGCATCATCCATGCCAGCAAGATCGCCACCGTCACCGGTGACCCTGACGGCACCCTGCATCAGCGCGACACCGATGCCTGTTGCGCCTTGCGCAAAGTGGCCCCGATGGAACACGCGCTGGCCCCGTTCGACAGCTGGATCACGGGCCGCAAACGGTTCCAGTCGGGCAGCCGCGCCAGCCTCGAATTTTTCGAGACCGAGGGCGATTTGCGCATCAAGATCAACCCCCTGGCGCATTGGACCCCGGAAGATGTGCAGGACTACATGATCAATAACCGCCTGCCGCGCCACCCGCTGGTCGCCCAAGGTTACCCTTCCATCGGATGTGCCCCCTGCACCGCGCCTGTGGCCGCTGGCGACGACCCGCGGTCGGGCCGCTGGCAAGGGGCCGACAAGGAAGAATGCGGCATCCACTTCATCGACGGGCGCATCGTGCGTGGGCCCCTGAAACACGCCTCCTGAGAAAGGAAACGCCATGAAAGATCTCGTTACCGAAGCCAGCCTCATCGCTGTCCTGATCACCGATGCCGGTTTTGCGCCCGATACCGGCCCGACCCCGCTGGATATCGCGCCCGATGCCGATCTGGCCGCACTGGCCCCGGATCTGGCCGATATCCCCGCCATTCGTATCCCCTTTGCCAGTTTTGCCGACGGGCGCGGATTCACACTGGCCCGTCGCCTGCGCCAGATGGGCTATGCCGGGCATCTGCGCGCCGCCGGTCACGTGCTGGCCGATCAATATGCGATGGCGCGGCGGTCGGGCTTTGACATGGTGGAGATTTCCGCCGATCTGGCCACCCGCCAGCCCGAGGATCAGTGGCGGGCGCGGGCCAACTGGCGCGCCCATGACTACCGCGCAAGGCTGATGGCCGCCTGAGCCCCCTTTTCCTGACCGAGATCAAAGACTAGACAGAAGGTGCGGTTTACCGACAGGCCGCAAGTATAGACATGACCGAGCAATCCCCCGTGACCCAAGCAAGCGCCCTGAAAGTGCCCACCCTGCCCGACGCCCAGACCGTGACCGAGGTTACGCACTGGACCGACCGGCTGTTTTCCTTCCGCGTGACGCGGCCCGCATCGCTGCGGTTCCGCTCGGGCGAGTTCGTGATGATCGGCCTGATGGGCGACCCCGACCCGGGGACCGGCCGGCAAAAGCCGCTGCTGCGCGCCTATTCCATCGCCTCGCCCTCCTGGGATGAGGAGCTGGAGTTCTATTCGATCAAGGTGCAGGACGGTCCGTTGACCAGCCGCCTGCAGCACATCCGGCCCGGCGATGAGATCATCCTGCGGCCCAAGCCGGTGGGCACGCTGGTCCATGACGCGCTGCTGCCGGGCAAACGGATCTGGTTTTTTGCCACCGGCACCGGCTTTGCCCCCTTCGCCAGCCTCTTGCGCGATCCGCAGACCTATGAGGATTACGACGAGGTCATCATCACCCATACCTGCCGCGAGGCGGGCGAACTGGCCTATGGCGCGAAACTGATCGACGACATCCGCAACGATGAAATGCTGGCCGAGCTGATCGGCGAGGGCTTTGCCGACAAGATCCGCTATTACCCCACCACGACGCGCGAAGAGAGCCCCAAGATGGGCCGCATCACCGATCTGATGCGCTCGGGCGAGGCATTTGCCGACCTCGGCGTCGCCCCCATCCGCCCCGAAACCGACCGCGCCATGATCTGCGGCAACCTGGCCTTCAACCTTGAGCTGAAGGAGATGCTGGAGGAGTTCGGGCTGGAAGAAGGGGCCAATTCCCGGCCCGCGCAATATGTGGTGGAAAAGGCGTTTCTGGACTGAGGGTTCCGAGGCAATTCGCCCCCAACGACCGCCGCTTGCGGTGGTTTGGATAAAAAAAGGCGCGCCATTCCAGGCGCGCCTTTTCTTTCTCGGTCGTCCACAGATTACTTGGTCGGGCCGATCATCATCACCATCTGACGGCCTTCCATTTTCGGCATGTTCTCGATCTTGCCGATTTCCTTGACGTCCTCGGCCACGCGTTCCAGCAATTCACGCCCCAGATTCTGGTGCGCCATTTCGCGCCCTCGGAACCGCAGGGTGACCTTTACCTTGTCGCCGTTTTCGAGAAACCGGAACACGTTGCGCATCTTGACTTCGTAGTCATGCGTATCGGTGTTGGGCCGGAACTTGACCTCTTTGACCTCGATGGTCTTTTGCTTTTTGCGCGCCTCGGATTCGCGCTTTTGCTGTTCGTATTTGAACTTGCCGAAATCCATGATCTTGCACACGGGCGGCTCGGCATTGGGCGAGATTTCGACCAGGTCCAACCCGGCCTCGGCGGCCATGACCATGGCACGCGCGGGGCTGACAACCCCGACATTCTCACCTTCTGCGCCAATAAGGCGAATTTCTGTGGACCGGATGCGTTCATTGACGCGGGGGCCGGTATCGCGCTGCGGGGGCGCGTTATGGGGTCTGCGGGCTATTGGCGAATTCCTTCTGTTGCCACCAAGATTTGCGCGAAATTAGCCGCGCCCATCGCAAGGTTCAAGGCGAAACCCCGCCGGTTTGGCAATGAATGCGGCAGCCGGGCCCCGGTTTGCGTTGCGTTGATCCAAAAGGAGGCTTATCTGAGGGCTCAAAAGCAATCCATTTTCAAATCCCGGAGGCCCCATGTCCCGCTCACTGATCATTATCGTCGCCCTGGCCGCCATCGCCGCCATTGGCTATTTCATGAGCCCGCTCAGCCAGCAAACCGAAGCGCCCGCGCCCGCCGAAGAGGCGGTCGAAGAGGCGGTGCAAGAGGCCGTCGAAAACGTTGAGGACATGGCCGAGGAGCCCCAGGAAACCGCCGAAGAGGCCGCAGAGACCGTCGTCGAGGAGGTCATGCAGACCGTGACCGAAGAGGCCGCCGACGCCGTTGACACCATTGCCGAGGGTGTCCAGGAGGCCGTGGATGCCGTGATCGAAGGCGACTCGGATCTGTCTGAAGAGGCCGCGGCCGTTGTCGATGCCGTGACCGAAGGGGCCACCGAAGCCGTTGAGGGCGTGACCGAAACGGCCCCCGAATCCGTGGCGGAGACCGCTGCCGAAACCGTAACCGAAGCGGCAACCGAAGCTGCGGCGGAGCAGACCGAGGGCGCGGTCGAGGCCACGACCGAGGTCGTCGCAGAGGCGTCAGAGGCCGTCGATCCGGCCACGGTCCTGAGTGTCGATGGCTTTGACCCCGACGCTGCGCTGGGGCTGGTCTCGGGGGCCGATGGATTGTCGGACATCTCGCGCGTCGCGCTGAGCGCCGCTATCGAGCAGGCCCGCAACAACCCGGCGATGGTGGGCGAGGTTGTGACCCGCCTGCGCAGCGCTTTGGGGCTCTGATCCCGGGCCCCGCAAGGGGCCTCCGACCCGGCCAAGGCGGCCCTGGCCCCTGGCCGACAGATTGCCATATTCGCCCCCCCGCCCTGGCCCGGCGCGGGGGCGATTTTCGTTGCGGTGCCCGGCCGCCGTTCGGAACTGCCGGCACGCGACCGGCACCCTGTTCGTGGCCGGATGGTTTTCGGTCGCATTCTGACCTACCTTCCCCCTGCCGCCTGCGCCATTCTGCGCCTCAGAAAGGTCCGCCATGCCCACATTTTCCGACAGTATCCTGAGCGCGCTTGGCCTGATCCTATCGGCGGATGGCGACTTGCTCGAGATAGTGGCCCTTTCGCTCAGGGTTTCGCTGACGGCCGTGATGCTGGCAACGGTGATTGGTCTGCCGCTTGGCGCGGCGCTGGCGGTTTATCGCTTTCCGGGGCGCGGCGCGCTGGTTGTTCTGGTCAACGCGCTGATGGGGCTGCCGCCGGTGGTGGTTGGGTTGGTCGTGTATCTGACCTTCTCGGCCTCGGGGCCGCTTGGCGTGTTGGGGTTCCTCTATACACCGGCCGCGATGATCGTGGCACAAACGGTGCTGGTCACGCCGATCATCGCGGCGCTGTCACGCTCGACGCTTGGCGATCTGTTGGGTGAATATGACGAGACGCTGCGCGTCTTGGGTGCCAACCGTCTGGATGTGATCGGCACACTGCTGTGGGATGGACGATTTTCGCTGGCCACGGCGCTTTTGGCCGGGCTTGGCCGGGCCTTGGCCGAGGTCGGGGCGGTGATGCTGGTGGGCGGCAATATCGACCATGTCACCCGCGTCATGACCACGGCGATTGCGCTGGAAACCTCACGCGGGGCGCTGCCCCTGGCGCTTGGCCTGGGGATAGTGCTGCTTTTGATCACGCTGGTGCTGAATGCCGTCGTGCTTGGCTTGCGCGGTCGGCTGGAGGCCCATGCCCATGCCTGAGCATAACGCAGCCGATGTCATCGCGTTCCACCCCAAGCGGCGTCCGGACCTGCCGGGCCTGCGCATCACGAACCTGCACCTGACCCGGCGCGGCGCGGCGTTGCTGAAGGGCGTCGATCTGGCGCTGTCGCCTGCCGGCATCACGGCGCTTTTGGGTCCGAACGGGGCCGGCAAATCGCTGCTCTTGCGTGTCATCGCCGGGCTTATCGCGCCCGATCGGGGCACTGTACAGATCCCGCGCGCCATGCAGGGGCGGATCGGGCTGGTGCTGCAGCGGCCGGTTCTGCTGCGCCGCTCGGTGCGGGCCAATCTGCGTCACGCGCTGGCGCTGGCCCGGGTGCCCCGACGCGACCGCGGCGATCGCATAACCGAGCTTCTGGCGCTTGGCCATCTGGAAGGGCTTGCAGACCGCCCCGCGCGCCACCTCTCGGGCGGCGAGCAGCAACGCCTCTCGATCATCCGTGCCCTGGCGGCCAATCCGCTGCTGCTGATGCTGGATGAACCGACCGCCCATCTCGACCCGCAGGCCACCCATGCCATCGAAGCCCTGGTCGAACGCATCGCCACCGAGGGCACCAAGGTGATCCTTGTGACCCATGATATCGGGCAGGTGCAGAGGCTGGCCGACGAGGTTGCGTTTCTGCATCAGGGACGTTGCCATGAGCGGGCCGAGAAAGCGGCATTTCTAAGCACCCCCGAAAGCGCCGCCGCGCGCGCCTATCTGAACGGAAAGCTGCTGCTGTGAGGCCGGTCGTCTTTGCTTTGCTGTCTTTCCTTGCCGCCCCGGCGCTGGCCCAGGATCCCGTCGTCCTTGTGCAATCGACCACCTCGACGCAAAATTCGGGCCTTTATGGCTATATCCTGCCGATCGCGTCCGAGGCGCTTGGCCTGGATATTCGCGTGGTGGCGGTGGGCACGGGTCAGGCGCTTGGCAATGCAGGGCGTTGCGATGGCGATATGCTGATCGTGCATGCGCGCACCGCAGAGGAGGCGTTTGTCGCCGCAGGCTTTGGCACCGTGCGCTATGACCTGATGTATAACGATTTTGTTCTTGTCGGGCCCCAAAGCGACCCTGCAGGCGTGGCCGGAGCCGCCAGTGCGACCGAGGCTTTGGCCCGCATTGCCAGGGCCCGCGTGCCCTTTGCCAGCCGCGGCGATGACAGCGGAACGCATCAGAAAGAGCTCAGCCTCTGGCAGGGCATAGCCGATGTCACCGCCGCATCGGGCAGCTGGTATCGCGAGACCGGATCGGGCATGGGGGCCACGCTGAACGTCGCCGTCGGAATGCGGGCCTATACGCTGACCGATCGCGCCACCTGGCTGGCTTTTGAAAACCGCGGCGATCTCGTCATCCTTAACCAGGGTGATCCCGCGCTGTTCAACCAATATGGCGTGATCCCAATCGATCCCGTGCGGTGCCCGAATGTGAACGCAGACGGTGCCACAGCCTTTACCGATTGGCTCTTGAACGACGGTCAGGCGGTGATTGCGGCGTTTGAGGCCAACGGCCAGCAATTGTTCTTTCCCAACGCCAGCGATTGAGCGCGCAGGAAGAATTTTCCTTCAAAATTCTTCCTGCGCGAAAAATCTTGAAGGAAGATTTTTCCACCGCCCCGGATCGGCGTGATCTCTACCCGATCGGGCGCGCGGGCGACCCGGCCACGGTGCCCCCGGCCGCCACATCACGCGTTACCACGGCACCGGCACCCACAATCGCATTCCGGCCGATGGTCACGCCTGGCATCACGATGGCCCCGCCGCCCAGCCAGGCTCCTGGCCCGATCGCCACCCGGCGTGCCCGTTCCAGCCCCTGCTTGCGTAGCCCGGGGTCCTTGTGATGCTCGGCGCAATAGATCTGCACACAGGGGCCCATCATCACATCATCGCCAATGATCACCGTCGCGCTGTCCAGCACCACGCAGCCAGCGTTGAAATAAACCCGGCTACCCAAATGAATATTAAACCCATAGGCGCAGTGAAACGGGGCCTCCAGGTAGACATCCTGCCCGATCTCGGCGAACAGCGCGGCCAATTGAGGAGCCATGGCCGCCCGCGGATCGGGGGCCATCGTATTGTGCTGGTGGACGGCGCGGCGGGCGGTCCGTCGCAGCGTCTCCAGGCCCTCATCCAGGCACGAATACCAATCGCCCGCCTGCATCTTTTGCTGTTCGCTCACCTGCACCCCTCCCCAAAAGGCCGACATACCCCGCCTCTAACACAGAGGCAGACCCGATGGCCGCGAAACTCAACCCGATCCGGCCATCACCCGATCGGCCAGGGCGCTGGCCACACGGACGAGACAGCCGACAGATCCCCGAATCTCGCGACGCAAGCGGTCGGGCGAAACCGATAGCACGTCCAGGGCAGGGGCCCGGGTTCATTTGTCTGCCGGGGCGCTCCCGCCACGCCGCGCTCATGCGGCTGGGCGGGGAACGGTTATTTGCTGCCGGGGGCCGGGGCCGGGGTCGGGTTGACCGGCGCGGGATCATTGGTGACCGGATGCCCGTTGATCCGGTCGATCAACGCCTGAACGGTTTCAAGACGGGTGCCGTTTTCAACAACCGAATAGCCGGTGACCACGGCCACGCCCGACCCGTTATCCTCGGCACACACGATCGCGACCTGGCTGATACCCGGCGGCACGTCAAACCCATAGACCGAATACCTGCCCTCGCCGGTATCAGGCGTAACGCCATTGGCCTCGAAATGCGCAACCATCGCGGCGCGGGCCGCTTCCATGCACTCGACCTCCGTCGTAAACCCGGTCACGTAGCCCGACGAAAACCCCTCTGCCGCGGCCAAACCGGGAATCACCGCGAGTGCAAGGCCCAGAGCTCTCATGCCGAAACCTCGGGCGCGCAGGGCGATCCGCTGCCTAAGGCTGTCCACGGACCCAACAACTGCTGTGCCATTCACGGCGACCCCGACCTGCGTCATGAAATTTCTCCCTGGCAATATGGCCATTATCCAAACATGGAATCAGCCCAGGGCAAACGAAATTCTTTCGGTTGGCGAAGCGGTGCCGGTCAGTCCGGGCCCGGCGGCAGCGTGGCGCGCGGCTGCGGGCGGGTCGGAATATCCTTGAGCAACCCGCCTACCGCCATAGCCGCCAGATCGACGCTGGTTACGGCGATGCCGCACATCACCCGGTCCAGCACCCAATCGGCCCCGTTGAACGCGAGCGCGCGCGCGCAGCCCGGCAGACCGATCACCGGCTTGTTGCCCAGGGCCCCCAGAAACAACAGATTTCCCGGATCGACCGGCATGCCAAATCGCGTGACCTGACCGCCCGCCCGGCGCAGTGCCTCGGGCCCGACATCCATCGGATCGCTGGTGGCCGAAGCCGTCAGGATCAGGATCACCTCACCGGGGGCCTCGGCGATGGCACGGGCCAGATCGGCCTCCGAATGGCGGGCGAAAACCCGCGCGGTCAATTGCGCGCCGAACCGCTCCAGCCGCGCCGCCATGGCACGGCGGCCCTTGTCGGGCGGGGCCTGTTCGGTGTCGATCCGCGTTTCAATGAGTGTCGCGGTTTTGTAGATCGGGGCCCGCACCGCGATCGCGCTGACACCGGCGCGAGCGGCGGCCCGCAACGCCGTGCCCGGCACAGCGTAAGAGATGATTTTGATCGTCGCGATCATGCCACCCGCATCGGTGCGGTGGAAATCGGGCACGGTCGCGATGGTGATCATCGGGTCGACGCCGCAGATCGCCTCGATGGCCGCCCGATCAAGCCGCACCACCCCTGCGCGCGCGGCATAGAGATTGACCCTCCCCGCGCCCGCGCCGGACGCGCGCACACCCTGCGCCGGGCCATCGGGCACAATCGCCGCGCCAAGCAGACGCGCCGCATCGTCTTCGGCCACGTCCCCTGCCTCCAGCCGGGCCACGACCAGGTCGCGCACGCCATCGGCGATCAGATCGGCGATATGGCGATCGGTCAGAACCGTGCCCTTGGCTATGCGGCGGGGCCTGTCCTGCCCGCCCCGTGCCATCATCGAATGCGCCAGAACCGCGCCCTGGGCCTCGGCCACCGGAACGGGTCCGAATTTCATGCCACGCCCCGGCGCAGCACCGCTGTCATCTGGGCCAGGATCGACAGGGCGATCTCGGACGGGCCCTGTGACCCGATATCGAGCCCCACCGGCCCGTGGATGCGCGCCAACTGATCTTGTGCCACCCCGGCGGCAGTCAAACGCTCCAGCCGCTTGGCATGGGTTCGGACCGACCCGAGGCAGCCGATATAGAAAGCCGGCGAGGCCAGCCCCGCAACAATGGCCGGATCGTCCAGCTTTGGGTCATGGGTCAGCGTTACAATGGCGGTGCGGGCATCGGGGCGCGCCGCGCTCAGCCCCGCATCGGGCCAATCCTCGACGATATCCTCGCCCGGGAACCGCGCAGCCGCCGCAAAGGCCGGGCGCGGGTCGATCAGCACCGGAGCATAGCCCGCCAGCCGCGCCATCGGCAGCAGAGCCTGCGCGACATGCACGGCCCCAACAACGATCAGACGCAGGGGCGGGTTGTGGATGGCGATGAATTCATCGCCCTCGAACCCCGACTTATCGCCCCGGAACCGCGCAGCCAGGCCCGCAGCATCGCCCGGCACCACCCGTCGCGCGCCGGCCTGGATATCGACCCCATAGGCGACCGGAGCGCGCGCCGCGCGCGCATCGACCAGCGTCTCCAGCAGGGTCAGCGGCATGACCTGCCCCACCGGTTCCACCAGGATCCGGATGCTCCCGCCACAGGCCAGCCCCACCGCAAAGGCATCCGCATCCGCGACGCCGAACTCCAACAGCTCGGCGCGCCCGGTCTCTAGCGCGCCAAGCGCCTCGGTCACCACGGCCCCTTCGACGCAACCGCCCGAGACCGAGCCCGCCATGTCTCCGCCCCCCGAAATCACCATCTGGCTGCCGACCGGGCGCGGGGCCGAGCCCCAGGTTTGCACCACCGTGGCCAGAACCGCGCCCTTGCCGCGGCGATGCCAGTCAAGCGCGGTTTCGGGAATCTGATCATAGCTCTGCGTCATCCTGGTTGGCCGACCCCCTATATCTGGCGTCAACTGCGCCGCGCCGATCTGACAGCACCATAGGCAACATGCAAGTGGCTGAGAAGCTCTGACAGGCAGCCGCGGCAGGCGTATCACCGCCGGCTCTGGGGGTGCCGGGGATACCCGGGGGGGGCGCAGGCCCTGGTGGATGCGAATCTCCACCCCGGGGGGCCTCCCTATTCCCGCCTCATCGATTAATTTTCCACTAAAGTTTTCCCAATTGGTAATCAATCTTTGCCCGCCCGTATCATTGTCACGCCAACGGATCCGGAAGCGCAAAAAAATGTCCGAAAATCATTCGGAATCGGCCCATCGCCTGCGTTTCTGTGCCATAATGCAGTGCCATAAAGACGAGGCGGGCACCGTGGATCCGCGCTGCAGGACGAGACCCGAAGATGACCGATATGACCGCTGCCAACACCTGCGAACGTCCCAACCGCGCCGATTGGCAGGCGCGGATGCACGAGCTCGGCCGGATGCACGGGTTCTTCGAACATCTGGGGCCGGAGCATTTCGCACTCTATGTCCAGGAAAGCAGCACGCTGCTGGTCAGTTTCGATGAGATCGACCGGGTAATCGAAAAGGGCGACGATGCGCTGCCGATCGGGTTCGAGGCGGTAAAGAAACGCGAATGGTCGATGCTGAGCATCCTGGCCGATGGCCGGACATGGTTTCGCGACCAGGGGCTCTGCCGTTTCTTTGACAAGCTGGCCGATGAAGGGTTTTTCGACAGTTTCGAGCAGGTGATCTTTCTGGGAGCGGGCCCGATGTGCGGCCATGCGGCGGCCGCCTTTTCGGCGGCGGCCCCCGGGGCCAAGGTGGTCGCCCTGTCACCGGCCGCCACGCTGGAACGCGAAGCCGCCCCGTTCGAGCTGAGGTTTCGCACTGCATGGCGCCGCGATTTCGGCGGTCGCTACGGCTATGCCCCCGATATGCTCCGGAGCGCGGCACAGGCCTATGTGATCTACGATCCGCTTGAGGTGCTGGATGCCGCGCATGCCGCGCTGTTTCGTGGCACCACCTGCCAGAGGCTGCGGTTCCGCGGCGGTGGGGCGTCGATCCTGCCATTGCTGGAGCCGCATGGCAACCTTGACCGCGTCCTGAAGGCCGCGGCCGGTAACCGACTGACGGTGCAGAGGTTTTCGCAGATCACGCGGCGTCTGCGCCAGAGCGATCGCGGCTATCTCGAACGGCTTCTGGCGCGCGTTGAAGATCGCGGAGGCCCTCGTCTGGCGGCCATGGTCGCGCGCCGCGCGCTGAGCGTCACCGGGGGTGCCCATTTCGCCCGCCGCCTGTCGGCGCTTGAGGCACAGCTGGCTGATGCCGGCGAAGGTGCACCGATGGCGGTGGCCGGAGAATAGCATCAGCACCGATAAATATCGCATTGATGTTAAACGATATATTCCGAAACAATCGCGGACCGGCCTGGGGGCCGCTTGCGTCTATTTTCCCGGCTCTGCGGGGGGGCGTGGCGGCTGTGCGGGTGTTGGGTTCGCGGGGTTGACCGGCGCGCCCGGCAACAGGTACGTGCCGCTGCCCCGCACCGGTGGGGTGGTTGAAATGCTGGTCGGTTCATCGCGCGTGAACTGTTCGCCTTCTTCGAACCCGCCGTGATAAATGGCGATGCCAAGCGATGGCAGGTAGGTCAGGTAATCAATGAAATCCGGCACGTTGCCGCCGGCGGTGGTGGTGACCACCACAGGCCAGGCATCATAGCTGCAGGTCCCGATTGCCATCGCGCGTGCGGCGTCAACGACCACGCTCACCGTCTCGACATGCCGTTCGCCACCATCATGCAGGCGCACTGTGTTGCCGGACCAGGACTGCCCCGCCGTCATCACCGGCAGATTGGCGGCCCCGACCTCCCAGGTGGTAACCTCGGAGGTATCGGGCAGCAACAGGCCATTCTCGGTTGACCAGGACCGCAGGACAAAGCTGCCGCGCAAGCTGTTCACGCGAAACCCGGTGCCATCATCGAAACTGGTTTCTTCCTCCATCACGGTCCCGTCGGCCAGCATGTCATAGCGGACATGGAACCCGTTGAAGGTAACGTAGATGCTGTCGCGGGTATCGGCGGTCGAGCGCGGGCATTCAGCAAGCGCCGCACCGGCACCCAGGGCAAGGGCAGGCAAAATGGCGGTGCTAAAGGTCTTGATCTGAAACATCGGGGATCTCCCTTGAAAAACGTCTTTCGCGGCAATTGGCAGGTCTGGATCATACCGCTCCTGCCGGTCAATGCCGGCATATTCGCGCGCCATGACCGATCTGGCCAGCCCCGTCAGCCCAGAGGCCGCGACAATGCCAGGCCCGCCGCCTTCACTTTTATACGACGTCGCATCGCCAGGGATCGTTCATTTCGGAGCCCGGGGCAATTTCGGCTTTGCATGGACGCACGGCCTCGTGTAGCCCCGGTGCCCATGACAGATACGCTGACGCTCCGCCGCCCCGATGACTGGCACCTGCACCTGCGCGACGGCGCAATGCTCAGGGCCGTATTGCCGGAAACCGCCCGCGATTTCGCCCGCGCCATCATCATGCCCAACCTGGTGCCGCCGGTGGTGACCGGTGCCGAGGCCGCCGCCTATCGCGACCGGATCCTCGCCGCCCTGCCCCTGGGCAGCCGCTTTTCGCCCCTCATGACACTCTACCTGACCGAGGATACCGACGCCGAGGATGTCGCTGCCGCCCATGCCAGCGGGCTGATCACGGCGGTCAAACTCTACCCGGCCGGGGCGACGACGAACTCTGCCTCGGGCGTCACCGATTTCGACCGCGTGCGCGGCGTGCTGGAGAAAATGGCCGAGATCGGTCTGCCGCTTTGCATCCATGGCGAGGTCACCACGGCCGAGGTCGATATCTTCGACCGCGAGCAGGTGTTTATCGAGACCGTCCTGGATCCGCTGCGCCGCGCCACGCCGGGGCTGAAGGTCACGCTGGAACATGTCACCACCAGCCACGGCATCGACTATGTCGCAGGCGCAAGCGGCGAGATAGCAGGCTCGATCACCACGCATCACCTGATGATCAATCGCAACCACATCCTCGTGGGTGGCATCAAGCCACATTACTACTGCCTGCCGGTGGCCAAGCGCGCCACGCATCAGGCAGCGCTCCGCGCCGCCGCCGCATCCGGAAATCCGCGCTTTTTCCTGGGCACCGACAGCGCCCCGCATACCGATGAAAACAAGGAAACCGCCTGCGGCTGCGCCGGCTGCTTTACCGCCACCAACACGCTCTCCTGCCTGGCCCATGTGTTCGAGGAAGAAGCCGCGCTCGACCGGTTGGAGGGGTTCACCTCCCTCAATGGCCCCGCCCATTACGGGCTGCCGGTGAACACGGACACCATCACCCTGGTCAAATCCGCAACGCCCGTCGCCTACCCGTCCCGGATCGAAACCGGCGACGGCCCCGTCACCCTGTTCGACCCCGGCCACCCGCTTTTCTGGCGCGTCACCTGACCGCTTCTTCTTTGCCAAAATACTCCCGCCGGAGGCTCCCCCGGCCAGCCACACGAGGCCCCCGATGATCCCAAGCACCTACCCCGCCGCTGACGACATGGCCCGGATGACCGCGCGGATGCTGCTCGATATCGAGGCAGTGCATTTCAATTCCGAGACACCTTATGTGCATTCGAACGGCAAGGAGGCCCCGACCTATGTCGATTGCCGCAAGCTGATCTCGTTTCCGCGCATCCGCTCCAACCTGATGGATTTTCTGACCTGCACGCTGATGCGCAACGCGGGGCTTGAGGCGTTCGACAATGTCGCGGGCGGCGAAACGGCGGGCATTCCTTTTGCCGCGCTGGTCGCCGAGCGTATGGCGCTGCCAATGACCTATGTGCGCAAGAAACCCAAAGGTCACGGCCGCAGCGCCCAGATCGAAGGCCAGATGGCCGAGGGCGACCGCGTGGTGCTGATCGAGGATCTGACCACCGATGGCGGGTCCAAGCTCAATTTCGTCGAAGCGATCCGCAAGACCGGGGCCAGCTGCGGGCATACGGCCGTGATCTTCTATTACGGCATTTTCGAAGAGACCATCCCGCGCCTTCGTGAGAATGGGGTCGAGCTGCACTATCTTTGCACCTGGTGGGACGTGCTGGCCGAGGCCCGCCGCGCCCAAGATTTCGACGCCGCGACGCTCACCTCGGTCGAGGCCTTTCTGACCGATCCCGAGGCCTGGCGCGCGGCGCGTAACCCGGCCTGAGGTAACGATTATTACCACAATATCTGGCCCCGGGCAGACAATCCGGGACTGAATGTGCTATATGTGGGTGGGGTGTTCCTATCCACAGGCATGGGCCGGTTGTCCCCAGATTCGGCCACAGGATTTTCCAGATCAAGCCCCTCTTTGGGTTTGAGGCAGCCCCCCGATCCGGGCTATGACCGAAATTGGGGCGGTACAATAAACGAGGGGCAGCAGGCATGAACGAGGTCGCGAAACTGATGGGGGCCACCCCGCAACCGGCTGAAACCGCTGAACTTCCCCATAATGTCGAGGCAGAACAACAACTGCTTGGCGCGATTCTCTCTTCCAACGATGTGCTCGACCGGGTCGATGATCTGGTGAAAACCGATCATTTCTATGATCCCGTGCATGCCGATATTTTCGCATTGGCCTCGGGGCGCATCACCAAGGGCATGCAGACCGACGCCACCACGCTGAAAAATTTCATGGCCGATCACCCCGGCCTCGTGGCCCTTGGCGGCGCGGAATACCTGCTGCGCATGCAGCTATCGGCCATCGCCACAACAGCGGCGCGCGACTACGCACAACTGATCCATGATCTGGCCCTGCGCCGGTCGCTGATTGGTCTGGGCAAGGATATCGCCGATACCGCGCAGGCAGTGCGCGATGACAGCAGCCCCGACGACCAGATCGTCGAGGCCGAGGCAAAGCTCTTTCAACTCGCCTCCACCGGCACCGCGTCGAAAGGCTTCCAGAGTTTCCTGCGCGCCCTGACCGATGCCGTCGATATCGCCAACGCCGCCTATAACCGCGGCGGTGGGCTGGCGGGTATTTCGACCGGACTGGCCGATATGGACAAGATGTTGGGCGGACTGCATGACAGCGACCTTCTGATCCTGGCCGGACGCCCGTCGATGGGCAAAACCTCGCTGGCCACCAATATCGCATTCAACGTCGCAAAATCCTGGAAACGTGGACAAAAAACCGATGGCAGCGAAGGCACCCTCGAGGGCGGCGTGGTGGGCTTCTTTTCGCTGGAGATGTCGGCCGCGCAACTGGCGCAACGGGTGCTGTCGGAAGCCGCCGAGGTTCCCTCCGAGCTGATCCGCAAGGGCGACCTGAACGAGCAGGAGTTTCAACGCTATCTGCGCGCGGCCCAGGATCTGGAGGCCTGCCCGCTCTATATCGACGATACACCCGCACTACCGATTTCCCAGGTCGCGGCCCGCGCCCGGCGCCTGAAACGGTCGCGCCAGGGGCTGGATCTGCTGATCATCGACTACCTGCAGCTTCTGCGCGGCACCGGCAAGGCCGACAACCGCGTCAACGAGGTCTCGGAAATCACCCAGGGCCTGAAAGCCATCGCCAAGGAGCTGAACATCCCGGTCATCGCGCTGAGCCAGCTTTCGCGGCAGGTCGAGAGCCGCGAAGACAAACGCCCGCAACTCAGCGATCTGCGCGAATCGGGTTCCATCGAACAGGATGCCGATGTGGTCATGTTCGTCTATCGCGGCGAATACTACAAAGAGCGCGAAAAGCCGGGCGAGGAAAACCTGGAGGCCATGGCCAAATGGCAGCAAGACATGGACTCGCTGCATGGCAAGGCGGAGGTCATCATCGGCAAACAGCGCCACGGGCCGGTCGGTGCGGTCGAGTTGAGCTTCGAAGGTCGCTTCACGAAATTCGGCAATCTGGTGAAGCCGTGGCAAGAAAGCGCCGACCAAGGATTCTGACCCAGTGGGACAAGACGACGGTGCCGGATTTTGAGTATTTAGGACAAAGAAGAAGGCAAATTTTAATCAAATTGTCGCTTCTTCTTTGTAAAAATACTCATAGCGCGCCGGTTGCGGCCAGCGGAGCGTTCCTGATTGACGCCCTGCCCCCTTGACCCCGGCGCGGCTTGGGCTGACTAAAGCGCCATGGGGACCGGAACGCTACAGATCGATCTTGATGCTATGGCTGCCAACTGGGCGGCGCTGGATGCCATGACGGGCTGCGAAACCGCCGCCGTGGTGAAAGCTGACGGCTATGGGCTGGGGGTAACGCCGGTGGCGCGGCGACTGGCCCGCGCGGGCGCGCGGAGGTTTTTTGTCGCCAGCGCCCAAGAGGGCGCGACATTACGGAGCGCGTTAGGCGCAGGCCCCGAGATCTTTGTGTTTTCGGGCCACATGGCGGGTGATGCATCGATGATCCGCGCCGCTGACTTGACCCCGATGCTGAACAGCCCCGAACAGCTTGTCCGTCATCGCGAAAACCTGCCCGGCGCGCCGTTTGGCGTGCAGCTCGATACCGGCATGAACCGTCTCGGGATGGAGCCCGCCGACTGGTCGGCGTGCCGCAGCATGGCGGAAACCGGAGCGTTCGTCCTCGTTATAAGCCACCTGGCCTGCGCCGATGACCCCGATCACGCGCAGAACAAAGCACAGCTGGCCCAGTTTCATGCCATGACGCAGGGTGTTTCAGCCCCCCGCAGCCTGTCGGCCACCGGTGGCATCTTGCTGGGACAAGAGTATCATTTCGACCTTTGCCGCCCCGGCATCGGCCTCTATGGCGGGGCACCCTTTCAGGATGCGACACCGGTTCTGCGCCTGTCGCTGCCTGTCATTCAGACCCGCGATGTGGCTGTGGGCGAAACCGTGGGCTATTCCGCAAGCTGGACGGCACAAACCCCAACACGGATCGCGACATTGTCGGCCGGTTACGCCGATGGCCTGATCCGAGCGATGGGCGGGCGGGCACAGGTGTTCTCAGGGGCCACCCCCTGCCCCGTCCTTGGCCGGGTCTCGATGGATCTGCTGACGGTCGACGTTTCGCATCTGGATGCCGTACCCGACGCTCTTGATATTCTGGGCCCGTGGCAAGGCGTCGATGATCTGGCAGATGCCGCGGGCACGATCGGATATGAGATCCTGACCGCGCTCGGCGGTCGCTACGCCCGGCACTATCGCGGGGGTGGATCATGAGCCTGCTCTCGCCCGTTGCAGCTGTTGGCCGCTCGACATTGACGCTCATGGCCGCGATCGGCCGGGTGACGCTCTTCTTTTTTCAATCGCTATCGCATATCCTGCGCCCGCCTTGGTATCTGCGCGAATTTGCGGCACAGCTGATCCAGATCGGGTGGCTGTCGCTGCCGGTGGTCGGGCTTACCGCGCTTTTTACCGGCGGCGCTCTGGCGCTGCAGATCTATGCTGGCGGCTCGCGCTTCAACGCCGAGGCCGTGGTGCCCTCAATCGTTGCCATCGGGATGGCGCGCGAGCTCGGTCCGGTTCTGGGCGGGCTCATGGTGGCGGGCCGCGTTGCCTCGGCCATTGCCGCCGAGATCGCCACGATGAAAGTGACCGAACAGATCGACGCATTGGTCACGCTGTCAACGAACCCGATGAAATACCTGACGGCACCGCGCATTCTGGCGGCCACGCTGAGCTTGCCGATCCTGGTCGCGGTGGGCGATTCCATCGGCATCTTCGGCGGCTACCTGGTCGGCACCACGCGGCTTGGCTTCAATCAGGTGAACTACATCCAGAACACCGTTGATTTCCTTGAGTTCTGGGATGTCGGATCGGGCCTGGTCAAGGGCGCGGTCTTTGGCTTTCTCGTGGCTTTGATGGGCTGTTTCCACGGCATGAATTCGGGCCGCGGCGCGCGCGGCGTCGGGCGGGCCACAACCAATGCCGTGGTCTCCGCCTCGATCCTGATCCTGGCCGCAAACTATCTGCTCACGGAGCTCTTTTTCACCGCATGATCGACATCACCGGACTTCATAAGACATTCGGGACAAACGCGGTCCTGCGCGGTGTCGACCTCAGCGTCGCCACCGGCACCAGCACCGTTATCATCGGCGGCTCGGGCACAGGGAAATCGGTGCTCTTGAAATGCATATTGGGTCTGGTCGCGCCCGATGCCGGCCAGATCCTGCTTGATGGCGAGGATGTGACCCGGGCCGAGCGTGACAGCTTTCTCGCCAAGTTCGGGATGCTGTTTCAGGGCGGCGCGCTGTTTGACTCTATGCCCGTCTGGCAAAACGTGGCCTTCCGCCTGCTGCGTGGGTCACTGAAAAAACCGATCGGGGAGGCGCGCGAAATCGCGCTGGCCAAGCTTGCCCGCGTGGGGCTCGGGCCCGAGGTCGCCGAAAAATTCCCGGCCGAGCTGTCGGGTGGCATGCAGAAACGCGTCAGCTTGGCGCGCGCCATCGCCGCCGACCCGCAGGTCATCTTTTTCGACGAGCCCACCACCGGGCTCGACCCGATCATGGCGGGTGTCATCAATGATCTGATCCGCGAGATCGTGGTCGAAATGGGGGCCACCGCGATGACCATCACGCATGACATGTCCTCGGTGCGCGCCATCGCCGACCGGGTCGCGATGCTGCATGCCGGAAAAATCCGGTGGGAAGGGCCCGTGGCCGAGATGGACGCGGCCGCCGACCCCTATCTGGGGCAATTCATCACCGGGTCCGCCGACGGCCCGATCGCAACCGTCAGGTAACGAAAACCGACGCGCGCAAAGGCGCGACGGTTTACCTGCTTGTCTCGCGGCAAAAAGAACGCCAAAGGCCAAGGAACGCCGCCTCCAAATCCATCGGAGTTACGCCAATGGAGCTTTTCCGCCTCGCCACCCCGCTGGCCCTCATCCTGTCAGTCTATGCAGTGTTGACAGGGCTTCATTGGCTGCGTCGTGCCACGGGCGAACGGGCCGCCCGACGCAAGGGGATGATCCTGAACCTTGTCCGCCGCGCGGCACCGCTGCTGATTGCGGGCCTGATCGTGGCGGTAGCGTCGCTGGCCATACGGCGACCTTCGGGTGCGGGCCTCGCCGCGGTGCTGATCGCCGGGGGGCTCGCCTATGCCACCCATCGCGGCCTTGACGATCTGAGGCACCAGACATGGCGCGACCATGGCCTGCGCATCGCCCTGACCGCGGCCCTGTCGCTCTTTGCCCTCTGGCAGCTCGGCTATCTCTGAAATCGCAGCTCTGTTGCGCTTTCATCTTGGGCCAAATACCTCGGGGAGCGCGAGGGGCAGCGCCCCTCGCTCCTGCCCTCGCGCCACACAGCACCCCTTGCCTTTCGCGGCAAAGCTGCTCAACTCGCCCCATGGCTCTGAAGATCCTGACCCTGCTCAACCTCGCGCTTCTGGTGCTCTTTCCGCTGTCCTGGACGGCCCCGCTGATGCGCGCGGGCCTCCTGCCCTTCTTTGCCCTCGATGAAATCTCGATCCTCTCGGGTATCGCGACCCTGTGGCAGGAGGATATCCTGCTGGCCATCCTGATCGCGCTGTTCGCCATCGCGGCCCCGATCGTCAAAACCCTCGGCCTGGCGTTGATCCATTTTCGCCAGGCCCCCACAACCCTGCTCAACGCCTTCACCGTGATGGGCAAATTTGCCATGGCCGATGTCTTTCTCATCGCGCTATATATCCTGCTGGCCCGGGGCGTCGGTCTGGGCCGGGTCGAAACCGCTTGGGGGCTTTGGCTCTTTACCGCCTGCGTCCTCACATCGTTTGGCATCAGCCTGGCCACCTCGGCGCTGGTCAAGCGGGGGGCTCTGGGCTAAGCCAGCGATATGGCCAAACCCGTCACCCAGTTCATCTGCTCCGCCTGCGGCACCGCTCACAAGAAATGGGCCGGGCGCTGCGATGGTTGCGGCGAATGGAACACCATTCAGGAAGAAGCGCCGCTGTCCACCGGGCCCGGAGCCAAATCGCTCGGGGCCGTGAAAGGCAAGGGCATGGCACTCACGGATCTGACCACGCAAGAGGCCCCGCCGCCGCGCGTCGGCTCGGGCCTGGCCGAGCTCGACCGGGTGCTTGGCGGCGGCCTGGTGTCGGCCTCGGCCAGCCTTGTCGGCGGCGATCCCGGCATCGGCAAATCGACGCTTTTGTTGCAGGCGGCGGCGTCTTTCGCGCGCGCGGGCCTCAAGGTGATCTATGTGTCGGGCGAAGAGGCCACGGCCCAGGTCCGCATGCGCGCGCAGCGTCTGGGGCTGGCCGACGCACCGGTGAAACTGGCCGCCGAGACCAATCTGCGCGACATCCTGACCACGCTCGACGCCGAACGCCCGGACCTCGCCATCATCGATTCGGTGCAGACCATGTGGCTCGATACCGTTGACAGCGCGCCGGGCTCGGTCTCTCAGGTGCGTGCCAGCGCCCATGAGCTGGTCAGCTTCGCCAAGCGCAAGGGCACATCCGTGATGCTGGTGGGGCATGTCACCAAGGACGGCCAGATCGCCGGCCCCCGCGTGGTCGAACATATGGTCGATACCGTGCTCTATTTCGAGGGCGAGCGCGGTCATCAATTCCGTATCCTGCGCAGCGTCAAGAACCGCTTTGGCCCGGCCGATGAGATCGGCGTGTTCGAGATGACCGGCGCGGGTCTGGCCGAGGTGCCCAACCCCTCGGCGCTGTTTCTCAGCGACCGCAACGAACGGGCACCCGGCTCGGTGGTCTTTGCCGGGATCGAGGGCACCCGGCCGGTTCTGGTCGAGGTGCAGGCGCTGGTGGCCCCCTCTTCGCTCAGCCAGCCGCGCCGCGCGGTGGTGGGTTGGGATGGCGGGCGTCTCTCCATGATCCTGGCCGTGCTGGAGGCGCGGGTCGGCATCTCTTTTCAGGGGCTCGATGTTTATCTCAATATCGCCGGCGGCATGCGCATCAGCGAACCAGCGGCCGATCTTGCCGTAGCGGCAGCACTGCTGAGTGCGCGCGAAGACGCCGCCCTGCCCGCCACATCCGTGGTTTTTGGGGAACTTTCGCTCTCTGGCGCGCTCAGACCGGTGTCGCAGGCAGAAAACAGGTTGAAAGAGGCCCGGAAACTTGGTTTTTCATCGGCGATCGCCCCTGAGGGATGCAAAATCTCTGACGGGGCTGGTATGGAATTGAAACTGATGCCGGATCTGACCCGGTTCACAGGCGATGTTTTCGGCGCGGGATAGTCCCGTTTGCCGCCATAGAAGCGAGAGGGCCCATATGGAAGGCTTCACCCTATTCGACGCGGTCGTGGCCGGTCTTATCGTGATCTCGGCCATCCTGGCCTATTCACGCGGCTTCGTGCGCGAGGCTTTGTCCATCGCGGGATGGGTCGTGGCCGCCATCGTGGCCTTCATCTTTGCCCCGCGCGCCAAGGAACTGATGTTCGAGGTGCCCTATCTGGGCGATTTCCTGAACGGATCCTGCGAACTGGCGGTGATCGCGGGCTTTGCGGCGGTGTTTGCGCTGGCGCTGGTGATCATCTCGCTCTTCACGCCGTTCTTTTCCTCTGCCGTGCAACGTTCGGCGGTGGGCGGTTTCGATGCGGGGCTGGGCTTTCTCTTTGGCGTCGCGCGCGGGGTTCTGTTGGTTGCCGTGGCGCTGATTGCCTACGACCGCGTGGTCGGCTCCGAGCCGATCGCAGTGGTCTCCGACAGCCGGTCGGCGGAAGTGTTCCAGACGCTTCAGGGCACGATCGAGGAACAGATCCCCAGCGACGCGCCGGGCTGGATCGTTCAGCGCTACGAAGAACTGGTCAACAGCTGCGGCCCGGTGGCCGAATAAACCTGCGCGGGGCGCGCGCGCCGATCTTGGAGCGTGTCGCGTTCATGCGCGACACGCTCTAGTAGAGATCGCGACCGCGCGCCCGGCGGCCTCTGCCCCCCGATAGCCCGGCAATGATCAGCACCACAGCGCTGATCCAATAGGCGTAGAACCCGATATCGACCAGCTCCATCATCTGGCCCATCGCGCCCGCCATCCCGTCCCGGAAATCCCACAGGTTCATGCCCACCACGCCAAGCGCGTCATTGACCTGCAACTGATTCCAGATCGCGGCGGCAAAGGGGGCCAATCCGGCCAACAGGGTGATCAATCCCGATCCCCGCCCCAGCAGCGCGATGAGCGCCGCCAGCCCGCCAAGGCCAAACGTCCCGGCAAAGATCCAGACCTCCAGCGGCGCATCGGGGCCAAGCACCGGGCTGAGCGCGTCCCAGGGCGTGAAGCCGCCCGCAAAAGGGGCCGACATCCAGTTCAAAAACGCGCTCGTGGCCATCGCGGCTCCGGCCAGAATAATGATCAGGCGCATCGGGATCTCCTGTTTCCTGCGCATCAATTTCGCATTTCCCGGCACAGGCTATGCTGGCGGACCGGGCCTTGCAACATCGCGCAGCCCCCGGGCGCATTGATCACGCAAGCAGATCCTGGGCCAGAAAGCGGTCAAACGCGTCCATGCACGGCCCCCAGATCGGATCGCTCGGCACCACCATGTGATTGGGCGAATCGCAGAGCGAAAATTCTGCATTTGGCAGTGATCCCGCAATAAGCTTGGATTGTTCCGGCGACTGGATCGCGTCGCCCGCGCTATGCATCACCAGGGCCGGTGCCCGAACCTTGTGCAGGATGTCGCTGACATCGAAATCGCCCACCCGCCGACGGATTTCCGCCGCCACCTCGGGCGTGGCCGACACCGCCTGCATTTTTACTTGGGCATCCAGTTCCTCGGGTGTGGAACGCGGCATGAAGAGGGTCGCCACCGCCCGCATGAAGGGGCTGCCCGCAACGCCCCATCCCGATTTGATCATCGCAACCATCGTCTCGGTGCTGTCCTTGTCGCCGCGCGCGGTCGATCCGCGCACCAGCCCGTTCAGCAGGATCATCCGGGCGACCCGGTCGGGATGGCGGGCGGCAAAGCTCAATGCCACGGGCACGCTTTGCGAGATGGCATAGATCGGGAACCGGTCCAGCCCCGCCGCATCGGCCACCGCCTCCATGTCATCGACAAATTCGGGCAGGGTCGCGGCCCCCAGATCGCGATCCGACAGGCCGGTGCCGCGCGGGTCATAGCGAATGAGCCGCCGCCCGCGCGACAGCCGTTCCAGCAAGGGCCGCCAGACCGGGCTCTGCCAGTCATGTTCCAGATGGCTGAGCCAATGCCCGCCCCGCAAGAGCGGCGGCCCCTCGCCGGTTTCGGCCCAGGCAATCGCGGTGCCATCGCGCGATTTGGTATAGCGGATCACCTGCTGCATCGGCGCGGCGATGGTCGCGGGCGCGGCCAGCGGCGGCTCTGCATCCCGCCCCTCCCTCGCGACATCGACCGCCATCTGCACACCACAGCGCGGCACCGTTCGGATGATGGCCTGCGCCCGGCCATCGTCACCCACCGCCGCGCGCGCCGCGCTGATGCGCGCGGCAACGGTTGCGTCCGACACGATCCGGCCCTTCCATATCTCGGCCATCAGGTCGTCATAGCTGACCAGATCGGGGGCACGCGCCAGCAATAGCGCCAGCAGCGCAAAGACCTGCGGCTCGGCATGCACCTCGGCCCCATCGGTGCAAAGCCGGTGGCGGTCAGCGTCCAGTTCGCTGGTGCCAAAACGATAGATCATGGCCCACCTTGCACGATGGATATGGGGTTTCTCAAGCAATGACCGGCGCAAAGGGGGAAAATGAAAGCCAATCACAAGGGTTTCTAAAGGCGCGCTTCAAGCGGCACCCGGGCAAAGCGGGCAAGATCAGGACATCAGCACCGACAACCCGCCCGAAAGGAGAAGCCCCGATGACCCGCACAGACAGCTCGACCGCCCCCCGCACCCGTCCCGACGGCTCCATCGACACCGCCTATTACATGGCGCGCGGGTGCCGGATGCGCAGCCAACAGGCGCATCATCTGGCCGGTCGCGCCAGCGCCAGACTACCTGCCCTCGGCGTTGTCGCCCTGACGGTTCTGGCGGCCATGGTGGCCCTGCCCTTTGCCATCTGAAGGCCCCCTCCTTTCCTCTGCCAGCTGCACCCCACGGCCGTGCTGCGGGCCGGAATACCGGGTGGCCCGCAAAGGATTGCAGCGACTGACGGGATTGTGTTCGCGCCTGACCTTCTCCAACGGGGTATCCGCGGGCTAGGGTGGCCGCCGTCCCCGGCAGCAAACGCGAGCAATCCCCGATGAACCGACCCGGAACCCTGATCGCCAGCCTGGCGCTGTCGACCGCCGCGACCACGGCCATCGCCGACAGCCATGGCAACGACCTGGTGCATTCCCGCGAATTCCGCGGCAGCGTCTATATGATGAACCAGAACCATATGACGCTCTACGTGCATGGCGGCGATGGCCCGAACCAATCAGCCTGCACCGGCGCATGCGCCGAGATATGGCCGCCGGCCCTGTTGCCCGAAGGCGCTGAGCTTGGCGAGAATTACGCATTGTTCCGGCGCGACGACGGCACCATGCAGATCGCCTATAAGGGCCGCCCGCTCTACCTCTATTCGGGCGACACCCGCGTCGGCGACACCAATGGCGACGGCATTGACGGTATCTGGAGCATTTCCCGCCCGACAGAGTAGCCCGGCCAGACGCGGCCTGCCGGCGCTCGCCGGCAGCCCCCCCCTGCCCTGTGCCATCCCAAGGTCACGGGTGCCACGAATTCTTGACGGGAACATGACGGCGACGGGTGACTTTGGCCGGGCGCTTGTCTATAGCCCAAGGGGAATCGGAGAGACGTGGAGCGCGCCCCCCCATGCGAAGCCAGATGACCCCCTTCCTGAGCCACCCGTTTGACAACGTCGGAGACGGGTCCGACGGAGATAAGCTCAAGGAGGAATGCGGTGTTTTCGGCGTCATTGGCGTGGCCGATGCCGCAAATTTCGTGGCCCTCGGCCTGCACGCCCTGCAACATCGCGGCCAGGAGGCGGGCGGCATCGTCACCCATCACCCTGATCACGGCTTCCAGTCGGCCCGCCGCTTTGGCTATGTCCGCGACAATTTCACCTCCGCCAAGCTGATGGAAACGCTGCCCGGGCCGCTTGGCATCGGCCATGTGCGCTATTCCACCGCCGGATCCAAGGGCCCGACCCAGATCCGCGATGTGCAGCCCTTTTTCGGTGAGTTTTCGATGGGCGGCGCGGCGATTGCGCATAACGGCAATATCACCAATGCCGAGGAACTGCGCCGCGATCTGATCGGCCGCGGCTCGATCTTTCAAAGCTCATCCGACAGCGAATGCATCATCCACCTGATGGCGCGCAGCTATCAGAAAAACATCCCCGAGCGGATGAAGGACGCGCTGCGCCGGGTCGAGGGCGCGTTTTCCGTCGTCGCCATGACGCGCACCAAGCTTATCGGCGTGCGCGACCGGTTGGGCGTGCGCCCGCTGGTTCTGGGGCAATTGGGCGACGGGTGGGTTTTGTCCTCCGAAACCTGCGCGCTCGACATCATCGGGGCCGATTTCGTGCGCGAGATCGAACCGGGTGAAATGGTGGTGATCAGCCCCGATGGCATCGAAAGCTTCATGCCCTTTGAACCCGCCAAGCCCCGGTTCTGCATCTTCGAACATGTCTATTTCTCGCGCCCCGACAGCATTCTCGGGGGCCGCTCGGTCTATGAAACCCGCCGCCAGATCGGGGTGGAACTGGCCCGCGAGGCCCCGGTCGAGGCCGACCTCGTCTGCCCCGTCCCCGATAGCGGCACGCCTGCGGCCATCGGGTTTTCGCAGGAAAGCGGCATCCCCTACGCGATGGGGATCATCCGCAACCAATATATGGGCCGCACCTTCATCGAGCCCACCGAACAGATCCGCAACATGGGCGTGCGGCTCAAGCTCAACGTCAACCGGGCCCTCATCCGCGACAAACGGGTCATTCTGGTCGATGATTCTGTGGTACGCGGCACCACCAGCCGCAAGATCAAGGAGATGATCCTGGATGCGGGTGCCGCCGAGGTGCATTTCCGCATCGCGTCGCCCCCCACCGCCTGGCCCTGTTTTTACGGCGTCGACACGCCGCAGCGCGAAAAGCTGCTGGCCGCCACGATGACCGAGGCCGAAATGCAGGCCCATCTCCAGGTCGACAGCCTGCGCTTCATCTCGCTCGACGGGCTCTACCGCGCCGTGGGCGAGGCCAAAGGCCGCAACGCCGCCTGCCCGCAATATTGCGATGCCTGTTTTTCAGGCGACTACCCGGTGCAGCCCACCGATATGCTCGCCAAGGGCTTTGAGGTGCGGGAACCGGCGGAGTAACCGGCCCTTGCCCCCGCTGCGCTTTCGTCCGCATCACTTCCTCTGCGCCCTGGGCTACCAGGGCAAAGGCTATTCCGAGGCCTTCACCGCCAACATGTCCGCCATCGTGATCGACCGGCTGCGCGGGCCCGAAGGCGACATAACCCAGATCCAGGTCACCGGCCATGCCGATGACATCTGCAGCCCCTGCCCGAAACGGCGCGGCAATCTCTGCACCAATCAGGGTGCCATCGCGAAACTCGACCGGGCCCATGCGGCGGCGCTCGACCTGAAACCGCGCGAGCACCTGACCTGGGGGCAGGCCAAAACCCGCATCAAGGCCACTGTCGCACCGGGCGATCTGCAAACCCTCTGCCAGGGCTGCCAATGGCTCGATCTCGGCCTCTGCGAAACCGCCCTCGCCCGCCTGCACGCAGGAACCGCACGGTAACACCCGCCCTTTCATCTTGGCCGAAATACCTCCGCCGGAGGCATCCTGCCCGCCACGCTCGCGCGGCCCATTGCTCAGGACGCGGGCCGCCTGCCCCAAATGCGATGGCGCAATCCCCTTGCCGGCAAGGAAAAGGCCGCCCGAAAACCTTCGGGCGGCCCTGCAACATGTCGTTTGGCTGCGCCTCAGCGGTCCGACAGAACCTTCCAGGCCCCGGTCACCACCAGCGCCGCGATCACCGCCTTGACGGCATCGCCGATCAGAAACGGGGCCACGAACCAGGTCCAGTAAAAGCCCGAGCTTTGTCCGACCCAACCGGCCTCGATGCCAAGCCCGCCAGCCAGTGCCACGGGCCAGATCAGGCCGGGCACATAAAGCAGCGCCGAAATCACCAGCGCCGAGACGCCCGTGCCGACAAACCCGCGCGCGATGCCGCGTTCGGCGGCCAGACCGGCCAGCCAGGCCATGCCGACAAATCCCACCAGGAACCCGGCAGTCGGACCGGCAAAGGCCAGCCCGTTCATGCCATTGGCAAAGACCGGCAGCCCCATCGCGCCTTCGGCCAGATAGGCCAAGAGCGTCGCCGCCCCCAACCGCGATCCAAAGGCAAAGCCCACCATCAGGATGGCCAGCGTCTGCAATGTCATCGGCACCGGCAGCATCGGCACCGATATTTGCGCGGCAATGGCGATAAAGGCCGAACCTCCCAGCACCATCAGAACTTTTTTCAATGCGCCATCGGTCCCGGTCGCGGCCTGGCTCAAGGTCATGTCGCGGCTCATGCGCGCCTCCTATCGAAATTGAGTTTCCCCTTGGGGCACGTTTTCCCCACAGGTCCACGCAAAGTCAAGCACAGTTCCCCACCGCACCCCCTTGCCAAGGCCGCGCAAACGCGCCATCACGCGCGCATGACTGAGAAAATGCTTGATGGACAAATCGCCCTGGTCACCGGGGCCTCGCGCGGCATCGGTGCCGCCAGCGCAGAATGGCTTGCCGCACAAGGCGCGCATGTTGTCGCCGTGGCGCGCACGTCAGGTGGCCTGGAAGAACTCGATGACCGGATCAAGGCTGCGGGCGGCACCGCCACGCTGGCCCCGATGGACATCACCGAGGATGGCGCGCTGGCGCACCTTTGCCGCAATATCCACGACCGGTGGGGCCATGCCGATATCTGGGTGCATGCAGCCATTCGCGTTACGCCGCTGACACCGGTCAGCCATATCCGCGAAAAGGATCTCGACGCCAATATCGCCACCAATATCCACGCGCTCGCGCACGCCATCGCGATGATCGAACCGCTGATCGCGCCCGCCCCCAACCCGCGCGCGGTGTTTTTCGACGATGCCACGGATGGCAAGTTCACCGGGGCCTATGCGATGTCCAAGGCCGCCGGGCGCGCGCTGGTGCAAAGCTGGCAGGCCGAGTTCACCCGGCAGGGCCCCAAGGTGCATCTGCTCACCCCGGCCCCGATGCCCACGACAACGCGCGCCCGGTTCTATCCCGGCGAAGACCGCGACGCGCTGGCCTCTCCGCATGACGAAGCCGCACGCCTCTTGCGCGTCCTTTTGCCAACAGACTGATTACAGGGTTACCGCCCGGTCGGCCCGTCAGGGCCGACACCACCGGCAAGGAACGGCCCGTCAGCTACCCGGCGCGCGGTAGCTTGATGCAATCGACGCCGCTTTTTCCGCCACTTTGGCAAAGTCTGCCGAGGACCAGGCCCGCACCGTTTTCAGGTCGGTTACCGATCCCGACGCCGCCGCCGTCATCACGCCCGCCATGAAATCCTCGGCCTGATCGGCTTCGGCCACCAGCACGAAATCAGTGTCACCCGTGGTGACCCAGTAATGCAGCATCTTGCCGCCCGCCGCCGAGACCACGGCCCCAACAGCCCCGGACCGGTCCTCGGGCTTGGCCATCAGCCCGCGCACGGCATCCAGCGTATAGCGCCCGGTCAGAATGAAGCATGGCATTGTTATGTCCTCCCACAAATAAAGCCACCAAGCAGCCACCTTAGCAGATATTGACGCGTGCGTTAACCCAGGCCTCCGATTGGTGCCTGAGATCGTGCGCGGCCCCGGCGCAATTGACGCCTCCCCGGCCGCGGCCTAGGTTTTGCTCCGGACCCCGCTTGCAAAGGCCTTCGACATGACCCGCGATCCGGCCTCGGCGGCGTTGCCCGCACCCCCGGCGCAATTTCTGACCCTGGTGGCGATGACCGCGCTGGCGACGCTCAGCCTGAACATGATCCTGCCCGCGCTGCCGGCCATCGCCGCCGAGATGGGCACCAGCTACGGCACCGTCAATCTGATGATCGGGGGCTATCTGGCGATGACCGCGCTGGTGCAGATCATCGCGGGGCCGGTCTCGGATCGGGTGGGCCGGCGGCCGGTGGTTCTGGTGAGCCTTGCGATCTTTGTGCTGGCCTCGGGCGTCAGCCTGATGGCCAGCGATATCCGCCTGCTGCTGGCGGCGCGCTTTTCGCAGGCGGCCGTGATCGCCTGTGCAACCATGTCGCTGGCCATCATTCGCGACACCGACCGCTCGGGTCACGCCGCGACCCGCATGGCGCATCTGTCGATGGCGATGGCGATTGCACCCATTATCGGGCCGGTTCTGGGCGGCGCGCTGCAACAGGTGTTCGGCTGGCGGGCGGGCTTTGCGCTATATACCCTCGCCGGGCTTGGCCTCTTCGCCCTGGCGTGGCGCAATCTGGGCGAAACCGGCATCCGACGCGGCGGTGGTTTCGCGGCCATGGCGCGAGACATGGCCGATCTAGCCCGCATCGCCCGGTTCTGGGGCTTTGCCATCTGCTCCGTCTTTTCGGTCGGGGCCTTTTACATCTTTCTGACCGGAGCGCCGCTGGTCGCAATCCACGCTTTCGGATTGTCGCCAGCAACGATCGGGCTTGTGCTTGGCTCCATCACCGTCGGCTTCTTTCTGGGCAGCGCCCTGTCATCGCGGATCAGCGCGCAGGCAGGTATCCTGCCGATGGTTCTGGCCGGGCGGATCGTGGCCTGCGCCGGGATCGGCCTTGGGCTTGTCGCCTATGCATCCGGCCTGCTGACATTGGTCACCTATTTCGGTGCCACTATCTTTGTCGGCATCGGAAACGGGCTGACCACACCATCGGCCAATGCCGGGATGCTGTCACTCAGGCCCGATCTGGCTGGCAATGCGGCGGGGCTGTCAGGCGCGATGATCGTGGCCGGCGGGGCCGGGCTCAGCACATTGACCGGTTTGATCCTGCGGCCCGAAACCGCGGCCCCGCTGCTTCTGGCGCTGCTGCTGGCGGCGTGCCTTGTCGGGCTGATCGCCGCGCTCTGGCTCTGGTATGGCCGCGACCGGGGCACCCCGGCGATCTGAGCCGCTGGTCCGGCACCCATGGATGGTCTCTTCTCCACGGGGCGCACGGCGGACGCGTCGGCCAGGCCTCACCCGGCCTCGGCCCCCTCCTCCAGATCCAGAGCCAGCGCCTCGGCCCGCGCGGCAAGCTCGGCCAGACTGTCGGTGAGCGAGCCCGGCACCACCGGAACCGACACCTGCTCGGGATCGGGCGGCGGTGCCTCTTCCAGCTCGGCGATGCGCCGGGCGCGGCGTTCAAGCCGTTCCTCGGCCTCGGCCAGGCTGCTGTCGCGCGCGCGCAGAGCCGCCTCGGCGCGCTGTAATTCCTCTTCCAGGCCGGCGGTCTTGTCGGCCAGCATCAGCCCCGCCATCAGCAGCATCCGCTCAGGGGCCATGCGCCCGACCTGGCGCAGAATAACCATGGCCTCGGTATCGATCATCCGCGCGGCGGCCTGCAGATAGGGCTCTTCGCCGGGCTGACAGGACACCGCGAAACTGCGCCCGCCAATTTCGATCTCGATATCAGGCATCGACCGCTCCTTTGTCCAGAACTGGCCGGATCTCGGCCAATATCGCGCTGGCCTCGGCCGCATCGGCGGCGCGTTCGGCCCGCAGGCTTTCCAATTCCGCCGCCAGCGAGGCCGTCACCAGATCGCTATTGGCGACGGCATCATTGCCGATCCCCTCGCGCATTTCCTCGATCGTGTCGCGCAGCGCGCGGTTGCTCTGGCGCAGGCGGGTCATTTCCTTGGCGCTGCCGCCGCCGGGGCCTGCGATGACCTCCATCTGATCGAGCCGCCCCTGCACATCATCAAGCTGCTCCTTGGCCTCGGTGCGTTCAGCGCGATAGGCATTGCGTTCCTCCCGCAATCTCTGAATGCGCCGGCGCAGCACGTCTTCGACCTCCTGACGGCGCTGCACCTCGGCCTCCAGCGCCGCCACCGCACCATCATCGGGCGCGGCGGCCTCGGCGGCGGGCGCGGCGGCAAGTTCACGAGCCTTGGTCAATTCGCGCGCCGCCTCATCGGCATCGGCCTTGCGGGCGGCCTCGACCGCGCGCAAACGGTCGCTCAATTCGGCATGCGCGCTCTGCTCCAGCGCCAGCGTGGCCTGCGTTTCCTCAAGGGCTGCGCTCAATGCCGCCATTCGCTCGGCCATATCGTCGCTGTCTTCGGCAGCCGCCGGGGGGGGCGCATCCTTGCGCGCGGCCATGCCGTGCGCGATGCGATCCAAGGCCGATGTTATCCGCTCCTCAAGCGCCGCGATCTGTTCCAGATCTGTGGGTTCGCTCATATCCTGCCACGCCCCTTTATCGTTCTTCGCCACTACCCAAAGCGGCACATGCCTTGCCCGGCCCGGCCACCCTCGGGGGCAGCGAATCGTATCCGGGGCCGATTTGCAACCGTTTCCGCCTCAAAATCCGCCCGCGCGCCGATTTTTCGCCGGAAATTGCCGTGATGGTGCCCCCGGGCCTGCTTGCACTTCGGGCCGGGCCTGTTATCACGCCCCGAGCAGCATGACATCCGCCAAAAGGAAGGATACCGACCTTGGACCTGACCGCCCTTGCCGCCGCGCACCCCGATCACTGGCGCCGCGCCGCCTGTATCCGCACCCTGACCCTCGATGCCGTCGCCGCCGCCAATTCCGGCCATTCCGGCATGCCGATGGGCATGGCCGACGTGGCGAGCGTTCTGTTTGAAAAGCACCTGAAATTCGACGCCGGCGCACCGCATTGGCCCGACCGCGACCGGTTCATCCTGAGCGCGGGCCATGGCTCGATGCTGCTTTATTCGCTGCTGCATCTGACCGGCTATGCCGATATGACGCTGGAGCAGATCCGCAATTTCCGGCAATTGGGCGCGATCACGGCGGGCCACCCCGAATATGGCCATGCCACCGGGATCGAAACCACCACCGGGCCTCTGGGACAGGGTATCGCGAACGCCGTGGGCTTTGCCATGGCCGAGGCAAGCTTGCGCGCCCGGTGGGGCAAGAAGGTGGTCGATCACCACACCTATTGCATTGCCGGCGACGGGTGCCTGATGGAAGGCGTCAGCCAGGAGGCCATCGCGCTGGCCGGGCGGCATGAGCTCAGCCGTCTGATCGTGATGTGGGACGACAATGGCATCACCATCGACGGCAAGGTCGAGCTGTCGGACCGCACCGATCAAAAGGCACGTTTTGCGGCCTCGGGCTGGGATGTGTTTGAATGCGACGGCCATGATCCGGCCGATATCGACCGGGCGCTTGTGGCGGCCAAGGCCAGCAAAGGCCCCGCGATGATCGCCTGCAAGACCCATATCGCGCTTGGCTCATCGGCGCAGGACACCTCAAAGGGGCATGGCGCGCTGACCGATGCGACGCTGATCTCCGACACCAAGGCAGCCTATGGCTGGACCACCGGCCCGTTCGACATTCCCGCCGATCTGAAGGAAGAATGGGAGGCCATCGGGGCCCGGGGTGCCACCGAGCGCGCCGCATGGGATGCCCGGATCGCCACATTGTCGACCAGCAAGCAGATCGATTTCGCCCGCGCCGTATCGGGCGAGATGCCCAAGAAGCTGTCGGCGACGATCAAGGCGCTGAAGAAGCAGATCTCCGAGACCGCCCCCAAGGTCGCGACCCGCAAGGCCAGTGAAATGGCGCTGGAGGTGATCAACCCGATCATCCCCGAAACGCTTGGCGGGTCAGCCGATCTGACCGGGTCGAACAACACCAAGACCGCCGATATGGGCACGTTCGAGCCGGAAAACCGCAAGGGCCGCTATATCTATTACGGCATCCGCGAACATGGCATGGCGGCTGCAATGAACGGCATGGCGCTGCATGGCGGGGTGCGCCCCTATGGCGGCACCTTCATGTGTTTCACCGATTACGCGCGCGGCGCGATGCGGCTGTCGGCGCTGATGGGGATCTCGGTGCAATATGTCATGACCCATGACAGCATCGGGTTGGGCGAAGACGGCCCCACCCACCAGCCGGTCGAGCATCTGGCGATGCTGCGCGCCACGCCCAATATGCTGGTGTTCCGGCCCGCTGACGCGGTGGAGACGGCAGAGGCCTGGGAGGCAGCGCTGAACCAGAAGGCGACGCCCTCGGTACTGGCGCTCAGCCGTCAGGGCCTGCCGACGGTGCGCACCGACCATAAAACCGCCAACCAGACCTGGCGCGGCGGTTATGTTCTGGCCGATGCCGGATCCAAGCGGCAGGCGATCCTGATGGCAACCGGATCCGAGGTTTCGATTGCACTGGCGGCGCGCGAGATCCTGGAGGCCGAGGGCATCGGCACGCGGGTTGTTTCGATGCCCTGCATGGAGCTTTTCGCCAGCCAGGACGACGCCTATCGCAAGCGGGTTCTGCCTGGCGGCGCGGTGCGCGTCGCCGTTGAGGCCGGCGTGCGCCAAAGCTGGGACCGCTGGCTGTTGGGTGAGCGCGGCCGCGAGGCGAAAGCCGGGTTCGTGGGGATGGAGGGCTTTGGGGCCTCGGCCCCGGCCGAAGAGCTTTATGCCCATTTCGGCATCACCGCCGAGGGTGTTGCCGCGAAAGTGCGCGAGCTGCTCTAGAGATCGGAGAACCATTGCGAAGGGCCCCGTCTTCAAAAGAGGCGGGGCCTTTTGCAGTTCAGAGCGATTGCGCTGGCTGACGCCATCGCCCGGACGCGCCGCCTCCGGCCCGGCGGGCCGTCCTTGGCGCGGAAAACCGGGGGACGTGCAGACCTGCAGGCTGAGGTGCCGGCCTCAGGCCCTGAATGAGTATTTTTGCAAAGAAGAAGAGGATTGGGCTGGCCTGATGTCCGAAAAGCGGCGCGGTGTCATTGCCGCGCCGCGCCTGAAATGGCGGCGACGCGGCTTTGTCGCGGGCGAAAACCTAGAGATATTTGCCCATCTCGACGGCCGTATCGAGCATGCGGCAGGAGAAACCCCATTCATTGTCATACCAGCTGAGCACCCGGACCATGCGCCCCTCCAGGACTTTGGTCTGATCGGTGGCAAAGCTGGAACTGTGCGGATCGTGGTTGTAGTCCATCGACACCAGCGGGCGCTCGACCACGCCCAGCACGCCCTTGAGCGGGCCCGAGGCGGCGGCGGCGCGCATCAGATCGTTGATTTCCTCGGCAGTGGTGTCGCGGGCGGCCTCCAACGTCAGATCGACCACCGAGACATTGGGCGTGGGCACCCGGATCGCGACGCCATCGAGCTTGCCCTGCAATTCGGGCAAGACCAGACCGACGGCGCGCGCGGCCCCGGTCGAGGTGGGGATCATGCTCATCGCGGCGGCCCGCGCGCGATAGAGATCGGAATGCATCGTATCGAGCGTCGGCTGATCGCCGGTATAGGAGTGGATGGTAGTCATGAAGCCGCGCGTAATGCCGATGCCGTCATCAAGCACCTTGGCCACCGGGGCCAGGCAGTTGGTGGTGCAGGACGCATTCGAGACATGCAGATCTTCGGCTGTCAGCGTGTCATGGTTCACGCCATAGACGATGGTTTTATCGGCACCCGAGGACGGGGCCGAGACCAGCACCCGCGAGGCGCCGTTTTCGAGATGCACCTTGGCCTTGTCGCCTTTGAAAATCCCGGTGCATTCCAGCACGATATCGACATCGCCCCAGGGCAGCTCGGCGGGGTTGCGGATGGCGGTGACCGCGATGCGCCCGCGCCCGGCATCGATCCAATCCTCGCCATGGGTCACGTCCGACGGAAACCGGCCATGCACCGAGTCAAATTGCAGCAGATGGGCGTTGGTCTCAACCGGACCCAGATCGTTGATCGCAATGACCTCAATATCGTCGCGGCCCTGTTCGACAAGCGCGCGCAGCACCAGGCGGCCGATCCGCCCGAACCCGTTAATGGCAACTTTCACACTCATATCGTATTCCTCGCATCCCGTTGAAAGGCTCCGCTGAGCCTCATGTTAACGCTAACACAACTGGTCTATGCCAGTTGCCGCGGAAATAAAAGCCTGAAACCGGGGCCCTGCGGCATCAACGCCAGAGCATCCCCCCCGCAATCGCGCAGAGACCCGAACGCACAGGAACAGCGCGACGATAGCTGACGATCTTTTGAAAATCGACCGCCAATGCTCCCGGCAATCGCGGTGGTGCCGATACGCCGCCGCGTCCGGGCCTGCAACAGGACCGGGCCCGCGACCGGCGCGCCGGTTATGCCACGATCGTGGCCTCGGGGGGGACTGCCTTGGTGCCGGTTACCATCGCGCGCGGCAGGTTGACCCCGGTGCGGATGCTTTCCCAGATCACCGCCACGATATGAGCCACCACCGAGATCTCGGCCCAGATTACCAGCACCTCATGCGCCTCTTCGGCCCAATCCACAACGGAAGACCCGCCAAGCACCAGAATGATACCGGTCGCCGATATTGCCAGCAGGGTGAGAATGATGTTCCAGATCATCAACGCGCCAAGCGGCGTGTGACCCAGATGCGCCCGCCGCCGGCCTGTCGCGACATCCACGATCTGCCCCCTGATGGCACCGGGTGTCGGGGCAAAGGTGGCAAAGCGAGCATAGCGCGACCCGACAACACCCCAGACAAGCCGGAAAACCAGCAGCGCCAGAATGATATAGCCAACCAGCTGATGCGCACTGCCATCATCGTCCAGCAGCAAGGCATTGGCCGCAAATCCCAGCACAAGCGCCCAGTGAAAGATCCGCACAAGGGGATCCCATACGTAAAATTTCTTCATAAAATATGTCCTTCGCAGGGCCGACCGCGACCGGGAGCGACCATGCCGCCCGGGGGGAGTGGCCGACATGATCGGCCATTGCCCGGCCTACGGGTCCAGCATGACACCGCACCGGGCCGGCCCAAATAGGCGAAAAGTTGGCGATAGCCACGCTATATCGGAAGTTTATGCCGCCAGCGTCATCGCCGGTGGCGAGGATCACGGCCCAACGGAATATGACACCCGGCGTCGGCTCTCCTATGACACTGCCGGCAAGACCAGGCCTGTCCAACGCGGCCCGGCATCAGTGATATCACACCGGTCCAGCAGCGCCTGCGGTCGCATCGTGCCCCCGAACGGGCCTTACCGCCAGAACGCCACCCATTCGATCACGCGCAAGACCAGACGGCCAAGGATAATGTGCAAATCCCAGTCGAAATAGAGCAGATCGGCGGCAAACACAGCCGCGATCAAAAGCGCAAGCCAGAAGGCTATCGTATTGGTCATGAGGCCGATCCCAGAGGGCTGTTGCGCGCAGCATGGCGCAGGCGCGAATGGCGCGCAAGCCACGCCGCCACATATGCCGGCACATCGCGGCCAGGCAAACGGCCTGCGGATCCGCGGCAGAGACCGGTTTTGACGGGCCGAGCCCCCGGGGCGCGTCGGCTCAGCCCTGCAAACGCCCCATCGCGGCGGCGACATCGGCCATGCGCGCTGAAAAGCCCCATTCATTGTCGTACCAGGCCAGAACCCGCACCGTGCGCCCGCCGACAACCTTGGTCTGCTCGGGTGCGAATATCGAGCTTTGCACCGTGTGGTTGAAATCGATCGAAACCTTGGGCTCGGGGTCATAGGACATCACCATGCCCATATGCCCGGCGCAGGCCTCCCGCACCATTTCGTTCACCTCCTCGACGCTGACATCGCGGGCCGCTTCAAAGGTCAGATCGACCGCCGAGACATTCAGCGTCGGCACCCGCATCGCGGTCCCGTCCAGCCGGCCCTTGAGGTTCGGCAGCACTTCACCCAATGCCTTGGCCGCCCCGGTCGAGGTCGGGATCATCGCCATCGCGGCGGCGCGGGCGCGATAGAGGTCGTCATGGCGCCGGTCCAGCGTCGGCTGATCGCCGGTATAGGAGTGGATCGTGGTCATGATGCCGCGCTCGATGCCGACGGCCTCGTCCAGCACCTTGGCCAGCGGGGCCAGGCAATTGGTGGTGCAGGACCCGTTCGAGACCATGGTATCGGCCTCGGTCAACGACCGGTGGTTGACGCCATAGACGATGGTTTTGTCCACATTCTTGGCAGGGGCCGAGATCAGCACCGATTTCGCGCCCCGCTCCAGATGCACGCCCGCCTTGGCCCCGTCATTGAATTTGCCGGTGCATTCCAGAACCACATCGCAGCCAGACCAGTCCAATTCCTGCGGATCATAGGTCGAGAACATCTGCATCGGACCGCGCCCCAGATCCATGCTGTCGCCATCGGTGGTGACGGTGCCGGCAAAGCGGCCATGCACCGAGTCATAGCGCAACAGGTGCGCCGCGGTCTCGATGGGCCCCGTGGCATTGATCTTGACGACCGAAATGTCATTGCGCGCGCTTTCGGCGATATGGGCCAGCGTGCAGCGGCCGATGCGGCCAAATCCGTTGATCCCGACAGTGACGGTCATGGGCGAGCTCCTTTTCCCCTTAGCGCTGGCTTATAGGGGGCAGCTTCCGCCCTGAGAACCCGAAAATCCGATATGACGCAGGATGTTAGCGATAAACCCAACTGTTAGCGCCTGACATGTCGCGCCCGATGCCGCGATGCAGCAATACAATCCGCGCATTCGACCGCGCGCCCCGCATCGGCGCAGCCTGCCAAAGCCGATTCCCGCGCGGCCACAGCCTCTTCTTCTTTGCCACAAATACTCAATCACCCGGTCCCATCGGCCGGGCGGGTGACTGGTGGCGGTTCTGAGCCTGGTTCCAAGCGCCCGCGCGCGCGGGGACGGTCACCTCCGGCTGCCTATTCTCGGCCGCGCCGACAACGTCCAGCGCGCCGAAGGGGGCTGGCTTTGTCGCAACCGTGCAAAGCAGGGCCCGGATCGCCGCGCCTCGCGCGGCGAGGCCATCAATTTCCCTGCGCTGCCCGCTCGGCCTCGATCGCGCGCCAGGCCGCGACATTGCGCTGATGCTCGGCAAGGGTCACGGCAAAGGCATGCCCGCCAGACCCATCGGCAACAAAGAACAGGTAATCGGTCTCAGCCGGGTTCACCGCCGCCGCGATCGCGGCACGCCCCGGATTGGCGATCGGCGTCGGCGGCAGCCCGTCGATCCGATAGGTGTTCCAGGGATTGCCGGCATTATCCAGCTCGCTCTGCCGGATACCGCGCCCCAGGAAGCCCCGGCCATCGCTTTCGCCATAGATGATCGTCGGATCGGTCTGCAGCCGGATCCCCTGGCGCATGCGATTCACGAACACACCGGCCACCTGATCGCGTTCGGAACTGACGCCGGTTTCCTTCTCGATGATCGAGGCCAGAATCAACGCCTCCTGCACCGTTTCAAAGGGCAGGCCTTCCGCCCGCCCGGACCAGGCGGACAGCAGGATGCCGGTCTGCGCATCGGCCATTTCGACCAACAGCTCCGAAATCGGCGTGCCCCGCGCCACTTCATAAGTATTGGGGGCCAATGTGCCCTCAGGTGGCAGATCGACCACGTCATCGGTCAGAAACTCGGCCCCGCGCAGGCCCTCGACGATCTGCCAGACCGTCATACCCTCAGGCACAGACACGCGATAGACAATGGGCATGGTGCCGGCCACCAGCGCCTCATAGGCCTCAGGTGCCGGATCGCCAGATCCGAACACCGCCAGATCCAGCTGCTCGCCGGTCCCGGGAACCCGCTCGCGCAGGCGCATCTCACCATTGCCCTGGCCGCGGATCACATAGGTCGCCGTATAGCGGAACGTCGATTGCCCGCCCGAGGTCACAACCTCCAGCACATCGACCATCGACGCCCCGGCGACGATCTCATAGGTGCCAAAGCGCAATTCGCCGGCCTGGCCGGTATAGCGCGCACCCAGCCGAAACACGATCGGGCTGGACACGATCCCAGCCGCCGCCAGATTCTCGGAAACTTCCGCCAGACTGGCCCCGGGGGCCACCTCGAAAAACACTGCCTGTTCCAGCGGCCCCGGTTCGACGAATTGCCGCTGCCCCCAGGCAATCGCCCCGGCAAACGCTATGAACCCGACGATGAGAAAGCTGAACCCGTTGGCCGCAATGTGTTTCCACATCAATCCGTCACCTTGCCCAGGACCAGGCTGGCATTGGTGCCGCCAAATCCGAAACTGTTGCTCAGCGCGATGTTGATCTCACGTTCGCGTTTGGCATTCGGCGCCAGGTCCAGCGTCGTCGCCACAGCCGGATCGTCCAGATTGATCGTCGGCGGGGCCACCTGATCGCGAATCGCGAGGATACAGAAAATCGCCTCCACCGCGCCGGCAGCCCCCAGAAGATGCCCGATCGAGGATTTGGTCGAGGACATGGTCGCCGCCGCCGCGGCATCCCCCATCAGCCGCTCCACCGCGCCCAGCTCGATCGTATCGGCCATGGTCGAGGTGCCATGCGCATTGATATAGTCGATATCGCCCGGGCTTACGCCGGCCCGTTCCAGCGCCGCTTTCATCGACCGGAACCCGCCATCGCCATCCTCCGACGGGGCCGTGATGTGATAGGCATCGCCCGACAGGCCATAACCCAGAACCTCGGCATAGATCTTGGCCCCGCGCGCTTTCGCGTGCTCGTAGTCCTCCAGCACCACAACGCCCGCGCCCTCGCCCATGACAAAGCCATCGCGTTCGGCGTCATAGGGCCGGCTGGCGCTTTTCGGATCATCGGCGCGTTTCGTCGACAGCGCCTTGCAGGCGTTGAACCCGGCAATCCCGATCTCGCAGATCGCGGCCTCGGCCCCGCCCGCGATCATCACCTCGGCATCGCCCCACTGGATCAGCCGCGCCGCGTCGCCGATGGCATGGGCCCCGGTCGAACAGGCGGTAACAACGGCATGGTTCGGTCCCTTGAACCCGTAGCGGATCGAAACCTGCCCCGAAATGAGGTTGATCAGCGATCCCGGAATAAAGAACGGCGATACCCGCCGCGGGCCCTTTTCCTTGATCAGGACAGCCGTATCGGCAATCGAAGAGAGCCCGCCGATCCCCGACCCGATCATCACGCCGGTGCGCATCCGGTCCTCTTCGCCCTCGGGCTTCCACCCGGCATCGGTCACCGCCTGTTCGGCCGCCGCCATGCCATAGAGGATGAAATCATCGACCTTGCGCCGGTCCTTGGGCGACATCCAGTCATCGGCGTTGAATGTACCGTCGCTGCCATCGCCCAGTGGCACTTCGCAGGCATAGGTCGTGGTCAGACCGCTGGCATCGAATTTCTCGATCGGCCCCGCGCCCGACTGGCCCGCCAACAGGCGCTCCCATGTTTCATCCACACCGCAGGCCAGCGGGGATACCATCCCCAGGCCGGTAACCACAACTCGACGCATATATCCTGCCCCTTCGCTTTTCAGCTTGTCGCCACGGTGATAGCGTCAAGCGCCCCCCGGGGGCAATCCCTTGGCGCATCGCCCACGGGCGGGAAACGGCCAAAACGCAAAACGGCACCCCGCCCGGGATGCCGCAATGAATTTTTCAGATCGTGCGAAGCTCAGGACGCTTCGGTGATGAATTTGACCGCGTCGCCAAAGGTCTGGATCGTCTCGGCCGCGTCATCGGGAATTTCGATGCCGAACTCTTCTTCAAAGGCCATGACCAGTTCGACAGTGTCCAGGCTGTCCGCGCCCAGGTCGTCGATGAACGAGGCGTTCTCGGCCACTTTATCTTCCTCGACGCTCAGGTGCTCGACAACGATTTTCTTTACGCGGTCTGCGATATCGCTCATCTTTACGATCCTCATTCAATTT
>Ga0316209_1000525_pt1 | contig 64880 bp, 64 predicted proteins | sample 6monopyrite_MG_FD_204945 | JGI IMG/M metagenome (GOLD analysis project Ga0316209, IMG submission 204945) | Microbial mat bacterial communities from mineral coupon in-situ incubated in ocean water Damariscotta River, Maine, United States -... | ecosystem: Environmental > Aquatic > Marine >... | reverse complement strand
CGATTTGCGCAAGGCCACGGGGGCAAACCGGAATAATTGGTTTTTCCCCTTCCGCTTTGCTAGGGTCTGTCCCAAATGAGGTGTCGGGACAATCCGGCACCCGATCAGAGGCCGGGCAGACAGGAATAACACGTCATGGAAACCGAAACGCTGAGCTTGGCGCAGGAGATAGATTTCTCGCTGCTGGCCCTGTTCTTTCGCGCATCATTTGTCGTTCAACTGGTGATGGTGCTGCTGTTTGTAGCGTCGATCTGGGTCTGGGCGATCGCATTTTCACGATTTGCCACCTACCGGCTGTCGCGCCGCAGGGCGGCAGAATTTGACGCCGCGTTCTGGTCGGGCGAGCCGCTGGACGCGTTATACGAAAAGGTGGTTGAGGCACCGGGATCGGCCTCGGAACGCGTGTTCGTTGCCGGAATGACCGAATGGCAGCGCAGCCTGCGCGACGATGGCGCGCTCATTCCCGGCGTGCAACAGCGCGTCGACCGGTCAATGGATGTGGCGATCACGCGCGAGAGCGAGCGGCTGACATCGGGTCTGAACTTTCTGGCCACGACAGGGGCGACCGCCCCGTTCATCGGGCTCTTCGGCACCGTTTGGGGGATCATGCGGTCCTTTCAGGAGATCGCTACCGCGGGCAATACCTCGCTTGCGGTGGTCGCCCCCGGTATCGCCGAGGCGCTGTTGGCCACCGGGCTTGGCCTCCTGGCCGCCATCCCGGCCGTTATCCTCTATAACAAGCTGTCGGCCGATTCCGACCGGCTGGTGGCGGCGTATGAGGGCTTTGCCGACGAATTCTCGACGCTTCTGTCGCGGCAGTTGGATTAAGCCATGGGGGCCGGGGTGAACCAGAAAACCGGGGCAGGGCGCAGGCGCGGACGGCGTTCGCGCCATGCCGCGATGTCCGAGATCAACGTGACGCCCTTTGTCGACGTCATGCTGGTGCTGCTCATTGTCTTTATGGTGTCGGCCCCTTTGATGACGGTGGGAGTGCCTGTGGAATTGCCCGAAACCGCGGCCGAGGCCTTGCCAGGCGAGGATAACGAAGAGCCGCTGGCCGTGACGATGGCCGCCGATGGCCGGATCATGATCCAGACCACCGAAGTGGCCGAAGACGAGTTGGTCACCCGGCTGCAGGCAATCGCCGTCGAGCGGGACAGCAACCAGATTTTCCTGCGCGCCGACGGTGCCATTCCCTATGATCAGGTGATGCGCGTGATGGGTGCGCTGAATGCGGGCGGGTTTCGCGAGATCGGGCTGGTGACCGATGCCGGCGGTCCCCGGTTGACCGCAGGCCAGGAGTGACTTGGCCATGCGGCGTGCGCTTTATGCTTCCGGTGGCATCCATCTGGCCGTGCTCGGATGGGCCGTGCTGGGGGCGCAGCTGTTCTGGGACAGGGATACACCCGAATTCGAGGTCACCGGCGTGACCTTGCTCAGCACCGCCGAATTCGATGCGATGTTCAGCGATGCGCCGTCGCCCCCCGCCACCGATACGCCGCTGGCCCCAACGCCCCCGGACGAGCCCGATGCCCCCATCGCCCCGGGTGCCGAAGACATCGCCCCCGAGGCCGTGACACCCGAGGCCGCGCCGCCGCCGCCCGGCGAGGCAGAGCCCGATGTCACCGCGATGGCCCCGCCGCCGCAGGCCGATGTCACTGATCAGATCGCGCTGCTGCCAAGCCCGCCGGCACAGGATGTCACTGCGCCGCCTTCCGACAGGCCGGCCCCGGATGCGGCCCCGCGCGTTGCCCCCACGCCTGCGCCCGCGCCGCCGCCCGAGGCCGAAATCGCCCCCCAGGTCGCGCCCGAGCCAGAGCCCGCCGAGACGCCCACGCCGCTGCCCGATACACCGCCGACAGCCCCCGAAGAGGCCGCGCCCGAAATCGTGACCGAGGCCGAAACGCCGGCCTCCAGCGTCGCCCCGGTGGCCTCGGTCCGGCCTGCGGCCCGGCCCGAGCGTATGGTGGCGGCGGCCACTCCGGCCCCTGAAGTGCAGGCCCCGGCTGCCGAGGAAATTGACCCGATGGCTGCGGCCATCGCGGCAGCCGTGGCCGAAGCCGCCAGCGCCCCGGCCGCCGCCCCGTCCGGCCCGCCCTTGACGCGCGGCCAGCGCGAAGGCCTGCGGCTGGCCGTGCAAAATTGCTGGAATGTCGGCGCGCTGTCTTCCGAGGCCTTGCGCGTGACGGTGACAATAGAGGTTCAGATGGCCCGCTCGGGCGTGCCCGAACAGAACTCTGTCCGCATGCTCGGCAATACCGGCGGCTCCGACACGGCCATTCGCCAGGCCTATGAGGCCGCCCGCCGTGCGGTTCTCAGATGTGGTGGATCGGGCTATGATCTGCCTGCGGAAAGCTATGACCAATGGCGCACCATCGAGATCACTTTCAACCCCGAAGACATGAGGCTGCGATGACCTGCGCGCGCGATTTCCGATCCCCGGTGCCCCGAGATCGTGGCGGTTCAGTCACGGCCGCCGCGCAAACCAATGCTGCCGCCCCCGGTATCGTGATCTTTGGTCATATGGCAGGCTACGCTCGGGCGGTTTACGCACGAGGCGATCGGCGCAACTATGACATTGCATTTAATCATGAAGAATAGAGGTTGAGATGACCCGGTTTCTGACAGTCCTGTTTTTGGCGACGGTTTGGTTTGCACCATCTGCTGCGCTTGCCCAGCAAAACCCTGGCCCCCTGCAGATCGAGATCACCGAGGGCGTGATCGAACCCTTGCCCTTTGCCGTGCCGCAATTTATCGCCGGGCGCCGGGTCGAGGATCAGGCCGCCGATATCACCCGCGTTATTGCCGCCGATCTGGTTGGGACCGGCCTCTTTCGTGAGATCCCGCGCGATGCCTATATTTCAAACATCACCAATTTTGACAGCCCGGTGCAATATGCCGATTGGCAGGCCATCAACGCACAGGCGCTGATCACCGGGTCGGTCACGATGGAGGGCGGCCAGCTGGTCGTCCGCTTTCGCCTCTTTGACGTGTTTTCCAACGAGCCCCTGGGTAGCGGGCTGCAATTCGTGGGATCGCCCGACAGCTGGCGGCGCATGGCCCATAACGTGGCCGACAATGTCTATGAACGGATCACCGGCGAGGGCGGCTATTTCGACAGTCGGGTGGCCTTTGTGCATGAGGAGGGCCCGAAAAACGCCCGCCTCAAGCGCATCGCGATCATGGATTATGACGGGGCCAATGTGCAGTATCTGACCGACAGCCGGTCACTGGTCCTGGCACCGCGGTTTTCGCCCGATGGCCAGACCCTGCTCTATACCAGTTACGAGACCGGGTTTCCCGGCCTCTACACGCTGGATCTGGCAACCGTGACCCGGCGCCCGCTGGCCGAACGGATCGAGGGCACCATGACATTCGCGCCGCGCTTTTCTCCTGACGGGCAACGGGTCGTGTTTTCGTTGGAGCGCGGTGGCAATACCGATCTTTATCTGATGGAACTGGCGACGGGCAGGCAGATCCGCCTGACCGAGGCCCCCTCGATCGAAACCGCGCCCTCGTTTTCGCCGGATGGCACGCAGATCGTGTTTGAAAGCGACCGTTCGGGCGGTCAGCAGCTCTATATCATGCCCGCCGCGGGCGGCGAGGCACGCCGGATCAGCCAGGGCAACGGCCGCTATGGCACGCCGGTCTGGTCGCCGCGCGGCGATCTGATCGCCTTTACCAACCAGCAGCGCGGTCGCTTCCATATCGGCGTGATGCGAACCGACGGGTCCGAGGAACGGCTGCTGACATCGTCTTTCCTGGATGAAGGGCCGACTTGGGCCCCGAACGGGCGCGTGGTCATGTTCACCCGCGAAACCGCCGGGGCCAATGGCGCGCCTGCGATCTATTCGGTTGACATCTCGGGGCGCAATTTGCGGCGCGTCTCGACGCCTGGAATGGCCTCGGATCCGGCCTGGTCGCCGCTGAATGAGTGAACCCTGCAAGGCCCATGTTCACCGCGTCTGAGACATGGTAAATTGCCGCCAGAGCGGCCCGATACAAAGGATAAAACAGATGAGACATCTCGTGAAACTGACGTTCTTCGTTGCACTCCTGGGCCTTGGGGCCTGTGCGCAAACCGGATATCTGGGCGACGCGCCGATCAATGGCACCGGCGTGGCGAGCGACCCCAATTCGGTGGCCTATTTTAACCAGACTGTCGGCGATCGGGTGCTCTTTGCGGTCAATGAAAACACGCTGTCAGCAGAGGCGCGGGGCATTTTGGACGATCAGGCCGACTGGATGCTGCGCAACATGGAATACAGCGCCCTGATCGAGGGCCATGCCGATGAACGGGGCACCCGAGAATACAACCTTGCGCTCGGCGCGCGTCGAGCCGCGTCGGTCGAAGAATATCTGATCAGCCGCGGCATTGCGCCCTCTCGGGTCAACACCATCAGCTATGGCAAGGAGCGCCCGCTCGAGATCTGTTCGGCCGAAAGTTGCTATGAGCAGAATCGGCGTGCGGTGACGGTTCTGTCGGCGGGCGCGGGGAGCTGATCGCGATGTGGCGCGCGGTGATCCTTACGGTCGCACTGGGGCTGCCCGGTGCGGCGCTTGCGCAAGCCGAAACGCTGGCCGATATCCGCCAGGAGCTGTCGGTGCTTTATGTCGAGATCCAGCGCCTGCGCGGTGAGCTGAACACCACCGGCGCGCCATCGGGCTCGGGCGGGGGGGGCACCATGCTGACCCGGATCGACGCCATCGAGGCGGAACTGCGCCGGCTGACCAGCGCCACCGAAGAGCTGGACCTGCGGCTCAACCGGGTTGTTTCGGACGGCTCCAACCGCATCGGCGATCTTGAGTTCCGCCTGTGTGAGCTTGAGGTCGATTGCGATATCGGCACGCTTGGCGAAACCACCACCCTTGGGGGCGCAAACCGCGAACCCGAGCCCCTGCCGCCGATCAGTACGGGCGGCGATGATAGCAGTGCCGCGCCAAGCATGGCGGCCGCCGAGCAAAGTGATTTCGACAGCGCGATGGCGGCCTATGAAGCCGGTGACTTTGCCACCGCAGCCACCCAATTCGAGGCCTATACGGAAACCTATCCCGGCGGCGCGCTGAGCTCTGAAGCGCATTTCTGGCGTGGCGAGGCAGAGGCCGCGCAAGGGGCCTGGAACCGGGCTGCGCGCGCCTATCTGGCCAGCTTTAGTGGAGCCCCCGATGCCCCGCGCGCACCCCAAAGCCTGTTCCGGCTTGGCACCAGCCTGCAGGAACTGGGTCAGTCCGAAGAGGCCTGCCTCACATTGGCCGAGGTCGGGAACCGCTATCCGTCATCGTCTTCGGTATTGGATGCGCGCGCCGCGATGACACGTTTCGGCTGCAATTGAGCCTGCCGGAGCGCTTTGCCGGGGCGATGGCGCGCGTGCTGGCGGATGCGCGCCCGGACCGGATCTGTGTTGCGGTGTCGGGTGGCAGTGATTCGCTGGCGCTTTTGGCTCTGACCTGCGACTGGGCCAGCCCGGATGTGGCGATTGAGGCTCTCACTGTCGATCACGGGTTGCGCGACGGCAGTGCCGAGGAGGCCAGGACCGTGGCCGAGGAGGCGCGCAAGCTGGGTGCTACGCATCAGATATTGCGCTGGCAGGGCTGGGACGGCAGCGGAAATCTGCAGGCCGAGGCGCGCAGTGCCCGCCGCCGCTTGATCGCAGATTATTGCGCCGTGCGCGGCATTGACGCGGTTCTGCTAGGACATACGCGCGACGACCAGGCCGAGACGGTTCTGATGCGGCTCATGCGCGGATCGGGTGTGGATGGGCTGGCGGCGATGTCGGCGGGGCGGTTCGGCAAAACCCTGTTTCTGCGGCCGCTGCTGGAGGAAACAAGAGAGCAGTTGCGCGCATATCTAACCGCGCGGGGTATGGTCTGGGCCGAGGATCCCTCGAATGAGGACCCGCGCTTTGAACGGGTGCGGATACGCCGGGCCATGGCCGGGCTTGGCCTTGATGCGACACGGCTGGCCGAGACCGCCCGCGCCATGGCCCGCGCCCGCATCGCGCTTGAAACAAGGGTGCAAGACGTCGCCCGGGCAATTGTGACCGAAGAAAACGGGATCGTGTCATTCGCGGCTGCCGCGCTTGGCGATACCGAAGAGGAAACCCGCCTGCGGCTCGTCGCGCATGCGTTGAAATACCTATCTGCTGCCCCTTACAGGCCGCGATTGCAGGCGCTGGACGCGACGGTGGCGGCGGCGCTGGCGGGCCAGGGCGGCACGCTGCATGGCTGTCGGTTGATCCCCTATCGCGAGCGGCTGCTGATTTGCCGCGAATATAGGGCGGTTGCGGGGCTCGACCTGGCCGCGGCCGAGGGCGGGTGGTGGGATAACCGGTGGCAGATCTCGGCCCCGGATCTGCCCGGCGCCCGCATTCGCGCGCTAGGGGTCGAGGGCCTGAAACAGATGCCGCGCATCGAGGGTCTGCCGCAGGCTGCACTGATGTCACTGCCCGGGGTTTGGCAGGGCGACAGGCTCTGCGCCGTGCCCGGGCTTTTGAATGACAATCTGACGATCTGTCGCCATACCCCGGCAGCATCTTTTCACCAGACCATTTTATCGCATTGAAACCCCCGCCCGCATGCCTATTTTAGGCGGGTGCCGCCGATCGCCGCCCGTGTCGGCCACATCATGTAAGGAGAAGTCATTTGGGTAACGCTAGAAACATCGCTTTCTGGGTCATTCTGTTTCTGTTGATCCTTGCGCTGTTCAACCTCTTCAGCGGCAATCAGTCGGCGGTGAATCCGCGTGTTGTCGCCTATTCCGATTTCATCTCGCAGGTTGAAGATGGCGGCGTGACCGCGGTGATTCTGGATGGCGAGAGCATTCAATTCACCACCGGTCAGGGCAATTTCGAAACCGTGCGCCCGCCTTCGGTCGATGTGACGCCGGTTCTGCTGGAAAACCAGGTGCGTATTCAGGCGCGCCCGCAGGAACAATCAGGGTTCATCTCTGGGCTGATGGTCTGGCTGCCGGTGCTGGTGCTGATCGGCGTCTGGATCTTCTTCATGAACCGGATGCAGGGCGGTGGCCGTGGCGGCGCGATGGGCTTCGGCAAATCCAAGGCCAAGCTTTTGACCGAGAAATCGGGGCGCGTGACCTTTGACGACGTCGCCGGCATCGACGAGGCCAAGGAGGAGCTCGAGGAGATTGTCGAGTTCCTGCGCAACCCGCAAAAATTCAGCCGCCTGGGCGGCAAGATCCCGAAAGGTGCGCTGCTGGTGGGCCCGCCGGGCACCGGTAAAACCCTGCTGGCGCGCGCCATCGCCGGTGAGGCGGGCGTGCCCTTCTTTACCATCTCGGGCTCGGATTTCGTGGAAATGTTCGTCGGCGTCGGCGCAAGCCGGGTCCGTGATATGTTCGAGCAGGCCAAGAAAAACGCGCCCTGCATCGTGTTCATCGACGAGATCGACGCCGTGGGCCGCAGCCGGGGTGTCGGCTATGGCGGCGGCAACGACGAACGTGAGCAGACGCTGAACCAGCTCCTGGTGGAAATGGACGGGTTCGAGGCCAATGAGGGCATCATCATCGTGGCTGCGACCAACCGCCCCGACGTGCTGGACCCGGCGCTGTTGCGTCCCGGCCGGTTCGACCGTCAGGTGCAGGTGCCCAACCCCGATATCAAGGGCCGCGAAAAGATCCTGGGCGTGCATGCCCGCAAGGTGCCTCTGGGCCCCGATGTCGATCTGCGCATCATCGCGCGCGGCACGCCTGGTTTCTCGGGGGCCGATCTGGCCAACCTGGTGAACGAATCGGCGCTGATGGCCGCCCGCGTCGGCCGCCGTTTCGTGGTGATGGAAGATTTCGAGAACGCCAAGGACAAGGTCATGATGGGGGCCGAGCGCCGCTCGATGGTGATGACCGAAGATGAGAAAAAGCTGACGGCCTATCACGAGGCGGGCCATGCTGTTGTCGGGTTGAACGTCCCCGACCACGACCCGATCCACAAGGCCACGATCATTCCGCGCGGGCGCGCCCTTGGACTGGTGCTCAGCCTGCCCGAACGGGATCAGCTTTCCGTCAGCTTGCGCAAATACAAATCCAAGATTGCCATGGCCATGGGTGGTCGCGTGGCCGAAGAGCTGATTTTTGGCCCCGAATACGTGACCTCGGGCGCGGCATCGGACATCCAGCAAGTGACCCGCATCGCGCGCGCCATGGTCACGCAATTCGGGTTCGCCGAAGAGCTGGGCTATGTCGACTACGCCAATGAACAGCAATCGCATCTGGGGGCCTATGGCGGCGGCACCACCCATTCAGGCACAACCCAGAAACTGATTGATGACAAGGTCAAGCAGCTGGTCGATGAGGGTTATGACACGGCCAAACGGGTGCTGACCGATCATGCCGAGGATCTGGAACGTCTGGCGCAGGGCCTCTTGGAATATGAGACCCTGACAGGCAATGAGATCACCAGGGTCATCGCGGGCGAGCCGCTCAATCGGGGCGATGACGATGAGGATGACACCGATACCGGCGGCACGCCCTCGGTCACGGCCATTCCCAAGACCAAGCCCAAATCGGCCACGCCCGATGACGGCGGGCTGGAACCGGAACCCTCGGCCTGACACGCACAGCAAGACGACAAGGAAAGCCCCGACGCATGATCGGGGCTTTTTTCAATTCGGCGGAGGGTGCTATCCAGGCCTCGCTGCCGGTATCGCCCCCGACGCGGGTTGACCGGCGAAGTCGAGCAACTGAAGACAGGATGTCGAGATGCCCGCCCTTCTGCCTACGGAATTTTTCGGCGAGATTACGTGGTTGGGGGCTGTGGCCGACCGCGGAGCGGCTTTGCCCTCAGCCGCGCTGGAGGAAATGCCGCTAACCCTTTCGGGGTTCGCGGGTGAGGCGCATGGCGGACTGACGCGCGCATCCTGCAGTCGCGTCACGTCGCAATACCCGTGTGGCACCGAGATCAGAAACACCCGGCAGCTATCCGTCGTCAGCGCCGAGGATCTGGCGCGGATCGCGAATGCCATGGGCGTCGACGCGCTGCATCCGCGCCTGTTGGGGGCGAGTCTGGTGATCGCGGGCATCCCCGATTTCACGCTTGTCCCGCCGGGATCGCGGTTACAGGCCGAAACCGGCGCGACGCTGGTTGTGGATATGGAGAACCGGCCCTGCCACCTGCCGGCAAGGCCGATCGATGCCGAGGGGCCGGGCCATGGCCGCGCCTTCAAGGCAGCGGCCAGGCGTTTGCGGGGTGTGACGGGCTGGGTGGAACGCGCGGGCGTGCTGCGTCTGGGCGATCGCATCCGCCTGCACGTGCCGGATCAACCGGCCTGGCCGCATCTGGATGCGGCGCGCGGGCGTTAGGCCCCGATCAGGATCAGCGCGGCCAGCCCAAGGCCGATGCCGATGCCAAAACCTACATGGATCAAAATCATGGGGGCGGTCATGGGCGGCCTCTTTCTTGTTGCGTCTGGTTTGCGGTCCTTCATGTGTCGGATGGCACGCCCAAATGGTTCAGAAAGAAATGTACGCCGCGTATCGGAAACGCGAATTGGCGGATGCATGACGGAATTGGTCGCAATCGCTCCGCTCGGGCGGCCCCGGGCTTGATATAGGCGAAGGATATTTTTGCCGCTTCCAACAGGAGCCTGCCAGCATGGCCTTCAAGACCGATATCGAAATTGCCCGCGAAGCCAAAAAACGCCCGATCCAGGAGATCGGCGCGAAGCTTGGCATCGACAGCGACCACCTGCTACCCTACGGGCATGACAAGGCCAAGGTGAGCCAGGACTTCATCAATTCGGTCCAGGATCGTCCGACCGGCAAGCTGATCCTCGTGACCGCGATCAACCCGACCCCCGCCGGCGAAGGCAAGACCACCACCACCGTGGGTCTGGGCGACGGGCTGAACGCGATCGGCAAGAACGCCGCGATCTGTATCCGCGAGGCCTCTCTGGGTCCGAATTTCGGGATGAAGGGCGGGGCCGCGGGCGGCGGTTACGCGCAGGTCGTTCCGATGGAAGAGATGAACCTGCATTTCACCGGCGATTTCCACGCCATCACCAGCGCCCATAACCTGCTGAGCGCGATGATCGACAACCATATCTATTGGGGCAACGAGCTGCAGATCGACGAGCGCCGCGTCACCTGGCGGCGGGTGCTGGACATGAACGACCGGGCGCTGCGCGATACCGTGACCTCGCTTGGCGGTGTCTCGAACGGGTTCCCGCGTCAGACCGGGTTTGACATCACCGTGGCCTCCGAGGTCATGGCGATCCTGTGCCTGGCCAAGGATCTGGAAGATCTGCAGAAACGGCTGGGTGACATGATCGTGGCCTATCGCCGCGACCGCAGCCCGATCTATGCCCGCGACATCAAGGCCGATGGTGCCATGACGGTGCTGTTGCGCGATGCCATGCAGCCCAACATCGTGCAGACGCTGGAAAACAACCCCGCCTTCGTGCATGGCGGCCCGTTTGCCAATATCGCGCATGGCTGCAACAGCGTCATCGCCACCACCACGGCCCTGAAACTGGCCGATTACGTGGTGACCGAGGCCGGGTTCGGGGCCGATCTGGGGGCCGAGAAATTCATGAACATCAAGTGCCGCAAGGCGGGGTTGTCCCCCGATTGCGTGGTGCTGGTTGCCACCGTGCGGGCGATGAAGATGAATGGCGGCGTGGCCAAGGCCGATCTGGGCGCGGAAAATGTCGCGGCGGTCGAAAACGGCTGCGCCAATCTGGGCCGCCATATCGGCAACCTGAAATCCTTCGGCGTGCCGGTCGTGGTGGCGATCAACCATTTCGTCACCGACACCGATGCCGAGATTCAGGCCGTGAAGGATTATGTCGAGGGGCAGGGCTCCGAGGCGATCCTGAGCCGTCATTGGGAGCTGGGCAGCGAAGGCTCGGCCGATCTGGCGGCCCGTGTGGCCGAGATCGCCGATAGCGGCGTCAGCCAGTTCGCGCCGCTCTACAAGGATGAGCTGAGCCTCTTTGAGAAGATCGAGACCGTGGCCAAGCGCATCTACCACGCGGATGAGGTTCTGGCCGATGCCAAGATCCGCAATCAGCTGAAGGAATGGGAAGAGGCGGGTTATGGCAATCTGCCGGTCTGCATGGCCAAGACGCAATACAGCTTCTCGACCGATCCCAACCTGCGCGGCGCGCCCACCGGCCATTCGGTGCCGGTGCGCGAGGTGCGGCTGTCGGCGGGGGCCGGGTTCGTGGTGGCGATCTGCGGCGAGATCATGACCATGCCGGGCCTGCCGCGCAAACCGGCCGCCGAATCCATCCGCATCAATGATGAGGGTGTGGTCGAGGGCCTCTTCTGAAGCAGGTTTGTTGCATCACGGCGCGCGCATGCGAATGCGCGCGCTTGCCCGTTCCGATCCCAGATGCCCGCCCGGGCATAGCAAAGAGCCCCTGACATGCGCGCAGCCCTTATCGACGGCAAATCCATCGCGGCGAAGATGCGTGCCGAAGTGGCCGATCAGGCGGCGGAGCTGACCACGGCGGGATGGGCCCCGCGCCTGGTCTCGATCAGCGTGGGCGAGTCCGGGGCGGCCGATCTCTATGTGCGCAATCAGAGCAAATCGGCCGCAAGCGCGGGCGTGGCATTCGAGGCGCGCGCCTATCCTGAGCGCACCTCGCTGGAGCAGTTGACCGGCATCCTGCAGGGCCTGAACGCCGATCCGCGGGTCAATGGCATCATCATCCAGCGCCCATTGCCGGAGCATATTCCGGTCAAGGTGTTGCAGAAAACGATCCATCCGCTGAAGGATGTCGAGGGGATGCACCCGGCCTCGATCGGCAATATCGTCTATAACGACCTGGCGCTTGGCCCCTGCACGGCGGTCGCGGCGGTGGAGATCCTGAAGACGCTGCCGCTGAAGATGGAGGGGCTGGATGTCACCGTGATCGGCCATTCCGAGATTGTCGGAAAGCCCATTGCGTTTCTGTTGATGGGGTTGGGGGCGACGGTCACGGTCTGTCATCACATGACCCGGTCGGTGGCGATGCATAGCCGCGCGGCGGATGCGGTGTTTGTCGCGGTCGGCAAACCGGGCCTGGTGACCGGCGACATGCTGAAACCGGGGGCGGCGCTGATCGATATCGGCATCAACCGGGTCGACGGCAAGACGGTGGGCGACGCCGATTTCGCCAGCTGCGCCGAAGTGGCGGGCTGGATTACCCCGGTGCCGGGCGGGGTGGGGCCGGTGACGGTTGCCACGCTGATGAAGAACGCGGTGCTGGCCACGGGCATGCAAATGGCACATTACAGGGCCAGCTACGCCGAAACGGAATTCTGAAAGCTGAGGGAGAGACAGGACATGTCGGCAACGATCATTGACGGTAAGGCCTTTGCGGCCAAGGTGCGGGCGCAGGTCGGTGAACATGTGGCGCGGCTCAAGGCCGAACACGCGATCACGCCGGGGCTGGCCGTGGTGCTGGTGGGCGAAGATCCGGCCAGCCAGGTCTATGTCCGCTCCAAGGGCAAGATGACGATCGAGGTCGGCATGGAGAGCTTTGAATACAAGCGTGACGCCGATATTTCCGAGGCCGATCTGCTGGCGCTGATCGATCAGCTCAACAACGATGCTGCCGTTCACGGCATCCTGGTGCAATTGCCGCTGCCCGATCATCTCGATTCCGATCTGGTGATCAATTCGATCGACCCGGCCAAGGATGTGGACGGGTTCCATATCTCGAATGTCGGGCTGTTGGGGACGGGTCAGAAATCCATGGTGCCCTGCACGCCGCTTGGCAGCCTGATGATGCTGCGCGACCATCTCGGCAGCCTGTCGGGGCTGAATGCGGTTGTGGTGGGGCGTTCGAATATCGTCGGCAAACCGATGGCGCAGCTTTTGCTTGGCGACAGTTGCACCGTGACGATCGCTCATAGCCGCACCAAGGATCTGGCCGAGGTCTGCCGCCGGGCCGATATCCTGGTGGCCGCTGTCGGGCGGCCCGAGATGATCCCCGGCGATTGGGTGCGCCCCGGCGCGACCGTGATCGATGTTGGCATCAACCGCATTCCGCACCCCGAGATCGAGGGCAAGACCAGGCTGGTCGGTGACGTGCATTTCGAGAGTGCGGCAAAGGTGGCGGGCGCGATCACGCCGGTGCCGGGCGGCGTCGGTCCGATGACCATCGCCTGCCTGCTGGCCAACACACTGACCGCGACCTGCCGGGCAAATGGGCTGGAGGAGCCTGAGGGCCTGACCGCATAGCGCGGCGGCACGGGGCGCGGCCCCCCGCTTGTGCGTCTTTGGGCAGTGGGGCGGTGGATCAGCCGCCGTTCGGGCGGCTGACAATGAAGGCGGCCGCACCGCCCATTGCCAGTGTTTGAACCAATAGGATTACCGCGCCGAGGCTGGCTATCAGGCTGATCAGAAAGATCAGCACCATTGCCGTGCAGGCCAGGATCTTGATGCGTGGCCGGATTGCGCCATTGGCCTCCCAATCGCGGATCGGGCCGCCGAAGATCGGGTGATCCAGAAGCCATTGCTTGAGCTGCGGCGCGCTCTTGCCGAATGCGAAGGCCGCGAGGATCAGGAAGGGGGTCGTGGGCAGCAGCGGTAATGCGACGCCGATGAAGCCGAGCGCGACACACGTCCAGCCAAGGATCATCCAGGGCAGTTTCCGTAATCGGTTGCGGCGGCGTGGGGCGGTCATACTGCTGCAGATAGTCAGCAAGGGTGCCGATGTAAATCGCGGGCTCAGGCCGGGGCATGTATCCATTGCCCCGGCACCAGCCCCTCCAGCCGCCAGGGCCCGATTTGCCAGCGCACGAGGCGCAGCGTGGGCAGGCCCACTGCCGCCGTCATGCGCCGCACCTGACGGTTGCGACCCTCGGTGATGGTCAGCTCGATCCAGGCATCGGGCACGGTTTTTCGAAACCGCACCGGCGGGGTGCGCGGCCAGAGATCGGGGGCCGCGATCTGGCGCGCTTTGGCGGGGCGGGTCGGGCCATCCTTGAGCGTGACACCCTTGGCAAGCGCGGCCATCTGATCCGCATCGGGGGTGCCCTCGACCTGCACCAGATAGGTCTTGGGCATTTTCGCGCGCGGGTTGGTGATGCGGGCCTGCAGGCGGCCATCATCGGTGAGGATCATCAACCCCTCGCTGTCGCGATCCAGCCGCCCGGCCGGGTAAACGCCGGGCAGGTCGATGTAATCCGAGAGCGTCGCGCGCGGGCTGCCGGCGCTGCCCTTGTCGGTGAATTGCGACAGCACGTCATAGGGTTTGTTGAAGAGGATCACCTGGGTCATGCGCTCACGCCTTGAGGGACAGGGCATTCATTGGCCCATCGGTCGCAATCAGGCAAGGGGCTGTCCCGAAAAGCTCTTGCCCGGTGGCCTGATTTGGCTGAGCGTAGCGGCGACTGCTTTGCAAAAGGATCCTGCCATGCCCGCCGGTGCCGCCCCGTTCCCGCCTGCTGAATATGACCGCCGCATTGCCCTGACCCGTGCCGCGATGGCCGAGGCCGGGCTGGAGGCGCTCTTTGTCACCGATCCCTCGAACCAGGCCTGGCTGACGGGTTATGACGGCTGGTCGTTTTATGTGCATCAGGGCGTGATCCTGACCCATGCGGGCGCGCCGGTCTGGTGGGGGCGTCATATGGACAGTATCGGGGCCGGGCGGACCTGCTGGATGGAGGCCGATCGCATCATCGGCTATGGCGACCATTTCGTGCAATCGACCGAACGCCACCCGATGCAGGATCTGGCCGGGCATCTCTGCGCGATGGGGCTGGAGCGGGCGCGCATCGGTGTCGAGATGGAGAATTATTACTACTCGGCCAAGGCGCATGAGGTTCTTGTATCAGAATTGCCCGGTGCCCGGATCGCGGACGCCACTGCGCTGGTCAACTGGCAGCGGCTGGTGAAATCCGGGGCCGAGCTGGATTTCATTCGCAAGGCGGCGCGGATATCCTCGCATATCACCCGCACCGCGATCGAGAAGGCCGAGCCGGGGCTGCGCAAGAACGAGCTGGTGGCCGAGATCTATCACGCCGCCATCACCGGAGTGGGTGACATCTGGGGCGACTATCCCGCCATCGTGCCGCTGACGCCCTCGGGCCGCGATGCGACGGCTGCGCATCTGACCTGGAACGGCGATGAGATGCGCGCCGGCGAGGCCACGTTTTTCGAGCTTTCGGGGGTTTATCGCCGCTATCACGCGCCACTTTGCCGGACGGTGTTTCTGGGCCGGCCGGGGCAGGAAATGCTGGATGCCGAGGCGGCCCAGATCGAAGGCATCGAGGCCGGGCTGGAGGCCGCGCGCGCCGGCAACCGGACCTGCGATATCGCGAACGCCTTCATGGCGGTGTTGAAAAAACGCGGGCTAAAGCGGGAGGGGCGCATGGGCTATCCCATCGGTCTCAGCTATCCGCCCGATTGGGGCGAACGCACGGCCTCGATCCGCACCGAGGATAGCACCGTGCTGGAACCCGGCATGGTGTTTCATTTCATGCCCGCGCTCTGGATGGATGATTGGGGGTTGGAGACGACCGAGACCATCGTGATCCGCGAGACCGGCGGGGCCGAGGTGCTCTCGGATGTCGAGCGCAAGCTCTTCGTCAAGCCATGACGGGGCTCTCTGAGACCACCGCGCTTTTGGCCGAGCTGATCGGGTTTCCGACCGTTTCGCCAGACAGCAACCTGGCCATGATCGCGCATCTGGCGGCGCGGCTGGAGGAGGCGGGGGCCACGGTCGAGATCCTGCATGACGACAGCGGGGCCAAGGCCAATCTCTGGGCCCGGATCGGGCCGGATGTGGCTGGTGGCATCCTGTTGTCGGGCCATACCGATGTGGTGCCGGTCGCCGATCAGGTCTGGGCCAGCGACCCGTTCGACATGCATGAAGAAGGTGGCAGGCTCTATGGTCGCGGCACCTGCGATATGAAGGGGTTTGTCGCCGCCGCCACCGCCATGGCCCCGCTTTTCGCCGAACGCGCGCTTTCGCGCCCGATCTATCTCGCCTTCAGCCATGATGAGGAAACCGGATGTCTGGGCGCGCAGGCTTTGGTGGAGCAACTGCGCGGGCGGGCGGCGTTGCCCGCCATGGCGATCGTGGGGGAGCCCACATCGATGCGGGTGATCGAGGGGCATAAGGGCTGCTATGAATATTCGACCCATTTCACCGGGCTGGAGGGGCATGGATCCTCGCCCGATCTGGGCGTCAACGCGGCCGAATACGCGGCGCGCTATGTCGGGCGGCTGCTGGATCTGAAAGACCGGCTGCGCGCGCGGGTGCCCGAAGGCAGCCGGTTCGAGCCGCCCTGGACCACGATCAATACCGGCGCGGTGCAGGGCGGGGTGGCCCATAATGTCATTCCCGGGCGCGCCCGGGTCGATTGGGAAATGCGGCCCGTGCAAAGCTCGGATGCCGATTTCGTCAAGGCCGACCTGGCGGAATATTGCGCCCACACGCTGTTGCCCGCGATGCAGGCCGTCGATCCGCAGGCCGGGATCGAGACCGAGACCATCGCCGAGGTTTGCGGGTTGGAGCCCGCCACCGAGAACGAGGCCCGCGCGCTGGCGATGGAACTGACCGGGGCCAATGGCGCGGGGCTGGTGCCGTTCGGAACCGAGGCGGGGCTGTTTCAGGGCCTGGGCATGTCGGTTGTGGTCTGTGGGCCGGGATCCATCGAGCAGGCGCATAAGCCGGATGAGTATCTGGAGCTCAGCCAGCTGGATGCCTGTCTGGGGATGCTGGAGCGGTTGAGCCGGAAATTGGGCTAGGGTTGGTTTGGAGAACTCCGGGCGAGTTACGGTATGGCAGGTATGAGGCCAACGTGACGGATGCTGCGCCGTCCCCAGACGCCCGCCAAGGCAAACAAGGAACGAAACGACGCTTCGCCCGTTGTTCACTCACAAGCTCCAACTGAACTCCGTATCCGTCTCTGACCGGTCCCACAGCTTTGTCATGACGGATTTGTCGCAGGCGTAGGATTCCAGCGTGCCTCTACCGACCGGGCCGACCCACTCCATGCGGCCCGTAGGGCCGTACAGGGCCCGCTGTTCCAGGCCATCTTCGGTGGCGCACATGACCTCCGGATAGGCCCCTCTTTGGGCTGACTGAACCATCGGCGACAGCGCCATTAACCCGAACACGATCCGCGCGGTGAGGCTGCCGCTGGTTTTGATCAGCGATGTCGCGGACGATCCGGGATGGCAGACATAGACATGGACGTTCTTGTTCGCGGCCTTGATCCGGTCCTGCAGCTCATAGGCAAACATCATCTGCGCCAGTTTGCTTTGGCTGTAGGCGGCATTGGCGCTGTAGTTCCTGTCCCAGTTCATGTCGTCGAACTGGATCGTCCTTATGCCCATTTTGTAGCCAAGACTGGCGACGACCACGATCCGGCCTTTCGCACGCTCGATCCGGTCGAAGAGCATCCCGCAAAGGACGAAATGACCGTAATGGTTGGTGCCAAGCTGGCTTTCGAACCCGTCCTTGGTCAGTTTCTGCGTCGGTACCTGCGCGATGGCGGCGTTGCAGATCAGCGCGTCGATCCGGGGGACGGAGTTGCGCACCTGCTCCGCCGCTTCGTGCAGGCTCGCCCGCTCGGCCAGGTCCATGCGGACATAGCTCACATCGGCCCGCGGCCCGAATTCCTGTTTCAGCTCTTTTATGGCGTCGGCCGATTTCTGGGCGCTGCGGTTCAGCATCACCACGCGCGCGCCTTTGGAGAGAAGGATGCGGGAGGCCTGAAATCCCGCCCCGGCATTGGCACCGGTGATCAGGTAGGTCTTGCCTGCGAGGTTGCCGAGGCGGTCGGGCGTCCAGCCGTTCGGTCCAAATTGGGTATCTGCCATTGTCTTGATCCTTTTCGCGTCGAGCCAAGGGCGCGCGTGGTAGGTGTTCTCATCTGCAACGGACAGATAACTCTCTGCTCCGCGCCAAAACAGACGATATCGTCGCGAATACGTGCCTGATTGTATCGGGACGGTTGTCAGGGCCGGTAAATGGCACCTAAACTCTCGGCATGACCCAAGACCAGATCAAGCACCTCATCGACGGCAGGATCCGCGAAGACGGGTTGATGGAAACCGGTGTGGCGGGCGTAAAGCTGTTCCGCGCAACGCGGCCCATGCCCTGTGCCCCTGCGGTCTATGAACCCTCTGTTATTGCCATCGCGAGCGGGGCCAAGGAAGCGGTGCTGGACGGCGCGCGATGTGTCTATGACAACAGCCAGTACTTGTTGTGCCCGATGTCGATGCCGGTGAAGGCGGGGACGCCGGGCGCATCTGCGGAAAACCCGCTCTTTGGTGTCTATATCTCCCTCAATCCGGGCGTGATGAGCGAGTTGGCCACCCGGATGGAGAACGCAGGCGGCGCAATTCCGGCGGCTTCGGGTGGCCCGGGCACGCAGGCAATCAGGCTTGCGCATTGGGATGCGGCGTTCTCGGACGCGCTGTTGCGGCTGCTGCAATTGGGCGACAGTGAAACGGATACGGTCGTCCTTGGCGACGCGCGGCTGCGCGAGCTTTATTATGCGATCCTGAAAGGGGGGGCCGGATATTCCGCGCGCCGAGCCTTTGGGGCCGGCAATGCCGTTGCGCGGTCGATTGCGCATGTATCGGCCAACTTGAACGCGCCGATCACGATCGACGACATGGCCACGCGCGCTGGCATGAGCCGGGCGGTATTCCACCGCAAGTTCAAGCAGGCAACGACGATGTCGCCCATCCAGTTTGTAAAATCGATGCGTCTGGGCAACGCCGCGGTGAAAATCGCCGAGGGCATGACCGTGAGTGAAGCGGCCATGCATGTAGGGTACGTGAGCCCGTCCCAATTCAGCCGAGAGTTCAAGCGCATTTACGGGCAGTCTCCGAGACAATGGAGCGATGCCCAGCACTCCCCAGCAGGAGCCGCGTGACGGAGCGGGCTGTCATGATGCCCCGGAACAACCGCACCGTGACCCCGATATGTTCGCGGTGCCGAAAGCGGGCATGGGGCCAAGCGGAATGAACGGCAGCCTTGTCCCGCCCGGCGGGCTTTGACTGAACGAAAATTCGCCGACTTTCCCGCCTCACTCCCGATCCAGATCGCGCGCGATCAGTTCCTTCATGATCTCGTTGGTGCCGCCATAGATTTTCTGCACCCGCGCATCGGCGTAAAGTTCTGCTATAAGATACTCGTTCATATAGCCGTAGCCGCCATGCAGTTGCAGGCATTCGTCGACGATCTCGCATTGCGACTGGCTGCACCACCATTTCGCCATCGCGGCCTTTTCGGCGGTCAGGGTGCCGGCCTCCAGCTCGCTCAGGCATTGATCGAGAAAAGCGGCCATGACCTCGATCTTGGTGGCGGCCTCGGCCAGCTTGAAGCGGGTATTCTGGAAATCCATGATCCGCTGCCCAAAGGCCTTGCGCTCGCGCACATAGTCCAGCGTGACCCGCAACGCGCATTCCGAGGCCCCAAGCGCGCCATAGCCCAGCATCAGGCGTTCCCACGGCAATTGCCGCATCAGCTGGTAAAACCCTTGCCCCTCGGCATCGCCCAACAAATGCGTGCGCGGGATGCGAGCGTTTTCGAAGAAAAGCTCGGCTGTGTCGTTCCTGCGCATGCCCATCTTGTCGAGCTTGCGGCCGACGCTGAACCCCTCCAGCCCTTCGGTTTCGACCACCACCAGGGACACGCCCTTAGACCGCGACCCCGGATCGGTCTTGGCCACCAGCACGATCAGGTCGGCGCTGCCGCCATTGGTGATGAAGGTCTTGGAGCCGTTGATGCAATATTCATTGCCGTCGGCGATGGCGGTGGTTTTCACCGCCTGCAAATCCGATCCGGTGCCCGGTTCCGTCATCGCGATGGCCGCAACCATATCGCCCGCGGCAAGCTGCGGCAGCCAGCGGGCACGCTGCTCTTCGGTGCCGTAGGCGGCGATGTAGTGGGTGGCGATGTTATGAACGGAAAAGCCCCAGCCGCTATCGCCGATCCGTCCCTGTTCCAGAAAGGTGACGATATCGAAGGCATATCCCAGCCCCAGCCCGCCATGCGCCTCGGGCACCGTCGCGCCCAGAATGCCCAGATCGCCCGCCTTGCGCCAGAACGATTTGGGGATGCGGCCATCGGATTTCCACTGGTCGCGATTGGGCTGGAACTCCTCGGTCAGAAACCGCTGCACGGTCTCGGAATAGGCCTGGTGATCCTCGTGCATCCAAGTGTGATTGGGCATGGCGCGTTCCCCCTGTTTTGAATGTGTGGGGGATGGTGACGCGGGCGGGCCGCTCAGGCAAGCCCCCGGTCCGCGCGCCGTTGCGTCAGTTATCCGATACGCCGGTCGCGGCCTCAAGGGCGGACAGGGCGCGGTTCAGGGCGGCGCGGTCCTCGGGGGCGATGCGATCCAGAATGCGGGTTTCACGCTCGCGCATCGGGGCCACCAGGTCGCAATAGGCGCGCTGTCCGGTGTCGGTCATGCTGATGATCTCGGACCGCCGGTCGGTCATCACGGTCTCGCGCCGGATCCAGCGGCGCAACTCCAGCGCCCGCACGGCGCGGCTGACCTTGGTCTTGTGCTGCGCCGAATGTGTGCCCAGGGCCGTCGCCGTGGACGGGCCCAGATCGGCCAGCGCCGCCAGAACCCGCCATTCCGGCCGGTTGAGGCCAAAGGCATCCTTGTAGACGGGCCGGATCTCGGCGCTCAGCGCCTCCGCCAGCCGCGACACCCGGTAGGGCAGGAAATTTTCGAGTGTAAGTCCCATCGAATCCTTGTTAGTTACAAAATCAATAGTCACGTATGCAACCAAATCGCGCCGCATCGCAAGCGGTTTCGCGACGTCGGGGAAGAAAGAGGATCCTTCAGACATGGCAAAAGGCTTCGCATCGCAGGGCGACATGGCGGAAAAAACCATCAGCTTCACGCAAGTGGGCGAGGGGCTTTATGCCTTCACCGCCGAGGGTGATCCCAATTCGGGTGTGATCATCGGCGATGACAGCGTGATGATCGTCGAGGCACAGGCCACGCCGCGTCTGGCGCGGATGGTGATCGACAAGGTGCGCGAGGTGACCGACAAGCCGATCAGCCATCTGGTGCTGACGCATTACCACGCGGTCCGGGTTCTGGGGGCCTCGGCCTTTGGGGCCGATACGGTGATCATGTCCGACAAGGCCCGGTCGATGGTGGTCGAACGCGGGCAGGAGGATTGGGACAGCGAATTTGACCGCTTCCCGCGTCTGTTCGAGGGGCATGAGGAGATCCCCGGCCTGACCTGGCCCACCACCACCTTTACCGGCCGGATGTCGGTCTATCTGGGCAAGCGCCGGGTCGATATCATGCAGCTGGGCCGCGCCCATACGGCGGGCGATGCGGTGATCCATGTGCCGGATCAGAACGTGATGTTTACCGGCGACATCGTCGAATATCACTCGGCCTGCTATTGTGGCGATGGCCATTTCGGCGACTGGCACCGGACGCTCGACAATATCCGCGGCTTCGATCTGGATGCCATCGCGCCGGGGCGCGGCGATGCTCTGGTTGGCCGCGACATGGTCAATGCGGCGCTGGATGCGACGGGCGATTTCGTGGCCTCCACCTATCGCCCGGCGGCACGGGTGGCCCAAGGCGGCGGCACGCTGAAAGAGGCGTGGGATGCGGTGCGCGCCGAATGCGACCCGAAATTCGCCGATTACGCGATCTATGAGCATTGCCTGCCCTTTAACGTGGCGCGCGCCTATGACGAGGCTTTGGGCATCGACACGCCGCGCATCTGGACGGCCGCGCGCGACAAGGAAATGTGGGCCGCCCTGCAGGGGTAAGTCACTGAAATGGATGGGAGGAACCGCAATGCTCGATGATCGCTACAGCCTGGCTTTCAAGCTTTACCCCTATGCGCGCAGCCCCGATCAGGACAAGGACCAGGCCGCGCGCCACCCGGTTGTCGTGATGGGCGGCGGGCCGATCGGCATGGCCACCGCGCTGGATCTGGGGCTGCAGGGCATCCCGGTGCTGGTGCTCGATGATCACGAGGGCATCGGCATGGGATCGCGCGCGATCTGTTTTTCCAAGCGCTGCCTGGAGGTCGCCGACCGCTATGGCTGTGGCGAGCCGATGCTGGACAAGGGCGTGGTCTGGAATGTCGGCAAGGTGTTCCACGACGACCGGCAGGTGTTCGAGTTCAACCTGTTGCCCGAAGAGGGCCACAAATACCCCGCCTTCATCAACCTGCAACAGCCGCTGTTCGAGCGTTTCATCATCGAACGGGTCTGGGCCGCGCAAAAATCCGGGGCCCCGATCGAGATCCGCGGCCGCAACCGGGTCGATGCGGTCGAGACCCATGCCGATCATGTCGTGATGGAGGTGATGACGCCCGATGGCCCCTACAAGGTCGAGGCCAACTGGCTGATCGGTTGCGACGGGGCCAGTTCGCCCTTGCGCGCCATGCTGGGGCAGGGGTTCGAGGGCCGCGTGTTCGAGGATAATTTCCTGATCGCCGACATAAGGATGAAGGCCGATTTCCCAACCGAACGCTGGTTCTGGTTCGAGCCGCATTTCAAATCCGGGGCCTCGGCGCTGTTGCACAAGCAGCCCGATGGCGTCTGGCGGATCGATTTTCAGCTGGGTTGGGAGATCGACCGCGAGAAGGAACTGCGGCAGGAAAATATCGATGCCCGTCTGGTCGCCATGCTGGGCCCGGATGTCGAATACGAGATGGTCTGGTCCTCGATCTACACCTTCCAGTGCCGGCGCATGAAGAGTTTCCGCCATGGCCGGGTGCTCTTTGCCGGCGACGCCGCGCATCAGGTTTCGCCCTTTGGCGCGCGCGGGGCCAATTCGGGGATGCAGGATGTCGACAATCTGGGCTGGAAACTGGGCCTCGTGATGGCCGGAAAGGCCCCTGACCGCCTGCTCGATACCTATACCGAGGAACGGGTCCACGGGGCCGATGAGAACATCCTCAATTCCACCCGCGCCACCGATTTCATCACGCCGAAATCGGCCGTCAGCAAGACCTTCCGCAATGCCGTGCTGGATCTGTCGCGGGACCATGAATTCGCCCGCCCGCTGGTCAATTCCGGCAGGCTTTCCGTGCCCTGCACCTATGACGGGCTCGGCCTGAATGGCCCCGACGATCTGCCCGGCGGCCCGGACCGCGCCCGTGTCGGATCGGTCTGCCCCGACGCACCGCTGGGCGAGGGGTTCCTGCTGTCGCGCCTTGGCAATGGCTTTACCATCCTGACCATTGATGCCGAGGCCCCCGAGATGGTGGCGGAGGATGGCGTTGCCGCCACGCGCCTGGCGCTTTCGGCCGGTGATGATGCCACCGGAGCCATGGCCGCGCGCTATCTGGGCGATGCGGCATCGGCGGTCTATCTGATCCGCCCCGACCAGCATGTCGCCGCCCGCTGGGAAAACTATGATGAGACCGCCCTGCGCGCCGCGCTGCGCCGCGCCTGCGGAAAGGAGTGAGCCATGACGCATCTCAACACCAAGGCAAATATCGACGATCCCGACGGGTTTTATGCCGAGCTGCTGGCCGTCCATGAGGGGTTGGGCGATGCGGAGAGCGCCGCGCTCAACGCGCGTCTGATCCTGACTTTGGCAAATCATATTGGCGACAGGGCGGTGCTGACCGAGGCGTTCGCCGTCGCCGCGAACAAGGAGTGACGCCCATGAAAATCGAGAAAATTCATCACGTTGCCTATCGCTGCCGCGATGCCAAGGAAACCGTGACCTGGTATAACAAGATGCTCAACATGGATTTCGTGCTGGCCATCGCCGAGGATCACGTGCCCTCGACCCATGAACCCGATCCTTACATGCATGTGTTTCTGGATGCGGGCGACGGCAATATCCTGGCCTTTTTCGAGCTGCCCACCAAGCCCGCGATGAGCCGCGACCCGAACACGCCGATCTGGGTTCAGCACATCGCCTTCAAGGTCAAGGACCGCGACACGCTCCTGCAATACAAGGACCATCTTGAGGCCAATGGCGTCGAGGTGTTGGGGGTCACCGATCATTCCATCTTTCATTCGATCTATTTCTTCGATCCCAACGGGCACCGGGTCGAACTGGCCTGCCCGGACCCCGAGGAAGAGGCGATGCTGAAACGCATGGATGCGGTGAAATGGGATATGCTGGAGGAATGGAGCCAGACCAAGAAAGCGCCGAAACACGCCGAGTGGCTGCACAAGAAAGAATTGGGCAAGGCTTGAGGCGCGCCACCCGCGTCCGCAGGGCCCGGGACGAATAGGAAACGTGACATGACCAGGCAACCAGACGGCATCGTGCGGGCGACATCGCGGGCGAAATACAACGAAGGATACATGCCGGGTTTCGGCAATGATTTCGAGACCGAGGCCGAGGAAGGCGCGCTGCCCATCGGGCAGAACAGCCCGCAGCGCTGCCCCTACGGGCTCTATGCCGAACAGCTCTCGGGCACGCCCTTTACCGCGCCGCGCGCCAGCAATGAACGCACCTGGCTCTATCGGATGCGGCCCACGGTGCAGCATATCGGCGATATGGCGCGGGTGGATCTGCCGCATTTCCGGTCGGCCCCCACGCCGGATGAAAGCGGTCTGCCGCTGGCCCCGCTGCGCTGGGATCCGGCCCCGATCCCTGCGGATGCCGGTACGTTCCTGACAGGGATGCGGACGATTGCCACCGGCGGCGACGTGCTGACGCAGGCGGGTTATGCCATCCACACCTATGCCGTGACCGAGAGCATGGAAACGGAGGTGTTCTATAACGCCGATGGCGAGATGCTGATCGTGCCCGAGGTGGGGGATTTGCGGTTTTTCACCGAGATGGGCGTGATCGACCTGTCACCGGGCGAAATCGCGGTCATTCCGCGCGGCGTGAAATACAAGGTGCTGCTGAACGGCGATCCGCAGGCGCGCGGTTATATCTGCGAAAATTACGGCGGGGCGTTTACCCTGCCCGAACGCGGGCCGATCGGGGCCAATTGCATGGCCAATCCGCGCGATTTCCTGACCCCCGTGGCCGCCTATGAGGAAAAGGACGGCACCCCCCACCGCGTCATCGTGAAATGGTGCGGACAGTTCCACGCCTGCGAGATCGACCACAGCCCGCTGGATGTGGTGGCCTGGCATGGCAATTACGCGCCCTGCAAATACAACCTGCGGCATTATTCGCCGGTGGGGCCGATCCTGAACGATCATGCCGATCCCTCGATTTTTACCGTGCTGACCGCGCCGAGCGCCGAGCCCGGCACCGCCAATATCGATTTCGTGATTTTTCCGCCGCGCTGGCTGGTGGCCGAAAACAGCTTTCGCCCGCCCTGGTATCACATGAACATCATGTCCGAATTCATGGGGCTGATCGAAGGCGTCTATGACGCCAAACCGCAGGGCTTCGTCCCCGGCGGCATGAGCCTGCATAACATGATGCTGCCGCACGGGCCCGATGCCGATGCGTTCTACGGGGCCTCGCTGAAAAAGCTGGAGCCCGAGAAGCTGGACAACACCATCGCCTTCATGTTCGAAACGCGGTTTCCGCAGCAACTGACGAAATACGCCGCCGGGCTCGATACGTTGCAGGTGAAATACCCCGATGTCTGGAAACCCCTGCGCAAACATTTCGACAAGACCCGCAAGGTCTGGGACGGCGAGTAACAGCATCGGATGCCGGGAGGCGTCCCGTAATCCGGCTTAGCCCCCGTCCACGGAGACGCCGATCACCCGGTTGCGTTTCTATCCGGCCTGACCGACAAGCGGGGCCATGATCACGCGGGAGTTTCAAAAAGGCGACGCCGACAGCACGGCGCTCTATTCCGATTGCGAGCGGTATCGCTATGCCTTGACGCGGGTCTGGGATGCGTCAGAGCCGAGACTGCTGTTCATTATGCTGAACCCGTCGAAGGCCACCGAGCGGCAAAACGACCCGACCGTGGAACGCTGTGAACGCCGGGCGCGGGTGCTGGGGTATGGCGCGCTGCGGGTGATGAACATCTTTGCCTGGCGCGAGACCGATCCGAAGAAGCTGCGCCGGGCGGCAGAGCCGGTCGGTGAAGAGAATGACACGCTGCTGCTGCAGGGTCTGACATGGGCCGACCGCGTGATTGCCGGATGGGGCGTGCATGGCGACCATCTGGGGCGTGGGCCAGCGGTCGAGGCGCTCTTGCGGGGCGCGGGGGCGGATCTGTTGTGCCTTGGCCTCAGCAAGGCCGGGCATCCGCGACACCCGCTCTATATCGGGTACGCAAAATCGCCCAAGCCCTGGCAGGCCGGTTGACGGTTGACGGGCGGCGCTCCAATCTTGGCACCGGAGGGTCCCTGCCATGTCTGTAATTCCCGGGTTTTCGCAAAGCTACATCCAGACCAACGGCATCCGCATGTCGGTGCATCAGGGCGGCAACGGCCCGCCCCTGATCCTGCTGCACGGATTTCCACAAAATCACATGGCATGGGCGAAAATGGCACCCATGCTGGCGCAGCATTTTCACTGCATCATTCCTGATCTGCGCGGCTATGGCGATAGCGATGCCCCCCCCGACGATGCCGATCACCACGTCTACGCGAAACGCGAAATGGCGCAGGATGTCATCGGGCTGATGGATTTTCTGGGATTGGAGAGGGCGCATATCCTGGGCCATGATCGCGGCGCGCGGGTGGCCTACCGGCTGGCACTTGGCCATCCTGAGCGGGTCGATCGGCTGGGGATCATCGAGATCGTGCCCACTGGCGATTTCTGGCGCGCCTGGGACGCGGAGCTGGCGATCAAGGCGTATCACTGGACCTTTCTGGCGCAGGCCGCCCCGCTTCCAGAACGGATGATCGCGGCTGATGGACCGGGCTTTATCGACTGGACCCTCGCCAGTTGGACGCATTGCCGCAGCCTCGCGCCGTTTTCCGATGCGGCGCTGGAAAGCTACCGGGCGCAGGGAGCGATCCCGGCGCGCGTGGCGGCGATGTGCGCCGATTACCGGGCCGGAGCCACGATTGACCGCGCGTTGGACGAGGCCGACCGGCTGGCCGGGAGCAAGATCGCGGCCCCGACACATTTTGTCTGGGCCAGCGCCGGATTTCCGGCCCGCACGGGTGATCCGAAGGCTATTTGGCAGAGCTGGTGTGAAGCAGAAGTCACCGGCAGCGAGATTCACGGCACCGGTCATTTCGCGATGGAGGAAGTTCCCGAGGCCGTGTTGGCTGCCGTGCTGCCGCATTTCCGGGTGACGTAGAGCAGCGCGAGCGGGAAAAGTTTTCGGGAAAACTTTTCAGCAAAAAATTCTTGGGCAAGAATTTTGTGCCAGCCGAGAGCTCCGCGCCCAAAGTCGGATCGCGTGCTCGCCGCGTGCCCGGATCAGGCGGTTTCCGGCACGTCGTCCAAGTCGAGGTCGCGCAGCATGATGGTGGACGGATCCAACCCCTGGGCACCCGTCACGCTGAGCACGACGGTGCCGTCGACCACGATATCCGCCCCGGTGCCATCTGCGAAATCCACGACCGCGATCGTCGGGTTCGGTGTCGCCGCAAGATCGACGGTCACCTGAATACGGTCTTCATCCGCGTTGAAATCGGTGACCGTGCCCGCCTCGATATCGGATTCCACATAAACACCGGATTCAAAGATGTCTGCGCCTTCGCCGCCCGTCGCGACATCGTTTTCGCCGATCAGGATGCGATCATCGCCCGTGCCGCCATCCAACGTGTCGGCCTGATCCTCGTCATAGGGGCCGAAATCCTGATCACCGGCCGCAAAGGTGCCATCCAGCGTGTCATTGCCCTCACCGCCGGCCAGTTGATCGGCCCCGAACCCGCCGAGCAGGTAATCATTGCCCGTGCCGCCTTCGATCGTGTCATTGCCATCGCTGCCGAACAGCAGGTCATTGCCGCCATCGCCGGCCATCGAATCGTCGCCATCGCCGCCATGCAGCAGGTCATAGCCCTGACCGCCCGAGATGGTATCGTTACCGTCATCGCCATAAAGCTCATCGTTGCCGTCTTCGCCCAGCACGGTGTCATCGCCCTCATTGCCGAATGCAATGTCATTCTCGCTGCCGCCTGAAACCAGGTCATTGCCATAGCCACCAGTCAGGGCATCGTTCCCCTGCTGGCCAAACAGCTCATCCATGCCGCTGCGCCCGCGCAGAATATCGTCGCCGGTGCCGCCATTCAAAAGGTCGTCGCCATTCAGGCCGTTCAGCGTGTCGTCGCCAGGCCCGCCATCCAGCGTGTCGTCGCCAGATCCGCCGGTCAGGCTGTCATCGTCAGGGCCCTGGCCCGCGCCATCGCTCTGCAACACGATGTCATCGACTGAAACATCGGTGACACCCTGCAGTTGCAGGACCTGCACGCCATCGACCAGGACCGAGGTCGCGTCGCTGCCGGCTGAGGCTTCAAAGGTAACATCGGGGGGGGTGTCGCCCTGGTATTGCACCCGGATCGTGTCGATGCCGGATTGGAAATCGTTCAGCACCGGCACGTCGGAGACGGCGTTCGTGCCGGTGGCGAATGTGTCCGCGCCACCGCCACCGCTGGCGATATCGCCGGTGCCGAGCATCAGCAGGTCCGCGCCTTCGCCGCCCATCAGCGTATCGGCCCCATCGCCGCCATCCAGCGTATCGTCGCCGTCACCACCCAGCAGCAGTTCGCCCTCGGGACCGCCGGTCATGGCGTCATCGCCCGGGGTCCCGGTCACGATCGATGCGCCGCCATCGGCGTCCGGGCCATCCGTTTCGTCTGCTTCGGGCTCCAGCGGGTCGGTGCCGTCATCGCCCGCGCTGTCATCGGTCAGCGGGTTATCCAGAGGATCTTCGTCATCGCCGCCGAACAGGAGATCGCTCAGGTCGGTAATTTCTACCGGAGCCTCTTCTGTGCCATCGGCGTTACCGTCTGCCGCGGTGCTGCCTGATTCTTGATTGCTGTCCTCGGCGAAAATCCCCTCGAGCATGAACCCGACGAGCATAAGCGCCAATACGCCACCCGCTGCCAACATGTGCTTTCCTTTGTCTCAATGACGGGCCCCGGGGGTTGGGCCTTTACGTATTTATTCCAGTCATCCTGCGCGGCGTGCTTGGTTTTTTGCTGACACGGACGGGGTTTTCCCAAGGAATAAATGTGGCGTTGTTTCCGTCGGGTGAATATCCGAACCAACCAGCAGGTCTATTTTTTTCGTATTCACCTCAAAGGGCAAGTATTTCGTTAAGCAATGGTTAACGCACTTGGCGCGGATGGCGGCGCTTCAACTTGGTGCTTTCCTTTGCCGCAGGCCTGCTTTATACGCGCGCAGTCGCCCGACCCTTGGGCGGCGTTTCTCCATGGGCCTTGCTGGACGACATCCCGGCCTGCGCCATCCACACCAACCTTATGAAGGAGACCCCGATGTCGATCACTGCCGAAGAAAAAGCCCGCCTGATGAAGGAATTTGCGACCAAGGAAGGCGACACCGGTTCGCCCGAGGTTCAGGTTGCCATTCTGACCAGCCGGATCACCACCCTGACCGAGCATTTCAAGACCCATAAGAAGGACAATCACGGCCGCCGTGGCCTTCTGAAAATGGTCGCACAGCGCCGCAAGCTCCTGGATTACACCAAGGCCAAGGATGAGGCCCGCTATCAGGACCTGATCAAACGCCTGGGCATCCGCCGCTAAGCGCACCGCCAGACGAAATTGAACGCCCGCTAAACCCAGCGGGCGTTTTTCGTTTCAGCCGGCCAGTTTCATCAGCCCGATCCCGGCCAGGATCATCGCGGCAGCCAACAGGCGCAGCGGCGTGACAGCCTCGCCCAGATACATAACGCCGACGACAAACGCGCCCACGGCACCGATGCCGGTCCAGACCGTATAGGCCGTGCCAAGCGGCAAGGCGCGCATCGCCAGCGCCAGCAACCAGACCGAGGCCAGCATCGCCACGCCGGTGATCAGCGTCGGGGCCAGCCGCGAAAAGCCGTCCGACTGCTTCATCGCCGTGGCCCAGATGATTTCCAATAGTCCCGCTGCGGTCAGATAGATCCAGGGCATGACCCGATCCCCTTTTCGATGTCCGGGCCGTCCCGGATGCCAGACCCGTGAATGGGGAGGTCGTCCTCTGTGCCATTGTCTCTAGCCTCCGGTCCGGAATTGGGCAAGCATGTCCGAACGGATTTGACAGGAGAGTGAGATGGCCAAGGCACCCGGCGGCAGGCGCGCTCTGATCGAGGGGCGGCCTGCCCTGATCGTGATCGACATTCAGGCCAGCACGTTTATCGATGACAGCGCCGTGCGCGCCATCGACAACATGCCGGGCTATAAGGACCGGATGCTGGCGGCGCGCGGCGCGATTGACGCGGCCCGCGCGGCGGGCATTCCGGTGATCTTCATTCAGGAGGTGCACCGCCCCGATCTGGTCGATTTCGGTCGCGAGCTGGACGGGGCCGAGGATGTGCATTGCCTTGAAGATCGCCCCGGCACCGCGTTGGCCATCAAGCAAATGGATGTGCGGCCAACCGATTACATCATTCCCAAACGCCGCTATTCGGCATTTTTCGGCACCGATTTCGAGATCCTTTTGCGCGGGCTGAAGATCGATACGCTGTTGCTGGTCGGCGGGCTGACCGATGTCTGCGTGCATTACACCTTTGTCGATGGCCACCAGTCGGATTATTTCTGCCGGGTGATCGAGGATTGTGTCGGCGGATCCAGCCTTGAGGCGCATGAGGCGGCGCTGAGAGCGATGGACTACCTGCAAACCGGCGCGCGGCGGTCGCTGGCCGAGGTGATCGCGGCGATGGAAGGCCATGCCGCCTCCGGTTGAGGCCTCAGCCCCTTGGCGCGAAGGGCGCGCCGAATTCTCCGCAAAGCGGCGCTTCGAGGAAGGCTTTTTGCGCCGCCAGATCCGGGCAGGTGGCCAGCGCCAGCGCCAGCTTGGCATAGGCCGCCTCCAGCGTCATGTCGCGCCCGTCGATGACGCGATGGCGCAGCAACACCGCCCCCGCCGCGTAGGTGCCCAGAGAGGTGCCCCCGGCCAGCGTTTCGCTGACCGCGACCACCGGGATGCCGCGCGCGGCGGCTTTGGCAAGCGCCCCCTCCAGCACCGGATCACCCGGCACCGTGCCGCTGCCATAGCAGCGCAGGACAACGCCGTCGCAGCGGCCCATGGCATGGTCGATGACATGCATGTCGCAGCCCGGGGCCACCGGCAGAACGGCCAGCGCGGCCTCGCCATATCCATGGCGCGTCAGGGTATCGCCCTCGCGGCGCGGCGGGCGGTCCGACAGCATCGCCGAAAACGCATCCCGGGCGGTGCTGTGGATCTTGCGCGCCCTCGGGCCGCGCAGCAACTTGCCCGCGAACTGGATCCAGACCCCCGGTTCGGCCGTGGCCGCCACCTGCAAGGCATCGGCCAGATTGCGGTCGCCGTCGCTGTCCGGCTGCTCCAGCGGGATCATCGAGCCGGTCAGGATCACCGGCTTGTCCAACCCCTCCAGCGCCATGGCCAGCGCCGATGCGGTAAAGGCCAGCGTATCGGTGCCATGGGTGATGACGATCCCGTCATGATCGTCGGCGCGGGCGACGATCTCGGCCGCCAGCCGGTTCCAGTCGGCGGGCGTGGCATTGGCGCTGTCGATCAGAGGCTGCAACGCCACGATCCGCACCGTGCCCTCGCCCCTGGTTTCGGCCAGAATGCGGCCCACCGCCCGTTCAACCACGCCCAGTTCGGGGCTGAGCCCGCCCGGCGTGGGGACCATGCCGATGGTGCCGCCGGTATGCAGCAACAGGGTGCGGGGCAGGGGCATCGGGTTTCTCCTTGGCTCGGGCGGGCGCTTGCCGCGCACTCAGACCACCCCCGGCCATATGAAACAAGAAGAGATCGCTTTCAAATCCGGCAAAACCGGTGTAAGGCCCCCCAATCTGAGACGCGACGCCACGGACCCCGGCGCGCGCATGAAAGGATTGGGGTCGGCGGCAATGGGGCCGCCATTGACAAGGGGTGACCCGGAAGGCCGGGAGCGCTCCCCGATAGGAAACGATACATGTTCAACGTGACAACAAAATCCATCCAGTGGGGCGAGGAAACGCTGACACTGGAAACCGGCAAGATTGCCCGTCAGGCCGATGGCTGCGTGATCGCCACTCTGGGCGAAACCAGCGTCATGGCCGCGGTGACCTTTGCCAAGGCACCGAAACCGGGGTTGGATTTCTTCCCGCTGACGGTCCACTACCAGGAAAAATACTATGCCGCCGGTAAAGTGCCGGGTGGTTTTTTCAAGCGTGAGGCCCGCCCCACCGAGAAAGAAACCCTGACCGCGCGCCTGATCGACCGTCCGATCCGCCCGCTATTCGTGCCCGGTTTCAAACATGAAACCCTGGTGATGTGCACCGTGCTGAGCCACGATCTGGTCAATGATCCCGATATGGTCGCGATGATCGCCACCTCGGCGGCGCTGACCCTGTCCGGCGCGCCGTTCCGCGGCCCGATCGCCGCCGCCCGCGTCGGTTTCGAGGATGGCGAATACGTCCTGAACCCGACCGTCGACGACATGCACGACCTGCGCAACAACCCCGATCAGCGTCTTGATCTGGTTGTCGCCGGCACCAAGAACGCCGTGATGATGGTCGAATCCGAGGCCTATGAGCTTTCCGAGGATGAAATGCTGGGCGCGGTCAACTTCGCGCATGAGCAGATCCAGCCGGTCATCGACCTGATCATCTCGCTGGCCGAGGATGCCGCGAAAGAGCCGTTCGATTTCCAGGCCCCCGATTATTCGGAGATCTACGAGGTCGTGAAGGCCGCTGGCGAAGATGCCATCCGCGCCGCTTACGCGATCACCGACAAGCAGGAACGCACCGGTGCTGTTTCCGCCGCCAAGGAGGCCATCAAGGCATCCCTGAGCGAAGAGCAGCTGGAAGACGCCAATCTCGGCACCGCGCTGAAGAAGCTCGAAGCCAGCGTTCTGCGCGGCGACGTGGTGAAAACCGGCAAGCGGATCGATGGCCGGGCGCTGGATACCGTGCGTCCGATCGTGTCGGAAACCGGCCTCTTGCCCCGGACCCACGGCTCGGCGCTCTTTACCCGTGGCGAAACGCAAGGGTTGGTCGTAACCACGCTCGGCACCGGCGATGACGAACAGTTCATCGACGCGCTGCATGGCAATTTCAAATCGAACTTCCTGCTGCACTATAACTTCCCGCCCTATTCGGTCGGTGAAGCCGGTCGCGTGGGCCCTCCGGGCCGCCGCGAAATCGGCCACGGCAAGCTGGCCTGGCGCGCGTTGCAGGCGGTTCTGCCCGCAGCTACCGATTTCCCCTACACGGTGCGGCTGGTGTCGGAAATCACCGAATCGAACGGCTCCTCCTCGATGGCGTCGGTCTGTGGCGGCTCGCTTTCCATGATGGATGCGGGCGTGCCGCTGAAAGCACCGGTTGCCGGTGTGGCGATGGGCCTGATCCTGGAAGACGATGGCGAATATGCGGTCCTGACCGATATCCTGGGTGACGAAGATCACCTGGGCGACATGGATTTCAAGGTTGCCGGCACCGAGGCGGGCATCACGTCGCTGCAGATGGACATCAAGGTTGCGGGCATCACGCCCGAGATCATGTCCAAGGCACTGGCACAGGCCAAGGCCGGGCGTCTGCATATCCTGGGCGAGATGGCCAAGGCGCTGACCGAGGCGGGTTCGTTCTCGGTCCACGCTCCGCGCATCGAGACCATGCAGATCCCCACCGACAAGATCCGGGAAGTGATCGGGTCCGGCGGCAAGGTGATCCGTGAGATCGTCGAGGTCTCGGGTGCCAAGGTCGATATCAACGATGACGGCATCATCAAGATCGCTTCGCCCAATGGCGACGCCATCGCCAAGGCCTATGAGATGATCCATTCCATCGTGGCCGAGCCCGAGGAAGGCAAGGTCTACAAGGGCAAGGTCGTGAAGATCGTCGATTTCGGTGCCTTCGTGAACTTCTTTGGCAAGCGTGACGGGCTGGTCCATGTCAGCCAGATCGAGAACCGCCGCCTGAACCACCCCTCCGACGTTCTGAGCGAAGGTCAAGAGGTTTGGGTCAAGCTTCTGGGCTTTGACGATCGCGGCAAGGTCCGCCTGGCCATGAAGATGGTCGATCAGGAAACCGGCCAGGAAGCCGCAAGCGAAGGCGCTGAATAAGCCAGGGCCCGCATGACATTTGAACGCCCCGGTGGAAACGCCGGGGCGTTCGCGTTGCGACGGTTCGACGGTGTGTTCGTCCGCCGGCGGCGCGGAAAGGTCACCGGTGCCGGCCCGGACCGGCACGCAAGCGGTGGGTTCGAACCATTGCGGCCCAGGCCAACGGTCGTGACAAACGGCAACAAGGCGTTGCTTGGCACCCGATTGCCTGTGGCGCAGCGCACGTGCCGATCTGCGCGCGATGCCGCGTGCCCGGACCGCGCCGCTGCGCAGGCGTTGTGCCGATGGCCAAAGACCCGGTGCCCGTCGCCGGCCGGGATCAGACCCCTGGATCAAACGGGCAATTGCCTGCGCGCGGCGATTGGCATAAGGCTTGGCCGGAAACCCGACGCCCCAACAAGAGTGCCCATCCGATGCGCCTGAGCCGATATTTCCTGCCCGTTCTGAAAGAAACACCCGCCGAGGCGCAGATCGTCAGCCACCGGCTGATGCTGCGCGCTGGCATGATCAAGCAGGCCAGCGCGGGCATCTATTCCTGGCTGCCCTTGGGCCTGAAAGTGCTGCGCCGGATCGAACAGATCGTGCATGAGGAACAGGCGCGCGCGGGCCATATGCCGATGCTGATGCCGACGATCCAATCGGCCGATCTGTGGCGTGAAAGCGGGCGCTATGATGATTACGGGGAGGAGATGCTGCGCATCGAGGACCGGCACGGGCGCGACATGCTGTTCACGCCGACGGCCGAGGAGTTGATCACCGATATCTTCCGCGCCCATGTCTCCAGCTACAAGGATCTGCCGCTGACGATGTATCAGATCCAGTGGAAATTCCGCGACGAGATCCGGCCGCGCTTTGGCGTCATGCGCGGGCGCGAGTTCCTGATGAAGGACGGCTATAATTTCGACCTGACCAAAGAGGCCGCGCTGCACGCCTATAACCGCCATCTGGTCAGCTATCTGCGCACCTATGAGCGGATGGGGCTGAAGGCCATCCCGATGCGCGCCGATAGCGGCCCCATCGGTGGCGACGACACGCATGAGTTCCTGGTTCTGGCCGAGACCGGCGAGAGCGAGGTGTTTTATGACAGCGCGGTGACCGACCTGACCTTTGGCGACCGTGAGATCGATTATGACAACGTCGCGGAATGCGCCGCGGTGATGCAGGAGTTCACCTCGCGCTATGCCCGCACCGACGAGACCCATGACGAGGCCGTGTTCAACGAGATCCCCGAAAACCGCCGCCGCGTGGCGCGCGGCATCGAAGTGGGCCAGATCTTTTATTTCGGCACCAAATATTCCGAGGCCATGGGGGCCACCGTGCAAACCGCCGAGGGCGACAAGGTGCCGGTCCATATGGGCAGCCACGGCATTGGCGTTTCCCGCCTGATGGGCGCGATCATCGAGGCCAGCCATGATGATAACGGCATCATCTGGCCCGAGGGCGTGACGCCCTTCCATTGCGGCATCGTCAATCTGCGTCAGGGCGACGAGGCGACCGACGGGGCTTGCGAGGCTCTCTATTCCGCGCTGAAATCGGCCGGGCTCGATCCGCTCTACGATGACCGCAACGAGCGTGCCGGTGGCAAGTTCGCCACCATGGACCTGATCGGCCTGCCCTGGCGCATCACGGTCGGCCCGCGCGGGTTGAAAAACGGCGTGGTCGAGCTGACCTCGCGCCGGACCGGCGAAAGCGTCGAGATGACGCCCGAAGAGGTGGTGAAAAAAGTGGTCGATATCTACGCGCCGCACCATCCGCATGTCGCCGCCATGACCGAGCCGATGGCCAATCGCAGTTTTCATACCTGGATTTAATGGGCGGGCGGACGGCCAAAAAACCGCATGGTGGCGGTCCTCAATCGGAAATCCTGCTCAACAAGCCCGTGTCTTTGTGGTAATCTCGCCACAACAATAAGAAAACAGGCGAGTGCGGATCATGAAAATTCTGGCCCTTGTGGCAGGGATCGCGGGCGCGACGGCGTTGGCGCAATTTCCTGAGGCCTCCACCCAATATGTGCAGCGCCTGGCTGGTGCGGTCGATGAATTGTCGGTCGTGGTTGCCGATTTCGACCGTTCGGCCGAAGCGGCGGGGCTGACGCGCTATCAGGCGCTCGATGAGCTGACCGGCACCGCGTTTTTGAATGCGCGCAACGCGGATATGACCCGGACGCTGACCCGGTTCGACGCGCTCAATGCCGATCTCGTGCAATTGCGCGCCGCCGGGCCTTTGCAGAGGCTCTTTCTGGCACCGGCACGGTTCGACGCCGAGATCGGGCTGCGCACCTATCAGGATTTCCAGCCCGCATTGCCGGTGACGTTTTCGGGGCTGAGCTTCGCCGCGATCGGGTTTCTGGCGGGAAGCGCCTTGTTTGTGCTGCTCTCGGGGCTGGTCGCGGGTGTGCTGCGCAGATCTCCGGCGGCCTGACGCGGACATGGGCGCGCGCAATCGCCGGCTGCACGGCAGCCTCCGATACGCTGGCGGCGCGCTTCGCGGCTCTCGATTGTGACCGTCTTTTTGCAGCCGTCATGCGGGTCATCCTGTCGCTGCGCCATGGGCCGGGGGTGCCGTCGCGGCCTGTGCATGCCTGGGATCGCGACCTGACGATCCTTCGCGCCGGGGCGCAAGCGTTGCGCCGGCACCATCGCCACGATGCGCCATCGCGCCAGGCGGCGAATATCGCGGCGCGCGTGGGCTGCACCTGGCTGGTTTTTGCGCATGCAGGCCCGCGGCCGGATGGGCGCGCTGAGATCGCTGTTTCCGCCACCTTCGCCATCGGGTAGGGTCTGCGCAAGCGCCCCCAAGCGGCGCAGAAAACCAGGAGCAGCCATGCCATCCGCGCCCAAACCCTTTGCCCGGTTCGAGTTCCTCATCGCCTGGCGGTATCTGCGTGCCAAACGCGCCGAGGGCGGCGTGAGCGTGATGACCTGGATCAGCTTTCTTGGCATCATGCTGGCGGTGATGGCCCTGATTGCCACGCTGGCCGTGCGGGCCGGGTTTCGCTACGAATTCGTTGGCACCATCCTGGGGGCAAACCCGCATGCCAGCATCATTCCCCTGGCCCGCGAGGATGAAAACGGCCGAATGCAGCGGGTGCTGGCCGATTATGACGCCATCGCCGCGCGGCTGCGCGAGGTTCCCGGCGTCACGGATGCCTTTCCGATCACCAGGGGGCAGGTCATGGCGGCCGGGCAGGGGGGCAATGCCGGCGTTGAGGTGATCGGCATCTCGGCGGCCGATCTGGCACGGATCCCGCTGGTGGCGACGCCCGAAATGTCCGAGGGCGAACTGGCGAATTTCGAGGCTGGTATTGCCCTTGGCGTTGGTGTGGCGCGCAGCCTCAATGTCGGAGTGGGCGACCGGATCCGGCTGATCTCACCCGATGGCGCGCGCACCGCCTTTGGCACCAGCCCGCGCATCTCCGCCTATGAGGTCACCTATATCTTTCAGGTCGGGCGGTTCGACATCGACCGGGTCCGCGTCTACCTGCCCTTTGCCGAGGCGCAGACCTATTTCAACCGCGATGGCGTGGCCGACGAGATCGAGGTTTCGGTGGCCGACCCCGAGGAGGTGCAGGCCATGGTGCTGCCGCTGGCGCGCGCGGCCCGGGCCGATGCCATCGTCTGGACCTGGCGTGACAGTTCCGGGGCCTTTCTGCGGGCGCTCCAGATGGAGGATAACGTGATGTTCATCATCCTGTCGATCCTGGTGCTGATTGCCACGATGAATATCGTTTCGGGTCTGATCATGCTGGTGAAAAACAAGAGCCGCGATATTGGTATCCTGCGCACCATGGGGCTTAGCGAAGGCTCGATCCTGCGGGTGTTTTTTATCTGTGGGGCCTCGGTGGGCGTGGCGGGCACGCTGGCCGGCGTTGCCCTTGGCGTGGCTTTCGCGGTCTGGATCGATCCGATCTTTGCTTTCGTGAACTGGATGGCGGGCGGCGGCGTCTGGGACCCGTCGGTGCGGTTCCTGTCAACCCTGCCGGCGCGGCTGGAATGGGGCGACGTTCTGTCGGCGGTAGCGCTGTCGCTCGGGCTGTCCTTTACCATCACCTTCATCCCGGCGCGCCGCGCGGCCCGGATGAACCCCGTCGAGGCGTTGCGCTATGAATGATCCGGTCTTGCGTCTGGAGGGGATCGAAAAGGCCTATAACCCCGGCCAGCCCGGCGAAGTGCGGGTGCTGCGCGGGGCCTCGGCCACCATTGCGGCGGGTGAGATCGTGGCGCTGGTGGCCCCCTCGGGTGCCGGTAAATCGACGCTTTTGCACATCGCGGGGCTGCTGGATACGCCTGACAAGGGCTCGCTAGAGCTTTCCGGGGTGCGGATGGACAAGGCCCGCGAGCGGACGCGCACCGCCGCGCGCCGCCAGCAGATCGGCTTTGTCTACCAGTTCCACCACCTGTTGCCCGAGTTCACCGCCGCCGAGAACATCGTGCTGCCGCAGCTGGCCAATGGTATCGGAGCGGATGCCGCGGCGGAGCGGGCGGTGGATCTTCTGGGCCAGGTCGGGCTGCATGACAGATCCGATCACCGCCCCTCGGCGTTGTCCGGCGGCGAACAGCAGCGGGTGGCGTTTTGCCGGGCACTGGCCAATGCGCCGCGGCTTTTGCTGGCCGATGAACCGACGGGAAATCTTGATCCAGCCACGTCCGATCAGGTTTTTGACAGGCTCATGGCGCTGGTCCGCGACACCGGCATGGGGGCCTTGATCGCGACCCATAACCTGGCCCTTGCGGCCCGGATGGACCGCGTGCTGCGGCTGGAGGATGGCGCGCTGCTGGACGGTCTGGCCTAGCCGGTTCTTTCCGCGGCGCTGCCGTGGCGCTCGAACCAGTCCGCGATGGCGTCGATGCAGGGCGTCCGCAGCTCGGGCACCTCCATCAGCACTTCATGGCGCGCGCGCGCCACGATTTCGAGACGCCCCTTCGGCCAGTCGGCCATACGATCCCGAATCGCCGAGGGCTCAACGATTTCTTCCTCCGTGCCCAGAAACGTCAGGGTGGGAACATCCGGCGGGGCCATTTGCATCAATGTTCCGGTTTCCTCCAGCGCGGCATGGACCCAGGTGATCGACGGGCCGCCAAGCGCCAGTTCGCGATGCCGGGCCACCTGACCCTCCATATAGTCGAACTGGCAACGGTCGCGGGTCAGCGGGTTGCTGTCGAACTCCATCGGGGCAGCCGGCCCGGTCGTGGGCGCGAAATTCTTGTCCAGCCCCAGAGGTTTCGACAACCCCAGGACAATGCCCGAAATGGCGCGCAGGAACCGGGTCATTCGAATGCCCCACATCGGGGCGGTGAACACCGCAGCACTGGCGGGCAGCCCGTCATAGAGCGCGCGCAGGCCGATCGCACCGCCCATGGAATGGCCCAACAGAAAACACGGCTTTCGCAGGTTGAGATCGCGAAACGCCTGACGCAGCACCGCCACATCCTCGCGATATTCGTCAAAGCTGACGACATGGCCCATATCGTGGCGATGCGCCGGGCGGTCGGACAGGCCCTGACCGCGCCAATCGACCGCGACCATGCCATAGCCGCGCGCGGCGAATTCCGCCGCGACCCGTCCGTATTTTTCGATATATTCGGTGCGGCCCGGAAACATCAGGATGGTGCCCTTGGGCCCCTCGGGCCAGACGCCCACCCGGATGCGTGTTTCATCGGCGGCGCGCAGCCAATAGGCCCGGCCGCCTTCCGGGCCCTCGGCAATATCGCTAAGAAACGGCGCTGGTTCCATCGCGTTTTACCCCAAAAGGCCGCCAAGCCGCATCGCCGTGCCCATATCGCCATCAAGCTTCAGTCGCCCGCCCATGAAAGCCGAGGTCGGGTTGAGCGCGCCAGAGAGGATCTCCTGAAAGGTGTCGGCATCGGCGGTCAGGGTGACGTCGGTTTCTTCGCCCGCATCGGCGGCGCGTACGCCCGATCCGTCGATCACGATGGCCCCTTCGCCTTCGATGTCGAATTTGGCTGTGCCGTCAAAGCCATCGCCAAGTTTTTCCTGCAGCGCCGCGACCGCTGCGGTGACCATTTCGCTCATGATTTTCGATCCTTTTCTGCGCAGGCACCGGATAAGGGCTGGAATGATCGGTGCCAGGTGTTAAATTCTATCTGGAACATGATGATGACACCTTCAATATACAACCGTATCGTGGCGGCAGCCATTGTGATTTGGGTCGCAGTTGCCCCGGTATCGGCGCAGGTTGATCGGCTCGATGGCCTGTTCGACAGCCTGCGCGATCCCGGCACCACCGATTGGCAGCGCGTCGAGGATGAGATCGAGCGTCGGCTGGCCTTTTCCGGCTCTCCTTCGGCGGATCTGTTGCTCAGGCGCGGGACGGCGGCGCTGGACGCCCAGGATTATGCGGCCGCCATCGAGCATCTGACCGCGCTGGTTGACCATGCGCCGGAGTTTTCCGAAGGCTGGAACCGGCGCGCCTCGGCCTTTTTCCTGGCCGGTCTTTATGGTCCCGCAATAGAGGATCTGACCCGCGTTCTGGTGCTGGAGCCGCGCGATTATCGGGCGCTCAGCGGGTTGGGCGTGTTGTTTGAGGAAACCGATCAGCCGCTTCGCGCGCTTGCCGCCTTTCGCGCCGCCGCCGAGGTCAATCCGCAAAACCCCGATATTCAGGGCGCGATCGCGCGGCTGGAGCGGGCCACCGAAGGATCCGCGCTGTAACGCGCGGTGCGATACGGCCGCGAGGGCAGGACCATGCAACGCCAGGGGCGCATCGCGGCCGTTTTGGGGCCGACCAATACCGGCAAGACGCATTACGCGATTGAACGGATGCTGGCCCATCGCACCGGCATTATCGGCCTGCCTTTGCGCCTGCTGGCGCGCGAGGTCTACGACCGCATCGTCGCGATGCGCGGCCCGCGCGTGGTGGCGCTGGTCACCGGCGAGGAACGCATCGTGCCGCCGGGCGCGCAATATTGGGTCTGCACCGTCGAGGCGATGCCGCCCGGCATGGGCTGCGATTTCCTGGCGGTCGACGAGATCCAGCTCTGCGCCGATCCCGATCGCGGCCACGTCTTTACCGAACGCCTGCTGAGCGCACGGGGCCAGCACGAAACCCTGTTTCTGGGGTCCGACACCATGCGCAGCGCCATCGCGGCATTGGTGCCCGGGGTGCAGTTCCTGCGGCGCGACCGGTTTTCGGAGCTGAGCTATACAGGATCGAAAAAGATCAGCCGCATGGTGCCGCGATCCGCGGTTGTCGGGTTCTCGGTTGAAAACGTCTATGCCATCGCTGAACTGTTGCGCCGGCAACGCGGCGGCGCGGCGGTGGTGATGGGGGCGCTCAGCCCCCGCACCCGCAACGCGCAGGTCGAGCTTTACCAGAACGGCGATGTTGATTTCCTGGTGGCCACCGATGCCATCGGTATGGGGCTGAACCTCGATATCAGCCATGTCGCCTTTTCCGGCTTGCGCAAGTTCGACGGCCGCAAGATGCGGATGCTGGCCCCCAATGAGCTGGCTCAGATCGCGGGCCGGGCCGGGCGTTACACCGAACCGGGCACGTTTGGCGTGACCGGAGAGGCCCCGCCGCTGGATGATGAAGTGGCCGCCGCCATCACCGGACACAGCTTTCGCCCGGTGAAAAAGCTGCATTGGCGCAACGCCCGGCTGGAATTCGGCACGGTTGAGCGGCTTGTTGCCAGCCTTGAGGCCCCCACCAGCGACGAATGGCTGACCCGCGCCCGCGAAGCCGATGACCTGATGGCGCTGAAGGCCATCGCGGCGCTGCCCGAGATGGCGGGCCGTCTGAGCCGCCCCGGCGACGTGAAATTATTGTGGGATATCTGTTGTATCCCCGATTTCAGGGGCATCTCTCATGTCGAACACGCCACGCTTCTGGCGCGCATATTCGGGTTTCTTCAGGATTTGAACCGGGTGCCCGACGACTGGCTGGCACAGCAGGTCAACCGGCTGGACAGGACAGATGGCGACATTGACACGCTATCGAAACGTTTGGCCTATATCCGGACATGGACCTATGTCGCGCAGCGCAAAAACTGGGTCGATGACGAAACCCATTGGCGCGGGGCGACGCGTGCCGTAGAAGACCGCCTGTCGGATGCTCTGCATGAACGTCTGACCCAAAGATTTGTTGACCGGCGCACATCCGTGTTGCTGCGCCGGTTGAAACAGAAGGAGGGCCTTGTGGCCGACGTGAATGACAAGGGTGAAGTGACGGTCGAGGGCGAATTCGTCGGCCGTCTGGAAGGGTTCCGGTTCCGGCAGGATGCATCCGCCAGCCCGGAAGAGGCCAAGACGCTGCGCCAGGCAGCGGTGGCGGCGCTCGCGCCTGAGCTGCATTTGCGGGCGGACCGGTTCTATAACGCGCCCGATACTGAATTTGATTTCACCGAGCAGGGCGGCCTGATGTGGGGCGACCAGGCCATCGGCAAGCTGGTCAAGGGGTCCGAGCCCCTGAAACCCGTGGCCGAGGCTTTCGTCGATGACGAGGCGGGCCCGGAAGTGATCCAGAAGGTCCAGCGCCGGTTGCAGCATTTCATCGACCGCAAGATCGCGACGCTGTTCGAACCGCTTCTGGCGATGGGCCGGGATGAGGCGATCACCGGCCTGGCGCGTGGCTTTGCCTTTCAGCTGGTCGAGGCTCTGGGCATCCTGCCGCGCGGCCCGGTGGCCGAGGATGTCAAGGCGCTGGACCAGGAGGCGCGCGGGTTGCTGCGCAAACATGGTGTGCGCTTTGGCCAGTTCACGATTTTCCAGCAGCTCTTGCTGAAACCGGCCCCGACGCGGCTGCGTCTTGTGCTTTGGGGCCTGGCCAATGGCCATGACGAATTCCAGGAAAGCCCGCCGCCCGGTCTGGTGACTATCCCCGCCGTCGAAGGGGCCGCGCAGGCCTTTTACACCAATGCCGGCTACCGGCTGGCCGGCAGCCGCGCCATCCGCATCGATATGCTGGAACGTCTGGCCGACATGCTGCGCCAGCAGGATACGCGCGGCGGCTTCGAGGCCACGGCCGACATGCTGTCGATCACCGGCATGACGCTGGAACAGTTTGCCGATCTGATGACGGGCCTCGGTTACGCCGCCGAAAAGGGCGAGCGGGTCAAGGTCAAGGCGGCCAGCGACGATCCCGATGCGCCGGCAGAAGTGCCCGGCGATGCGCCCGGCGAAACCCCGGCCCCGACGCCGCAGGAAACACCGGTGGAACAGCCGGTCGAGACGCCCGGCGAGGCCCCGACCGAATTGCCCCCGATCGAGACCCCGACCGAATTGCCCGAGATGCAGGCCGAAGCCGAGGCCCCCGAGATGGAGGTGTTCTATACCTTCGCCTGGGCCCCGCGCCGCCGCCCCAACCCACAGGGCCAGCGCCCCGGCGGTGACCGCAAACAGGGCGGCAAGCCGCGTGGCAAGGGCAAGCCGGGGGCCAAGCCGCAGGCCAGGGCCCCGCGCGGCGACAAGCCCAAATCCTATTCAGCGCAACCCAAGCGCCATGAGAAAAAGATCGACCCGGACAACCCGTTCGCGCAGGCTCTCATGGGCCTCAAGAGCGACAGCTGACCGGCGCGGCAGCCCCTCCTTCGCTGCGGCTCGATAAATGGCTGTGGCAGGCGCGGTTCTTCAAGACCCGCACCCTGGCCGCGAAAACGGTCTCGGGCGGTCATGTCCGGGTGAACGCCGCCAAGGTCCATAAACCGGCAACACCGGTCGGGCCCGGCGATGTCCTGACCTTTCTGCAGGCGCGTGACATTCGCGTGGTGCGGGTCGTGGCGATCGGCCAGCGGCGCGGGCCCGCCTGCGAGGCGCAGGCGCTTTACGAGGATCTGACCCCGGAGCGGGACGATGTTCCGCGAAATCCGCGCCATGAGGGAAAGGGGCGCCCCACCGGCAAGGATCGCCGGGCGCTTGGTTCTTTCCGTCAGAGCCCGCTTGAATGATCCGTCAGAGCGGTCTAAATCCGCTCTGAACGTTGATTTGGATATGCCATGACCTACGCCGTGCTCGAAAACTGCATCAAGTGCAAATACACCGATTGCGTCGAGGTCTGCCCGGTGGATTGTTTCTACGAGGGCGAAAATTTCCTGGTTATCCACCCCGATGAATGCATCGATTGCGGCGTCTGTGAACCGGAATGCCCCGCCGATGCGATCCGCCCGGATACCGAGCCGGACATGGAAAAATGGGTCGAGCTGAACCGGAAATATTCGGAATTGTGGCCGGTCATCGTGTCAAAGAGAGATCCGCTGCCCACGGCCGAGGAATATGACGGCAAACCCGGCAAGCTGGCGCTGCTCTCGGAAAAGCCAGGCGAAGGCGGGTAAGCGATTCGGACCTTTTTTCGGCTGCCGCGCTGCAAAAAGGATCGTGCAGGCGCGGCAAAGCGCTGTAAAAACAGGGCTTTTGGGCAGTTCGCGCAGCGTCGGCTTTGAAATGGGCGTTTTTTGTGCTATATTTGCCGTCGATACACAGTCTGTGAGATAAATCCACGCGGATCTGCTGGCCGCGACCAACATCAATAGCATGACACCTCGTTGAGGAAAGCGCGTCTTTCCCCCGTGGTGTTTTTGTCGCCTGCCCCCCGGGGTTTAAGAGGAAAGACCAGAATGAGCAAATCGCGCAAACAAGATTTCAGCCCCAATGAATATGTCGTCTATCCCGCCCATGGCGTGGGCCAGATCGTGTCGATCGAGGAACAGGAAATTGCCGGGCTGGTTCTTGAGCTGTTTGTGATCTCGTTCGAAAAGGACAAGATGACGCTGCGGGTGCCGACCGCCAAGGCAACCGAGGTGGGCATGCGCTCGCTCTCCAGCCCCGATGTGGTAAAAAAGGCGCTGGAAACGCTGAAAGGCAAGGCCCGCGTCAAACGCGCCATGTGGTCGCGCCGGGCGCAGGAATATGAGCAGAAGATCAATTCGGGCGATCTGATTGCCATCGCCGAGGTTGTCCGCGACCTGCACCGCGCCGACGATCAGCGCGAGCAGAGCTATTCCGAGCGTCAGCTTTACGAGGCCGCGCTTGAGCGCCTGACCCGCGAATTGGCGGCGGTGAACGACATGGATGAGGTCGGCGCGCAGAAACGTGTCGACGAGGTTCTGACCGCCCGCGCGGCGGCCTGACCCGCGCCACAGTCCGATTGGCCCCGTCGCAGCACCTGCGGCGGGGTTTTTTTATACCAGATAGGCCGCCAGAACGCCGAGAGCTGCAATCTCGGATATCTGCTGTGACGCGCCCAGAATATCCCCCGTCTGCCCGCCGATCTTGGCCTGTGCGACCAGCGCCAGCCCGAGCGCCAGCAAGAGCGCCAGCCCAAGTGCCCAGATCGCGCCCGCCCCGCTCAGGATCAGTGCCGCGAACAGAGCCAGCCCCGCCGCAATCATCGCTGCGCCAAGCGGCGGCTGCCCGACACGCCCGGCCAGCCCGCCGGGGCGCGCCGGATCCATCAGCGCCATCAGAAAGATCATCGGCACCCGCGACAGCAGTGCCGCCGCGATCAGTGGGGCCCAGACAACGCCCGCGCCGATCAGCGTGGCCAAAAGCGACCAGCGCGCCAGGAGCGACAGGATCAGCGCGATGACCCCATAGGCCCCGATGCGGCTGTCCTTCATGATCGTGAGCCGCCGCTCGCGGTCCCATCCCCCCCAGAGTCCATCGGCGGTATCGGCCAAACCGTCCTCATGCATCGCGCCGGTGACCACGATCATCGTCGCCAGTCCCGCGGCTGCGGAAACCCCGGCGCTCAGCCCCGATGTCAGCCAGATTGCCAGCGCTCCGATCACGCCCGCCGCCAGCCCCGCCACCGGCCAGGCCCAGGCCGCCGCCGCGCCGCGCGTCATATCGGGCGTCCCGGGCAGGGGCAGGCGCGTCAATAGCCCGAGCGCCAGGCGAAGGTCGCCGAATACCCGGTCAATTATGTCGGTTCTGGCCATGACGCGCGGTCCTTTCGGTCGCATTCCTGTTCGCAATCGGCCATACCGACCCGGACGCGGCCTTGCAATGAAAGAGACACCAATCGCCATGACCACCGCCTTTACCACGCTTGCCGAATTCCAGGCTCTCCTGACCTCCGCCCCCGGCCCCGACAGCGCCGCGCGCGAAGGGGCCGAGGCGCGCAACGGCCAGTTGACCAAGCCGCCCGGCGCGCTTGGCCGGCTGGAGGATCTGGCGATCTGGTATGCGGGCTGGCGCGGCGATGCGCGGCCCGAAATCGCGCGGCCACAGGTGCTGGTTTTTGCCGGAAATCATGGCGTTACGGCGCGCGGCGTCAGCGCCTTTCCGGCCGAGGTCACGGTGCAGATGGTGACGAATTTCAAATCGGGCGGGGCCGCCATTAACCAGCTCTCCAAGGCGGCGGGGGCAAAGATGGATGTCCATGCGCTGGATCTGGACCGGCCCACGGGCGATTTCACCCAAGGCCCCGCGATGAGCGAAGAGGCGGTCGTGGCGGCGCTTCTGACCGGGTGGAACGCCGTCGATGACACCGCCGATCTTGTGGTCACCGGCGAAATGGGCATCGGCAACACGACCTCTGCGGCGGCAATCGCGCACGCGCTTTATGGCGGCGATGCCGCCGACTGGACCGGGCGCGGCACCGGGGTCGATGATGCCGGTCTGGCGCTGAAAACGCAGGTCGTGTCCGAGGGTCTGGCTGCCAATCCGAGCGCCGCGAAAGACGGGCTTGAGGCGCTGCGCTGTCTGGGCGGGCGTGAATTGGCCGCGATGGCGGGCGCGATTGCGCGGGCGCGGGTTCTGGGTATTCCGGTGATTCTGGACGGGTTCATCTGCACCGCCGCCGCCGCCTGTCTGCACGCCGCCCACCAGGGTGCGCTGGATCATGCCGTGGCCGGGCATCTGTCGGCCGAGGGCGCGCATCGCGCAATCCTTGAGCAGATCGGAAAAGAGCCGCTCCTGTCGCTTGGCATGCGTCTGGGCGAAGGTTCGGGCGCGGCGCTGGCGATCCAGATCCTGAAAGGGGCCGTGGCCTGTCATTCGGGGATGGCGACCTTTGCCGAGGCGGGCGTGGCGGCGGGCGAGGGCTGATCCTCATCAACCTCGTCGCGGGTCATGGAGTCGGGCAGCTCGGCTGCGTGCAGCTGCGTGGCCAACGCGGTTTCCAGCGTGTTGTTCAACTCGCGCGCGCGGGCCACGTATTCCTCGTTTTCGGCCAGCGGCGTGCCCGGTTTCCAGAGCTCCGCCAGTTCGCGCAGCACCTGCCGGTCATGGCGGTAAAACGCCTGTTCGACCTCATGGGCCTCGTATTCCGTCAGCCCGGTATTTTCCAACACGTAGCGCGCGGCGCGCAGGGAGCCGTCGAACATTTCGCGGATAATGTCATTGGCCCCGGCCTGAAACAGCTCGTAGACATGCACCCGGTCAAAGGCGCGCGCCACGATATGCAGATCGGGCCGGCGCTGGCGTGCATAGCGCACCAGCCGCTTGGCGTCCTCCTTGTCATCCACGGCCACCACCAGAACCCGGGCCTGATCCAGCCCCGCCGCATGCAGCAGCTCGGGCCGGGTCGGATCGCCGAAATAGCCGTGATATCCGAACCGGCGCATTAGCTGGATCGTCGGCAGGTCATTGTCCAGCACCACCGTGCGCTTGCCGGTCATCTGCACCATCCGGTTGACCACCTGACCAAACCGGCCGGTGCCGGCGATGATGATATCCTCGGGGCTGTCGATCTCGTCCTGGACGGCCTCATCCTCGGCTTTCTCGGCAATGTAGGACACCAGAATATTGTAGAAGATAAAGACAAGCGGCGTCAGCAGCATCGACAGGGCGACAACCAGAAGCAGCACCTCGACCAGCGCATCGGGCAGCACATCCTGCCCTACCGCAAAGGAAATCAGCACAAAGCCGAACTCGCCCGCCTGCGCCAGGCCCAGCGTAAACAGCCATTGGTCATGCCGGCGCAGCCCATAGGACCAGCCGATCACAAAGAGGATCATCCCCTTGACGATCATGACCGCCAGCGTCAGCCCGGCAATGACGGCAAAGTTGGAAAACAGCGCGCCGAACTGAATGCTGGCCCCGACGGTGATAAAGAACAGCCCCAGCAGCAACCCTTTGAAGGGTTCGATATTGGCCTCAAGCTCGTGCTTGAATTCGGAATTGGCCAGCACCACACCCGCCACAAATGCCCCAAGCGCGGGCGACAGGCCCACCAGCACCATCAGAAACGCGATGCCCACCACGATGATCAGCGCCACGGCGGTATAGATCTCGCGCAGGCGGGCCATATGGATGAATTGAAACAGCGGGCGGGTCAGAAACTTGCCGCCGACAATCACGGCGGCCACGGCCGCGATGGTGATCAGCGTGACGCCCCAGCCGGGCAATCCCTGAACCAGTGACATGCCGGCCTCGGCGGCGGCCTCCGCCTCGCTCGCGGGGCGCTGGATCGAGCCGTCGGGGGCAAAGGCGGCGGGTAAGGGCGTGGCCAGCAGCGGCATGATCGCCAGCATCGGGATGACGGCGATATCCTGCGTCAGCAATACGGCGAAGGAGGACCGCCCGCCCGTGGTCCGCATCAGCCCCTTTTCGGTCAGCGTCTGCAACACGATCGCGGTCGAAGACAGCGCAAAGATCAGCCCCACCGCCAGCGCCGGCTGCCAAGGCAGCCCAAGCGCATAGGCCCCGGCACCTATCGCTGCGGTCGAAACCACCACCTGGCCGGCACCCAGGTGCAACAGCTTGTCGCGCATATCCCAAAGCCCGCGCGGGTCCAGTTCCAGCCCGATCAGGAACAGCATCATGACCACGCCAAATTCAGCGAATTGCTGCAGGGCATGCGGATCGACCCCCATCTGGAACAGAATCGGCCCGATCGCGATGCCCGCTATCAGATAGCCCAGCACCGACCCCAGCCCCAGACGCACCGACAGGGGCACCGCGATGACCATGGCGGCAAGATACAGCGTGGCCTGGAAAAGAATGCTGTCCATCGGGTTCATCCGGTCTCCTTTTCTTCGGTCAGACGGGCAGGGGCGCGTCGGTCTTTGGCTGATCCATGACGATCTGTGATTGCACCCGCGCGACATCCGCGTGCGGCAAGAGCTGCCCATGGATCAGACGGTGCAGGGCCTGCAGATCGGTGCACCAGACCCTGAGCAGGTAATCAGCCTCGCCGGTCAGGGTAAAGGCGGCGGTGATCTCGGGGGTGTTGCGCACGAGGGTGGCGAAACTGCTGTCGACCTCGGCGCTGTGGGTGCTGAGCTGCACCTGCACGAAGGCCTGGACATGCAGGCCCACGCCCTCGGGTGAAACCACGGCGCGCGCGCCGGTCACAATGCCCGCGTTTTCCAGCCGCTGCCGCCTGCGCCCGGCCTGACTGGGCGACAGGTTCAGCATCTCGCCCAGGTCCTGCACCGTCAGTTGCGCGTTGTCCTGCAGGGCCTTGAGAAGGCGGCGATCCGTGATGTCCATCATCTGCGCAATCCTCGCGCAATATTCATGATAGGCGCGAATAATTCGCGCTGAAACAGCTATAGCACCGTTCTTTCGCGCAAACAATGTGAAAGGCGTGCGGTATTGTCGCCAAGCGAGCAGAATCAACCAGGAGACACCCCATGGGCCCCTTCCCGCACAGCGCCCCGCGCGCTACGATATCGGCAGAAAACCCCGCCGGGACCGACGGGTTCGAATTTGTCGAATTCGCCCATCCCGATCCGGAGGAACTGCGCAGCCTCTTTCGCAAGATGGGGTTTGCCCACGCCGCCGCCCATAAATCCAAGGCCATCGAGCTGTGGCAGCAGGGCGATGTCTCCTATCTGCTGAATGCCGAGCCGGGCAGTTTCGCGGCGCGATTTGTTGAAGAACACGGGCCCTGTGCCCCCTCGATGGGCTGGCGCGTTGTCGATGCACACCACGCGCTGGATCATGCGGTGTCGAAGGGGGCCGAGGAATATACCGGTGCCGACAAATCGATGGATGTGCCCGCGATCAGGGGCATCGGCGGCAGCCTGATCTATTTCGTCGATCAGTATTTCGACCGCTCGGCCTATAACGCGGAATTCGACTGGATCCGCGATGCCCATCCGCAAGGCGCGGGCTTCTACTATCTCGATCACCTGACCCACAATGTCCACAAGGGCAACATGGATGTCTGGTTCAGGTTCTACGGCGATCTCTTCAACTTCAAGGAGATCCGGTTCTTCGATATCGAGGGCAAGTTCACCGGCCTGCTTAGCCGCGCCCTGACCTCGCCCTGCGACCGCATTCGCATCCCGATCAACGAGGATCGCGGCGAAAAGGGCCAGATCGTCGAATATCTCAAGCGTTACAAGGGCGAAGGCATCCAGCATATCGCGGTGGGAACCGAGGATATCTATGCCTCGACCGACCAGATCGCCGAAAACGGCATCAGGTTCATGCCCGGCCCCCCCGCCGCCTATTACGACCTGTCCTACAGCCGTGTTCATGGCCATGACGAGCCCAAGGACAAGATGATGAAACACGGCATCCTGATCGATGGCGAGGGCGTGGTGGATGGCGGCGAAACCCGGATCCTGTTGCAGATCTTCTCGAAAACCGTGGTCGGCCCGATCTTCTTCGAATTCATCCAGCGCAAGGGCGATGACGGCTTTGGCGAGGGTAATTTCAAGGCGCTGTTTGAAAGCATCGAGGCCGATCAGATCCAGCGTGGTGTGTTCGACACCGAAAAAGCCGGCTGATGGGTCCGGGCAGGGGGGCCCTTTTGCGGGCCTCTGCCAAAGGCTTCTGTCTCGGGGAGGGGGCAGAAGCCTTTTTTATTTGTCGAAACCGGTTTCGGCTGCCATGACGGGGAAAACACCCCTCAGATGAGTGCCCGATATGAAACGTTCCGAGATCAACCGGATCATGGCCCGCGCCGATGATTTCATCCGTTCCTTCGGCTTTGTGCTGCCGCCTTTTGCCTATTGGACGCCCGATGAAATGCGCGCCCGCCGTCCACAGATCGAGGCCATCATCCAGGGCCGGATGGGCTGGGACATCACCGATTACGGGCAGGGCGATTTCGCGGCGCTCGGGCTTTTTCTCTTCACACTCAGAAATGGCCGCCAGGCCGATCTGAAAAAGGGCAAAGGCATGTGCTATGCCGAAAAGCTTTTGATCTCGCGTCAGGATCAGCTCAGCCCGATGCACAGCCATTACCTCAAGGCCGAGGATATCATCAACCGCGGCGGTGCCAGGATGGCCATAGAGCTCTACGGCTCCGCCCCCGATGGCAGCTTTGACGAGACCGCAGGGGGCACCGTCTTCTGCGACGGCATCGCGCGCGAATTTCAACCCGGCGAGGTGCTGCTGTTTCAACCGGGCGAAAGCGTCACGCTGATGCCCGGCGACTGGCATGCGTTCTGGGGCGAGGGTGGCGATGTCCTGATCGGTGAAGTTTCAACCGTCAATGACGACGAAACCGATAACTGGTTCCGCGATCCCATCGGCCGCTTCTCGGATGTCGAGGAAGATGAGGACCCCACCCATCTTCTGGTCTCGGACTACGCCCGCTATTTTTAACGCCCCCCCTTCATCTTGGCGAAAAATACCTCGGGGGTGCGGGGGCAGCGCCCCCGCGGGTCGCCGCCAAAGGCGGCGAAACCCCGTCCCGATCTCACCGCCCCCGGATCCGCGGATCCAGCGCATCGCGCAGCCCGTCACCGATATAATTCACAGACAACACCGTCAGCGAAATGGCCAACCCCGGCCAGATCACCCGCTCGGGATTGCGCTGCAGCCAGTCGGTGCCGTCGAACAAGAGCCGCCCCCAGGTCGGGTAATCCGACGGAAACCCAAGCCCCAGAAATGACAGCGCGCTTTCGGTGATGATCGCGTTGGCAATGCCGAGCGTCGCCGACACCAAGATGGGCGACATCACGTTGGGCAGCACATGGCGAATGATCACCCGGTGCGGTGACGTCCCGATCGAGCGCGCGGCCAGCACGAATTCACGCTCCTTCAACGCCAGCACGTCGCCCCGCACGATCCGCGCGGCCTGCATCCAGCTGGTGATTCCGATGACAAAGACAATGAGGATAAAAATGCCGTTTTCCGGCCCGAAGGCCTGCCGCAGCGTGTCGCGGAACAGCCAAAGCGCAAGGCGGACCGCCATCGGCTCGTCCAGGCCAAGCGAGGCGCGGATATCGGCGCGCACATCGGGCGGGGTCGTCAGTGGCAGGCTGGCGGTCGGATCCGACGGGGCCAGATCGAGGATCCGACTGATGAACAGAAGCGTCGGTATCGCAAGCAGCAATCGACGGAGCGTGAAGGTCAGCATGGGTGCCTCGGTTCAGAAGTCTGGCTTCTTTGCAGGCCAGCCCCCCCGGGGAAAAAGATCCGGGGGGGGCGGGCCAGCCTCTTCCGTGGACCGTGCATCGCCAAGCGACGCGGCTGGGTCGAACTGGTTCAGCATCAGGCGTTCAACGCTGGTGCCGAAGGCCGTGACCACGGTGCCGATGCCGTTCGATTCCATTTCGGCCAGGATGGTCGGGTCGATCTGGAGGTTCCAGGCATAGTCGAACTCGCCGGTTTCCAGAACCGAACGTGCCGCCGATGCCGCGTCGCCGCCGCCCTTGAACACCACCGATGCAAAGGCCGGCTGATCCGGCACCCGGTAGTTTTCATTGGCCGCCATGGTGATCACGTCATTGGGGCGGAACTCGGTCACCACGAAGGGCGCGGTGCAGATGGGTTCAAAATTGGCCTCGGTGCAATACTGCCAGGTAAAGACCACATCGGCCAAGGTCAGGGCACTGCCGTCGGACCAGGCGATGCCGTCGGACAGGGTCCAGGTGATCGAGGTCAGATCGGCCGCGACGCCGCCGTTTTCAACCATCCGGATCTCATCGACCAGACGCGCGGTCAGCGCTCAGGTATCGTCGAAACCGGCCAGCGGCTCCAACACCAGCCAGGCCGCCTCGACCTCTTTCGCGCCACCCGACAGATACGGGTTCAGCGTGGAGGGTGCTTGCCAGTAGATAATGTAGAACTGGCCGTCTTCGCCGCGCCCGCTCACATCGGCGAGAGCCGCCGCCGGGGCAAGTGCGAAGGAAATCGCAGCCCCCAGCATGATATGCTTCAAATTCTTCTCTCTCAGCTTGTTGGTTCGCTCTTGTCACCGCAATCGCCGCCGGTTCAGCCGCCGGTCAGGGTGTTGTCAAATAAATGGCAGGCCACAAAACGGCCTGGTGTAATTGCTCGAAATTCGGGGTCGTCGCGCTTGCAGATATCCGTCACGCGTGGGCAGCGGGTGCAGAAATTGCAGCCCCGTGGCGGGTTCGACGGGCTTGGCACGTCGCCTTGCAGGATCACGCGGTTGGCCTCGTCATGGGCGACCGGGTCGGGTTCGGGCACCGCCGACAAGAGCGCCTTTGTTTAGCGATGCTGCGGGGTTTCATAGAGCCCGTCGCGCGGGGCCAGTTCGACGATCCTGCCCAGATACATCACCGCCACCCGGTCCGCGATATGGCGCACCATGCTGAGATCGTGGGAGATGAACAGATAGGTCAGGCCAAACTCTTTCTGCAGATCCTCCAGCAGGTTCACCACCTGCGCCTGGATCGACACATCGAGCGCCGCGATCGGTTCGTCGCAGACGATGAATTTCGGGTTCAGCGCCAGCGCGCGGGCGATGCCGATGCGCTGCCGCTGACCGCCGGAAAACTCATGCGGGTATCGGTTGGCGAAATCGCGGTTCAAGCCCACCGCATCCATCAGCTCATAGATCCGCGCCAGCCGTCCCTTGCCGGTCTTGGTGGTGCGCTCGCTTAAGGGTTCGCCAATGATGTCGGCCACGGTCATGCGCGGGCTCAGGCTGGCCTGCGGATCCTGAAACACCATCTGCATGGTCGGGCGCATCCTGCGCAGGGCGGTCTGATCGGCCCCGGCGATCTCGCGCCCGTCGATCTCGATCGTGCCGGCAGTCGGATCATAGAGCCGCAACACGGCGCGCCCGCAGGTCGATTTGCCATAGCCCGATTCGCCCACCAGGCCCAGGGTTTCGCCCTCGTAGATCTCGAAACTGACATCATCGACCGCCTTCACATCGCGGTATGGCGGCGCAGCACGCCGGTGAAGATCGGGAAATACATCTAGAGCCCGACAACCGAGACCAGCTTTTTGCGTTGGCTCATGTCAAACATCGCGCGGCCCCCCCGGTATCGGTATCCCAGAAACAGGCCACGTCATGGCCGGCACCCACGCCGATCCGTCAGGGGTTCTCCTGCGCACATCGCGGCAGCGCCTGGGCACAGCGGTCGCGGAACGGGCAGGCGGTGGGCTGACCGCCCAGCATCGGGGGCTGGCCCCGGATCACCTCCAGCCGTTCGGCCCGCGCGCCGCCACATGCGGCACGGTCTCCAGCAGGGCGCGGGTATAGCGGTGTTTCGGATTGGCGAAGAGCTCGCGCACCGGGCCCTGTTCGACCACCTGCCCGCCATACATCACCAGCACCCGGTCGGCGATGCCCGCAATGACGCCCAGATCATGCGTGATCCAGACAATCGCCATGCCCAGTTTGCGCCGCAGATCATGCACCAGTTCAAGGATCTGCGCCTGAATGGTGACATCGAGCGCCGCGGCCGGTTCATCCGCAATCTGCACTTCGGGGGCGCAGGCCAGCGCGATGCCGACCAGTTCCAGCAGGTCGACGGCGCGGTTTCGGGCTTGCGATTTGGTCAGCCCCATATGTTTGCGCAGTGGCTCCATCACCTGAAACCCGACGTTGAAAACCGGGTTCAGCGAGGTCATGGGATCCTGGAAAATGAACCCGATCCGCGCGCCGCGCATGGCGCGCTATTCCTCGTCCGCCGCGCGCAGCAGATCCTTGCCGCCGAACATGACATGGCCGTTGCGCACCTCGGCGGGCGGCATCGGAAGCAGGCCGAGTCACCGATTTGCCCGATCCGCTTTCACCGACAACTCCCAGCAATTCGCCCGGTTCCAGGTAGAAGCTGACATTGTTGACCGCGTGAACCGCGCCGTGGCCGATTTTGAAAACAGTTTTGAGGTCCCTGACATCAAGGACCGAGGGCTTTGCCCCATCGAGCATCACAGGACGGCTCACCGGTTGGAAATGCCCTGCCTCTGTCGGGCGGGTGCGGTAATTACGGTAACGGTCACAGGATCCCCGTCTCCCGCAAGTTGTTTGAATTTCAGATGGCACCGCGCCCGGTTTCTCACGCAATTTGAAAGGCTTGGTATCGGGCGGACTTGACGGGCCATGGGCGCGGGCGCAGGGTCGGCGCAGTGATCAAGGAGCCCCGCCAATGCCGCCTGCCATGACATCGCGCCAGATATTGGAAAAGCTGGTGTCTTTTCCCACGGTTAGCGCAGAGGGCAACCTGGATCTGGTGGATTGGGTCGAGGGGTATCTGAGCGATCTGGGGGCCGTCTGCCACCGCGATTATTCCGAGGATGGGCAGAAGGCCAGCCTCTTTGCCCATATCGGTCCCGAGGTGAAGGGCGGCATCATATTGTCGGGCCACACCGACGTTGTGCCGGTCGAGGGCCAGAACTGGAGCACCGATCCGTTCCGCGTCGTGGAAAAGGACGGCAAGCTCTTTGGCCGCGGCACCTGCGACATGAAGGGGTTCGATTCGCTGGCCCTTTCCTTGGCCGCGCGCGCCGCCCATGCGCCCCTGACCCGGCCTCTGCAGATCTGTCTCAGCCGCGACGAGGAAATTGGCTGTGTCGGCGCGCCGCCGATGATCCGTGCCATGCAGGGCAAGCTGCCAAAGGCGGCGCTGGCGATCATTGGCGAACCTTCGATGATGCAGGCGGTGACCGGCCATAAGGGTGGCATCGGCTTTCACACGCATCTGCGCGGCTTCGAGGTGCATTCCTCGCTGATCGACCGGGGCGTGTCGGCGGTGATGGAGGCGGCCCGGCTGATCGACTGGGCCAACAAGATCAACGCCGAGAACCGGGCGCGCGGCAGCAGCGGGGCCGATGCGCTTTTCGATCCGCCCTATACCACGCTGCATGTCGGCATGATCGAGGGCGGCACGGCGCATAACATCACCGCCAGGGATTGCCGGTTCCTGCTGTCGTTTCGGTGTGTGCCCGGCGAGGATGCCGATGAATGGGGGCAGCGCTATGTCGATGAAATGCGCAAGCTGGAAGCCCAAATGCAGGCGGTGGAGCCCTCCTGCTTTATCGAACTCTCGCCAAGTTGGAGCGTGCCCGGCCTGCGACCCGAGGGAAACGGGGCCGCCGAGGCGCTGGTGCGCCGCCTGACCGGCGACAATGCCACCCATGTCGTCAGCTACGGCACCGAGGCGGGGCAGTTTCAGGCCGAAGGCTATTCCGCCGTGGTCTGTGGTCCCGGCAATATCGCGCAGGCCCATCAGCCCGATGAATATATCGAGATATCGCAGTTCGAGGCCGGAGAGGCCTTCATGAACCGGCTGTTGGAGACGCTCTGCGAATGACATTCCCAATCGGCATGCACCGGCCGGTCGAACATCCCGGGCCTCCGCCTGCCAGCGCCGATGTGGTGATCATCGGGGCCGGTATCATCGGTGTGATGACGGCCTGGTATCTCGCAAAACAAGGTCTGCGCGCGGTGGTGGTCGAAAAGGGCCGCGTGGCGGGGGAACAAAGCAGCCGCAACTGGGGCTGGATCCGTCAGATGGGCCGTGACCCCGCCGAATTGCCGATCATGGTGGAGGCCAACCGGCTGTGGCGGGACGTGCAGGCCGAAACCGCCGAGGATCTGGGGCTGGTGCAATGCGGTCTGACCTATCTTGCGCGCCGGCAGGGCGACATGGACCGTTTCGCGCGCTGGCTGGCGGCGGTGGCGGGCTCGGGCGTCGATAGCCGCTTGCTGACGCGCGAGGAGGTGCGCGGCCTTCTGCCCGGCTGCGAGATACCGGTGGTGGGCGGGCTGCATATGGCCTCGGATATGCGGGCCGAGCCCTGGGTGGCCGTCCCCGCGCTGGCCCGCGCGGCCACCGCCAGGGGCGTGGTGATCGTGGAAAACTGCGCCGCGCGGGTGCTGGATATTCAGGCCGGGCGGGTCGCGGGGATCTGGACCGAAGCGGGCCATATCGCGGCCCCGGAGGTTCTGGTGGCGGGCGGGGCGTGGTCGTCGCTTTTCCTGCGCCGGCATGGGATCGGCCTGCCGCAGCTTTCGGTGCGCTCCTCGGCGATGGCGACGGGGCCGTTGCCGGAAGCTTTCGCGGGCGGAGCCGCCGATGACGATCTGGCGTTTCGCAGGCGTCAGGATGGCGGCTATACGCTGGCCCCGTCCGACGCGCATGATTTCTGGATTGGCCCGGATGCGTTTCGCCATCTGCGCGCCTTTCTGCCGCAATTGCGCATGGCCCCGTTCGGGCGACGTTACCGGGCGATGGCACCGAAGGGCTTTCCCGATGCCTGGGGCACAAGGCGGGGCTGGCGCGCCGATGAAGAAACCCCGTTCGAGGCCATGCGCGTGCTGAACCCCGCACCCGATCTGCACCGTCTGGCACAGGTGCAGCGGCGGTTCGCGCAGGCCTGGCCGGGTCTCGGCCCGACGCCTTCACCGGTCGCATGGGCGGGGATGATCGACGTGCTGCCCGATGAGGTGCCCGTCGCCGACCGCGCGCCTTTGCCCGGCCTCAGCATCTGCACCGGCATGTGCGGCCACGGGTTCGGCATCGGCCCCGGTTTCGGGCGCATCATGGCCGATCTCATTGCCGGCCGGGATCCCGGCCATGATCTCGGCCGGTTCCGCCTGTCGCGGTTTTCCGATGGCACGCGGCTGCGTATCGGCGCGCATGCCTGACGCCCCTTGCCGCTGCCGCCCGGATCGGTCAGGTTTGCGGCATCCCCTGACGATCAAGAAAGGCCCCGCCATGCCCGTCAAGAACCGCTTTGCCGAATTGCTGCCCGAGATCACCGAATGGCGGCGGGATCTCCATGCGCATCCCGAGATCCTGTTCGATACGCATCGGACATCGGCGCTGGTGGCGGAGAAGCTGACAGCGTTCGGCTGCGACGAGATCGTCACCGGCCTGGGCCGCACCGGGGTGGTGGGGTTGATAAAGGGCAAATCGGACAGTTCGGGCAAGGTGGTCGGGTTGCGCGCCGATATGGATGCGCTGCCGATTCACGAGGCGACGGGGCTGGATTATGCCAGCCAGACGCCCGGCGCGATGCATGCCTGCGGCCATGACGGCCATACCGCGATGTTGCTGGGGGCCGCGAAATACCTGGCCGAGACGCGCAATTTCGACGGCACGGTCGCGGTCATCTTTCAGCCCGCCGAAGAAGGCGGCGGTGGCGGCAAGGAGATGTGCGATGACGGCATCATGGACCGTTTCGGTATTCAGGAGGTTTATGGGATGCATAACTGGCCGGGCCGCCCGGTGGGCAGTTTCGCGATCCGGACGGGCTCGTTTTTCGCTGCGGCCGACCAGTTCGACATCCACGTGACCGGCAGGGGCGGTCATGCCGCCAAACCGCAGGAAACCGTGGATACGACGCTGGTGGCCAGCCAGATCGTCATCGCGCTGCAGAGCATTGCCAGCCGCAATGCGGACCCGGTCAGCCAGGTCGTGGTATCGGTCACCAGTTTCGAGACCGGATCGACGGCGCATAACGTGATTCCCGAAACCGTGCATCTGAAGGGCACGGTGCGCACGCTGGATGGCGCGGTGCAGGATCTGGCCGAGGACCGTCTGAAAGCCATTGCCGATCTGACAGCGCGCGCCTATGGGGCAGCCGCCGAGGTCGATTACCGCCGCGGCTATCCGGTGATGGTGAACTCCGAGGCACAGACCGAATTTGCCGCCGAGGTCGCCAGTGCGGTTGCGGGCTCCTGCGACGAGGCCCCGCTGGTGATGGGCGGCGAGGATTTCGCCTTCATGCTGGAGGAGCGTCCCGGGGCCTATATTCTGGTCGGCAACGGCGATACGGCGGCGGTTCACCACCCGAAATACAATTTCAACGATGAGGCGATCCCGGCTGGATGTTCGTGGTGGGCCGAGATCGTGGAGCGCCGGATGCCGGCGGTGTAAGGCATTGATATAACTAACAAGTGAGATGGAGTTTCGAAATATGATGTGGGTTGTTAGGGTATGGGTGGCCGCGTGGATCGTTGTTTGGTCACCTCTTGATGTGCAGGCGCAAAATGTCGGGGATGAGTTCGAGGTTCCGGTTTCGAGCACGTTTATCGAAGGCGAGATCGGTGCCAACGGCGAATTCCGTCGCATTTATGGCTTCTTGTGGGATGTCATCGGAGTCGACGGCCGTATTGCGGTTTGCGGTGTAGGGTATTTTCGAGAGCCGCGCGCACGAATGGTTGTCAGTCGGCTTCTGGACGGTGCTACGATCACATTGAATGAGCAGGTCATTCACACGGGCATTCGTTTCTTTAGCCGCGCCACGACGGACAATCGACTGACAACAACGCCTGCCAATTGTGTGCTGACCGCAGCGGCGGTTCCGCAGGGGCCTTTTGAGATCGTATTGAACATCGAAGGCGGGACCATCAGAAACTAACCGCAAAAAAACAATCTGCGCCGTTCCCGGATGAAAGCGGAAACGGCGCAGTTCAGCCGCCGGTATGGCTCATGTGGCGCGACATCCGGCCATCGACCGCTTGCCGGGAATAGTCGAAATCATGGCCCTTGGGCTTGTCCGAGATTGCGGCGCGGATGGCGTTTTCCAGCAGGTCGTCTTGTGGCGAGGCCCGCAGGGGCGCGCGCAGGTCGGCCATATCCTCCTGACCCAGGCACATGAAAAGCTCACCCGTGCAGGTCAGGCGCACCCGGTTGCAGCTTTCGCAGAAATTATGCGTCAGTGGCGTGATGAAACCGATTTTTTGCCCGGTTTCGTCGATCCGGACATAGCGTGCCGGGCCGCCGCTGCGTTCATCCAGATCGGTCAGCGTATAGCGTTCCGCGAGACGGGCGCGCAGATCCTTGAGATCCCAATACTGATCCAGCCGATCCTCGTTACCCAGATCGCCCATCGGCATGACCTCGATAAAGGTGAGGTCCATGTCGCGGCTGGCGCACCAGTCCTGCAGGGTGAAAAGCTCATCCTCGTTGAAGCCTTTCAGCGCCACCGCGTTGATCTTGACCCGCAGCCCCGCCTTTTGCGCCGCGTCGATGCCGTTCAGGACCTGGGGCAGGCGGCCCCACCGGGTGATATCGGCGAATTTCGCCTCGTCGAGTGTGTCGAGCGAGACATTGACGCGGCGCACACCGGCGGCAAACAGATCGTCGGAAAACCGGGCCAGCTGGCTGCCATTGGTGGTCAGCGTCAGCTCATCCAGCGCGCCGCTGTCCAGATGCCGGCTCATGGCGTCGAAAAAGGTCATGATACCCTTACGCACCAGCGGTTCGCCGCCGGTGATGCGCAGTTTTCTCACACCCATGCGAATGAAGGTGGAGCACATGCGATCCAGTTCCTCCAGCGTCAGAAGCTCCTTCTTCGGCAGAAACGTCATGTTTTCCGACATGCAATAGACGCAGCGGAAATCGCAACGGTCGGTGACCGAGACGCGCAGATAGGTGATCGCGCGGGCAAATGGATCAATCAGGGGGGCGTCTGTTTTCATGGCCAGAACCTAACTACACCCCGAGCGTGCCGCAAGCATTGATGCCCGGTGCGATGTCGCCTAGATAATGGCCATGACTCGTATCTTCCGCATCGCAATAACCCTTGGGCTGACGGCCCTGCTTGCTGGCTGTGCAATCGGCCGCCCCGAGCCTCTGGCGCTGTTCACCCCTACGGGTGAGCCGCTGGCCGATATCGAGGCCCCGCCCGGCGATCCGGTGCCGGATGCCACCGCTGCCGGGGATGGGGCCGATACGGCCGAGGGTGCGGCACCCGAGGAGAATGCCACCCCGCATGGTGCCCCCGATGTCTATGGCATTACCGTGGCGACCCTGGGTGATCCGACCGATCCGGGACTATGGATCGAAACGCCGTTTGCCCAGATTGAAATGCCGGGGCGGGTCATTTCAGAGAGCGGGCGTGTGCTTCAGCTGATGTTGCGCCCCTCCGGAGGGGCGCTCGGGTCGGGCAGCCGGATCAGCCTTGAGGCGATGCAGGCGCTTGGGTTGAGCCTGACCGATCTGGCGATATTGACGGTCAACTCCGAGCAATAGCCGCATGGACCGCCGCCTGTTTCCCGCGCCGCAAGACTGGCAGGCAATGCGGGACGGGTTTTCCTGGGGGATACCGGAAAGCATGAATATCGCGCAGCTTTGCTGCGACGATTGGGCCGCTGTGGCCCCCGATCAGGTGGCGATCACCCATCTGGATGCCGGGGGCGCACGGCAGTGCTGGACCTATGGGCAGTTGAAGCGTGCCTCTGACGGGCTTGCGGCGGCATTGGCGGCGCGCGGCGTGGGGCCGGGCGACCGGGTGGCCATCCTTCTGGCGCAACACCCTTATGTGTTGATCTGCCATTTCGCGACGATGAAACTGGGCGCGGTGTCCTTGCCGTTGTTCACGCTTTTTGGCGAGGATGCGCTGCGCTACCGGCTGTCGGATAGCGGCGCGCGCGCGGTGGTGACAGACCCTGCCAATCTGGATCGGGTGATGGCCATACGCCCGGATCTGCCGGCGCTCGATCTGGTGATCTCGACCGGGCCGGCCCGCGCGCCGGTGCCGGCGCTTGCCGATCTGATTGAGACGCCCGCGCGCGGGTTTCGGGCAGCGGCAACGGCGGCGGAAGACCCGGCGATGATGATCTATACCTCTGGCACGACGGGCGATCCGAAGGGCGTGCTGCATGCGCATCGGTTCCTCATTGGCCATTTGCCGTGCATGGAGTTGAGCCAGGGCCTGTTTCCGAAACCGGGCGATATCGGCTGGACCCCCGCCGACTGGGCCTGGATCGGCGGGCTGATGGATATGGCGATGCCCTGTCTTTACTATGGCGTGCCGCTGGTCAGCCATCGCTTTGCCAAGTTCGACCCCGAGGCGGCGCTTGCCCTGATGGCCCGCGAAGGCGTCAGCAATGCCTTTATCCCGCCCACAGCCCTGCGCCTGATGCGCGTGGCGAGGCGGCCAGAGGGGCTGCGGCTCAGGGCCGTCAGCTCAGGCGGTGAGCCTTTGGGGGCCGATCTGCTGGATTGGGGGCGGGACAGGCTGGGGGCCGAAATCAACGAGCTTTACGGGCAGACCGAGGCCAATCTGTTGGTCGCCTCCTGTTCGCTTGGCATGGACCGGGTGCCCGGGGCGATGGGGTTGCCGGTCCCGGGGCATGAGGTGCGGGTGCTGGACGCGGCGGGGCGCGCGGTCGGCGCGGGTGAGGTCGGTGAGATCTGCTTGAAGGTGCCCGACCCGGTCGGTTTCCTGCGCTATTGGAACAAGCCCGAGGCCACGGTCGGGAAGGTCGTGGATGGCTGGCTCAGGACCGGTGATCTGGCGCAATGGCGTGGCGACGGGCAGTTGGTGTTTCATGCCCGCGACGACGATGTGATCACCTCTGCGGGGTATCGCATCGGCCCCGCCGAGATCGAGGCGGCGCTGCTATGCCACGCGGATGTGGTCATGGCCGCCGTGGTTGGCGAGCCCGACCCGCTGCGCACCGAGATCGTGGTGGCGCATGTGGTGTTGCGCGCCGGGGCCGATTGGGCCGGGATGGAGCGCGCATTGCAGGATCTGGTACGGGACCGGGTGTCGGCGCATCTGGTGCCGCGCCGGGTGGTCCGGGCCGAGAGCCTGCCGATGACCGCGACGGGAAAGGTGATGCGCCGCGCGCTGCGGGGCGGATGAAAGGGTGCCCCGACGGCGGGCTTAACCTGCCGGGGCCCAGGCCGCGCGAGGCACGGGTGGCGCAGGCCCCAGGCCTTGAAACACCGCCAATGCCGCCAACCCCGTTCCGGGTCGGTGCGCGGGTTTATGCTGTTTGCCGGTGAAAAATTCGCCGCGCGCCGCCTGGCGGCCCTGCCCTCAGCTGTGTTTGCCAAGATGAAGGGCGGCAGGGCTCTCGGGTCCTGATCTGCGGATAACGGGGGTCCGGCGGGTGCAGGCGGTTTCCAAGCCCCGGTCCTGTCGCTAAAACCCCGGGGCGAGACACACGAACAAAGGCCGCCCGACATGACACATATCCGCCCGCAACCCGGTATCATGGAGATTGCGCTCTATCAGGGGGGCGGCTCGAAAATTGCCGGGCGCGATACGGTCCTGAAGTTAAGCTCGAACGAGAACCCGTTCGGGCCGAGCCCGCGCGCGACAGACGCGGTGAGGGCGGCGGCGGCAACGATGCATCTATATCCTGCAACCGATCACGCGCCTTTGCGGGGCGTGATCGCGCAAGGCCTGGGGCTGGATGCCGGTCGCATCATCTGTGGGGTGGGCAGCGATGAGGTGATTACCTTTCTCTGTCAGGCCTATGCCGGGCCGGGCGATGAGGTCCTTTATACCGAGCACGGGTTTTTGATGTACCGGATATCGGCCCTGGCCGCCGGGGCCACGCCGGTGGTGGTGAAGGAACGCGACCGGGTGGTCGATGTCGATGCAATCCTGGCGGGCGTCACGCCCCGCACAAGGCTGGTTTTCGTGACCAATCCCGGCAACCCGTCGGGCACGATGATTTCGGATGCCGAAATGGCGCGGCTGGCCGAAGGGCTGCCCGCGACCTGCCTGCTGGTCATCGACGCGGCCTATATCGACTATGTCGAGGGCCATGATGGCGGGGCCGCGTTGGTGAAGGCGCGCGAAAACGTGGTGATGACGCGGACCTTTTCCAAGATCTACGGGCTTGGAGGCTTGCGGGTCGGCTGGGGCTATGGCCCGCGCGCCGTGATCGACGTGCTTAACCGGGTTCGCGGGCCCTTCAACCTGTCGTCGCTGGCCCTGGCCGGGGCCGAGGCCGCGATGCGCGACACTGCCTATATGCAGATGTGCCGCGAGGTGAACCGGGTGCAGCGGGCGCGGTTGGCCGAGGGGCTGACGGCGATGGGGTATCCGTCGGACCCGAGCCACGGCAATTTCATCCTGGTGCGTATGGCCGATGCCGATCAGGCGCGGGCAGCCGATGCGCATTTCAAGGAAAACGGCATTATCGTGCGGCTGGTTGCTGCCTATGGCCTGAGCAATGCCATTCGGATTACGGTGGGCCGTGAAGAGGATGTGACCCGGGTTCTGGAGGTTATGGCCCGGTTTGGAGCGAAAACATGAGTGTGATTTACGACCGGGTGGCGCTGATTGGGCTGGGGCTGATTGCAGGGTCGATGGCGCATGCGATGCGGCGCGGCGGGTTGGCCGGTGAAATCGTGGGCACCGCGCGCTCGGCCGAGACGCGGGCCGTGGCGGCCGAAATCGGCCTTTGCGACCGGATCGTCGAAACCGCGGCCGAGGCGGTGGCGGGGGCTGATCTGGTGGTGCTCTGCGTGCCCGTGGGCGCAATGGGCGCGGTGGCGGCCGAGATCGCGCCGCATCTGGCCGAAGGGGCAACGCTGACCGATGTCGGCTCGGTCAAAAAGGACGTGATCGCCACCGTTGGCCCGCTTTTGCCGGATCACGTGCAGTTTGTCCCCGGGCACCCGCTGGCAGGGACCGAACATTCCGGGCCGCGCTCAGGCTTTGCCGAGCTTTTTGACAATCGCTATACGCTCCTGACGCCGCCCGAGGGCTCTGATCCTGCCGCCGTGGCGCGGCTGCGCGCGCTTTGGGAAGGGTGCGGCGCGATTGTCGAGGAGATGGAGGCCGATCACCACGATCTGGTGCTGGCCGTCACCAGCCACGCGCCGCACCTGATTGCCTATACGATGGTCGGCGTGGCCGACGATCTGCGCCGGGTGACCGATCGCGAGGTGATCAAGTATTCGGCTGCCGGTTTCCGGGATTTTACCCGCATTGCCGCCAGCGACCCGACCATGTGGCGCGATGTGTTCCTCTCCAACAAAGAGGCCACGCTGGAGATCCTGGGCCGCTTCACCGAAGAGCTTTTTGCCCTGCAACGGGCGATCCGACGCGGCGATGGCGATC
>Ga0316209_1000523_pt1 | contig 65296 bp, 59 predicted proteins | sample 6monopyrite_MG_FD_204945 | JGI IMG/M metagenome (GOLD analysis project Ga0316209, IMG submission 204945) | Microbial mat bacterial communities from mineral coupon in-situ incubated in ocean water Damariscotta River, Maine, United States -... | ecosystem: Environmental > Aquatic > Marine >... | reverse complement strand
CCTTGTTTATGATTTCCTTTGCTCGGTTTTTGGCTTTGTATTCGGAAACACCACCAATGATTAACGGTATAGTTACATTTTCCAAAGCGCTAAATTCTGCAAGCAGATGATGGAACTGATAAACAAAGCCTAGTTTTTGATTACGCAGCTCACCCTGCTTTTTTATCGATAATTGATGGATGTTTTTACCCGCAACAAGTACTTCTCCTTTGTCAGGTGAATCGAGACCACCCAAAACGTGTAACAAAGTACTTTTACCCGAACCGGAGGTGCCAACTATAGCCACCATTTCAGACTGGTTGATATTAATACTAACGCCTTTCAAAACCTCCACGTACTTTTTGCCATCTTGGAATGTTTTACAGATATCAGTGGCGGTTAGGATCGATTCACTTTGATCTTTGTTTTGCATGGAATGGCCGTCCTCAATTATTGCTGTCGAATTATTCATAGCGAAGCGCCTCTGCAGGTTTCGTTTTCGAACCTTTCCAGGCGGGATATAAAGTCGCAAGAGTACTCATCAACAGCGCCGACAGTGCAATATAGAACACATCATCCCATTGAAGAACGGACGGCAAAAAGCCAATAAAATAGACATCGCTCGGAAGAACTTGTACGCCCCATAAATTTTCGATGAAGGCCACTACTTGTTGTAAATTAGTCGCCAGCGCAATGCCTCCGGCAACACCAAGAATGGTTCCAATAATGCCATTGAGACTGCCCTGCACAATAAAAATTCGCATAATGGTCGCGGGCGATGCACCCAAAGTTCGTAAGATAGCAATGTCAGATTGTTTATCGGTAACCACCATCACCAAGGCACTAACAATATTAAACGCCGCCACAAAAATGATGAAAATGAGTAAAATAAACATCATTTTCTTTTCCATTTTAACCGCTCTAAATAATGTTCCATGAGTGTAATTCCAATCGGAAACATAAAACTCGTCGCCTACAACATCTCTTAATTGATAACCTATTCGCGGAGCCTCTAACACATTTTGAGTGGTCACTCGTAAGTTTGATATTTTATTGCCCTTGCGAGTCAAAACTGCCGCATCTTTAATGTGAATCATTGCAAACATACCGTCGAGTTCAGATTTCACTTCAAATAAACCAACAACACGAAAACGTTTGTAACGAGGCGAAATGCCCGCAGGTGATACTGTCGCACCATCAGCCAATAGCACAGTGACTTTGTCATTTAAGCTAACTCCCAAGCTGCCTGCCATTCCAATCCCAAGGATTATGCCAAACTCACCAGGTTTTAACGAATCAAGCTCACCGGCAATCATATAATCATCGACAATAGAAACCGTCTTCTCCTTTTCCGGCAAAATCCCCTGCAACAAGCCGTACTTGGTGTAACCTCTATGTCGAAACATCGCCTGAGCATCAATAAACGGAGCAACCGCAGTGACTTCAGGGTTTTTTAGAATTTTTTCTTCCAGTTTTTGCCAGTCGCTAAAACCGTCTCCACGATCGCCAACGACTATATGCGGTACCATGCCTAAAATTCGTTCACGTAATTCGGCTTCAAAGCCATTCATTACCGACATGACGGTGATCAAAACGATAATGCCAAGCGCAATACCAAGCATACTGACCAAAGAAATAAAGGAAATAAAATGGTTATCCTTTTTTGCTCTGGTATAGCGAAGCCCGATCATTAGCGAAACGGATTTTTTCATAGCTTTCCCATATAGATAAATGTTTATTCTCGAAAGAATTTAATACGCCATAGTCTAGTATGGCTAAAAGTTTGTATTTTGAGCGACTACAAATTTATTGATAATAAATTTCAAGGGCGAATACTAACAACACATTTATAGCCATTCCACCTCAAAGTGAGTGCAATAATACATTTAATTCTTTAAAACTATGCTATAAATATTGAAGAGTTTACATAAAAGGTACAATCAGTGAGCCCCACTCCACCAATTCCAGAAGATGATCGTCGCCAATATTTTAGAATTAAACATTCTGTGTTTATGACGTTCGAAATTGTAGACGAAGAATCGGCGGTTAATAAAGGTCAAACAATTAATTCAAAATCCCTGCCATGCATATACCTTTTGAAAGAGTTGAATGGTTTAATGGGCGGGAACGAAACTGTCGTGACTTCCCTTGCAACGCTCGATAGCAGTATTTTGACTCACCTTACTAATCAAAATAACAAAATGTCTGAGCTGTCACAGTATATTATTGAGAACCTCGCGCTTGAATACAATGAGCAGGTTGAAGTGGATTTAAGCGGTGGTGGCATTCGCTTTACTCATCACAGCCAGCTCCCTATTGAACAAGCACTAAAAATAGAACTGGTGTTAGTGCCAGAATATTACAGCTTGATCGCTTATGGAAAAGTGGTTGATTGCAAAAAAGACGCCGATAAAGAGCAGTTTGAATTAGCCATTACCTTTGATCAAATTCAGGAAAATGACCGCGACGCCATTATTAGACATATTTTTATGGCTCAGTCGAAACAATTGCGCATTAATAGCAAAGATGAGCAAAGTAAAGAATGAGAAACAAGTATCACAAGAGATATTATTTACTTTAAATCAGTAGCTTAGCATAGTATATTAAGGTTAAGTCTACATTCGGAGTTTAAAAATGAGAAATTTCCATTTCAATAGAAAAAGTAACCGTCGATGGATCGCCGCGCTAGGCTTAAGCGTTAGCTTATTATTTAGCGGGCCATTATTATCCGAAACTTCCCCTTTGCCTTCATCCACTGATACCCAGTCGATGCAAATGCCACACAATGGTCAAAAAATGGAAGTGGTAGAGGCACAATATGGTGCACCACTTAAGAGAGTTTCACCAGTGGGCGAGCCACCTATCAGTCGCTGGGTGTATGCTGATTTTACGGTTTATTTTGAGGAAAACTTAGTGCTTCATTCGGTTGTACATAAAAGCTAACCAGTATTTTAAAAAAGGCTCAAACGATCTAACTGATGTTTGAGCCTCACTTCTTTTCTCTTTGCCTTTAATTTAAGCCAAATTCTTACTCAGTTTCGAAACTAGCTTATCTTTAACTTGGGTTTAACTTAGGTTTAACTTAGGTTTAAATCTTCCAACAGAATTCTTTGAGTCGGATAAGCCATTTCGGCATTGTTCGCTTCAATAATGCCTGCAATATTAAGAAGAATATCTTGCTTGATTTGGTGGAACGTCACCCAGTCGGTGGTTTTAGTAAAGGTATAAACGAAAAAATCAACCGATGCGTCATTGAAGGCATTAAGATTTACAATCAGGGTTAAATTGCTCTCGATTTCAGGATGAGCGATCAACATTGTTTTTACTTGCTTGATGATACTTTCGGCTTGTTTGATATCGTCATATCTTACTCCAAAAGTTTCGTATATACGTCGATTAGTCATTCTTGATGGGTTTTCAACCGCAATACTATTAAACACAGCGTTTGGTACATACAACGGACGTTTATCAAAGGTTCTAATTCGTGTTTGGCGCCAGCCGATATTTTCAACGGTTCCTTCAATTTGCCGATCCGGCGAGCGGATCCAATCGCCGACAGAAAACGGTCGATCCAAATAAATAATTAACCCACCAAAAAAATTAGCCAATAGATCTTTCGCCGCAAAGCCAATAGCTATCCCGCCAATTCCTCCAAACGCCAAAACAGCACTGATACTAATACCCAAATTTTGTAAAATAAGTAGAATGGTGGTGATAATTACCGAAACTCTAAGTAATTTACTAATCGCTTCGACGGTCGACTTGTCGATTTTTTCATCCCTTGACAGGTCTTTATTTGAACTAATTAAATTATTTTCGGCCTGACGAATAAATCGAACGATTGACCAAGATACGACCGCCACAATAAACACATCCCGCATTTCATCTTTGATTTCAAACTCCAGCATAAACCGGGCTATAATCCAGCCGCCGAATCCCCAAATTAATAAAGAAATGGGAGTCGATATCGCCATAATGAAAGCATCGTCCCAATCATTGTGGGTTCGTTTTAATTGTCTATCGAGTTTTTGATAAATACGGCGCCATGTAAAATTGATCAGTAATGTGACAAAGACAGTGATAAACATTTCGAAAATAAAGGTGTTGTCGCCAACGTAGCTTTCTATCCATTGGTTAATATCTGAAAATTGCATTAACGTCGTCCTTTTAACATTGCCGTAAAGCAGTCATATAAAAAATAATTTGAGGATTTTACAGAGATTGTTGGTTCAGGTATAGAGATGATAAATGCTAATAGCCTTTCAGCCAGCAAAAATTAAGTCGTTTGACATAAAAAATCCCGATTGCTCAGGATTTTATTTTCGAATGATAGGCTCAGTTATAATTTAACCGTCGCCCATTAATTGCTTTTTAATCGCTTTATTTAAAGGACGGTCACCAATCCAAGTTTTCAGAAACGCCTTATAAAACAAACTACCTGGGATATTTCCCTTTTGAATACCATTGATGATCACTAATGTACCCATACTTGGATCAAAGTCGATACAAACCTCATCGCCTTGTTTAATTTCAGAACTCCAAATTTGATTAAAGCTTTTAACCAGAGGGGCAAGCACATCAAGCTCACCTTCGTTATGGTTAACGGTAATTCCCAAATTAATCGCGCGTATAATCGCATCGGGGTTGATCGAATCGTTGGTTTTAATTATGAATCGTTTAGCACCGCTTGCATCGAGCACATCATCAACCGTATGTGCATCGTCTTGAAGATATAAGCCGCCAACATAGAGAGCTTGACGCGCATTGGACTTGATAGCGGCTCCCTTAAGACGCAACTCGACCCCGCCAGGAGAAAGAGTAATAACTTCTTCTAGATCAACAGCCGTTAAATTTTCTGCAGAACAAAAAGGGGAAAACGAGATAAAACCGGAAACAACTAAGATTAAAATCTTATTCACGGACACACCTTGAGAGTTTAAAACGTTAATAATATCAATACCTTGAGGAATTTGTTGTTATTCTTATTAGCGCAGAATCGTCATTAATCAGATTTTTGCGAGACAAAGAGACTACAACAATTAACATCCTGTTGCAATTATAATAGCTCATATTTTGAGCAATGATCAGGACTTAGATCACACAAAGCTCTTAATTTTCTCAACTACTGAATACTTTCAGCCTGATTTCGCCGTTTTATCCTTGAGATGATTGAACAAGGCCGTTATGCTTCGAAGTTATATCATTTAACAAAACAAAGGTAACCGGATGAACAAAACCATTCATTTTTCAGAATCTGTCCTCTCAAGGCCACAGTTGTGCATTAGCAATATCGCTAAGCTTTCTGTTGTCATTGGAATTAGCGCATTAACAATGGCCTGCCAACCGAACGAGAGCAAAACAAATAATAGCCAAAAAACCGAACAATCAGCCGCCGTAACCGCCGCAGATGCAAAGAAATATGTTGCTGACGCTGAGCAATCCCTAGCCGAAGACTATGAAATAGTTGGCAAAGCTTATTGGGTTCAGGCGAACTTTGTTACCGACGATACCAGCGCCATTGCGGCCAAATTTGGTGAAGAATCGACAAAAAAAAGCGTCGAACTAGCTCTTGGCACAAAAGCCTTCAAAGATTTAAAACTTGATTATGATACCCGCAGAAAACTTGATGCTCTTCAGTCTGGGTTAGTCCTACCGGCACCCGCGGATGATGCAAAAACGGCCGAACTTTCCGAAATAAGCGCCAAACTTGATGCTACCTACGCTAAAGGCTGTGTTAGCAAAAGCGAATGTTACACCTTAGGCGATTTAAGTAAGACTATGGCGACCTCTGATCAACCGGATGAAATGTTAGCCGCGTGGATCAACTGGCGGAAAGTTTCGCCGCAAATGCGGAGCGGCTACCAACGAATGGTGGAAATAGCCAATGAAGGATCGAAACAACTCGGCTATCAAGATACCGGCGCCTTGTGGCGCTCGAAGTATGATATGCCAGCTGATGCTTTTGCGGCAGACATGGATCGCGTGTGGGGCCAAGTCAAACCACTCTATGACTCATTGCAATGTCATGTCAGAGCAAAGCTTAATGAAAAGTATGGTGATGATGTCGTTTCTTTAACCCAACCTATTCCTGCCCATTTATTAGGTAATATGTGGGCTCAAACATGGGAAAATATTTATGAGGACGTCGCCCCAAAAACAGAAACACCAGCAATCGACGTCACCGAAAGACTAAAAGTTAAAGGTTATGATGAAAAAGCGATGGTGCGCACAGCCGAAAACTTTTTTGAATCTTTGGGTTTTAACCGCTTACCAGATTCGTTTTGGGAAAAATCATTATTCACAAAACCCGCAGATCGTGATGTTCAATGCCATGCCAGCGCTTGGGATTTAAGTACCACGGATTATCGAATAAAAATGTGTATTCAAAAAAACGCCGAAGACTTTTCGGTTATTCATCATGAACTCGGTCATAATTTTTACCAAAGAGCTTATAATCTCAAGCAAGATTTTCTTTACCGAAACAGTGCAAATGACGGATTTCATGAAGCGATTGGTGATACTATTTCCTTGTCAATCACCCCAAAATACTTAAAGCAAATTGGCCTGATTGAGGAAGAACCAGATGCTTCGGGCGACCTACCATTCTTAATGAAGAAGGCACTAGAAGGCGTATCTTTCTTGCCCTTCGGCCTATTAGTCGATAAGTGGCGTTGGGGTGTATTCAATGGCGAAATTCCAACGGATCAATACAATAAAGGCTGGTGGGATTTAAGAGAAAAATATCAGGGCGTCAAAGCTCCAGTAGAAAGAACTGAAGCCGATTTCGATCCCGGTGCAAAATACCATGTTCCAGGTAACACTCCCTACTCTCGATATTTCCTAGCAAGGATTTTACAATTTCAATTCCACCGCGAACTCTGTAAAACAGCCGGTAATACCGGACCACTTCACCGTTGCTCTATCTACGGAAATAAGGAAGCTGGCGCCAAGTTAAAAGCAATGCTTGAAATGGGAGCGAGTAAGCCATGGCAAGATGCGTTAGAAGCAATGACTGGTCAAAGAGAAATGGACGCGACCGCGATTATTGATTATTTCGCGCCTCTTAAAACTTGGTTAGACGAGCAAAATAAAAGTCGGCAGTGCGGTTGGTAAAAATTCTAACATTTCGAATCGACAGCGAACAAATCACTACAAAAAAAGGGTTCAAAATTTGTTGAACCCTTTTTTTGTTACTAATCATCGCTACTTTGTCTCTCGTTACTCGTTTCTCGCTTCTAATAGCCATCAGAAAAAAGAACAAGTTGTACTCCTTGCATAGACCATGGCGCTCTACCGCCCGTTGGGATCGGCATTTGAGCGTATTTTAGGCTACCATCTGAGTTAGTTTCGGTGTTTAAACAATTGACCATTTTGTCGACAAATTCACTCGCTGCAACCATTGTTTTCCAACTACGATAACCATCTGGCCAACTGAGCGTCATTTCTCGAGGACGCGTACCGCCACAACCCGGGATAGTTCCTAAATTTGAAAATCGTTGCTGCGCAGAATCAATACCGGCTTCTACCAATAGAAAATCTAAGCGAGAAAGAATTGAGGTTGATACCCGACTATTCCAGCAAATCATAGGCGTTCTTCCCTCGACACGATTTAACCAGTGGGTGGCGAAAGATGCGAGCAATGACCAACCACTATTCATTTTAGCGCCAGAATCAACATCCTTATTCAGAGCCGTTTTCATTACTGCATAAACATTTTGCCAACTCACTTCTTTTTGCGGGGTTCCGGCTTGCAAGAATATTTCTTCGGTGGTTTTTATCGCTAATTCTTTATCTTCTTCATTCCACTCAACGCCATCCTCAATGCCTTTAGCCAGTAATTCTGCTCGGTACATTAAAGCGTCAGCTGAATGGGAAACCTGCATTAAACCATTTCTCGGTTTTGGCCAGAAAAAAGATTCTAAGCGATCATGCCAACTACTCACAGAATCCGCTACAGGGCTTCTTTGATACATCGGCGTAAAAGGATCTTCATCAATCCAAGCCACCAGCGCCTTGGCAAAGTCTTCATCTGATCCGTCTTTTGCCGGAACTACTGGCGGATAAATGTCTTCACCTATCAATTCAAGACCCGCATCATCTATAATCACTGGTTCCTTACTAGGCGTTTCAATATCAGCTTGAATTCTTGCCTCTGCATAAGAAGTGAAGAGATCTTGTTCTAAAAATGTTAAAGAATCCCAATAATCAAGCGCTTGATCAGTCAGTCGTACACCTTGTTGCGAATCATCACCCTCGAGGAGAGTTTGCCGAATAACATCTGGATTCATCAAGAAAAAAGCTTTATCAACCTGCGTGCTATCCCTAAATGACCAAGGCACCATTAATCGAGCCGCGACTTCAACGCAAAATCGATTACCACTTTCAATAATTTCGTAAAGCTTAGAATCACTTTGCCCAATCGGCATTTTGCCTTTTCGCCAAGCATCGTGTTCACCAAATCGCTTGAACCAAACTTTCCATGCGCCAATAAATAACGCTTTAGGTACTTGAAAATGGTCTGCTTGCGGGAATATCATTTTTTTCATTCGACAATCCTAATCTTGAAATTTAATCTATGTGTCTAATTTTAAAGTTTTTTTCTGAAAATTCAATGTACAATTTGATTTAGTTTTTATTCCCTCTAACTATAGTCTAAAAAGCACATTAATTGGATAAATTAAAATGCCTTGCAAGTGACTTTACGCGTTTTGAGTTAAGTTTTAACGATGCCATTTAAGTGCAAGATAGGGTAAAATGCGCTTTTCTAAAAATCTGACCTTTTTCTAGGAGTCTTCATGGAACTTTCCGCACTGACCGCTATCTCTTCTGCTGACGGACGATATGGTAGTAAAACGAAAGAGCTGCGTGCCATATTTAGCGAATTTGGTTTAATCAAATATCGTGTCACTGTTGAAGTACGATGGTTGCAAGCGCTGTCAAACTGTGAGCTTATTAATGAAGTGCCTGTTTTTGATCAAGCAGCAAATGCTTTACTTGACTCAATCGTAGAGAAATTTTCTCTCGAAGACGCTCAGCGAGTTAAAGATATTGAGAGCACAACAAACCACGATGTCAAAGCGGTCGAATATTTCCTCAAAGAAAAGACCTCAGAAAACAAAGAAATAAACGCCGTTAGCGAGTTTATTCATTTTGCATGTACTTCCGAAGATATTAATAATTTATCTTATTCGTTAATGTTAAAAGAAGCCGCTATCGTCATTTGCAATCAACAAGATGAAGTGGTTAATAGCATCGCCGATCTAGCTCATCAATATGCCGAAACACCGCTAATGTCACGTACTCATGGACAGCCCGCTTCGCCAAGCACTCTCGGCAAAGAAATGGCTAATGTGGTCGCCCGTTTACAACGCCAACAATCCCAGTTTGGTAACGTTCAATTGATGGGTAAAATTAATGGCGCAGTCGGAAATTACAATGCCCACATATCCGCTTATCCAGAGGTAGATTGGCCTGCATTTGCACAATCTTTTATCGAAGACTTAGGCTTAACCTGGAATCCTTATACCACTCAAATTGAACCGCACGATTATATTGCTGAATATTTTGATGTAATCAGCCGGTTTAACGTTATTTTAATCGATTTTGACCGCGATTTATGGGGTTATATCGCGCTCGGTCACTTTAAACAAAAAACCATCGCAGGAGAAATAGGATCATCCACCATGCCGCATAAGGTCAATCCTATCGATTTCGAAAATTCTGAAGGAAATCTCGGTATTGCCAATGCATTATTTACCCATTTGGGCCAAAAACTGCCGATCTCACGTTGGCAGAGAGATTTAAGTGATTCTACCGCACTAAGAACGTTAGGACTTGGTGTTGCTCATTCATTGATCGCTTACAAATCGACTCTCAAAGGAATTTCTAAGCTGGAAATCAACCCAAAATCGTTGGCGGATGAGTTAGATAGCAATTGGGAAGTACTTGCCGAGCCGATTCAAACAGTGATGCGCCGCTACGGGATCGAAAAACCTTACGAAAAACTAAAAGAACTCACCCGCGGTAAACGCGTCGATCAAGCCGGAATGCAAGCGTTTGTAGACCAGTTGGATTTACCCGATGCCGTTAAGGAATCATTAAAATCGCTAACACCGGCAAACTACATCGGAAATGCCGTTGAGCAAGCTAAAAACATTTAACCGACCTAATAAGGGAACGGATTCCCAGATAAAACAGTTCGAAACTTATCACCATGTATGAAATTCCATTTGCTCAAGTCGACAAAGATGAGTTCCTAAATCATTATTGGCAAAAAGCGCCCTGCTTGTTTCAACACGCTTTCGAGTCTCCACCGGCATTTCTTTCTGCCGACGAACTTGCTGGTTTTTGCTTAGAAGAAGATATCGAATCGCGATTAATCCAACAAATTCCACAACCGGCCAAGTGGACCATTGAACACGGCCCCTTTGATGAACAGCGTTTTGCCGAATTAAACGAGTCACACTGGACTTTATTGCTACAAAGCATCGATCACTGGGCCCCTGAAACACGCGAATTATTAAAATTTTTTGAATTTATCCCGCGCTGGCGTTTTGACGACATTATGGTGAGTTACGCCGTTGATCAGGGGGGTGTCGGCCCACACGCCGATAATTATGATGTGTTCCTCATTCAAGGTGAAGGCACTCGACATTGGCGGGTTGGTAATAAAAATGGGAATTACCAAGCTAAAACAATTATCCAGGGTATGTGTCATGTAGGTGACTTTGAACCAATCATCGATGTGGTTATGCAACCCGGTGATATGCTGTATATCCCTCCAGAAACCCCCCATTGGGGAATTTCGATTGGCGAATCTATCGGATATTCAGTGGGCTATAGAAGTCCTCAAACCCATCAAATGTTGGCACTACTGACTGAGTATTTATCAGAAAAAGACACCGATCAGCAATTTTTTAGCGATCAATACCGTTCAAAAGCCAATTATGACAATCATTTTGAACCCGAAGTAGTTCAATGGGCGCAGCAACAGCTCATAAAATTGTCAAAGCAACCAAAGCTATTGCAACAACTATTATCCATCCAGCTTAGCTATTCTAAACTGGGCGATGTTTGCGATTCAAATCATGTTAATATTCAAAAACTTACATACGATTCCAAGATTCAACTTCAAGATGACATCTGCCTTAATTGGGTAAAGCTGGAGAACAAAATACGACTAAATATCGAGGGCGAGCACTACGATTTCGATAAATTAAATCTCAAAGCAGTACAAATGCTCGCCAGTTTTCAACCAACGCCAATAAAATTGTTTAATATTTCACCAGTTTTGGTTGATTTTCCACCAGCTTTGACTAATCTAATGGATAGAGGGTATCTAAAATTAATTAGTTAAAAAGTAATAACTGACCATCATGAAGGCTTCAAGAATCAAATCTTTCAATTTCGAGCAGACCAACTGGCAAAATTCCTGTAATGAAATTTTGGCGGTACGGCACAAAGTTTTTATGATTGAGCAGCATTTTAACGACAACATCTTGTGTGACATTTTCGATAATGACTGTTTTCATTTGGTTGCCCGAAACAGCGACGGTTTAGTAGTAGCGTGTGGCAGGATCACTGAGTCGGGTCGAATTGGCCGAATAGCCGTTTTATTGCCTTATCGCGGCGCTGGTATTGGTAGCAAACTGCTCAGTAAACTTGTCCAAATCGGGCGTAGCCAACACCTATCTGATATTTCTCTAAACGCTGAACTTGATAATTTACATTTTTATGATCTGCAAAATTTTTCTGCCGCTGGTCCCGTCTTTATGAAGCAAGGCGTTCCCCACCAAATGTTAGCCCGAAAGTTAGCCTAATCTGGCAATTTAGAATATTATTACGGCTCCCTGTTTGTTGCCTGATAGTGAATCATGTCTGAATCCAAACCAAACCCCAAATCTTTATCTGAAGAACAATTGGCTGCTAAACACACCACTATCGACTTAGCCGTTCGATTAGACTCTTTACAGCAATTAAAAGAACAAGCCTGCAATCTATTTATCAATGCGAATAAACGTATACAAATTTATTCACATGGGCTCGACCCTAGAATTTTAAATAATCGAGAAATCGAGCGCCACATAGCAGCTTTTATTAAGAAAAGTCGCAATAGCGAGTTGCAGATATTAATCTACGATGAAAATTTATTAAGAGGTGTCGATCATCGCCTAATTGCAATCGCCCAGCAATTCACTAGCTATGTTCAAATTAAAGTTGTACCCAAAGATTATCAAGAAAATCCCTTTGGATTTTATTTAGCCGATGACCGCAGTATGCTCTACCGAAGCAATTGCGAGCGATATGAAGCCCAATTTATGAAAATGCCCAGCTTTACCATAAAAGATAAAAGCAAACTATTTAACACTATTTGGCAAGCCAGTACTCCAGCCAGTTTTTTGCGAGCGCTGCATCTATAAAATGCTCTGGGCTAGTGTTTAAGATCGTGGAACCACGCCTCCACTAATAGAGACTAATGTATGAATATTAATGCCAATATCTGTCGCAAAAAGGGTCATATCTGCTGGCTTATTCAACTACAACTAACAGCTGTCATCGCACTTTTTTGTGTATTTCCAGTGCAAGCAGAATTATTTGAACATCAACTACAACATCAATCTGCGACAACTCTCATTCCGGTCATTAAACCACACCTTTCAAAAAACAGCAGTCTCAGCGGAACCAAAAATAAGCTCTTTGTTAACGGCTCAAAACAAGACAATGAAATTGTTAGCCAAATCCTAAAGAGTCTCGACGCTCCGTTAAATCGCTATTTTGTCGAGATAAGAATATTAAACCAGCCGATGCAGGCCAATCAACGATTTAAAAACCAATCAACAAAAGCGATTTCCAGTGAACGAGCACAGGTTATTACCTACAGAAATAGCCAAACTAATTCAGCCGATCATTTTTTCACAATAAATGTCACAGAAAATAATCCAAGTTTTATAGCAACTGGTGAACAATTTCCGAGTAATGTCATCGAAAACCAATATGGTCATTTATTGCCGGGTAGCCAACAAAAGAAAGTCAGTAGTGGATTTTATCTAACCGTATTTAAACAAGCCAACCAGCAAATAGCGCTGGACATCTCCGCTGGACAACAACAAAGACAATCTCGATATGGTCAAAAAATTTCTCGCAGCGCAATGACAAGTAAAATTGTCGGTAACAAAGACCAATGGTTGCTAATCGCTTCAACCTCTCAGCAACTATCTAATGCTCAACAAAATGGCAAACAGAAACGATACCGAACTTCCAGTAAAAAAGATCCACAGAGATGGTACTATGCAAGAATTTCCGATTTGTCGGCAATTAAATAACCTACTAACTAATTTAGTTTGTTTTCTTTTTCATTTCAGTTCAAATTTCTTAAAGTTATTTCGCTTAGTGAATTACTACACGATATAATCCCAGCGCTGACTAATAACTAGCCGCAAAAATCACAGTGTAAATTCGATCACCTTATATTCAACTAGAATAGAGTAACCCGTAAAAACGATGCTAGCCCATTATAAAAAGGAGTTAAAACAATTACTTCCGATAGGAATACCGGCGGTTTTGTCACAACTAGCACAAATGGCAATGGGATTTATCGATACGGTGATGGCGGGTCATTACAGCACCGACGCGCTCGCTGCGATCGCTATTGGAACCAGTTTACTGCATCCCGTTTTAGTTTTCTTTTTAGGATTATTTTTGGCATTTAATCCAATCATCGCTCATTTCAAAGGCGCGGGTGAAATTAAGAAAATTACTACCCATTTTCATGTCAGCATTATAATCGCTTTAGTATTTTCGCCAGTGGCGGTAATCGCCTTGCTCAACTCTCAGTTTATACTTGCCGCGCTAAATATTGATCCTAATATTTCTGAATTAGCCTTTGGTTATTTAAAAGCGACTCAATGGGGAATGCCCGCCCTTCTACTATTTTTTGCCCTTCGGTTTTGCAACGAAGGCTTATTTTCAACCATGGCAATTATGACCATCACAGTAATTTCAATCCCATTTAATGTGCTATTTAATTATTGGTTCATTTACGGCGGTTACGGTATTGAAGAAATGGGTGCTGTCGGAGTTGGTTATGCCACTGGGTTGGTGTGGTTTCTTATGTTTGTGGGGTTATTGATCTATACCTTAGCAACAAAGAAATATGCTGAACTTTCACTTTTTAAGAATTTCGATTTGCCTAAATGGAACGAAGTAAAAGCCATTTTTTCTCTCGGTTTTCCATTAGCGATCACTCTAGGATTCGAAATAAGCATGTTTGCCGCAGTTTCATTAATGATTGCCAGATATCCGGTGGAAACAATGGGAGCACACCAAATCGCAGTTAACATCTCATCATTAACTTTTATGATCCCGTTGGGCCTATCTCAGGCTATAACCGCGAGGGTTAGTTACTTTAATGGTCGAAATGATCGGTTTGCAATGCGTATTGCTGGCAATACGGGCATTGGCGCCTGTGTCATCGTTATGATGCTGTCTGCGGCAATGATGATGGCAATCCCTAATTTGTTAGTTTCAATTTATAGCGAAGATTTCGAGTTAACCCAGCTAGCCGCTACTCTACTGTTTTTCGCTGCTCTTTTTCAGTTTTCAGATGGTTTACAAGTTTCAAGTTCAGGCGCATTACGCGGATTAAAAGATACCAAGATACCGATGATTATTACTGCTATTTCCTATTGGTTAGTGGGATTTCCGATTGGTTATTATCTTGCTGTCTATCAAAATATGCAGGTCGATGGCTATTGGATAGGCATGATTTTTGGGTTATCCACTGCGGCAGTATTATTGTTAAAGCGCTGGATGGTATTCTCTCGCTGAATAAACTGGACTGTATTTAAACTGGACTGTATTTAAACAGGATTGTATTTAATCAGAACATTGAAAATACCATTAGCGGGTCAGTTTGGTTAGTACTGCTCGATAGTTTTCAATAATTTCAGATTGATGGTCATGACGTCCCGAATGTAAAACTTGCCGACCTGCCACAAATACATCTTTAACCGGAAGTTGTGCACAGGAAAAAATGGCGGCATCTAAAATCGCGTGTTCCTTCTTACTAAACAGAGACGGATTTTGCTCATCCAACACTAATAAATCTGCCCGTTTACCGACGGCTATTTTACCGACATTTTGACTGATTGCGCTCGCCCCGTTTATGCAAGTTTCCGAATATAAAAACTGTCCGACGGATGCACATTGTTCGCCAACCAAAACAGCCCGTTGATGTTTGGTAAGCCGCTGCGCATATTCTAATAGACGGATTTCTTCTGCCACGTTGATACTAATATGTGAGTCAGAACCAATCGCAACTTGGCCGCCTTGCCGTAAAAATTCAGCCGCAGGGAAGATACCATCACCCAGATTCGCCTCGGTGGTAGGACAAATTCCGGTTACAGCGCTGCTTTTTGCTAAGTTACAACGTTCAGATCCAGTTAAATGAGTAGCATGGATCAAACACCAATTGCAGTCCATCAAAAAATTATCAAGTAACCACTCAACCGGCCGTTGACCATGATGTTGCAGACAGTCATTAACTTCCTGCATTTGCTCTGCTATATGGATATGAATTGGCGAATGCTTATCGATTTTTCTTATATGCTGAGTGACTTCATTTAACTGTTGCTGATTGACAGCTCGTAAAGAATGCGGCGCAATCCCAAGTTTAAAGTTAGCGCTGTCTGAATACTGATCCGACAACGCTTCGATTAATTTCAAGTATTCATCTGTGCTGTGAATAAATCGCCCTTGTGCTTGTGATGGTTTCATATCACCAAAACCCGCATAGCTATAAAGTACCGGTAAATGGGTCAAGCTGATACCCGTTTGAGAGGCGGCATTGATTATTTGATGGGACATTTCTGCGGGATCGTCATACTGTTGCCCGCTTGCTTGATGGTGCAAATAATGAAACTCCGCAACACTGGTATAACCCGCTTGCAACATTTCCATATATACGAAGCGGGCCACAGTATGAGCATCTTGCGGCGACATTTTGCCGACAAACTGATACATAATATCCCGCCAACTCCAAAAACTATCTTCCACATATGCGCCGGATTTTGAGCGCCCTCGATATTCGGAATATCCGGCAAAAGCTCGCTGAAAAGCATGAGAATGACAATTGACCATTCCCGGAATCACTGGACCATCGAGTATTGTGGCGGAAGGTGTTTTACCCTCTTCTATCGCTAGAATTTCTCCGCTTTTAGAAATTGACAAAGTTTTATTAGATTGCCATTGACTGCCAATCAGAATATTTTCAGCGTATAATTTGTTCATCTTTGAATTGAACAATCCAATTGAGTTGTGTACCAAGATTATGCCAGAAATTTACGACCTCATCATACATAATATTCAACTAGCGAGCATGGCCGAGAAGCAAGGATACGGTATTATTAATGACGCTATTATTTGTATTAAAGATGGCTCTATTGCCGCCATCCATTCAGAGGATGGCGATAATCAGCGTACCCTTGAAACAGAATTATCAATAGATGGAAAAGGGGCTTGGGTAACGCCAGGGCTAATCGATTGCCATACTCACCTCATTTACGGCGGAAACCGTGCCAACGAATTTGAAATGCGGCTTAATGGTGCGAGCTATCAACAAATCGCGGAATCTGGTGGAGGAATAATTTCGACCGTTAAAGCCACCCGCGAAACAAACAAAAACCAATTATTTGATTTGGCAGCCAAACGACTGAGCTACTTGATGGACGAAGGGGTCACCAGCATCGAGATTAAATCCGGTTACGGGCTAGACCTAGAAACTGAACAAAAAATGCTAGAAGTGGCAAAACAACTCGAACAATTTTCCTCCATTGAGGTTAGTAAGACTTTTCTTGGTGCTCATGCTTTGCCACCAGAATTCAAAAACGACACTGAAGGATATCTTGAACTCGTTTGCGAACAAATGATGCCAAAATTCAAGGATTTAGGACTGATAGATTGCGTTGACGCCTTTTGTGAAAACATCGGTTTTACGCTTTCGCAAACCGAGCGAGTCTTCGAAAAAGCCAAGGCGTTAGGTTTACCGGTCAAGTTACATTCTGAGCAACTGTCAGATTTGGGCGGCTCAAAGTTAGCGAGTAAATACCAAGCGTGGTCAGTGGACCATTTAGAATTTTTGAATCCGGCGGATATCCCTCGATTAGTAAAATCCAATACCGTTGCGACTTTGTTACCCGGTGCTTTCTATTTCTTATCCGAAACGCAATTGCCGCCGGTGGCTTCGCTCAGAGAAAACGGCGTGCCAATCGCCATTGCAACGGACTCTAATCCGGGCAGTTCACCTTGCTTATCATTATTATTGATGCTTAACATGGCAACCACACTGTTTAAACTCACGCCTTCTGAAGCATTACAAGGTGTCACCATAAACGCCGCCAAAGCGCTAAAAATGGATCACAAACTTGGATCTATTGAAGTGGGTAAGCAAGCCGATTTAGCTTTTTGGGATATTCAATCACCCGCTGAGCTGAGCTATCGAATTGGTGGTAATAGTTGTCGAAGAGTGATTAAGAAAGGAAAACTTATTTTAGATAAAGAAACTCAATAGCGACCTAGAAAACGACAAACAATCAATTGGCTCAACTGACTGTTTGTCACGCTATCATCTGCAAATTATAAATCGTCAATCACTGCCGCAATTGCATCTAAGCAAGACTCACCCAAATACTGACAACGCTCTGGCGACCAACCAAATAGCTCATTAGGCGTTTCCACGGTATCTTTAAATGGCATTTCCAATGTCATCGACAAGCAATCGAATTCTTGAGAGATAAAATTGGTGCAAATGGACATATCGGCAGTATTGGGGGCATCTACCGGATAGCCAATTTTAGTTTGAAAATCCGGATTAACAATTGCTAAGTGTTGCTTAAATTGTTGCTGTAACTTCGCTTGTCTTTTCGTCCACGCTTTGGTTCCTTCTGCACCGGCGATAAAGTTGTAAGGTAAACCTTCATCACCATGTACGTCGAGACAAAAATCGACGCCAGTTTTTTTCATCTGCTCTAGGGTTAAAAATACTTCTGGGCTTCGTTTCATGCTCGGCTCTAGCCACTCGCGATTTAAATTGGCACCAACTGCATTGGTTCTTAAATGCCCTCTTCGACTACCATCGGGATTCATATTGGGTGTTACATAAAATACCGCTTTTTTCAATAAAGCTTGAGCTATTGCATCACTGGAGTCTAACAATCGATATAAAAATCCTTCAGCCCACCAAGAAGCTTGAGTTTCGCCTGGATGCTGTCGTCCATGCACCCATATTTTCTTTTTGCCGTCATCGGGTTCGCCGATGATCAGTTGATCGATATCTTGTCCGTCTAATGTTTGACCTAGTACGTTAAGATTAACCAATGGATGTCCGAGCATACTGGCTATAAAATCGGCATGTCGTTCCATGGTATATGGGGCAAAATAGGCGTAATAAATTGAATGCTGTTCGGGCTGGTGCTTAATCGTCAAAGTTCCATCTGAATAATCTGTTTCCACCCGAAACCAAGTTTCACGGTCATAAGAAGCGACAGCCTGATAACCGTTCCAACCATCTGTATACGCGGCCGCACTCGCATTAACAATCTTAAACAGACAATCTTGGCCCAAAACACCAGACGCCCTAAAATAAAACCATTGATAGAAATCACTTTGATGATCTTTATTGATTTCCAATTCAATATTGTCGGCATTTTGCTGATTAATACAATGAATATTGCCGCCATCAAATTGGCTATTGATTTGGATACTGGAACTCATTAACTATCTCCTTGAAGACGACAAACAACGCCGGTGGGCGTTTGTTGATATTCAAAACTGTAAACATTCAATACTAAATCGGCGTGTAAATGAGAAATCTTCAAACGGCCATCTTGCCACGGTGTTTTCTCCGTCGCACTTAACCAATCAACCTCTTCGGGATACGAGTCCGGCGCAAATTCTAATGCCACAGGGTATCGCTCAGGCGGATAAAACTTAGCACACACTTGGTTCAAATCTTCGAATTGGTTAATATGTACGCAATCATGTTTTTCATCAGCACTACAGCGTGGGATGATGCCTGTAATCTTAGCCTCTTCCCATTGCTCGCTCGTCAGTAATTTGAATATTGATTTCATCGTTTTAACTGATTGTAGAAAAACGCCTATGCTAACAATTTATGGGTTGGCTAACAAATAGAATCTATCCTATACTTGCCGGCCCCATTTTCATCAATGATAAGATTGAGCAATGAAAAATAAACAATGGATTGACTTAAGGAGCGATACAGTGACGCAGCCAAGCGAGGCAATGCGCAAGGCGATGTATCATGCAGAAGTTGGCGATGATGTTTACGGAGACGATCCAACGGTCAACCAATTGCAGCGGGTTGCAGCTGATTTAACCGGCCAAGAAGATGCGTTGTTCGTTAGTTCTGGCGTTCAAAGTAATTTAATTGCGCTGCTTTGTCATTGTCAACGCGGCGACGAATACATTGTTGGTCAAAACGCACACACTTATCAATATGAAGGTGGCGGCGCAGCTGTTTTAGGTAGTATTCAACCGCAGCCCATCGGCTTTTCGCAAGACGGAACGCTTGATCTGGCAAAAGTGTCTAGCGTAATCAAAAATAAAGACGTTCATTTTGCCCGAAGTAAACTATTAGCCTTAGAAAATACCACTGGTGGTAAGGTATTACCACAAAGTTACCTCGATCAAGCGGTCGAGTTTTGCCGACAAAAAAAACTATCCATTCATATGGATGGCGCGCGAATAGCCAATGCAGCGGTTAAACAATCTGTCGATATCGCTTCACTGGTTGGTCATTTTGACTCCGTTTCTATTTGTTTATCCAAAGGTTTGGGCGCTCCAGTCGGTTCGCTCATTTGCAGTTCGAAAGATTTTATTGAGGAAGCTAAACATTGGCGAAAAATGCTAGGCGGTGGCATGCGACAGGCAGGAATATTAGCGGCCGCCGGTTTGTTTGCAATAGAAAATAACATTGAGCGTTTGAGTCAAGATCATAAAAATGCTGCGAAGCTGGCGTCTAACCTTTCTCAAATTAAGGGAATTCAAGTAGAGCCGGTTCAAACTAATATTATTATGCTATCGCTAGCAAAGACAAATATAGCAAATTTTACTGAGTACCTGCAAAGCAAAAATATTAAAGCAAGTGTTGCTGAAAAAATGCGTTTAGTGACCCATCTTGGCGTCTCTTCAACTGATATAGAGAAAGTCTCTTTTGCTTTCGAAAGCTACTTTAAAAATTAATTCGACAATTAACTCAATGAATAAAATTAAACGCCAAGCCATTTTTGAAAAGCTTCGAGATCAAAACCCTAACCCAAAAACAGAACTCGAATATAACTCGCCTTTTGAGCTGTTAATCTCGGTTATTTTATCCGCCCAAGCAACCGATATTGGGGTAAATAAAGCGACTCGAAAACTTTATCCGATAGCCAATACTCCGGCAAAAATTGCCGCCCTAGGCGTCGAAGGATTAAAGGAATATATAAAAACCATCGGTTTATTTAATTCCAAAGCTAACAATGTCATCAAGACCTGTCATATTCTAGTCGAGCAACATCAATCCGTTGTACCACAAACTCGCGACGCATTGGAAGCGCTTCCGGGTGTTGGTCGAAAAACCGCAAATGTGGTATTAAATACCGCCTTCGGACAGCCGACCATGGCAGTTGATACCCATATATTTAGAGTCTCCAATCGAACCGGCATTGCCAAAGGAAAAGATGTCGTCGAGGTCGAGAAAAGATTAGTAAAGTTTATTCCAGATGAGTTTATGATGGACGCTCATCACTGGCTGATTTTGCACGGACGATATACCTGTGTTGCCCGAACACCGCGTTGCGGCTCTTGTATTATTGAGGATCTGTGTGAGTTTAAAAAGAAAGTTGGCAACTAAAATATCGAATTCCGCTAGGACGTTCGCTTAATAGGAAGATTGCTTAAAAGGCAGTTTATTAGATAATATTTTGATCGAGTTTTTTACCTGTTGCGCTTCTTGCTGTATAAATTCACCGATCGCTCGTTCGAAATTTGCTTCGTTAATCCAATGCATCGAATAGGTTTCTATCGGTTCAAATCCACGCTGAATTTTATGCTCTCCCTGAGCGCCAACATCAAAATGAGCAATCTTATGTCTAATACAATATTCAATACCTTGATAATAACAAGCTTCAAAATGAAGATATTGATAATCCGCCGACGCGCCCCAATAGCGACCGAATAAGGAATCCTTTCCTTTAAAATATAGTGCGATAGCAATTGTCTTATTATTAAGTTCCGCGACCACCATCATTATTTTATTCGGCATTTTGCTCGCAATTGTGTCGAAAAAACGTTGATTCAGATAACCGGTATTACCGCTGCGCTTTAAATAAGTTCCATGATAAAAATAATAGAAGTCTTGCCAGAGTTGCTGACTGATATTTTCTCCTTCGACCGCCCTTAATTGGATACCCGCTTCAATCACTAAACGCCTTTCCCGCTTAATATTCTTGCGCGATTTCATTTTGCATCGATCTAGAAAATCACCAAAAGAGCCATATTGCTGGTTAAACCAGTGATACTGTGCGCCGACTCGCTTCAATAAACTCTGACCAAGACCACTATCGATAAAGTCTTTATTCGGAAATAACGAATGCCAAGATGATATACCCATGCTTTTCGCTTTTTCCGATACAGCTTTTTGCATCGCAGAAATAATATTACCTGCGGGGTCTATTTTTGTAAAAATACGCGCACCGCAGCAAGGTGTATAAGGGATGGTGTTAACCAGCTTGGGATAATAATTCAGTCCTGCTTGATGATAGGCGTTAGCCCATTGAAAATCGAAAACATATTCACCGTAACTATGGCTTTTTAGATAAAGAGGCATTGCGGCTATCAAACAATTTTCTTTCAGAACCACCAAATGATGGGGTTGCCAACCCGTTTCAGCGGAAACACAATCGGAACTCTCTAAGGCTGATAGAAATTGGTAGCTACTAAACGGTGAATCTTGGTCGATGACCGCGTTCCATTGAGATCCTTTGACTTGATCAATTGCTGTTAGGAATTTGAACTCAAAATTGTTAATATTCATTCAGCCAAACCTCGTAACCAAGAATGAGAATAATACGATACTATGAACAAAAGTTTAACTACCAATTCGCTTGCTTTATTGGCGATTATTATTGGCCATTATCTCGTCAATGATTTGGTTTTTACCATTGGCCTTTTCGCGTTTTCTGGCGCAGTCACCAATTGGCTTGCTATTCACATGTTGTTTGAAAAAGTACCCGGTTTGTATGGCTCCGGAGTAATCCCTGCGAGATTCGAAGATTTTAAAAATGCGATACGACAAATGATGATGGAACAATTTTTTAGTCAGCAAAATCTCGATCGCTTTATGGAAGACTCGGGAAGCCACGAAGTTGAGCTAGTTTTAACGCCAGTAATTGAAAAAGTCGACTTAAATCCCGCCTTCGACAAATTAGTAATAGTAATAATGGAATCTTCGTTTGGCGGAATGCTAGGCATGTTTGGTGGACAGGAAGCATTAATGCCGCTTAAGGAACCCTTTATTAGTAATATGAAAGAATCACTGATAGAAATGACCAACTCTGCGGAATTTCATGAAATACTCAAAGCAGAAATGAAGCAGCCGGACATTACCGATGATATTAGAGAAAAAGTTGCTGCTATTATCGAAAAAAGGCTGGAAGAACTAACCCCATCAATGGTAAAAACTATTATTCAGGAGATGATCAAAAAGCATCTTGGATGGCTGGTTGTTTGGGGCGGCGTTTTTGGCGGTATGATTGGTGCCATTTCAACCTTGGTTACTTTTTAGCCGATTTATTAACTTTTTCAGTTTTGTCCGATTTCGATCGTTTATCTTGAAGTTTTTTAGGCTTGTCTGCGGTTCTATATTTTAGTGTTAGCCCAGTAAGCATATTTCTCAAAAACTGGTTTCCACACTCGCGATAGTTTCGATGGTCTGGTTTCCGAAAAAATGCACTAGTCTCAGATTTAGAAATTCTAAAATCCGCCAATGCTAAGACAGCAATAAGATCGTCAGCTTTCATTGCAAATGCTATCTTTAGCTTGTTTACAATCACATTATTATTAAGGTTTAGTTTTTTACTAGCCGTAACAGTCTCCGACTGACTTAAATCCGCGGCGCCTTCCCGTTTACCGCGTTTGGAAATAATTAAACCGTCCAAAAATATAACTAATAAATAGTCCGGCAAAAGAACAAACTCCTTATCATCTTCTTTGGCAAGATAGCTTTTTAGTTCAACCGCTGTCAGCTTGAAACTCGCTAGCGCAAAAATAGCCAAAACCGACTGGTCGTTTAGACTAAGTGCATATCGAATACGTCTCAGACAATAATTATTCATTTTGGCTAGTCTCGTTGTTAGACATTAAATTAAGTGAGTCTTTCGCCTTTAGATAGACCGTCTGGGAATCTTCGCCAAATTCAATCACTAATTCACCTTTTTTTATCTTAGAAATAGTATCTAAAGTCCACTGCTCAACATTTGGTTGGGTTTCGACGTCTGACAAATTAGACACCACCCATTCCTTTGCCAGAGAAGCAACCGCATCGCTCGATAATTCTTGGTAAGGGATTAACATATTCTATATTTCTTCAAAGTTTCTAAATTCCTAAAGGGGACCTAGACTGCGCTAATAAAATTATTGGCGCAATTATACAATACGTCTTTTTGATTAGGTAATAATTGTGCAACTTTATAAATTAAGACTATGCTTAGTACAAAGCATATCAACAAAAACACGGTCTGTTGATGTTATTTGCATAGGCTATAATATAAGTTATGCTTTTGATTATATTCAAGTTTTTACTTAAGGATGTACACTAATGGCAAATATTTTGATTGTTGATGATTCAGCAAGTATGAGACAGATGGTCTCTTTTACCTTAAAAAGTGCAGGACACAGCGTTGAAGATGCTGCTGACGGCAATGAAGGGCTTGAAAAGGCTAAATCACAGCAATTTGATTTAGTGATTAGCGACGTAAATATGCCCAATCGAAACGGATTAGAATTGACCTCTGATTTAAGAGCTTTGGCCAATTACAAATTCACCCCAATTTTACTTTTAACAACTGAATCGGCTGGCGACAAGAAGATTGAAGGTAAATCTGCCGGTGCCACCGGTTGGATTGTTAAACCTTTTAATCCTGAAACCTTGAATAGTACGGTTAGTAAGGTGTTGAGATAAGATAATCTGAACTAGATAATTTCAATAAGTTAATTTCAATAAAACAAATTCGATAAGTCGTATATTTCTTCGACATTCCAAACAAATCTTCCGAATCCACCAACAAAAAAGGCCACCTAACAAGAACCTAAACTATTAGATGACCTTTCTTTTATGGCGCGCCCGGAGAGATGATTGCGTGCGTCCCTGCACTCCACCCTTCGGGCATCGACTAAAAGACGTCGATGTGAAAATTCGTTCCTGACGAATTTTTCGAACTTGGGAGTTCAAATCTTCCGAACCCACCAACAAAAAAGGCCACCTAATCGGTGACCTTTCTTTTATGGCGCGCCCGGAGAGATTCGAACTCCCGACCAACTGGTTCGAAGCCAGTTACTCTATCCAGCTGAGCTACGGGCGCGTATTCAGCAGGCGCCTAATCTAACCGAATGAGCGCGCCGACTCAAGGATTTTTTTAAAATACTTTACTTCGATATGGTTTTTCTTCGACTAGTGATAAAATTAGTCAAATGCAAACCACTTTGATTAAAATGATTTGAATAGTCTAGTTGATCTAAAACAGCAAATTAAACGGCTTGCTTTGGAAAAAGGATTTCAAGCTGCAACCATTGCTGATACCGATACCTCTTGTTTTTACCCAGAATTTGCACAATGGATCTCGGAAGGCAATCACGGTGAAATGAGCTATTTAGAGAGAAATCAGCCTTTAAGGCAAAATCCTGAAATGCTTCATCCCGGCACTTGTCGAGTCATTTCGCTTCGCTATAATTATCTGCCGCAAAATGCCGCTTTTGCTAATGTTTTATCTGACTCAAAAAAAGCTAATATTTCCCGTTATGCGCTCGGCCGAGATTATCACAAACTTATGCGTAAAAAGCTCAAACAACTCGCAAAAGCAATCTCTGAATATTGTGAAGATTTCGATTATCGAGTTTTTGTTGATAGTGCGCCGGTACTCGAAACAAGTTTTGCCGATAAATCGGGCCTTGGTTGGAAAGGCAAACACACTTTAATTATTAATAAAGACGCCGGCTCTTGGTTTTTTCTCGGTGAAATATTTATCAATATTCCATTACCAATCGATAAGCCTGTCAAAAACCAATGCGGCGCCTGCAGTGCTTGCATTAACCTCTGCCCGACAGACGCAATTATTGCACCCTACAAAGTCGATGCACGAAAATGTATCTCCTACCTAACAATCGAAAATAAGGCCGCCATTCCCATTGAGCTGCGCGGAAAAATTGGAAACCGTATTTATGGATGTGATGATTGTCAGTTGGCTTGTCCTTGGAATCGATTTTCAAGCATCAGTGAAGATCAAGATTTTTCGCCAAGGCAGCATCTAGATGACGTCTCATTATTATCATTATTCAATTGGACTGAAGAAGAATTTAACATAAACCTACAAGGTAACCCAATCCGGCGGATTGGTTTCGAAAATTGGCAAAGAAATATAGCGGTCGCCCTCGGTAACGGCTCTGCGGATAAAGAATCTATTGATAGTCTACAAGCGAAAATTGATAGTTCGAGTGAAATGGTCAAAGAGCATATTCAATGGGCACTGGCTGAACTCGACAAAAAGAAAAATCAACCGCCGGTCTTGCAGGAAAAGACTCAAAAATTAATTCGTACTATCGAGAAAATGATACCCAGAGACGCTTGAACATTAAACAAGATTCTCATGCATAAACAAAAACCAGCGACCTTTCACACAATTATTTTTCTAAAACAAGCTTTTTTAATTGAGTTATCCAGTCTTCATTCGGTGTTTTTTTATTCTCGGCCATCACTACGGCGTTTGACAGCATTTCAATACCGCTAACTAATTCACCGCGCTCTGTCAGCGCTTGGTATTTGCCAAAAAACACCTGCTCAGGTTTAGCCAAATAATTCAATAACGATTGGCCCAATTCTTTAGAAACTTCACTAGCGAGATTATCCATAATCTTAATATCCGATGGTAAATCAGCTTCAATATAAGGTTGATGAAAAGTTCCCTTTTGGAACTCATTGGTCGAATCGCCTAAATGCTTAGCCTCTTTCACTAAATTATTGGTTAATAGCACTTTCTGCGTTGCTGGCTCGACGATACGATAAGCAACTTCCACAACGGCAATTTTTTTAATATGTTCAACTCGTATTGTGACGTCTTCCATAATTTTTTGACTGTTATATTGAATGGGTTTATCACCACGTTTGCGTTTTTTCCATTTCACATAGGCTTCGGTTTCAACCTGGTTAATACCAGTTTGGACATTGATGCTTCTCTGTCCTTGATTCTTAGACGTTTCAATAGCCGCTTGTAATACTTCTCCATCAATCGCTAGTGCGACCCCGGCATAAGGATTGTTCGGATCCGAATTGACTAAAGAGGTAACAATTTGCAGTTGACCACCTAACTTTTCAAAAAGAATTTTTTCGAGTTTACTACCAACACGGCGACCTACCGACGCGACAACTGAACTCGCAGAAGAGACCTCTCGAAATTCAGAAACAGCCAGTTTCGTCGTGGCTCTGTTACTTAATACTTCGGTTAGTTTTGTTAGTTTTTCCTCTAACAATGGATAGCCCGGATCGAATTCTTTAACGACACCATACAATCCGTATTTTGCGCCATCGCTCCCTTCCATTCCATCTGCTTTTTCCATGACGATATCCAAAAAAGCTTTTTCCTGAATAAATCCCACACTCGTTAAAGAGAGTTTATTCTGCACATCTCTACCGCGCTTAAATTCCATATACGCTTTGTAAAGGTTCTTCGCTTTGTACGAGGCTTGGGCATTATTGGCAAAGTAGTTAGCCAATACAGAGATACTGCGCTTCATCTTCTTTTTGATTTGCAGCATGATCGGTTTGTCAGCAATATCTAACAACAATTGATAAGCCGATTCTGGCTTTCCATTTTCTAACGCGGATTGAAATGCCTGTTCGAAGAGTGCCGCTTCGCTTCTAGAAATTAAAGACTCGAATTGAATATTTCCAGGATCAATCGCGTTACCATCTTTCGCTGATGCAAGCGCCATATTAAACATTCGTTTTTGAAAGGCATCTCGACTTTGAGTTGATAGCTGCTCGATAGATTTTAGACGTTCTTTCTGAAACTGCTGATCAGCTTGTGAATTTTTACCCGATAAAATAGCTATCTTCTTCTGCCATGCCAAGCGTTTGACAATATTGCCTTTATCTTCTTTTAGTTTATTTTGAGTATTAGCAATCTCGCTGTTTGTCTGTTCAATCGCTTTCCTCAACATAGGCATGAGTAACTCATACCTTGCAGAATCCCACTGTTTCATTCCGTCAATCGATTGATTGAGATTGTTCAATGTCAACAAATCGACTTGTCCGTATTCAGTCTTTTTATTGGCGAGCGTAGCGTTTAATTTGGAAATTCGGTCCTCTACCAATAGACTCGCTATCTGAGATTGAATGGCTATTAGTTCTTTCTTACTCGAACCTCTGCTTTCTAACTTTAAACTTTCAGACTTATCATATAAACTGGCTAGTGTTCCAGAATTTTTCGCTGAATTGATATCTGCTTGAGAAATAAGCGCTTTTTTTCCGCCGCCACAGGCAACTATTTGAAGGATAATTATTGGCAATAGTAATTTACTTATCATGTTCTTCATCTAAAAACTCACTCTCTTAGTTGTTTGTTTTTTTATTCTAATAATACTCTGGTGTTACTTCGCAAATAACAATCGAGATTTTTTGTCCCACTCTTTATTCTTCTATTGGATCGTTATCTTGTTCAGTTTCATCATCTTTTTTACTCTCTTCTTTTACGTTATTTTCTTTTTTAGTTATTTCCAACGCTTGCTTTTCGTTCTGACCCGCTTCCGGTTCAGCGGCGGGCTCTGGACTTGAGTCACTAATAAGATTTGTTATTTCAGTACCATTGCCAGTCTCGTTATTTTCAACCGTTACATTTTTTTCCGCAATCGACTCGGTAATTCGAATCTCATCTAATTGACGTTGATAGTCCGCCATTTTCGGATAACTCTCATCGAACCGACTAAGTTTCGCTAACCAAATTTCCGCAGACTGGGATATTTGATTCGATAATGCAACTTCAAGATTCGTGGTAATTGTCGACTCGATCTTTTTTACACCTGCTAAAGCAATAGACTCTTTTGGATCAATATCTAATACGGCTTTAAATTTTTCCAATGCATTAAGTCCTATAGGTTCAACCAACTGCTCTTGTTCAAAAAAATCATTCGCAGAGCTCAGGAGGCTTTGCAGTCGCATTTGAATTAATGGGTCAGCTAATTTTTGTTGCCGTTGGTCTTCAATTTTTGCTTTTTCTTCGGCGATAGCGGCAAGTTTTCGTTTTTCATTTTGTTGATCTTGAAATTTTGTTTGTAGAGCTGTAATTCGTTTTTCCAAACTATTGAGTTGTTGATTGGCAAAAGGCAGTTCTTTTAACCTTCTAACAAAAGAGCGCGCGCTCGAATACTTGTTTCCCTTTATTTGTTTTTCAATCAGTTGATGGTATTTGTTCTCTATCGTTTTATAGATTTGTTCTATACGTACGTTTTCTTGATCGATGGTTGCTGCTTGTTGCAAATAATAAACGGCATTATTATTTTTAGGGCTGTTGAGTCGGTTCTCAGAAACCGCCTGTTCGGCGTTGCTGAAATACTCAGCCAATCGATTTATTTTACTAGTCTGGTCGCTTATCGACTTTTCGAAGTTTTGTTTTATTGAAGCAATATTCTTCTTTGTAGTTACCAGTTGAATGTTGTCTCGATCCGTTGCATCAACCAAATCAATCCATTGCTGTGCATTACTAAATTGCTGCTTGCTCGCCGATGAAATAGCTTCACTAAGAGCAATACTCACAATTTTGTTTTTGATAACAACAATATCTTGATTGCTTGGCGCCAGCGATTTCGCGGTGACCAAATGCTCCAATGCTCGCTTGATATCACTCAGTTCATGTGGCATATACTGAGCGAGAGTATCGGCTTGTTGGATTAACTGATTAACTTCTTCTGATCCTTCTATCGCATTGTTTTTATCTCCATTCGATTTATCAACCGTTGAATTTTTAACTTCCTTTTCTTGGGCGACGACATGATCATTTTTTGTGTCTGGCGAATGAAGATTGCCATTACTATCAAACCAATCGACACCAACAAACTCTTGCGCCGAGGGAAGCCAGTCTGCACGCATCTTAAATCCGAGTCCAAGTAAAATAATCAGTAAAAAACTTACTGCAATAAAAGGTACTCTACTTTTAGATTCTGGCAGGACATTAATCCGTTGGTCAACTTCAAATTCATCGTTTAATTCGAACGAATGGTCATCATAGTTTTCATCTTGAGGACTTTTATCGATCACCTTGGATATTTTAGTTTTGGAAGTATGGGAGACGATTTTTTCTGTTTTTACGCCATCACTTAGGTAATCCTTAATGGCCTGCGCTAACTCTTTGCCACTTTGAAATCGATTAGCTGGGTTTTTAGCTAACAAGGAATCAATTAACCACTGCATGTGGTTGAGTCGAGCAGGTAATTTTGGAACCGGTTTAGTGACATGTTGAATACAGACTGAAACCGAATCTTCGCCGGTAAAAGGCACCTTTCTACCTAGCATTTCATAAAGAATGATTCCAAGGCTATAAAGATCTGAACGACCGTCGAGCTTTCTGCCGCGGCATTGTTCGGGACTCATATATTCTGGAGTACCGATCAACTTTCCCGTTTGAGTCATTTGGGTCGAAGAGTTGGAGGCTTTGGCGATACCAAAGTCGGTTAATACTGGCTGGTCGTCTTCATCGAAAAGGATATTTTCTGACTTTACATCGCGATGGATATAACCCTTTTGATGAGCGAAATGCAGAGCCTGTGCGAGTTTGGCAATGATCAGCAACGCTTCTTTTGCTTTTAATCCCTTTGCAATACGTGTTTTAAGCTCTTCGCCCCGCATATATTCCATGGCGAGGTAGTAGAAACTGCCACTTTCTCCGACATCGTAAACCGTGACAATTCGAGAGTGAGCGAGTTTGGCAACAATTTTAGCTTCTCTTATAAATCGATCGCCAAATGTAGGATCGGCAGCCAACGCCGGAGACATGACTTTGAGCGCCACTTCCCTATCGAAGCCTTGCTGAATAGCAAGATACACGGTCGCTTGTCCACCGACACCGAGGGTCTTAATGATCTTGTAACCTGGTATGTCAATTGCGCTCACGGTGCTTAAATCCACTGATTAGATAATGCCAATTTATAGCTTTCATATTATTCTTAATTATCAAAAACTTATCGATAAAACTTCGCTATGTTAATAGTAGCAAAGGAATCACTTTGTTTGAATAAATAATCGGAATTTCGAGCTAAATCTTGAACTGTGATTAAAAAATACACTGTTATAATAAATTATATTCCCTAATTAAGATGATTTATCCTATAATCGATCAATACCAGCTATTTATCTGCAAGAAGGTTTCATAGCGGGTATTACCATTCAAAGGAGAGAACAATGCGCACTCGTACAGGAGAGGCGGCTCGGCCATGGTTTCGGTCAGAGCGTTATTACCACACTGGTGAAGGTTGGTGGTTTATGACCAGAGAAAAGGATGAACTTGGTCCGTTTAGGTCCCAAAATGAGGCTGAAAACGAGCTTGTGTTATATATCCGCAAAATTAATATGGTTGGTGATATACCGACAATGAGGCATTAAACCACATGTCTGACTAAATTATTTAGAATTGGATTTCATTTAAACCGCCAAATGACAAAATAATTGCTGGCGAATCCTCTAAATAATTCAAAACCCGGCGATCAGCTTATTGATCTGTCATAGTATCGGTTGGCCTTTATTCTCGTTAGTCTTTATTAACAATTCCGTTGATAACTCTTGACGCAGCAATCATACCAAAAGTCGCAGTTACCACCACCGATGCGCCCAAGCCTTGTGCGCAATCTAAACGACCAGTTGTTTCACCGATTGGTTTTTGATGTCCAACCGATCCGTCAGCATTGGGATAAAAGAGTTGTTCAGTGGAATAAACACATTCGATACCAAAGCGTCGCTTAGGATTTTTACTAAATCCATGGTTACGCCGTAATTCATTGCGTACTTTAGCAGACAAGGGATCTTGCCAAGTCCGACTTAAATCACCGACAGTAATCTTTTGAGGTTCTTTCTGAGCGCCCGCTCCGCCGATGGTAATAACTTTTATCTTATTTCGCTTACAATAGTAAATTAATGAAGCCTTTACTCGAGCGTTATCAATCGCATCAACCACGTAGTCAGAGGTAGTCAATTCGGCTGTGCCACCTAACATTTCAGGCAAATTGTTCTTATTGACAAAATCGGCAATCGCATTGACCTGACAACTCGGATTAATGGCTTTGATTCTTTCGGCCATCGCCTCAACTTTCAACTTGCCAATATTTGAACTAACTGCCGGTAATTGGCGATTGGTGTTAGAGATGCAAATATCGTCTAAATCGATAAGAGTCAATGTTCCTACGGCAGTACGAGCTAAAGCTTCAGCGACCCAACTACCGACACCTCCAATTCCGATGATGGTTACCGAAGCATTCGCTAGTCTTTCTAACCCAGTCTGGGAGTATAACCTTTGGGTCCCCCCAAATCTTTGATGCATTAATTCTGCCCTTAGTACTAATTATCTGTTGTTTATTTTAACGTCTTATAATAATTAACGAAACCAACAAAGCAAAAATCTCCCCGAAACCTTGACGCAACACATCAGACCAGATAAATTACCGATAAATCAAACTTGCTGCACAGCGATCATCAATTTTTAACGGAGAAATTCCATGCCTCAATATAAGGCACCAGTAGAAGATATGAAATTCATCTTACATGACTGGCTAAACGTTACAGAACTTTATCGGCAACTTGGGCAAGACGATGCCGCTGACAAAGATTTAATTAATGCAGTAATAGATGAAGCAGCTAAATTTGCAGAAGTACAACTTTCGCCATTAAATCATAGCGGCGACCAAAGCGGCTGTGAATTTAATTCGGGACAGGTAAAAACACCTGACGGATTTAAGCAAGCCTATAAACAGTATTGCGATGCTGGTTGGGCTTCACTGCGTTTTTCTACTGAGTATGGTGGTCAAGGGCTACCTCCTTCTCTCGCCATTAGTGTTTCGGAAATGAACGCATCCGCTAATACTTCTTGGAGCATGTATCCGGGTTTAACCCATGGCGTTATTTCAGCGTTATCGGCTCATGGAAGCGATACCTTAAAGCAACAATATTTGCCCAATTTAGTGCAAGGTCGGTGGACCGGTACTATGTGTTTGACCGAAGCACATTGTGGGTCAGATTTAGGGCTTTTAAAAACTAAAGCTGAGCAAAACTCAAATGGCAGCTATGCAATCAGCGGTAGCAAAATATTTATATCCGCTGGCGAACACGACATGTCAGACAACATTATCCATCTTGTTTTGGCAAGGCTGCCAAATGCTCCACAGGGAACCCGCGGCATCTCGCTTTTCGTTGTTCCAAAAATTCTTGATGAAAGCTCTGCCGCTCCAGATAATCAAAACTCTACCGATAATCAAGTTACCTGTGGGTCGATTGAGCATAAAATGGGTATCAAGGCTTCGGCAACTTGTGTGATTAATTTCGATCAATCAACCGGATTTATGGTCGGCGAGCCGAACAAAGGGCTAAGCTGCATGTTTACCATGATGAATTCAGCGCGTTTAGCGACCGGAATTCAGGGATATGCAATTGCCGACCTATCGCGAAATGCCTCTTTAGAATATGCCAAAGAACGCTTGCAAATGCGTTCCTTGACCGGTCCAAAAGCGCCAGAAAAGCCTGCTGATCCAATCATTGTTCACCCGGATGTGAAACGTATGTTGTTGACTCAAAAATCACTGATAGAAGGATGCCGTGGTTTAGCCTTTTACGTCGCGACACTTCTCGACCAGGTCAAATACAAAGCCGATCCAAATGGATTAATTAATGACAGATTAGGATTGTTAACACCTATCTGTAAAGCCTTTATGTCGGAAGCCGGTTTTGAATCAGCCAATCATGCGGTGCAGGTGCTCGGTGGGCACGGTTTCATCTCGGAATGGGAATTAGAGCAACAAGTTCGCGACGCTCGAATCACCCAGATTTATGAGGGAACCAATGGTATTCAGTCTCTTGATTTATTAGGACGAAAAGTCTTAAGAGATAACGGAAAAACTTTAGCGCTTTGGATCAATGAAATACAATCATTCGCAAAATCGCAAATCGAGCAGTCACTTTTCTCAAATACTGCTAAAACTATTCTAGCTCTATGCAGCGAATGGCTAGAAATCACTCAGCAAATTGGTAAAAAGGCACAGTCTAATATGGACGAAGTTGGCGCAGCAGCGTTCGATTTTCTGATGTATTCTGGTTATATAACCAATGCCCATATTTTATTACAAATGGCCGTGTCTGCCCAGTCTGCTGATTGTTCAGAAAAATTTAAGCTTGCAAAAATACAAACGCTCAACTTCTACATCGCTCGAATTTTGCCAAGGACAAAAATGCATGAAGCAGCGATACTAAGTGGTAACGAGAACTTGCAATCGGCTGAATTCGAATTAGGATAGGCAGTCTTTGAAAAGGTTCCCCCATTCTAATATTTAGATTGAGGGGCTACGCTTTTAAACAAATAAAAAATTTAAAGATTCAAAATACTTTTAACAAAAGGAATGGTGATTTTTCGTTGGTGTGCAAGCGACTGTTTGTCCAATATTCTTACCGAATCTACTAAATCATTAACATCCCGCAAACTTCTTGCAAGTAAAAACTGAGCAACTTCCTTCGAAATATCCAGTCCTCTATAGGCTCCTAACGATTGTACAAAATCAATTCTTTGTTCATCACTTATTGAATTCAATCTGTAAACTTCCATCGAATTAAGTCGCGACATTAAGTCGGCCAAATTAATTTCGATGTTACGTACTGAGTGTTGATTAAAAATCACTAAATGGCGGGCTTGGCTTTTTAGATTATTGAATAAATTAAAACAACCTTGCTCCCATTGTATGTTGCCGGCAATAGCATCAAAATTGTCCAGACAAACCACGTCGGCATATTCTAGACCGTCTAATACTCCCGGTTTTAGAAGATGATTGTCTAGTGGTAAATAAATAGCCGTGAGATTTTGATCGGCAAAATTTTGACAAATGGCTTGAGCAAGGTGAGATTTTCCGCTGGCGGCTGCGCCCCAAATATAAAGAAATTGAGCTTCGGACTGTGGTAAAAGCTCCAGTTTACCAATTAATTGACAGTTATCTCCCTCAAAATAATTTGTAAATCGGGCGTTGTCGTCTAGTTGTATTTCTAACGGAATTTGAAGCATGGACTAGGTTTTCTGTTTTGCTAGTCGGTATTTACGTCCCCACACATAAGTATAATGAACGCTACTGGATATTACAGTTAGATAAACTAAAAACGTTAACCAATCGAACACAGTCTTCGAAACTGGAAAATAACTGGCCGAGACTAAAATTAAAGTCACTAGTAAAATTTGAACAAATGTATTAATTTTCGACAGTACACTCGGTTCCATTTGATAGAGACCAACTCGTTTATAATATATATAAGCGCCTATGACAATAAAAACATCTCGCAAAGCAACCGCACTAAATAATAGAATGTCTATCTTCTGATTCATGGTCAAAAGAGCCATAGTGATAACTAACAAAGCCTTATCTGCAATAGGATCAAGCATGCTACCGAAACGACTCACCCAGCCAAACTTTTTTGCTAAAAATCCATCTAGCGCGTCGGAGATTCCTGCGATAAAAAAAATAATAACCGCGGTTTGATAATTCTCTCTCGCCAAGTAAAAAGATAATGGAACGAGTAGTATTAAGCGTATCGACGTAATGATATTTGGAAGTTGTTTCCAGTTCATCCAATCCACCGATAGTACAAGGTTTTTAGCTCGCTCGACTGGTTGGAACTTTCCTCAATATTTACTTTGTGGTTTCCAATAGGTTCACTTTGCTGATCTTTTACTTTCAGGCTTTGTATTGCTCGATCAACCTCAAATTCCCTATTTATTGGTTCGCTCTGCTCTGTTTTCCGCTGATCATTTTGCGCATCAACAACATCGTTATCCGACTCAACTTCTATCAGTTTTTGGCTCAATCCTATTCCCTCAACTAAGGAATCAACTTGCCCTAAAAGGGTTAGTCGATATAGCACATGGTATTGATTGATTTTTACTATTTCCGATTTCGCGACGGAAGATAGCTCTGCCAAATAATCTTCAACGGCTTTAAATTCTTGAAAATTATTGATGTCAGAAACATCGAGAAAAATTTCATTTTTTTGCCCGATTTCTTCAATAACACAGTATTTTGAGCAAAGAATTTCCGCCAATTTGTCTGTCATATCAGCAACAACTTGTTGCTTACTACTGGAATCAATTTCGAAGCTCGTTTCTTTATTTTGATTGATATAGCCAAACTTTCCATTCCAATGCTGACCATCTTTGGTGATGCGCCCAAATAAAATGGAATCGGCCGCGTATCGCTGTGACGCCTGCTTTATCGTTGACGGAAATCGGCCCCAGATATCACTAATAGATACAATCAGCTCGTCGTCAAGATCCATTAGTGGCGTAATAATCGGTAGACCTCTGCGAGTTGCGTTTTGTTCAAGTTCAATAAAAACATCATTAGACACTTCCGAACCATCGATTATCGTTCTTTTAGATTCATCTTCTACGGCCAACCAAATGATGGTTACCGGACGATTGGCCCCCCATAAAGGAAATCTGGATTTTTGGATAATGTCATCGATTAAACGAGGTTCAAAATAAAGAGAAATAAAATAGGGAAATTCTGCGTTCTTTTCAGTTTGACGAGAATACTCAAAACGTTGCAAATAACCAGTTACTTTACGATACGCTTGCTGCACTTGAGGATTGTTAAGAATTTCATCCGAACCACTTTTACGAACCAGCACTTCTTTAAATCCTGCAAGTGCCGCTTTCCATTCTGCCGTTTTACTTTGTTCTTGGACCGGCCATTTCACAAGATATAAGTCTTTAACCTCAACCGCAAAAGTTGAGCTAGATATAACGACCAGTAAAATAAGACAACCGACAATTAACGTCTTTGACATTGCTATTCTTAATAAGAATTTATAGATAGACCGATGATAAGCTAACTCGGATCGCTAACCAACTAGAAAAATTGAAAAATTGCTAATTTGCTCGCATTTTGTACACTTAGCGTACAATTAGATTGTAATTGATGTCATAAACGCTACTCAATCGGGTGATATGACATTTTCTTAACATTCACAAATATTATTCCAACGGTCATAGACGACCGCCGGGACTTAGTTAATATTGACAATATTAATCGTTTGGTTAATATCTAATCCTAGATGGCGTATCGAATATTGCAGTTCTATTGGCCGCAGTTTCATACCGCACTCGTCAGGCTTAACTCTCAGTACTTTTAGGCTGTTTTCGCTACTAGAGTCTGCAACCACTTTAAAACTAGTGACCCCAGTACATCCGGCGGTTAACACCTTAATTCGCATATAGCCATTTTGTAATTTATAGTCGACTAAATTCGCCAGCGCCATATCAGTCTCATTAACATCGCTTTTTTGGCGTTGATTCTTGGCGTCAACGGTTACTGCAGGTAAAGCAAACACGGTCAGCAAAACGGCAATTGGTAACCATTTCATATTTATCACTCCCAAAAACGCTATACATTGATAGCGTCGATGAAGACAAAATCTAATTTGCCTTCACTGTGTTTTATTTTTAACCAATCCTTAGAAACTTGTCATCGTCCTGCTTATAATATTGATCATATTATTTACGAAACAGGTCATCCTATTTACGAAGAACCTCGTATTTTCTTTCATGGAAATAAGAGAATCAAGTAATAAAGTCTCAAAATTGTAAATATTTTTGAAAATATCTCATTTTGCGTTTGTTAGGTCGTCAGAAAAGGTCATTTTGCCATTTTTATCGATAATTATCGCTGAAATATTAGGAAGCTGATTAACGAGGTCCATGCCCCTTACTGGCCCTAATACAAATATACTGGTCGATAAGGCATCTGCGTCTGTGGAGGTGTCGGCTAGAATGGTAACGCTTTGAGAACTACGAGCTGAATCGCCCGTTTTCGGGTCGATGATATGGTGATATCGAACGCCATCTTGGATAAAAAAACGTTCGTAGTCGCCAGAGGTTGAAATTGCTACTTCTTCCAAAGGTAGATTAACCACCAGTTTATTTTTATCCCTTGGATGTTTAATGCCTATATACCATAAACGATCGTTCTTTTTTCCGATAACCCGACTATCTCCACCGGCACTGACAAAGGCATTTTTTATTCCTTGCAAACGCAATAATGCAATGCATTGGTCAACAGCATGCCCTTTGGCGATACCACCTAAATCGATTTTAGTTTTTAGATTGTTAAATTTAATTGTTTTAGTAACTTTGTCGAGACGAATACTTCGAAAATCGATGCTAGCCACCAAGCCTTCCTTCTCACGTTTGTTGGGTTTTATCTTATTTCGAAAATCGTAGAGATAACCGACGCTGGAAAAGGTGATATCAAAGGCACCTTTGGTTAAATGTGAATAATGCAATGATTGTTCTAACAGGCTAAACATTTCGCCCGAGATAACGAGTGCTGACTTTGCCGCCAATCGATTAATTTTCGAAAGTTCGCTATCTGGTTTAAAAGGACTCATCAAATGATCAATACGATTCATTTCGTCGACTACTTGCTGAATCAATTTTTTGGCTTGTGGCGCTGAATTATGTTCAAATTCGACTTTCGCTCGAGTTCCCATCACATCAAATTCATGAGAAAACCATTCAGCTTTGACAGGAGAAACAGTAAAGAGAACTGCGATGGCAATCAATACCATCGATTTATTGGCTATTATTCTATTGGTTAGTATTGCTACCGACAAAAGATTAGCTCGGTAAGAAATTAATCAGATAGGTATCGCTCCACACTGCCACGTTCTGAGCACCAAAATTAACGCGTTTAATTTTAGCAACCAATCTCTTTAACAGTGCGGGATCGTCTAATTCACTAGAATCTATACTACATTTTGTTACCTTACCGCTCGCGGCAATGGTAAGCCGAAAGACCACTCGACCTTGAAGTGCTGGATTTTTTCTTAACGCCCTATGGTAAAGCGCAAAAATAGCCGGTTTACTTTTTTCGAAGGTTAGCTGAATATTTTCATCGCTACGCTTTGAATTACCATCTTTCGTTTTACGTTTGGTATTTGCCACAGCTGAGCCGATATCACTGGTTACTTTAGTCTTATTTTGTCCTCTGAGCGCACCGACACCCGAAGAACGACTCGCTGACGCGACTTTAATACCACCGCTGCCTTGGGTTGCCTTTTTAGTGATCAACGATCGGGTAACCTCTGCAGCTTTGCCGGTATCGTTGCTTAATGATTGATTATTTTTAAGATCATCAATATCATCCAATTCTCGTAAATCGGCCAAAGCGTCAAAGACTGCAATATGTTTTTTAGCTATTTCTTTCGCAGTTTTCTTTTCAACCGGTTTTTCTTCTTCAATTTTTTCGGGTTCTTTTTCCGGCTCTTTTTCTTCTTCCTTTTCAGGTTCTGGAGGCGGCGGCGGTGGTTCTACAATTTTCTTCTGCTCTAAAACCATTTTAACAAGACGAGGTGGAATAGAGGTTGCCTTTGCGCGATCTAATTTCTGCACTGTTAAAAAAGGAACAACACTTGTCACGAGAATAGCGAAAAGTATGCATGCCGCTAAAACCTTTATAAAACGATTGGTTTCTTCTGGATTTTTTTCCCAAGGTAATACTGGGTCAAATCGCATATTGGGGTAACTGGCCATAGACTACTTAGTTCCCTTCAGTATTATCTTGTGAATCGGAGCGTTTCATGACGGCCATCGATATATTGGTATAATTCGCTTCACTCAGGGTTGCCAAAATTTTCCTCAAAAGCTTATAAGGAATTTGCTTGTCTCCCATGATTGTTACGTCTAATCCTTCTTCCTCAGCATTTTCTTTAAAACTGCTGAGTGATTGAATTCTCATTTCTTCTAACAAAGGCGGAATTAAATTACCTTCCAAATTTATAATATCCGTAGCGGTCGCGATAAGTCGCCCTTGGACGAGTAGTTGGTCGTTATTAACCAAAATAATGACGGTTTCCTCAGGCATTTGTTGTGCCGAGGAAGCTGGCAGTTTTACTGCTTTACTACTGGGTAATTGTTGCACCGATGAGGAGTTAACTAACAAGAAAAAAACCAAAATAGTGAAAATATCCATCAATGAAACTAAGTTCAAGCTACTGCCACCAAAGCGTTTATGATGGCGCTCCATTCGAACCGCCTTATACGATTTTTTCATGGTTTAGCCTCCCCTTTTAACTTTGGATCTGGCGGAGCGTCACCCATTGAAATATTAGGAAATAATTCACCGTGAATTTGATTCCCTTCGTCATCTAATTCTTTTTCATCTCGCACAATTAAACGAACCGCATCCATTGTTTGGATAAGCGCATCGTAAGCCGTGTCCATTTCCATTAATAGAGTAATTCCGGTATCAGTATTAAATTCGGGATGAGACTTTACCTGCTGTAAAAACAAATTAAGCGCAAGAAAATCGTAACCATCCTCTAGATTAGGAATACTCTTCAATAGGCCAGAGTTACGTTCTAAAACATCAAATCGAGAGGGTCTGATGATCACTTCGAGTGCTTTAGGCGGTTCTTCTTCGGTCGGAATACTCTCGGAAACACCGGTTGGTAGATTCATATTGAGAATAGATACTTGAGAGAATACCGCTGTCATTAGAAGAAACGGCACTAGTACCACCATCAAGTTCATGAAGGCGGTAATATTCAACTCCATATTTGTTTCTCTAAATTTTTTCGATTTGTTTCTAAACATTCTATTTTCGTTTACCCATATTAAAGCGATTCAAACTGTCGACGACCAGAAAATTCGATTCTGGCGATAGATAAGCTTAGCTCTTCAATTTCTCTGCGAAAAGCAATGGTATAAAGCCAGCTACGCTTTTGGAGCAGGCTTTCTAGCAGCAGTTTTAGCAGCTGTTGGTTTGGCAACTTCGTTCGGGCGAGCGGCTCGAATAAGATTGACAAATTTAACCGATGCCATTTCGATACTGTCGACTATTTCCGTGGTCTTAGTCTGTAGAAATGTAAACATTAGCAATAATGGTATAGCAGCCATCAATCCGAAAGCGGTGGTATTCATCGCTACCGAAATACTTGCTGACAGTAGATTAGCTTTTTCCGATGGATCAACATTCGCAACCGCGGTAAAAGCTTTGATTAGCCCCATGATGGTTCCAAGTAGTCCCAATAAAGTGGCTATATTTGCGAATGTCGCTAAGTAAGGTGTTCGCTTTTCCAGTCTAGGTAAAACTTCCATCATGCCCTCTTCCATCGCCATCTCTAAATCGTCGTGACGACGTCCACCGCCAACCTTCGATAAACCATAGGCTAGAATCCGCCCAATGGCTGAATTAGAATTAGTTGCATACTCTAGAGCTTGACGAAAATTACCCTGATTCAATATCGGTAATAGTCGATTCCAATCAGCTCTATTCTTGGTTTTCATGATACTTAAGTAGACGAATCGCTCAATTGCAATGGCTAAGCCAATAACAAATACGAACAAAATAATGTACATAAACTCGCCGCCGTTTTGCATAAAGGCGACCATTGTGTCCCACGTTCCTAGCTCAACAACTTTTTCCGGAATTGAGTTCATTGCTTCAGATGCCATGGTTATCCCCTGTGGCTGGTGTATTACGAACGATATCTATGTAGACATCGCTATTGGTTTAAAAAATAAAGTATAGCTGCTTTTTACGAAAATTAAAGTAGTTCTGGTTCACATTAAGAGAAAGCTTTTCGCTCAAATTAACCTGTTAATGTAGACTCTGTTACAAAACGTGATTCAAATTCTATTTATCGTCTTTTTTACTTGATTTATCAACTAGTTGTCCAAAAAATACCACTTCTTTTTCAAACACGTCAGGATCAACGGTTGAATAGATTTCATCCATTAACCGATAAACTTCTGGCGGTTTTGAATTGTCAGAATTGTCTTTCCAAGGAATAATATACAATAAATTGGGTGCTTCTTTGTTACCAGATACATTCATTCCTAATACAGTTTCTTGAATCGCTTTTTTCTGTGGTTTAGATTTGATCTCATCTTTATCCGGCAACGCTTCATTATTGTCAGTTTTTTCAGCCGCAAGGCTTGGCGTGGCGGTTAAATTTAAGAGTAAAGTGGCAACAAGTAGATCGGTTTTCTTAAACATTTTTAGTTATCCTCCAGCCTTAATCCGTCTTTCAATTTCCAACACCCAATTAGCGACCTTTTTATCCTGATTTTTGGTTAAACGCATATATTCACGATACTGAATAAGTGCTAAAGGAAGATCTCTCAGATAGATATCAGCGAGTACCCCTAGATTCAGATGGGAATTCGCATACGGTGGGTAAATTTCAATTGCTTTTAAGTAGCTATTCTTCGCTCCGTCAAAATCACCTTGCTCTCTTAATATGACGCCTTTTAAATTAAGCGAATAATAATTTCGTTGATTATTCTTTAAACTTGCATTTACAGAAACAAGCGCTTCTTTAAGCTTTTTTTGACTAAAATAAATTCTTGCCATTTGGTAATCGGGGCCAGAAAGCTGGGGATATTTAGTTTGAATATTAGACAGAATGGCGAGCGCTTCTGAATACTTTTTGGCGCTATCAAGGCTGGCCACTTTGCCATAAGCTTTTTTTATCTCAGAATTAATTTGAATATCGGCCATTGGATCAGGACCAGTAAAACGTGGAGTATCGGTAATAACTTGCTTCGTTCCACTCTCCGAACCACCGAGCGTGTTAGTTTTGTCAGCCGTCGTCGGTTCATTGACTTGCTTTTTAACATTCTCTCTTGCATCAGCTCCTTGAACAGGTCCAGAAGCGCTCCCCCCAAATAGCGAACTACAAGACATAAGTGACATCGAAAAGATCATCAAGTAAAAAAATCGTAGATTAAACCGACCTTTAGAAAGAAACATTTTCGATCGCCTCCATTTTTTCTTGTTTATCATATTGCGCTGGTTTTAGTTTTGCTAAAGCGTCAATGCTTTTTTTGATGGCCTCGTTATATAAATTATCTTTAGTTCTTGCGGCATTAATTTCGAATAAATTAATCGCTTTATCCTCAAATGGCAAGGCTTGATCTTCTAGCAAAAATCCGTATTCTTCAAGCTCTTCCTCACTGAGTCCTTTGGGTCGTTGAGAAGCCATCAAATCATTAAAAAGCGTTTGGTAAATTAACCCAATTCGATGGGTCGATGCTGACGTAAACTGAGCGATCTTAAAATTAGCAACCGCTTCATAGGCGTTCAGCGCTTTTTTCATGGCTTTTTTCTTTTTCTTTAACGACCGACCAAGAGGCAATGTTAATTTTATTTTCTTGTACTTATTGAACAAAGGTTCAATCAATATATATTTCGATTCAGCGGCCATAAAACGAGTTCTGGAATTATTTTTTGTTTTGGCTTTGGTATAAAATTGAACTATTTTTTGTCGCCAAAATAAAACTTTATCTATTTCGCCGTTTGACTGATACAAATTAATTAAATTATATCGACCTTCTTGAGCCAATAAATAAGGTTCGGGATAAGTCCAGACATAATGCTTAAACGCAGCAATTGCCTTAGTTTTATCATGCGCTTTTTGATAAAGCTCAGCGACGTGCCAGAAACCTTCGCGCGCCAGATTTTTATCGGAATTATTGGCTGCTAGCGATTGATACTCTTTGGCGGCTCTATTCCAATCTTTTTGCTGTTCATAAATCAACGCCAGTTTTTCTGGAATTCCTTTGGACAATGGATGCTTAGGATATTTTTTCCTAAATCCTTCGAATAAACCAGCAGACCTGCCCCACTGTTTTATTTGTAATAATAGGGTTGCCGCATCAAATTGTGCATTGACTGCAACACTCGCCTTCGCCTCTAAAACACCAACTTTTAGAAATAACGCCACAGCATCTTCCATTTTATTGGCCTGTTTTGCTGCTTCAGCTTGTTTATAGATGGCTTCTGCTCGGCGTTGATGAAAATTCTTAGACTGTGATTTACTCAATTTGACGTTTGAAAATAATTCCGTAATTGCTAGTTCAGCGTCTTGGTATTGTTTTAAATCAAACAGACCATTTGCAATAATAACCTGTGCTCGGTCTGTTTGTGCTTTACTAGGCGGTACCGACATCGTTAGCAACTGACGACTGGTAGAGATGGCTGCGGGAATATCTTGAATACTGAGTTGCTGTTCTGCAACTCGAGACAAAATACCGGGAGTTTCTTTATCCGTAGGAAAACGACTTGCGAATTGAAGCCCACTTTTTATAACCTGTGCTAGCTTTTCTTTTTCTGAAATATTTTTCGAATAAACAATCGATTGATAGGCGACCAACGCCCGATAACCTGCATCCCTCGAAAATTTAGACGCGGGGTTAACATAGGCTACGGTTTCAAACTCTGCTGCCGCTTGTTTAAATTGTTTGCCTTCACTTAAAGCTTCAGCCATTGAAAAACGATACTTTGAATCGATTTTTGGTTCGGTAAATGTATCCAATATTTCCTTATACCATTTTGCGGCAACCAAAAACTCTTCTGGCTTTTTGCTTTGTTGTGCTTTGGCATGGTAAAAACGTGAAATATCGTCGAGGTGCTCTCGTAATTGCGGTTTAATACTTTCGGTAACCGTACCTAAATGAACCTGCCAAAACTCACTATTGTGCCCATACCTCACTACAAAATCTTCCTTCGATGGAAGGATTAGACTTGGAAAACCGCCTTTCTTATAAATATCAATGACCCGTGTATGAAAATCTGGTGCCGATGTATCTAACGGGTTTCGTTTAATAAATCCGAGATAGGTATCAGAAGCATCTTGAAATCGTTCCTGTTCAATGTAAAGTTTAGCCAATGAATCATAAATTTGATCTTCATAGGGTTTCTGACCATGTTCGGAAAAATGCTTTTGTACGGAATCGGCACCATCTTGATTATAAAATGCGAGACTAATCACCCTTTTAGTATCTGCGATTAAATCGTCTGTTAATTTACTGACTTGTTTTTTATCCCGTTTGATAGCAAATAATCTTTCTAACAAAATGAAAAAATCTTCTTGTGCTTCTGGATATAAACTTTGTTTGAAAAGCGACCAACCTCTTTTGTAAAGAGCTTTATCGTAAAAATTGGTATCTTTCCCTTTGGTCACAACTTCGGTATATGCCTGTTCAGCAATAGCGTATTTTTTTCTAACAAAATATGATTCTCCGCGGCGGAACTGGCTTTCCACATAAGAACTTGCCTTAACAGGGCTCACCGCAATTTGATCGAGCAGAACCAGTGATTTTTCCGGTTCGCTATTAAGAGAATGGGCCCTGGCTAACTGATATTTAACGTCGGCCATCTTATCGTAATTTGGATACTCAGTTAATAATTCTTGGTAAAGTCTTACCGCTTCAGCAAAGGTTGCTTGCCGAACAGCAGGGCTCAAAGCTGCAAGTTTTTCTGGATCATCAACCGCAAGCTTTGTTTCAGCTAAGCGCATGGTTAAATCAGCCAACCGACGTAGCGCTTCCATTCTAATCTTAGGGTTGCCACGGCTAAGTAACCGTTTGTAACTCGCGATGACCAGCTCTGGTTTTATCTTTGGCAATTCGGATGCTTCAACTGCGACAGTTTTTTTGTCAAAAAATTTAACCCGAGGCTCTAAATCTTCTACTTTAATTTCTGCAAACGGATTGATCATTTTAAGGTTGGCGCAAGAAACCAATAATACCGAAGCAATAACGAGAATGATTCGTCTAAGCATCACTAGCGTGCATCCATGATTCGAAAATCGACTTGGTTAAAATAATATTTTTGATTCATTCTATTCTCTTTACTTAATCTATTTCTGGAATCGAAACCGCTTTTTCATGCAACCGTGCGACAGACAAATCGGATTGCAACAAGAAATGATCCAAGGTCATCTTCCTCTTGTTCAACACCGCTAATATTTGCTCTTTAATCAACTCCGCTTGAATGTTGACTTGGCCTTTGATTCTTCTTCGCAATTCTCGCAGCGTTTGAGAACCGTCATCAATGAGGTCTTGGTAGCCAACAAATCGAGTAAGTGCTTTTTCTCTAGCTCTTGATAGTCCCTTAGATCGCTGTTGCATCTCGAGCAGCGTCTTTTCAATCGTTAGACTCGCTTTTTTTAACTGCCAAATCTTTTCTGTTTTATTCTCTTCAAACTGCCACTGCAAGACACCCCTCGCTCTCCGCGTTTTGTCGATTTGATTATCGGTCAGCATATCAGCAGGAATATTTTGAATATTTTTTTCCAACCTTGAAATTCTTTGATGCAATTTGCTTTGTTCTGGACTAGCAATAAGATATAGACGCTCAGAACGGCCAAGATAATCAAGATCTTCATTTATTTTAATAAATGCCTGAGTATATTTTGTAAATGCGCCTTGGGCTAAATAAGCGTCAACCTTGGGTATTTTCTTATCAAAACTTAATTGGTTGGCGGACAACATTTCACTGAACATTGGTAACTGTTCTTCCCAATGATCAAGCATTAACGCTAACCGGCCAAGCTTTTGATAACTTCTGAAACCTTCATTAAAGTGATTTTGTGCAAGTAGTTCGTAAATATAATAATCATAAACATCGCCAAAAAGTTTCGAGTCTTGAATACTTTCATCACCAGCACCTAACTCTTTTGCTCGAATGAGTTTGTTGACCAAGTTTTCAACCAAATTACCCTCACTAACTTGTTTTTCAATATCGGTAATTAAATCGATTTGTTGTTGATAGACATCTGAAGCTTCTAAATATTTCTCAAGTGCCGGTTGCATAGCATCTAATTTTTGATACGCAAAAGGGATTGCCAAAAGCGCTTCCTGAACAGCGATGTCTCGAATATCTTTTTTTCTGAGTTCCAACCAATGGGTTAAGGCTTTGTTGTAATTTCCGGTTTCAACATAGGTCCAACCCACACCCAACAATGCTTTATTGGTATAGGCTGACTCCAAACGAACACTCAAAAATTGAGCCCTTGCAAGTTGATATTGCTTGGCTTTTAGATAATGAAAACCGAGCGCTATTTTCGCTTTGTCTTGTAGACTGCGTTGAACGTCGGTCGGTTCGTGAGTGGTAAATACTGCGGTTAAAAATGGTAACGCTTGAGTTAATTCTCCGCTTTTTAGCCAAAGAATGCCTAAGTTGTATCGGCTGTAGGTGAGAAGTTCGGAATCTTGGCTAATTTTTCCAAGCCAATCCCTCGCAGTCACTAAGTCGTTTTCATAGAGCGCCATATTGCTTAGCATTATTAAGCTTTCATCTCGTAAAGCCACATCAAGCGACTGATAAACTTTGCTTAGACGTGTTTTGGCTTGAGCAAAATCTCGCTGCTTATAATGTAGTTTCGCCAAGTAAAATTCTAGTTTTGCCAGTAATTCGTTTCTGAGGTCTTGTTCGGTCAGTAGCCGGTTAAAAATATCTTGAGCTTTAGTTAGCATGCCTAGATTAAGGTAGATAACACCCGACAAAAGTTCGGCACTATTGGAATGATTGGGCAATAGCTGTTTTTTCTGAGCGATTAATATATGGGTCAATGCGGTTATTTCATCGCCGCGATAATAGTCAAACAGTATTTGACCATAAGCGAGATCTTGTAAGCGAGCTGGTTTTTTTAAGTCTTCTCTACTTTGCTGGTCGAGTTCTTCGGCACTAGCATTGAAAGTAACCAATGAAGTAATTGCAAGCAATAATACGAAAATACTTTTTATAGCAGCAACAGATTTAAGTCGATTCACGATAGACTCTCTACCACTCGACAACGTTTAATTTGGGCTGAAGTTTTCCTTCATCGTCTCGTAATTGTATTTCTAAAGCCTTTGCTTCAGTGCCCTTTTCAAATTTTAACGAGACCGCCCTTCTGTATTTGCGTTTATGGGTGCCTTCGCCTATTAATATTGCAACGATTTCGTGTTCACCAGTGCTGATATTGCCTAAATAAACCTTTTGGATCGCGCCACGATACAAAGCACTAACATCCTTTTCAGTGTAAAGATAATGCGTCACTTGCTTATCGTCTATTTTGATTTTTATATTATCCAGCGAAAAGAAATAGCCTATATCGACAGAAAAATACACTGCCATTTGGGTCGAAGCCGGAAATAGAAGGTCTTCTTCAAGAATAAACAGATCGCGATTGACCGCCAATACTTCACTTTTTAAACTTTCTAGCTTTTCTGCAGTAGTGCGGTTATCGGATTCGTCTGTCTTAGATTCATTTTCAATTTCACCTTGTTGTAGTACTTCAGGCGAATCAAGCTGATCTTCCTCTTCGCTCTGATCGAGCGTTTGTTCAAATAATTTAGGAGCTTGTTGCTCTTGTTCCGCATGCAGCGGCAAACTAGTAATTAAGAATAGCGCGACAAGCGTTATAAAACTCTTCCGAAGAAGTTGAGGAAAGAGCAATGATTTTAATGTTTCGTATAATTTCATATAATTGGCTTCTGTTTTTTATCTGTAGACAGATCGATCGTTTGTTTTGATAATCCGAATTTCAAACCGCATGTTTAATCGGACCCAATCATCTCTGCAACCCTTAAAGCGATCTTAGGCATCAATAATATGGGACATCGATGGATAAAGCTCTAGCTTAAGTAATAGTCCAAAAAATGTGATCTAACCGGCTAAAATCAACAAATTTTGTTGAATTGAAACGACGAGTAATCTTAAATAACACACAATCCAACTTATACTAGCCTAACTTTATCGCTAGAAACATAGACTAGTCCACAATTTATTGACTTAACTGTCTTTTTTTTCTTAGACTTTTCAGTAACTTGCTTAACGACTCATGAGTTTGTTGACCAACTAGTTTGGCTACCAACTCGCCATCTGGATTGATTATGTAATTGCCCGGCAGCGATTTGGGCAGTTTATAAGGCAAAATTGGCATCGGTTCAGTCGCCATAACGGGATACTGTATATCCCATTGTTTGACTATCTGCTTGATTTTCGAGTTATTCAATGGGTCGTAGCTAATTCCAATTAGTGCAAATTTTTCTTTATTTTCAGATAGATATAAGCGATTCAGCTCTGGTATTTCTTTAAGGCATGGGGCGCACCATTCGGCCCAAAAATTTAACAATAGCCATTTCCCTTTAAAATCAGACATTTGATATGCCTTACCATCAAGGGTTTGGAAATCAATGGATTTGTTGCAGGATTGGCTTAAGATTAGCCCGGCACATAGTATTAGCAGTTTAAAATATGGTATAGTTTTCATGTTTTTTGGTAATAATTCACAATTTTAGGCTAAGGAACTCACTCAGTCGGATAATTTTTGTCTATACTTACAAAGTGGTGGCGTTATATTACTATATTTCTCGATCGTTCGACCGTTTATTTAGCTTGATTTTGAGCGTTAAAATGACAGAAATCAAGTGCAAAAACAGGATTGTCCTTCAATCGTAATTTAGCCATTTTGTAACAACATACTAGACAAAATTCGGATGTTGTCGTCATATGGAAAGCAGTAACTAGAGTCTAAATCGAAACATGGAAAGCATAAAACTAACCATTCCTTCACAGCAAGAAGGTCAGCACATACTGGTTGAAACCGATCCGACTAAACTCGCTGATTGGCTTCGCTCATTACCGCTTGCTGATATGTCTAAAACGCTACCTGAGTTAACTCGCGCTATTTCCAGTCTAAACCGTACCGAAATTTCTTTTAAATTACGCAGCGAATTGGTTTGCTTATTCGATACTTCCTATACAATGATTCACGATTATTTTCGACCTCGTGTTAATCGGCTAGCGAGTAAAAAACCCGACCACACAGCCAACATTGATAAACTGCACACTTTTACCCGAGAAATGGCCTTCGCGCATAAAATAATTGTCAACGACTCACAAAACACTCGCCGCTTGTGGGGCAAAAACAAACACAAGGCACGAGCATCGGCATTTGCTATCTATTATTTAGGTATGATGCTTATAGAACAGTATGAAGTTTATGCACCAATTCCAATTTATCTCTGGCGTGAAATTAATTCGCTTTATGCTTATGCCGGAAAAGGCGAGATTAATTATCTAACCGTTGATACTGGTGAAAGCTATTGCATGCCAACCATTGAACAGAACTACATAAGAAACTGCTTGTTGGCCTTAGCCGACCCTTATCACTTAGATCAAGGCGAACATTGGTATCTATTCCACTATCTTCATCACTGGGTGCATCTGGCGAGAATTTCCGAAAATCCCGATGACTTTAGAAACGATGAGTGTTTTATTATTGATATTACTAGTGAAAATAAACCCAATTTTGTCACCAGTGAATTAGACGACCCAGAAGATCCTAAAATTAGACTGTTGTTAACCTTTGACCTACTGCGTCAGATTCGATTTGATATGGAAGTTCTTGATGAGAAGGATAAGATCACTAATCAGTCCTTTCCAAAAAATATCAAGCATACCAGCGCGAAATATTTATGGGATCACGCCCACAAACATTGGAAAGAAAGAATAGAACGCTCTGCTAGACGATACCCGATCGTCTCAAAAATTGATGTCGTTTGGGGGCTATCGGACATTATTAGAATTCTAGGTCGACTCTCGCAAAATAAAAGTAAAATTCTCTCTAGCGCTGAATTATTAAGCCTCACCAAACTCGAAAAAAACGAGCATTTAAGTTGGGATGCCATAAATGTCAGTAGCGGCGGTATTGGACTATGCAGCCGACAGTTTATGCTGCCACATATCGAACTTGGGAATATCGCATTAATTCGAGAATATATGGATGACAATCCCGCGCCTCATTGGCGATTAGCTATTTGCAGATGGTACACCGGTGATAAAAATAATGGCACCATGCTTGGACTTGAATACATTGATGGCAAATACACGCCAGTTCGGCTTGTTTTACATCAAGGAAAAAATGAACGCGGCGGCCAACCAGGTTTAGTCGTTTCCTCTAACCAACAAAATGGCAGCGATGCACCCACCATTATCACCACCGAAGGATCTTATAAAAATGGTCGCGTGTATGCCATGCTAGGTTTAGATGAACCCGTTGAAGTGAGACCGCGTTTGCAAGTGGAAGTCACTCCTTGTATCGACCGATTCTTCTATCAAACTTTTGAGCTACGAGATGAGCTAGCTGAAGAAGTGTTAGATGATGTCACCGATGTTATCCCTTGGACAGCAGTCCCACATGAAAAAGGTAACATCGATGATAGTTTCGAAGAGAGTGAGATCGATCGTTCTACACTTGACGACGTTCGGTTGCCTGGCGACCATTAAACCATTTAGACCTCCACTCGCTCAATTAAGAAAAACAACACTCTAAAAACTTCTATTTGCTGTGTTCCGGTTTAACAATGTTTAAGATTAATTTTTGTCGCAGCAAATCATCTATATTGTCTGACAAATGTTGTACTTTTTTTCGTATTATTTTTGGCAAATCGCTTTTCGAAATCGCTTCCTCTGGCGCCAATTGACGACCAGCGACTTGATAAATAATCTGATAATCAATATCGCTAAAACTAATTTTTAAGCAGTAACATTGGTTTTGAAGTTTTGCAACAATGCCCGCACCGATAAGTCTTTCCAGCCACAATACGCTTGCCTCCCGACTGCCCCAATCATCGTGACATACCAGCTGTTGTTCGCTGATTGTTTCACCTTGCATTTGTTTTTCCGATAATACCAATATGATTTGCAGTAACTGGATAAACGGATGTACAGCTTCCTCTTTTTGATTAACTTCAAATGCAAATAATCCGTGGCATATTTCTGCACCGAACAAAATAATACTCCAACTTAAATAGATCCATATTAAAAATAGAGGAATTGTTGCCAAGGCACCAAATATAAGTTGATAGGTCGAAAAATATTCAACAAAAACCGCGAATCCCGACTTTGCTAATTCGAATAGAATTGCAGCGGTAAAGGACGCAATCAGTGCATGACTTAATAATATTTTTCGATTGGGGATCACAAAAAACATCAGGCTAAAGGTAATTGTCTCCAGTAACATAGGTAAACCTAAGGTAATCCACCGACTATTTTCTTGCACTACATCGGATAGAATAGGCAGGGATTGCAAGTAAGAGGTAACCACCAAACTGGTGCCTAATAAAATCGGACCGAGCGTAAGCACAGCCCAATAGACCAAGAAAGTTCGAACAAACGACTTAGTACCGCGAATGTGCCATATGTTGTTAAAACTAGTATCAATTGTTCTCATCATTAACAAAGCTGTTACCAGTAACATTACAAAGCCAACTCCGCTCATGCTTTTCGCTTTACCGACAAATTCTGTTAAATAATTTTGAACCGACTCACCGGTGGCTGGTACGAAGTATTCGAACATTAACTCTTGTAATTGCACCGCCATATTTTGAAAATTGGGGATCAACGCTAACAACGAAAATACCACCGTGGTCAATGGCACCAATGCTAGTAAACTGGTCACGGTTAACTCTGCGGCAACCGAAGAACACTTGTCCTGTTGGAACCTTGCAAACAAGTAACGGATAAAAGCTCGCCAGTAGATTAATTTCTCTTGCATAATAGTAACCTTTGTCCAATCAATTCTTTATTTTAGTGGTGGTTTAATCTTTTGTGCTAGATGCGATAATAGCACTCAGATTTAAAGGATGCTTTGATGTCACATTGAGATCAGTTAAAATACCACTATATCGTAAAATTCATAGGCAATAAACCATGACTGAAATCAAAATTTACCATAACCCTCGTTGCTCTAAGTCTCGACAAACGCTTGCACTCATCGAAGAACAAGGAATCAAGCCGACCATTATAGAATATTTAAGCCAACCACCGAGCGTTGCTGAATTAACCGATGTGATCAAAATGTTATCGATATCAGCGAGCGATTTAATCCGAAAAAGAGAAACCGAATACAAAGCAAGTGGATTAGATAATGAACTGCTAAGCGAACAACAACAAATTGAATTAATGGTCGCTAATCCAAAAGTGATTGAGCGACCGATTGTAATTGCCAATGGCAAAGCAGCCATCGGCAGACCGCCTGAAAGTGTGCTGGCCATTCTAAAGTAATTCAGCAATCGAAAAGAGAATTCATGCAATATATTTTAGTTTTATATTACTCCTCTTCGGGTACCACTAGACAACTCGCCAAATTAATTGCCCGTGGTGTCGAGCAGCAAGGCATGCAGGCTATGCTGCGCACAGTGCCTCGAATCTCGGCCAATAATCAATCCATCGAACCTTCTATTCCAACCGAGGGAGATTGTTATGCTACCTTAGAAGACCTAAGTGGTTGCGCCGGTCTAGCGGTTGGCAGTCCAACTCGGTTTGGTAATATGGCGGCACCTTTAAAATATTTTATCGATCAATCCAGCGATCTTTGGATGAATGGTCATTTGGCGGGTAAACCAGCAACCTTTTTCACTTCTACAAGTAGTTTACACGGCGGTCAGGAATCAACGTTGTTAACCATGATGGTACCTTTTTTACACCATGGCATGGTAATTTGTGGTATCCCCTACAGCGAAACCGCGCTATTGCACACCCAGTCTGGAGGAACACCTTATGGTGTCAGCCATTGGGCTGGAAACGCAAATGCTCAACCTATTTCTGACGCGGAAAAATCGTTAGCGATTTCCCAGGGAAAACGACTTGCTTTGCTTGCCGATAAATTAAATTAGACGAATGTTAAAACAATGACAGACAATCCTGAAAAACTGGCCGTCGAGCAACCTGAAGAAATCGAACCACCGACCGAAGGTATGTTGCTCGCGCACCGTTTTACCCTAATTGGTTATTGGGGGCTCATTCTACTGATACCGATCTGGAATTTATGGTGGTATCCGTCACAACTTTATTCAAACCAAGCACTCACTGTGGTTTGGCTTTTACCTTTGGTATTTCCGATGTTTGGCTTGTTAAAAGGAAAAGCTTATACCCACGCTTGGTCAGGCTTTATTGCCGTACTTTATATTTGCCATGGATTGACTGCACTTATCACCAGCTTTGACGAAATCATTGCCATCATTCTGGAGATAATATTGGCCACCATGTTTTTGTTGGGTGGCATGTATTTCGCGCGCTGGCGCGGAGTACAATTAGGATTGCAGTTGCCGAAGAAAAAATAATTTCTAGATTAAAGGTAAGCTTGCTGACGCAGATAATGATCGCACAAAACTAACGCGGTCATTGCATCGACAATCGGAACCGCTCGTGGCAAGACACAGGGATCGTGCCGTCCCCTACCCTGGTACTCAATTTCATCGCCATTGACAGTCACTGTTTTTTGTTTTTGCATAAGTGTTGCGACGGGCTTAAACGCAACTCTAAAATCCAAGTTCATTCCATTAGATATGCCGCCTTGAATTCCGCCTGAATAATTGCTCTTTGTTTTTATTTGGCCGCTCGAGTCATCTTTGTAAAAAACATCATTATGTTCGCTTCCTTTCATTTTGGTGCCCTCGAAACCAGAACCGAATTCGAAACCTTTACTGGCGTTAATGGATAACATTGCTTTCGCTAAATCGGCCTCCAATTTATCAAACAGCGGTTCGCCCAGTCCAAGAGGCATGTTAGATACTTTACATCGAACAACGCCGCCAAGCGTATCTCCTTCCTTTCTGGCTAACAGTATGGCACCTTCCATTTTTTTTGCGGCTTTAATATCAGGACAACGAACAATGTTTGCTTCTACTTTGTCGATACTTATTTCACTAACATCTAGTTTGGAACGAATGTCTGAGACACTTTCGACCCATGACAAAATTTCAATGCCCAATGTCGAAAGAATTTTTTGTGCAATAGCGCCTGCAGCAACATTCGAAGCAGTCATGCGTGCCGAACTTCGTCCACCACCAGAAGGATCGCGTATTTTGTATTTTTGTTGGTAAGTGAAGTCAGCATGACTTGGACGATAGAGTTTGGCGAACTCGTCATAATCTCTTGAGCGTTCGTTTTTATTTTTAATAAGCAAACTGATTGGCGTGCCGGTGGTTACGCCATTAAAAACGCCGGATAGAATTTCTACTTGATCGGATTCGTTTCTTTGGGTCACTATTTTACTTTGTCCCGGTCGACGACGGTCCAACGCAGGCTGGATATCCATTTCAGTAAGGGGAATATTAGCTGGACATCCTTCAACGACACAGCCAATGGCAGGGCCATGTGACTCACCCCAATTGCATACTTTAAATAATTTACCGATGGTATCGCCAGACATTAATCTTTCTCTCTTAATTTCTAATTTCTAATTTCTAATTTTTTAAATAGATTGTTCATTAACGTTTGATATCGTTTGCTTTGGCTAACATCTGATTGCTTTCTTGCAAGAACTTTTGCGAATGCTCTCCGAACCAATTAGCAACCGATTCGAATAACTCGCTAAACTGTTGTTTATCCTCTGTCTCTAACATTTTTAATAAGACTAATAATCGTTTCAAAAATCGTTGAACCATTAGAATGTTTTTTTTATTCGAGAATATAATATCGCTATAAAGTTCAGAATTTTGCGCAAATAATCGTCCAACCATAATCAATTCTAATCGATATATTGGAGAGCTTAACGCTAGCATTTTTTCGAGGTCAATATCTTCTTCCTTTAAATGAAATCCGTAAGCAATGGTCGAAAAATGTCGTAATACTTGCACAATAGACATTAGATGGTCGTGTTGTTTTGCCTCCACAAAGGTCAAATCCGCCCCCCAAGTATAGAGTTGGTCAATTAACCATTGAGACCGCTGCTTTCCTCTACCCCGACATACAACAATCGTCTGTTTTGCCAGATGTGATATTCCCGGCCCAAACATTGGGTGAAGGCCGACCACCGGTCCTTTATGCACTTCTAACATCGCCTTGAGTGGAGATTCTTTCACACTGGTAATATCGACCAACAAGCAATCGTTTTGCAGCATAGTGAGCCGTTCAATCACTTGTTCCGTAACTCGAATGGGAACCGCTACCATGACTAACGAAGCATTTTCCAATAATGTAGTACTTCCTTGCCAGTCCTGCTTCTCAATAGAATCGACCTTATAGCCTGATTGCTCAAACAACCGCACAAACATTGTTCCGAGCTGGCCGCCACCACCAATGATAACAATCCGTTTTTCTTGGTTTTGCGTTACCTCACTTCGGGTTTGATTTTGACTTAAATAAGAATCGCGCATTACTCGTCTAAGTACGTCTTCCACTAAATCGGGCGAAATACCGTTTTCGACAGCCATCTGTCGCTTTTTAGCGATCAGTTCAGCTTCCCTTGCGGGAACGTAAAGCGGTAATTTTAACTCTGCTTTCAAAGTACCAACTTTAGCAGTTAAACCTTGCCTTTTTGTAATAAGTTTGACCAGCTCAGAATCGACTTGATCAATGTCTTTTCTAACCTGTTGAAAAGCGTTTTCGGTTTCGATATTCTTATTGGTCATAGCGCCTTTAAAATGAGTCGATTCATTTGGTTTACCTTTTATTATTAGATTGAGGCATTTTATATTTTAGAAATTAGGCCACATTGGGCCATTAGGTCCCAAAATTTTGGAAACGATTTATTGACCACATGATGATCCTTTATAATAATACCCGCAGTTCGGCTGCCTAACAATGCCATACTCATTGCCATTCGATGATCGTCGTAAGTTTCTATCACGGCTGCACTGGGAATTCCGCCTTCAATCAAAAGAAAATCCTTTCCGCATTCAACTTTGATCCCTGTTTTTCTTATTTCATTAGCGGTGTCCTTTATTCGATCGGATTCTTTATAGGCTAAGTGAGCGATATTTTTAATCCGCGTTTTTCCTTTGGCAAAACAAGCCATCACAGCCAAAGTTTGTACGACATCTGGCATTTCTGCCATATCGATTTCAATAGCGGTAAGTTGACCGGAGTGCCTAGCAATGATTGATTGGTCGGTTTTCTCAAAGGTCATGCCCATTTTTTCTAGCACTTGATAGAACTTTGATTCGCCTTGCAAAGAGTCATGATCGAAAGACTCGATTGTAATTTCTCCGCCTGCGATTCCAACTAGCCCCATAAAATAGGAGGCTGAAACCCCATCTCCAGGTATAGTCGCTTTAATGCCCCGATAATTTTGGCTTGCAGGAACCGTTACTTGATGGTTATTTTTCTCAACCGAGACTCCCATCATTCGCATCCAATGGATTGTCATATCTACATACGCGTTGGAGACTTGCGAGCCGATCAAATTTATCGAGATACCCTTTTCTAAAAGAGGTCCGATGATTAATAAGGCGCTTAGGAATTGACTGCTTCGCCCTGCATCTAAAGTACAGTAATCCTTTTGAACCGGCCCTTTGATGACAGCTGGTAACTTAGAGTTTTCGGACTCGATTTCGACACCAAGCTCAGACAAGGCGTTGAATAACTCTCTCATCGGGCGAGTCGCCATTTTAGCGGAGCAATTTACGGTTACGGCCACGCCGTCGAGAGAAGCGATGGCTGCCACAAAACGGGAAAAGGTACCACTGTGAGCCGTATTAATTTCAACCGCTTCACGCAAAGCTTGTTTCCGCGGTTGGATGGACAATTGAGAATCTTGCAAACTTAATTGGTAACCGAGTCCGTTTAATCCCGCAATCGCCGATTGAATATCGTTGTTATCAACGATATTATCAAGCACTGAAGAGCTTGTTGCCAAGGCGCACATTGGGATGAGTCGATTAGCGATATATTTGCTACCGGGCAGACGCACAGACGCTTTTATGGTTTCGCAGGGAATGATTTCTAACACAAAAATGGCTTATTTCGGTGAGGTTTAAGCTAAATTAAACCGCTTTCAATCGCAAAAGTAAAATAACTTTTACCGCTATTGTCGCAAACGGCCAACATTTGCCAAATTCCTTACCAACCATCAGAGTGATCGGGTAGAATGAGTTCCTACTTGCTTATTCTTGTCAATTGACCCGTTCATGAACGAAGTTTCATTAGGCTATATCGCCGCCGCTGATAAATACCAACGACTAAAACCTTTGCTCAAGCAAGATTGGGCGATGATGTTAGACAGTGGTATTGGCGATAGTCGACTTGATAAAAAGAGCACCAAAAGAGGTACTGAGCAAAACAGTACTGAACAAAACGGTTCCGGACAAACGAAACAAAACAACCAAAAGGCGGATAGTTTTCGTCGATACGATATTTGCGTCTCACAACCAAGTGTGCGTTTATCCTTCAACGGATCCAAGACTATTATTTCTAAACCAAATAACCAGCAGAAAACAGAAATATCCAGTCGTCCTCCGCTGCAATTGATGCGAGATATACTCGCTGAATATGCCAAACTCTCAGTAAATGAGGAGCAACTAAAAGGTGAAAAATATTCACTGCCTTTCAATGGCGGCTGGTTGGGATATATCGGTTACGATTTTGCCCCTTCTCAAAAACTAATGAATACAAAAAAAAGTAACGATACCCACAAAACTGGGCTATCTGATAAAACGGGCGTCAGCACTATTCCATTGATTCGCATGGGACTCTATCAATGGGCACTGGTCACCGATCATCAAAAGCGAACCAGCACTCTTTACAATTTTGGATTGTGCTCCAAACAATGGCTCGATTTAGTCAAAGAATTCGAGCCATTGCTCAATAATAAACAAACGACTAATACGAGCTCAGAAGAAAAACCATTTGCTCTAACTGAAACTTTTAAATCGAATTTAAGCTATCAAGAATATGCTGACGCTTTCGCTAAAATACATGATTACATTCGAGCAGGAGATTGTTATCAAGTTAATTTTGCACAGAAATTTTCAGCGAAGTTTAGCGGTTCTGCTTTAGATGTTTATAGCATGCTCAGTGAAAGCAATAACTCGCCGTTTTCAGCTTACCTTAACTTTACTGATCAACAAATATTGAGTCTTTCTCCTGAACGTTTTATCGAAAGTCATCAAGGTCGAGTAACCACTCAACCCATTAAAGGCACCTTGCCGCGAGACGTAAATGCCGTCAAAGATAAACAATTAGCCAACCAATTAATTAATAGTGAAAAAGACAAAGCTGAAAACTTAATGATTGTAGACCTACTTAGAAATGATTTGAGCAAAACTGCCAAAACGGCAAGCGTCAAAGTGACTGAATTATTCGGTTTATATCAGTTTGAATCAGTGCACCACCTGATCTCTACAATTCAATCGAAACTCGCCGAAGGATTCGATAATTTCGATATCCTAGCGACCACATTGCCGGGTGGCTCAATTACTGGCGCGCCGAAAATAAGAGCGATGCAAATAATCGATGAATTAGAAAAAGAAAAACGGGGGATTTATTGCGGAGTTATTGGCTTTATCGATTTTAAAGGAAATATGGATACTAATATCTGCATTCGAACATTGCTCGCAACGAGCAACCAACTCACTTGCTGGGCCGGTGGCGGGCTGGTTGCTGATTCTAATCTAGAAGCAGAATATCAGGAAACCTTTGATAAGCTCGGTAAAATATTACCGGTTTTAAATTCAACGCTGCGCGAAAACCCACGAGTAAATAGTTAGTGGATATTAGCGAGCTTAAAAGGCGTTTGTTACCGCTTAACCACCAAGACAGCTTTGACAAGAATGATCAAATAGAGCAACAACAGCTGAAGGATTATCTTCAGGCCACCGGAATAAAACCAATGACCTCATTTCGTCAGGCGGCTGTTTTAATCCCGATTGTTCAGAACATTCAAACAAGTCAATGGGATGTCATCCTAACAAAACGAGCCAAACACTTAAAAAACCACCCGGGCGAAATCAGCTTCCCCGGCGGACGCTTTGAACCTCAGGACGGCCACTTGCAATTTACCGCAATCAGGGAAACCCAAGAAGAAATTGGTATTAAGCAGCAACACGTCGAATTAATTGGTCGACTACCAAGACAAAACACGATTAGTCAGTACCAAGTGACCCCTTTTATCGGTATCATCAAGCCTCAATATTCCATCACAATAGATAGAAATGAGGTCGATGAAGCCTTTTTAGTTCCGTTAGAGTTCGCAATTAACTCCTCCAACCAGCAAATACGAGAGCGTGAACTGAATAACAATTCATTTTCTTTTTACGTTATTCAGTATAATGATTATCATATCTGGGGCGCTACCGCTAAAATGCTGGTTAACTTTCGAAAAATACTAAGCCAAAGCGAACTATAGGCGGGCCTTAGTTTAGTCTTTCAATCTCGAAAAGAATTATTAGGAGTTAAATTGTGGCCGTTTCTGTTTTTGATCTTTTTACCGTCGGCATTGGACCATCGAGTTCTCACACTGTCGGGCCAATGCGTGCCGCCAGAATGTTCGTCAATCAAGTTCTTCTGTTAAATGATAAACCGGCTAGAATCAAAACTGAACTTTTCGGATCACTTGGCCACACAGGAAAAGGACACGGTAGCGATGTAGCGATACTTTTAGGTTTAGAAGGCGAACAGCCCGACGTAATTGATACCGACAGCATCCCATCAAAATTGGAACGTATTAGAAACAATCACCAACTTAATATTAATGGACAAATACCCATCGGTTTTAGTGAGAAAAATGACGTTATTTTTCATCGCAAAAAAACACTACCCGAGCATGCTAACGGCATGAAATTTACTGCATTTGATAGCAAAGAAAATATCTTATTAGAAAAGATTTATTATTCGGTCGGCGGCGGTTTTGTGATTAGCGAAGATACTGAAAAAAAGCCTATCACACAAATGCACCTTGCTCTTCCCTATGACTTTCAAACTGGCGAACAAATGTTAGAAATGGCCAAGAGATCCGGCTTGTGTATTAGCAGCATGATGCTAGAGAACGAAAAAGTTTGGCGTACCGAGTATGACATTAAGCGTGGCCTGGACCACCTTTGGAATACAATGGAAGATTGTATCCACAAGGGGAATCATTCTGAAGGTGTGTTAAAAGGTGGTCTACAACTAAGGCGACGAGCGCCATCACTTTATCGAAAACTAAAAAATAGACAAGACAATAGTGACCCTCTATGCGCCATGGATTGGGTTAATTTATACGCCCTTTCTGTTAATGAAGAAAATGCTGCCGGAGGCCGTGTGGTAACCGCGCCGACTAACGGAGCCGCTGGTATTATTCCCGCAGTTTTAAAATATTATACTAATTATTACTCACCAAAAGATAATGAAAATATCCACCGATTTCTGCTTGCTGCTGCAGCCGTTGGGATTTTGTACAAACTAAATGCATCAATTTCTGGCGCTGAAGTCGGCTGCCAGGGTGAGGTGGGAGTCGCTTGTTCGATGGCTGCCGCGGGTTTAACTGAAGCACTTGGCGGTACACCTCCACAAGTCGAATGTGCCGCTGAAATTGGCATGGAGCATAACCTAGGTTTAACCTGCGATCCAGTCGGTGGGCTTGTTCAAGTACCTTGTATCGAGCGAAATGCAATGGGAGCCGTCAAAGCGATAAACGCATCTCGGTTGGCACTGCAAGGTGATGGCCATCATAAAGTTTCTTTGGACAAAGTGATTAAAACCATGCGCGAAACAGGTAGAGATATGAAAACAAAGTACAAGGAGACTGCGCGTGGAGGTTTAGCCGTTAATATTATTGAATGTTAATCAGATGCAAGTTTCAGTTGCAAGGTAAAACCAACACCGTTTTTCCAACTTAGCATGGCATTCATTTGACTAAAAAAACCATAGGCCTTTGCTAAACCAACATCTTTTGTTCCTTGCATCACTCGACTAGAGTGGAAAATATCAAATAAGCATTTCAAATCGTTTTCTGCTAGCTCAACCAAATCAGCTTTTATCTCAACCATCGCAGTATTTCTATTTTCGGAAATTTTAGCGGTCATTCTAATCTGGGTATTTTTAATCTTAAGAAAATCGATCAAATCACCGATACAATCTTTAAACCAATCAGCGTTCGTATTAACAGATAACGACTCTGAAAAGTCACTATTTAACGCCAAGGAGTTTACGGTTTTCGATACCGATTGCAACAGTCCAATAAGCGACTCATTTTGCAATCGAACCTGCAAACGTCCAAGACTAGCCAATAAAGTTTTACTAAAATAGACCGCTTCTTTGCAGGATTTTTGAGATTGAGTTAAGAACTCCTGTACTTCCTTATTGTTATTTTCTAGTGAGGCCAATTCAGAATATCCCATAATGCCTGCCAGATAATTGTTATAGGAATGAACTAACAAACCGATTTGGTCTTCGATCTTGGTTTGTCCAGTTAGTTTTTTCTGCTTCATAAGTTTTCCAACCGATTAAAACAACTAATAAAAAGGGTGCTAAAGGCACCCTTTTTATTAGACTAAAAGTCTATACCCGTAATTAAATTGTAGTTTCTATTTAACCACCACCACATCCGCTTTCACATCATGTAGAACGTTTTTCGCTGTATTACCAAGCATTCGGCCTCTTAAGCTAACTTTAGTCTTGTTACCCATTACCACAACATCGGCATCCATTTTCTCAGAAATTCTCAAAATTTCTTTGGCGGGTTTACCCGATAATAAATGTAAGGTGTTTTTATTCAATCCACCATCCTCGATTAGTTTAGCAATAATCGGGTCAATGGACTCTTTCATTTTCTTTTCGTAACCTTCGCTATCGAAGAAATCCAATTCTGCCAGTGCGGCAGGCATTGATATTGAGTAACACGCATGCACTTCGCTATTAGTCGCTTTTGCTAGAATAAATGAGTAGCGTAAAATTTCTTCATTAAGTTTAAGCGCTTCGTCCTTATTAGATGCTAAATCGAGGGCTGCTAAGATCTTACCACCTTCTTTCCATGGTTTATCACCAACAATCATCACCGGATCTGGACAATGGCGCATTAATTGCCAATCTGAAGGAACATGGGTTGTTGATTCCGAACGATGGCCGGTTTTAAAGATCATATCGAATGATTTTTGAGCGCATCGAGCACTCACCCATCGCTCAAACGAGCGTTCCCAAACAACGTCAGCATTTACCCGAACGCCTTCTAGGTCAAGCTCAGCCAAAAAGGATTCTATTTGCGCTAATTTGTCATCAATAAACTTATGGTGAACTTTACGTTTTTCGCTCTGGCTCAAAATCTCGGAGCTATCGACACCTGCCGCGTGAACAAAGCCAACAAACTCAATTTTTGCACCGGTATTTTTTGCCACTTCCAACGCGTGTATAAATGCAGGATTGTTATTGTTATTCTGATCGGCAATTACTAGTAATTCTCTCATTTCTTTTCTCCGACTTATTGGTCACGTTTCACTGGGATTATTCGATTCTTTTAGCAATAAATACAGCTTATTACATCACTCTGGTTTACACCGATTATATGGGACTCAATTAGCCAAAAACAAGTCATAAATTCAATGATTTACCGAATAAATCGGTAATTGATATATTTATCAATTTAAGGCGCGTTGGCGCACAAACTAAGTGATTATCTACTATACTGCAGACAGGGCTTTGTTGCACTAAAAGCTACCATTAATAATCAATCAAACTTTACACTGGAAGGTGCGAAAAAGTTTATCGGCTTATCACGGTGTGTCAATGGATTAGATGCTAATGGAGGTTAACCAATAAAAATTGGTCGGAATGAGAGGATTTGAACCTCCGACCACTTGTACCCCGAACAAGTGCGCTACCAGGCTGCGCCACATTCCGATTTTTTGAGCTGTAAGGTTAAATTAGACTATTAAAAGAAAAGTAATCTGGGGTAAATTCAGGCGAATATTACCTGAATCCTTCAAATAAGCAATCGTTTAGTTTAGAAAATTGAGGTTAATGTGCGAGTATTTTTAATACGCTTTCCAAATCGGATATAACCGCCTGAATTGCTTTGGGGTCTACCTGAGCATCTTCCGATTCAAGCTGCTGTCGTGCTCCACCAATGGTAAAACCTTGGTCATAAAGTAACTCGCGGATTTCTCGTATGACCATCACATCGTCGCGTTGATAATAACGTCGATTTCCTCTTCGTTTAACCGGACTTAACTGTGGGAATTCCTGTTCCCAGTAACGTAATACGTGCGGCTTAACCAAACACAGCTCACTGACTTCACCAATGGTGAAATAGCGCTTGTCCGGTATTGGCATTAATTCGTTATTATTACTTGCTTCCAGCATATGCTTCTACTCTAGCCTTTAATTTTTGTCCGGGTCTAAAGGTAACAACTCGGCGAGCGCTAATTGGAATTTCTTCGCCTGTTTTAGGATTTCTTCCAGGCCGCTGCTTTTTGTCTCGTAAATCAAAATTTCCAAATCCTGACAATTTTACTTGTCGATTGGTTGCCAAAGAATTTCGAATTTCTTCGTAAAACCCTTCAACCATTTCTTTCGCTTCGCGTTTGTTTAAACCGAGGTCGTCAAATAAACGTTCTGCCATTTCTGCTTTTGTTAATGCCATTGCTAATCCCTCAATACAGCTCCTAGCTTATCTGTTAAAGTGGCGATCACTCGATCCATCGTTTTACTAATTTCTACATCTTTAAAGGTTCGATCACTTCTTTGTAATTCGATACCGATGGCGATGCTTTTAAAACCGGATTCGATCCCTTTGCCACGATAAATATCAAATATCACTACATTATTTAGCCAATTTTTCGCCGTTTGTCCAATTAAATCAATAATTTGCGAAGAAGTCACGTTTTCTTTTACTAAAATAGCCAGATCTCGACGAATGGAAGGAAATTTCGACAAAGGGCTAAATTTTGGAAGTTTACGCTGCGTAACCCGCTTTAACTCCAGCTCAAACAGATAAACAGGCTCGTCAATGTCAAAAGCCTTTTGGGTTTCTGGGTGAATTTTACCGATAAAACCACAATTTTTGCCGTTTCGAGTAATCACCGCAGTTTGACCCGGATGCAAACCGTCTCGCTGCGCTGCAGCAAAGGTAAACTGCCCTTCCGCAGCCGTTAATTTAAAAATCGCTTCTAAATCGCCCTTTAAATCGAAAAAATCGACTTTATCGTTATTTGCTTCCCACGATTCAGACACGCGTAGACCACATATCGCTCCGGCAATCACTGGCGTTTGAACTAATCCGTGTTCACCGGGTACAAATTTTAGACCGGTTTCGAAAAAACGAATGTGATCATGTTGGCGTTTTTGATTATATTCGACAGCTTTCAATAAACCTGGCCAAATGGATGTTCGCATTACGCCTAGATCCGAAGATATCGGGTTAACAAGCGCTAAAGGCGCTACACCCGGATCAATTAGCTGTTGGGATGTCTTATCAACAAACGAATAAGTAATCGCTTCTTGGTAACCCCTGTCCGCTAACAAATGTGCTATTTGTGATTTGATTAAGCGATTCTCTGGTCGGCGAATCATTCTCAGTTCACCAACTGGTTTACGGCTAGGAACATTGTTGTAACCATAAATTCGAACCAACTCTTCGATTAAGTCGGCTTCGATTGATATATCAAATCGACTGCTGGGTATTTTTACTATCCAGCCATCTACCTCTGCGGTTAATTGCATCTCTAATCGGCTAAGAATATCAACGATTTGCTCATCAGAAAGAGTGATGCCTAACAACCGCTCAACTCTGGCTCGGCGCAATTTTACTGACTTAACCGCCGGGAAATTTTCTTGGTCAATTTGATCGACAATTGGTCCGGCTTTACCACCAACAATTTCTAATAAAAGCTCAGTCGCTCTCTCAATGGTTTGCGCACAGAGATTGTAATCGACACCGCGCTCGAATCGATGTGAGGCGTCCGTATGCAAACCATAACTTCTCGCTTTTCCAGCGATTAAAATCGGGTCCCAATGAGCGGCTTCTAAAACAATATCCACCGTTTCAGAATTAATTCCAGAAAACTTTCCGCCCATAATACCTGCCATCGACAAAGCCTTTTCTTGATCGGCAACCACCACAGTATCGGTTCTTAAATCAATCGACTTATCATCTAGTAGAACCAACTTCTCGTTTTCTTTGGCGTATCGAACTTCTATCGCGCCGTTTATGTTTTTACGATCGAATGCATGCATTGGATGTCCGAGTTCTAACATCACATAATTGGTCACATCGACAACGGGATCGATA